>VFQT010000693.1_pt1 | contig 46373 bp, 40 predicted proteins | sample 3512381 | NCBI WGS metagenome assembly VFQT01 (sample SAMN10412376, study PRJNA504923) | tailings metagenome | isolation source: Relicate 2 Philex TSF3 active mining site | place: Philippines: Tuba, Benguet | collected 2017-08-29 | reverse complement strand
TGAAAGCATCGCTGTGTTTACGTCTTGTGTTTTTCATAAGCAAAGCAAGGTTAAGTTTTCTTAAGTTGCTGTCCAAATTTACCCTACCAGCTCACCCCCCAAATATCCGCTTAATCCATGGTTTATCCCGATCTTTGGGCTCGTCGTCGTAATACCCGTACCCGTACCCGTACCCGTACCCGTACCCGTACCCGTACCCGTACCCGTAGCCGTAGCCGTAGCCGTATTGGTGGGCGAGGTTGGCTTGGTAGTCGTTGAGCACCACGCATCCGTTTTTAATCTGCTTGCTTTGGTGCATGCCCTCCACCAGCGACACGAATGAACGAGGCGTTACCCCCTGGCGCATCACATACATATTCACATCGCTGTAGCGCATCAGCTCGAAGGCATCGGCGATAAGGGTAACGGGTGGGGTGTCGAGCACCACAAAGTCATAGGCGCTGCGCAGGTGCTCCATAAGCGCGTCGAAGCGCGGGCTCAACAGCAACTCCGAGGGATTCGGCGGTACGGGTCCGGCCGACACAAAATAGAGCTCGCCTCGGCCCGTATGCTGCACAATCTCCTCTTGGCTGTGCTTGCCCGCCAGGTAGGTGGAGAGGCCTTTTTGATTCGATAGACCCAAATCGTCGAACATCTTCGGCTTGCGCAAATCGACCCCCATCAGCACCACCCGCTTGCCGCCCAACGACAAAATGCTCGCCATATTGAGGCTGGTGAAGGTCTTGCCCTCGCCCGAAATGCTGGAGGTAATAAGCACCACCTTCTTCTCTGAACCGGGGTTGATGTACTGCAAATTGGTACGCAACGCCCTAAAGGCCTCAGACATGGCCGACTTAGGGTGCTCCAACACCACCATATTGGTGTCTTTGATGTTGCGCCCCACCACCCCGATCACAGGCATGCGCGTGCCCCGCTCAATCTCTGTGCGGTCGAGCAAGGTGCTTTGGAAATAATCGCGCCCAAACACCACACCCACCGGAATGAGGAGTCCGATCAAGGCCCCACCGGCCAAGAGCAGCGGAAAGTTCGGAAAGGTCTTCTTCATCATACGGGGGGGCTCCACCACCCGCACATCCGACTGCGTAGCAGCTCGGGCAATACCCATTTCGGCCCGGCGCTTGAGCAGGAAATTGTAGAGCTCGGAGGTGATGGCCACTTTGCGCTCAATGCCCAAGAGTTCACGCTCTGTGCGCGGCAGCTGGCTCAGGGCCCCCTCCGCTTCGCGCAGGCGAACCTGCAACTCCTTTTCCTTGAGGGCTGCCGCAGAAAGAGCATTCCTCAGGTTCTCCAGCAGGTTATCGCGCAGCACCCGAATCTTGAGGTCGATGCGCTCGAGCATGGGGTTGTCTTTACGCAGACCCGACTGCGCCATCCGCCGCTCATCGTAGAGCTTCGACAGCTCCTTCACCAACTCGCCCACTAATCTGTCTTCCACCAACGATACGGAGGGCGACACCACCTCATCAAAAGAACTGGCTTCCTGCAGGTATTTGCGCAGGTAGGCATAGTAGCGCTGCTGCTCCTGAACGCGGAGCACTTCCTTATCGAGTTCCTGAAGCCGGGAAAACACCGCGCCTCCTTCATTGGAGAGCGAAAAGGTCTTGTTGTTGCTGCGGAAGGCTTCTTTCTTGCCCTCCACCTGCAACAGGCTGTCGTTGATGGTGCCCAGCATCTCGTTCACGAAGGCCAAACTGCGCGAGGTGGAGGCATTCTTCATGTCGAGCACGTAGTCGGTATAGACATCAATGAGGGCTTCCACCAAATCCTGGGCCTTTTGCGTGGAAGAACTTTCCGATTGCATCTGGATGACCGGCGAACCTTTCTTAAACCAGGCGCTTTCTACCTTATGCGATTTGAGCATAGCCTCGGGGTGGCGCAAACTGAGCTGGTAGTTTTCGAGTGTACCCACGGGCTTATCGGTGCGCACAAAACGGAAACGATAATGAGCGCCCTCAATCCATTGCCCAAAGGCGTAGCGCCCCGCTTGGGGCCGGGCAATGCTGTCCAGGCCCTCCAGCCAACTGAAATCGAGGGGGAGGTATGCGTTGAGGCCCTGCTCGCTGCTCAATTCCTTGATGTGCACGCCACCTTCCCGGGCCTCAAGTTCCATACTGAAGCCCGACAATTGCGGGTGGAGGCTGTCGATTTCTATTCGAAAACCAGCTGGGTGGGGGTAGGCTACGTTCGAAGCGATTCGGCCGACACTGGTGAATTCTGCCCCGAAGGCGGGTAAGCGCTCCAAGGCCAGCTGCAAAATGGGCGCTGAATTGAGCACCGCCAGCTCCGATTCGTATTCCTCCAAATTGCTGCCCGAAAGCAAGTTCTTCAATGAAAGACTAGTTGGGTCACTATTCTTGTCCTTATACGGATCCTTAAGCACGATATCAGCCTGCACCTGGTAGCGGGGTGTGGCGTAACGGTTTATGAGAAAGGCCCCTGCCAGGCCTACAGAAAGCCCCAGCAGGAGCCAGGGCCAGAAATGAAGCAGCTTAAAGAGGTAGACCCGGATGTCGGTGCCCTGCTCTTCCTGGTTGTTGAAGGCCCCGTTGCCGTTGCCGTTGGTGGTGTTGGGGTAGTTTTCGTTCATCGTGTGAGGTTCATAAAAAGCAAATAGAGACTCACCAGGGTGCTGAGGGTGCCCGACACCAGCTGTATGTTCTGTACGGCGGAAGCGCCGGCGCCTACTTCGCGGATGCGGAGGGGCGGCACGTAGAGGATGTCGTCGGGCCGCAGGAAGTAATGCGGCGAATTGAGCAGCTCCCTACGGGTGAAGTCGATCACCTCCACCCGGCTGCCTTCGGGGTATTGCCGGATGAGCTGCACATGCTTGCGGTCGGCCAGTGGGGTGAAGTCGCCCGCCATGGCCAAGGCCTGCAAGAGGTGCACCCGCTCACGGAAGAACACGAAGTTGCCCCGCACCAGGGTTTCGCCCAGCACGGTGAAGCGCGTGCCCCCGAAGCGCACCAACACAAAGGCGTCTTTGAAGTATTGATCGACCCTGCGCTGCAGGCTGTCCTTAGCTTCTTCGAGGGTGAGCCCCGTGAGGCCTACCTTGCCGATCACAGGCAATTCGAGCCGGCCCTTGTCGTCGAGGATGTAGCCCATGAGGTAGTACATATCCAATGCTCCTGCTGCCCCTGGCTGCCCTCCCAATAGGTTCATATTCATCATCTGATTCCCCCCCGGCGTCTGATAACCTAAAGCCATAAAAAGCTTGGTGACGTTCTCATCTAGGCTTTTCACTTCGAGTTGGAGGGCGTCGCCGGGTTGGAGGCGGTATTTGTTGGCCCCCGGCGTGGCGTAATAGCTGCTATCGACCACCAAGGGGTCGTTGGGCTGCACAAGCACGAAGTCGCGGTTGCGTACGCAGCTGCTGGCTAAGGCCATCAGGGCGAGCGCGGGCAGCAGAAGTCGGCGGGCGGCTTTGCTGAAAGCCGGCCGCGGGGATAGGTTCGTTGTCAAGGTGCTAAAAATAGAATGTGGTCATGATTTTTGCACTGTGGCAGTGCATTTTTTCTTAATTTTTGCACTGGGTAGTGCAATTTTGCCTATTTGGTGGGCGGCCGGTTTAGGTCGAAAGTGGCCGACAGACAGCCTGCGGCGCACTGCGTGTCGCGCGCGTGGCCAACGGGCAGCAGGCTAAGCTTCGCTGCCGAACCGCTTGAGGTAGTATTCGATCGTTTGGTTGAGGTGGTCGTGGAACTGCCCTTCGGGCTTCCATCCGAGGTTGTCTTGGAGGTAGCTCGAGTCGATGGCGTAGCGGAGGTCGTGGCCTTTTCGATCGGTCACGAAGGTGATGAGATCGGTGGCTTCGTGTTCGGCCCGCCCGAGTTGCTGCGCGGTGAGCGTGCAGAGGAGCCGCACGAGGTCGAGGTTGCGCCATTCGTTGCTGCCGCCGATGTTGTAGGTCGCCCCGTTTTGCCCTTCATGGAAGATGCGGTCGATGGCGGCAGCGTGGTCGCCCACCCACAGCCAGTCGCGTACGTTCTCACCTCGGCCGTAAACGGGAATGGGCCGGCGGTCCCGGATCTGCCGGATCACCACGGGTATGAGTTTTTCGGGGTATTGGTGGGGCCCGTAGTTGTTGGAGCAGTTGCTCACCACAATGGGGAGGCCGTAGGTGTGGTGCCAGGCGCGCACGAAGTGATCGCTGCCGGCTTTGGAGGCGCTGTAGGGCGAGCGGGGGTCGTAGGGGGTTTGCTCGGTGAAGTAGCCTTCGGCTCCGAGGCTGCCGTAGACTTCGTCGGTGCTGATGTGGTAGAACAAATGCTGGCGGCGGTCGGCATGCTCGCCCCAGGCGCTGAGGGCGGCGTGGAGGAGGTTTACGGTGCCGATGACGTTGGTGTGCACGAATTCCATGGGGTTTTCGATGCTGCGGTCTACATGGCTCTCGGCGGCCAGGTGCAGGATGCCATCAATACGATAGGCCTGCATGACCTCCGCCAAGGCCGCCGGATCACAAATATCTCCCTTCACGAAAAATACGGTCTCGCCCAGCGGCAATCCATCGAGGTTGCGGAGGTCCCCGGCGTAGGTGAGCTTATCGAATACCACCAATTGATACCGGGGGTAGCGTTCGGCCAGCCGATGCACCAGGTGCGAGCCAATAAAGCCCGCCCCCCCGGTAATCAGTAAGCTCCGCTCAGGTTTGCTGTTCTGCATAATGCTTTTATTTTCTAAAGTCAACTTTAATTCAGTCTTGATGTCCTACCCCTCGTTCCACAGCACAACGCAGGGTTGATGCGTCTCGATGGGGTCGGTGAAGGCGCTGTTTTGCACGCTGTATAGGATTTTGCGGCCGATGAGTGCCTCGGCTTTGGGTATAAGGCGGTTGAGGTAGTCGGTGTCGAGCTGCCCCACGAGCAACAGCTCGATGGTGCCGCTGTCGATGCCTTGGGCGTAGTCGCCCACCACCAGGGCTTGCTTGAGGCTGCCCACGCGCTGGAGTATGCTTTCGATGATTTGATCGAAGCCGAGGTGTTGGGCCACCAGATTCCGGATGGTTTGGAACATGGGGTGTCGGGTGTTGGCCTGGTATTGGATGGTGTTGCCCTGGGCCTCGGCCTTCAGCAGACCTGCTTCGCTGAGTCGGCCGAGTTCGAGGCGTATGGAATGGGTGCTCTCGCCATACTCTTCGGCAAGCCCGCGCAAATGCGCACGGGTGGCCTGGTTGGTGAAGAACTTCACCAACAGGCGGATGCGTGTGCGGGAGGTGATGAGGGTGTCGAGCAAAAGAGTTTTTTTTATAAGCGCCCGTCGGTGCTTTCGCGGGGCAGGAGTCCTTTTACATCGTAGACAACGCGCTTGGCATTGCTCTCTAAGGGCAATCCCTGGAAGGCGCGGTGCGCAACGGCTAAAATGAGAGCGGAGTAGTTGTCGAGTGCGGGTGGGGTGGGTCCGCTGTGGATATCGATGCCGTATTCGTGCCGCACTTCGCTGGCGTTGGCCCAGGGATCCCATACCTCGACATCCACATCGAACGCGCGCAGCTCCTGATAGATGTCGATGACGCGGGTGTTGCGCACATCGGGGCAGTCTTCTTTCAACGTAAAGCCGAGGAGACGCCCTTTGGCGTCGATCACGCGGAGGTCTTTGCGCATCATAAGCTTGATGGTTTCCTGGGCCACGTAGCGCCCCATGGAGTCGTTGAGGCGCCGCCCGGCGAGGATGATTTCGGGGTGGTAGCCGGCCTCCTGTGCCTTTTGGGCGAGGTAGTAGGGGTCCACACCGATGCAGTGCCCGCCCACGAGTCCGGGCTGGAATTTGAGGAAGTTCCATTTGGTGCCGGCGGCCTCGAGTACGTCGCGTGTGTCGATGCCGAGGAGGTTGAAGATTTTGGCCAATTCGTTCACGAAGGCGATGTTGATGTCGCGCTGGCTGTTTTCTATGACTTTGGCGGCTTCGGCTACCTTAATGCTGGGGGCGAGGTGGGTGCCGGCGGTGATGACGCTGGCGTAGAGGGCGTCGGTGAATTGCGCCGCCTCGGGGGTCGATCCGCTGGTAACCTTCTTGATTTTGGTGACGGTATGCTCTTTATCGCCTGGGTTGATGCGCTCCGGGCTGTAGCCCGCGAAGAAGTCGCGGTTGAAGCTGAGCCCCGATGCCTGGGCGAGGATGGGTACACATTCGTCTTCGGTTACGCCGGGATACACCGTGCTTTCGTAGATCACCAAATCGCCGGGGCGGAGTACGCGGCCAACGGTTTCGGAGGCTTTCTGCAGGGGGGTCAGCACGGGGCGGTTGTGTTTGTCGGTTGGCGTGGGAACGGTCACGATATAGACCGTGCACTCGCTCATGCTGCCAATGGCTCTCGTCACAAACAGGCCCTTTTGATGGTCCATGATGTTGTGGTGGAGCACTTCTTTGAGCTCCTCGGGCGCCACTTCGAGGGTGTGGTCTTGCCCGTCTTGCAACTCCTTAATGCGGGCCTCGTTGATGTCGAAGCCCACTACGGGGTATCGGCGGGCGAGGGCCACCGCCAACGGGAGCCCAACATAGCCAAGCCCGATGACCGCGATGCGCGTTTGATCGGTCAATGTTTGCGTAAAATTCATGTTGCTTTTTTAATGGATTTGCTTGATTCATTTGCCTTTCCGTACTCCTATTCGCTTCCTTCCCCCGGCCTTTGCTTCATCCTTTCATCGTTCGATTCATCCCCCCGACCTTCGCTTCATTCTTTCATCGTTCGATTCATCCCCCTGGCCTTTGCTTCATCTTTTCATCGTTCGATTCACCCCCCAGCACCCACTTTTCAAAGTTCGAGGGTCACCCTAAATTCCTCGCCAATCTCTTCAAACCGTACCTCCTTGCCCAGTTTTTGCCCTTCGCGCCAAACCATGGGGAGACCGCGACCGAGTTTATCGGTAAACCGCAAATTTTCCATGAATTTGACAATGACCGGACTCAAGAATTCTATTCTGTTGCTGAATTGCAGTATTCTGATTCGCGACCCCGAGATGGAATAGTTGCGGTGCATACATGCGTTCACGATCAGTTCCCTAAACACCTTTTCCGGATAGTGGGGGTGTTCCACGCGTTTTGTGCCTATGATGGTTGAGCCTATTCTTAGGTTGTTGCGCAAACTGAGTACGGCCGATTCGACTTGGCGGGGTAGCGTGCCCTCATGTGACTGTCGATCGATCAGCTCCTCGTCGGGATACACGCCAGCATAGTGAGCGTAGCTTATTTAGGCATTGTGTAGATACCGTTGCGGCTGTGACCCAAAGATCATGAGCCCGGCCACCGTTGGATGCCCGTTGGGGCCGAGTATGTCGGTGTTTTTGAGCAGCCTCATTTGCTCCTCTTCATCCAGTTCTTCGAACAAAATTCCATACGCCTGAAAATAATCGCTTAACGCATACCGCGCGAGGCTCTTGTGGTCTGCTTCCTCTACTTCGTTTTTATCGAAGTGATAGAATCCGCCTTCCTGAAAAAGACGCATGAGCTCTTGCAGGCTGGCCATTCGGTTTGTGCTGCCAACACGCACATAGAATCGCCCGCTGTTGTCTTGGTATGGCCAGTGGCGTCCCTTTTCTACTGTAACTTCCACGATCTTCTTGCCTTCGATCATGTGCTCCTCAGTAGTGATCTGAACAGGGGGCTGGATATTGTTGCGCGCTATGTTTGTTACCCATTCGTCGAATGATCGATCAGAATCAACGCCGCGTATGCTGCCATCATCTGCAATACCGATCAGGATTACTCCGCCATAGGAGTTGGCAAAGGACACTATTTCTTTGGTCAGTGATTCCGGGCGAACATCCCCCTTCATGAATTCTACCGCTGAATTTTCGCCCTGCTTTAGGATTTGGTTCAGTCGATCGTGTTCGATTCTATCCAAGATATGTTCCTGTTAAACTCTGCTCGATTGCTTCTATGCCAGCCCTAGCGTTTGTATTTCTACTCGATTGCTTGTTATGTCTGCCCTAGCGTTTGTATCCCAGCCCTAGCGTTTGTAGTAGGAACGGTACCATTCCACGAAACGGGCCACCCCGTCGCGCACTTGGGTGGCGGGTCGAAAGCCGACCAAATCGTAGAGGGCGTGGGTGTCGGCATGAGTGGCGGGCACGTCGCCGGGCTGCATGGGGAGGTATTCGCGTATGGCTTTCTTGCCGAGGGCTTCCTCTATGGCTTCGATGTATTCGTGGAGGGGCACCGGGGCGCTGTTGCCGATGTTGAATATGCGGTAGGGCGCTGTGGAGGTGGGTATATGCGGGTTTTGTCCGTCCCACTCGGTGTTGGGTTGCGCCGGATGGTGCACCAACCGCGCGATCGATTCCACGATATCGCCTACGTATGTGAAGTCGCGAATCATGTCGCCGTTGTTGAATACCTGTATGGGCCGATCGTTGAGGATGGCATCGGTAAACAGGAACAGTGCCATGTCGGGCCGCCCCCAGGGTCCGTAAACGGTAAAGAAGCGGAGCCCGGTTACGGGCATGCGAAACAGATGGCTGTAGCTGTGCGCCATAAGCTCATTGGCTTTTTTGGTGGCGGCATACAGGGCCATGGGGTGTTCGGTGGGATGGTCTTCGCTGAGCGGCATCCGGGTATTGAGTCCATAGACGCTCGATGTGCTGGCGAAGATGAGGTGCCCGGTTTGCGCGTGGCGGCAGCCTTCGAGGATGCTGAGAAATCCGTCGATGTTGGCGTGGGTGTAGGCCCTTGGGTTTTCGAGGCTGTAGCGCACGCCGGCTTGTGCGGCCAGATGCACCACGGCGTCGAAACGCTCGGCGCGCATGAAGTCTACGATGCGGTCGTGCTCGGCTAAATCGACCTGCCAGAAGCGGTACTGGCTGTGCAACGTACTCTGCACAGGTTGATTCGCTTCGGGTTGACCCCCGGCCGTTTGACCCGAGGCCGTTTGACCTGAGGCCGTTTGACCCCCGGCCGTCTGACCCTCTGCCGTTTGCCCCTCTGCCGTTTGACCCGCGGCCGTTTGACCCGCTGCACCCGCCCCAATTTGAATGCCCTGTTGGGCCAGTCGATCGTGCTTCAGTTGAGGGTCGTAATAGTCGTTGATGACATCCACACCCACCACTTCATGCCCCTCAGAGAGGAGCCGACCCGCTAGGTGAAACCCGATGAATCCGGCGGTGCCGGTAACCATTATTTTCATGTGTTTATTTTGCTGCCTTGGCACGGCTTCGCCGCGTCAGTCACATCGACCAGCGGCAGGGGTTTGCCCACCTTTCCGCTCATTTGAGCAGCCTTCAGCCCTGAGCAGAAGAGGTGAACAAAAAATTTGCTCAAAGAAAAGCACTATGAAACACAATTGCAAGTGTTTTTATAATAATTTAACAAAGAGTAGAATTTTTTGGGTTTTGTATCTTAAGTTTGATCATCCAAATTAAAAAAACAAAATTCCCAATAACATATCGTTTGAACAGGCGCCTTGGCTCCTGAACGAGTCTGAACAGCCATTCTAACCCCATCCTTCGCATCCAAACAGGGGCTCTTTGCACCTTGCTGCCAAGAAAATCGATAATCGCACCACCGCAAATGATTAAGCAAGGATGTTGACATTGTTTTTTGAGCATGACCGCCAACTGCTCTTGCTTGGGCATACCCATACCAAGTAGGACAATTTCTGGTTTTTCCTTGTATAAGGCATCTAAATAATATTCGTACTTATGAAAACCGTTTTCTTGCGAAACGACGAGATGACCACTTGCATTTAATTTCTTTGCAACATCATGAACAACGTTTTCTTGGGTTCCCCAGATGGCTAGTTTTTGACCTTTGATGGTATCTAAAATTTTAGGAATATAATCGGTTCCGTTCATATTCAATCCCGCTTCACGGCCTTGGCTCTTGAGCATCCATTTTAGTCCGATACCATCGCGCAAAATGGCATCTGCATATGAGTATGTGCCCAAGAAAGTTTCGTTTTGCATGCTCACATTTACACCGTGTGCATTGAGAAAAGTCAGGATGCGGACTTGATTGGGCTTCAAGAAACTGGTCTGCCAAACTTGAAGTTGATCTTCGGTTTGAATAATGGTCATCCGGTCAAGGAGCCCATGCAATTTATTTATTTTATCTAAGTAGGTCATTTAAATCCTTCTTTGGAAATATTTGGCATTTTCCGCCAATGGTAGCATCGATGATCTCTCGACCAAAATGTTGATAGTAATCGAGCGCCATTTGATAGCCCAGCTCCGATTTTACCAAATCTGGAAGCACCCATTTCATGCCTTTTGGAAAGTAGTTTGGATCGAAGTGACTTTCATCGCTTTCCTCCTTGCGTATAACCGTTTTTCCTGCGAGTCCCTTTTCATGAAATGAATGATCTAAGCCCAGCAGAACAACGCGGCTAAACCCCATGTAAAATGCTAGTTGTAAGCAAATGAATGTGACCGTACCGCAGGTGTTTATCGCAGCCAATATATTGGGATTGAATTCTGGAAAAATATCAAAGGACTCTTTCAAATAATGAACACCTGGTATCCGATCTCTACTCCTCCAATTCACAAATGTGTCTGGTTTTAGACTACTAAAATCTTGCGCAAAACGATCTAATACTGTTTCTTCTATACACACTAAGTAATCTGGGATGAATTGGAGTTGCTCAAACTTAATGTAGAAGCGATTCATACACATGACACGCTGCCCTTTGAGTAGATGAAGTGGCGTATCATTGATGGAGGGGCCATTGGCAAGTAGGAATAAGGTCTCACCTTCATGTTTGTTGCAAAAACGTTTGAGGTGCTCTTTATTGGTTCTTCCTATTGTAGAATATGCCCAATTCAATGAGTGGGGGAATTCCATGATGCGTCGCACAAAGGCTGCGGAAATTCGATGAGGATGTAATCGAGTTAAATCGAATCTTTTAATCATAATTTTCTCATCTATTTGGGTAGATTGTTGCTGATCCTTTGTGATTATTTACTCGACATCTGTGTATTCGGGCTCTTCTTCTTCTGTGGGTTTGCCCAATACAAGCAATACTGCGAAAAGCAGCAATCCAAATAATACTGGGTCATACATTTGAAAAACGGATTCGAGGAAACCACCAAGCAAAAAAACTGAAACGATTCCCGCAATCGCATACTCGTTCTCGGATTTTATCCTTCTATAGAATTGAGCCAATAAACGAAAAACCAATACACAGCCGAGTATTCCCGTATCGAGAAATAACTGAATGACCGTAGAGTGTGCTGTACGGGTACCGCTAAATCCCTTTCCGAAAACATAGGTATAATGTGATTTCGTTTGCTCGTTGAAATTACCATAATAGCCATTACCGATAAACCAATCTACTATGTCCATTCTTGATATATATTGAATGAGTCCACCCCAAATGTGGCTTCTGTTGTTCAGGGTAATAATACGCTCGCTGCTGATCCCTAAATTGCCAGCCAATACCTCGCTCACTGCTAAAAAAATAAATGGCAATGAAAACAATAAAATTAGAAATAATCGATTGTTTTTGACAATGTACTTGTTAAAAATAACGATAAATAGAAGAGAAACTAGTGCGAAAAAACTATCCATCAACAACATTAGAATGCCGGTCAATACAGTGATGAGCAACTTTGAATATCCCATTCGACATTTTACTGCCACAAATGCCATGAGTCCGGCAATCAGTAGAGAGAAGTGATTTTGTGACTTACTCACCAGTCCGTAATTGATTTGAAATGGCAGTTGAATGAAACGACCAAAGGTGTACACAATATCGGAGGTGCGCACGTTAAGGAATGACTGAATGACCGTCCAACCCACAATCAGATAAACCAAAAAATGAAAGCGTTCGATCATGAAGTGTCTTGTTCGGGCATTTATGGTTACAGCCATAATCCAAAGTGCCGTCAAAAAAAGATAGGCAATAATGAGTGAGTCGTATGCGAACATCCAACCTAATGCCCGCATTAGGGGCAAATAGGCCACCACGATCAGGAAGAATGCGATTTTTAAGTGAATCCTCTTTACTTGACTGAATGCTGTTTTGTTGGTGAATCCTAAAGCGGTTACTAGAATTGTGGAGAAAATGACATAACTAACTGACCTCCGTATGGCCACTGGGAACAGGTCGAGTGAGGCATACAACACAAGTCCTGTCGCCACTAAGAGCTGTATAAGATAGTTGCGCGAGAAACTCAACATGGGCTTGGTAATTGAAAGCGAGGGTCGAGCATTTTACGGTGCCAGGTTGAAAGTTCGGGAGGAGTGATCGGAAATTGGTATGACTCAAGTTCTTGAAGCCGATCTACGACAATGGTTTTGGGGTATTCTTCTTCACTCAAATAGCCTCCGCGCTTCACAACCACCCATTTTTCCATTTGTGTTGCCCGTCCGAAAAATCCGCTGGGCGCCTGATTGCTGTAATAGGTGTAAACAAGTCCCGATTCCTTCATCAACCAAAATAATTCTTCTTGGGCGACATATCGATTGATTACACACGTTCGTGGCCATTCATTTGCGTTTTTCGCACCACTCCCGACAATAATTATGGGTATTGATCGGTCGCTTTGATTGGCAAACATTTTGAGCTCTTCCCAATTTCTTCGCTCTGTGTTGGATCCCAAAAAAACCAATAATGCTTCTTTTACGGGAAATGAGCTGTTTTTGAGCTCTATTGGCATTGTGGTTTCCTTGGAAAGGTACGGCAAATCGTAGTACTGAAAGTCGCGTATGAAACCGCTGTAGTAGGGCCCAAGTGCCTGTTGGTGTCTTGCATTCAAATGGATTGAGTATATCTTGATGCCTTCTATTTCTTTTAGCCAAGCAAAGATTCCCATTTTTATCTTTGTCTTTAGGTATTTAAATCTTCCTCTTTTTGATATGAGGCTTTGGACTCCTCTTTTGGTAATCATAAATTCTCCGCTTCTCACGCTAATGCCATAAATTTTCAATGGAAGCTTAAAGAATTTGATCAGAAAAGCCGCCCAGATGATTGAGATGAGATCGGATTTGTCTGGGTCGAGAGATACAAATGTCCCCTTTCCCTTGGTTACCACCTTAATCTTCTGGATGGTATCACTAAACTCGAGTTCTTGGGAACAATTCCAAAATTTCATTAGGAACGACTGGTAGTCGGTATGGTGCCCTTTTCTAAATCCAGGCGGCATAAACCACCCGGTCATGATTCATTCAAAAAATCGGTGAGCATTTTTCGCGGGAAAACCTCAAGGTGGCCTCCATCTGTGCAATTCCACAAAGGAATTCCTTTGTCTAACAAGAATTCTCTTGCTAGTTGATAATGAAATTCGCTTCCCAACAAATCTGGAAGCTGCCATGAAATCCCGGGTCCAAAATAATCAGGCGAAAAATGATTCTGGTCTGCTGTATGGGCAATTACCGTCTGGTTGGGCCTTCCTTTATCCACGAAATAATGATCACAGCCCACCAACGCCATTTTCTTATAACCAAGACTATAGGCCAATTGCAAAGCAGCATAGGTCACCGTAAATCCTTGTATGTAGCCATTGGCGATATTGGGTGAAAATTCACCTCGAGTTGGAATACTCTGAATAGGAATCGCACGGGTTATTCCCAACGTCCGTGCGGCATTTCTTTCCAGAAATACAGGAATTGGCGTTTCTTGAAAAAAGGCCTTGTTCTGTTCGATAACCAGGCGGTTAATAGATAATATATAGGTAGGCCGAAAGATTGTGCGAGGAAACAATAGATTGATTTTATTGAGTCCAATGGTTTCTACTCCTGATTGGTGGAGCATGTCAAAGTCCACCTGGTTCAAGCTTGGTCCATTACACAACACTACAACTTTGTCCGATCTTTTGCGACGAGATAATTGATTGATGGAGCTCTGCAACCGAACCCGATCAAAACTCAGGTAGTACCTTGCAAGTTTCTGTGTTATGTTCGCGTATTTTCTTAACATTGACGCTACGTATGGTTTATTGGATAATAGACCCAGAGCAACAAAATGGCAATGAGTAAGCCAAAATAGAGAAAAATCGTGCTCCTAAATCCTTGAATGGCGTATTTCTGCTGAAAATAGTAGTAGCTCCAAGGCACGAAAACCAGGTTAAAAACCAAAAAAGCTGCATAGGCATAGTTTAGAACATTGTTGAGGCCGAGTGCAAACATGATTGCCAAGATAAGTGCCGAAACAACAAAATTTAGGGTATGATAGCGTACCTGGTTGGTGAGGTTGTACATCTGCACCAACATTGAACCAAACCTTTCTGCAAAAAAAGCACCAAATAACAAAATCCAAAGATTTGGATCAAGGTGTTTGACCGTATCTCCTAAAGCTTCCATAAACAGGAGATCAAAACATGCAAAGGCCCCCATCCCCAGTACAAAAACAATGAGTGATCGGCGAATGGCTTGACTGGATTCTTGGATGAGCTGACCCCGATTCTGAACAAATAATGTTCCGAATCGGGGTATTTTTGCATAAAACGGAGCCATCGAGATGTCTTTGGTTTGTTCTAAGAATCGGGTCACAAATAAATAGGGCACAAGTTGAGCGGCAGGAAGACTTCCAGCAAAAATGAAACCTATGGATTGATAAAATCCTACCGAAATGAGATTGCCTACACCCGACTTTAGGCTAAGAGGCAGAAGTTCCGACCAGATCCCGACTGGCTCTGATGTTGGTTTATCGAGCTCATTTTGCAAAGAAGGACGAACTAATTGGCGGTATAAATGGTAATCGCGGTAGGTCAGCAATCCCTGCCATAATACCAAAAGTGCAAGCACAGCATAAACTTCGCGCAACCAAAATGCAACCAAAAACAGCAGGCACGATTGAATTAGAGCGTAGGTGCCTTCAATTTCTCTCAGTTTGTGAACATATCCCATCCCACTGACCAAAGCGGTGAGGTATTTATAGCGAACCCGGAGCGTAGTTACCAGCAAAAGTGCGGCCCAGAGCAACATGAGTAGCTTGTCTCCTTCATGCAAATGTCGAATTTGTAGAGTAGCCCCTCCTCCAAACAACATGAGGAATACCCCTGATACGATCAGGTATGTTTTCCGCATGTTCTGCTCCAATTGATGTAATAGTCCGAAGTTGGGGATGGTTGTTGGCCCGTTTTCAGCTTCTGCTAATTGCTGTTGCCCGAATCCACGTGCGCCGCCCATAGCATAGGACACAAATCGGGTGTAGGTTAATGTAAAACCTAGATCTGCGATATTGATAAACCGAACAAATGTGCCGTAGAACAAATATATGGCAACATAGTTCGGTGAAAAATTCTTCATCACGATTGGAAGAACGAGAAATAGCGAAATGACTCCAGCCAATCGAGAGTACCATGTCATAATCACCGCAGACTGACGGATCCGCTGAAGTAACGCTCCTATTTTCCTGAGGGTCCCCATCAGGGCACAAGGTAGCCGAGTTTTTTTAATGAGTCGATCAAATTCTCTACAGCCATGCACCCTTGACGAACAACGCTTTGGTGGGTTCTCGATCCTATATGAGGTGTAATGATTACATCCTTTCGATGAGCCAGTGGATGATTGGGGACCATGGGCTCCTTCTCGAGCACATCGCACAAATAACCCCTCAAATGTCCACTATCTAAGGCCTTAACCACTTCATCATTATCGATAATTTCTCCCCTTGATGTGTTGATCAGTAGGCTCCCTGCTTTCATTCGCTCTAAAAATTGCCGACCGACCATTCCACGGGTAGTCTCGTTCAGGGGCATATGCAGGGTAATGATATCGCATGCGGGCAAAAGTTCATCTATAGAAACACAAAAATGAACAGCTGATTCTTCATTTATTTGGGAAATATATGGGTCATACGCCCATATTGTACATCCAAAAGCCCTTGCTCGATCAGCCACTGCTCTTCCTATGGATCCAAACCCCATGATACCAATGGAGCAACCCATGATCTCGTGTCCGGTATACCGCTTCCACTGGTTATTAAACGTCTCTGCACTGTGCTTGTGAATATTGCGGTTGTAACCCAACATAAGTGCAAAAACATGTTCGGCTACTGTGGTATGATTGACACCGGGGCAATTGGTTGTTGGGATTCCAATAGACCGCGCATAATGGGCGTCTAACTTATCGAGACCTACCCCATATTTAGAAATTACCTTTAGGCGACCTTCACGACCCCTGTCAATGACTTCTCGGTCGATATGGTCGTCGCCACACAACAGGGCATCAAATTTTACCACATGTTGCAACATTTCTTCTTTTGAAAGCGGACCCCTCAATCGGGTCACTTCAAAACCTGTCTCTGATAGAAGATCGTGATGCCGACCTGGTGTATCTTGAAAAGATGTTGATGTGAGCAATACACGTATCATATGGTTAATTTTCTTGATATTTCCTCTATTTTCTGGGGCAATTGATGCAAATCGGGAATAATAATTGAGCATTTTCCGCTCCAATGTTGGTTAAGTTCGGTGGTCCGAAGAATGAAGTGGGTTCCAAGTGCTGTTGCTGCCTTGAAATCGCTTTCCGCATCACCAACGAATATGGTTTGATCGGCGTTTATTTTGTAGTGAGCCAATAATTCTCGGCCCCAATCGGTTTTAGCTCGTGGGCTACCACAAATTTGTTTAAAGTATCCGCCAATTTGCAGTTGATGAATGGTAGCATCAATATCGTCTTGGGCTGAACCAGTGATAATGAATAAGTTGAACCTAGAATGTGCCCACTCGAGAAATTCCCTCGCTCCAGGCACAAAAGGCGATTCGGTTACTTTTTTTAAAGACAGCTGCGAGAAAGTCTCGCTGAGCGCATTCAAGCGCTCGTCATTTAATTCCTCCTGAAGCCATTGCCCATTCCAAATTTTGAATTTCTCGAATCGACTAACTCCACCATTGGCTTCATGAAAATCACGTACTCGTTGTGCAAAATCGACTCCGTACGGCAAATACATAGTATAAAAGGCGTCGGTTTTTGCTGAGACTGATTCTAAAATGACCCCGTCGAAATCTAAAAAAAGACTACTAATCATCTCGTTTATGTATGAACCAATGAACAGAACTCTTGCGCATTTCTAACAATTGATAGACGGGAAGCTGCATTACGCTCGGATTTTTTTCCTTCAATTGCTGGATTATCTCATGCTTTTTGGGCTGATTACCAATGATAATCCCCACATGACGGGCCTTGATCAAGGACGAAAGGGCGAGTGTATATCGAACCGATTGTCTGGGCCCATCGGTTTTGTAAAAGGTCTGATTGGGTTCGGGCCACCTCATTTTTCCAGGAAAAAGACTCGCTATGTGTCCATCTTCTCCCATGCCTAAAAGGATGAGATCGAATGCTCCACCGCGATCTGTTAATCTTTCCTCAATTTTTGACCTGTATTCACGCTCAGCATTGATTTCAAGTGGGTCGAATAGTATGGTATTGAAGGCGTTAAAAATCTCTGATATTTTGCCACCATTACTGTCGGAATGCGTCAACGGCACATCCCGTTCATCTGTAAGAAAAAGTGAAATTTCCGGAGTCGAACTCGCTGCAGACAATTGTCGCGCTAACTCTGTGTAGATACCAAAGGGCGTACTTCCCCCCGCCAATGCTAAATTAATTGATCTACAATTTTGTGAGGCTAACCTACTGATCACGTCTTGAATGTAATCCAAAACGGATTTACTCCATTCCTCCTCGCTGTTATACCAGTTGAAGGCATTAAACAACATACTACTCTGCATTCTGATACACCGAGCGGATGCACTCCAATATACCTTGACCCATATCGATATGTGGATTAGCCAACAGTTTATGGCTCACGGTTGGATTGAAGCTGTATGGAGTCTGATGGTAATGATTTTTACTTGGCATCGGATTTAATTGTATTTTAAGTTCTTCCTTGCCAATGATCTCCCTAATCATTTGAAAAAGCTCCTTTCTCTTCATGCGCTCATTTCCAGTGAGAATAATGTGTCGATTAATAAACTCGCTTTGTTCAATGACATCCACAGATAACCTAGCGGCATCAGCGGCGTGAATATACTCGCGCACTTCCTCACCATCGCCATGATGTATGATTTCATTACGTTCAATGGCCATCTGTACAATTTTATAGAGGTAGTTGTTATGGAAATTGCGCTCAGAGTATAAAGATCCATAGCGAAGGATCACATACTTCTGTGAAAATCTGGCGTTGTATTCTTCTACAAGTTTCTCACTGGTAAGCTTTGAAATGCCATAGAACGAACCCTTATTGCTCATGGCATATGCACTACTGGCATATACAAACATGTCAATCTGATGAACGCGCGCTGCCTCCAATAAATGCAAATTCCCGACAACATTTAGATTAATTGTGTTGAGCGGATCACCGACTGCATCATCCAAATTGGCGAATCCCGCGAGATTATAAAGTACGTCTGGCTTATTTTCTCGTATAATGCGATCAATCCCCGAAAAATTCATGATATCCACTTCATGAAAAACATGAGGAGCAGATTGTGACATGGGTGCTTTTATATCTGCAACATGGACTTCGTAGTTCCTTTTGATTAACTCCTCTACCAGGTATATGCCGATAAACCCCGAACCGCCAAATACAAGTGCGCGTCGCCGACTCATATTTTTTCTCGAAATGTTTCCATCTGCTCTCGTATTTTCTCTCCTAGAAAGAGAAAATCGATGCTAAATGCCAAAAAGTTATACCCTCTATCAATTTTTTCTCGCAACTGAACGACGTCTGGCGATATTAAGTGAAATCCTAAATTCATGTTCCGCTCCTTGCATAAATGTTCAATTCTTAGAAGCGCTTCAATGACTTCAGGGTCGTTGAACATTCCGGGCTTACCCATAGAGGCGGATAAATCATAGGGTCCTACAATGATTCCATCTATACCAGAAACATCCAGAATATCATTCAGATTGTTGACTGCCTCAATATGTTCAATTTGAACGATGATTACGGAATATTGTTCAAGCCAACGTCGATACTCTTGAAAGTGCAACCCATAATGCTGTGCGCGCGACAAGCCCACTCCTCTTTTACCATCATTTGGATACCGCACATAAGAAACTGCTCTTTCAGCCTCTTCCTTCGAGTTCACCATAGGAACAATCACCCCCTGAGCACCAGCATCCATCATCCGCTTGATAACAACCTCCTCATTTTTACTGACACGAACCAAGGCCTCCATACCATTCCCTTGTATATGACCAATTAAGTTCATGGCGTCTGACACATCAATAGCCGCATGTTCCAAGTCAATAACGAGCCAATCAAAGCCCCCTGTAGACATTATTTCGATAACCGATTGATGGTTGATCGTTAGCCAAGAACCTATTGTTAGTTCGCGCTGCTTAAGCTTTTGCTTCAGCTCACTTCCGGCGTGTGAAAAACTCATGATTTATCTTGATTACTATTTTAAAAATCTCTTCTGTTTGCCCGATGGCAATCTGGGTTTTGTGTACATCATCAGGCAAGAAAAGCCCAAACATACCCGACATTAGTTTTACAGACGATCTGCAGGGCACTGCTTCATTTTTATAGAAGATACAGTCGTCATCTTCTTGGTAGGACCGCAAAACCGCAAGATCCTGAGGAGCGAACAAGTCGATTTGCTCTTTGCCGTGAATAACCGCCTGAAAATCAACCCATTGCCGATGCGATTCGATGCCGTGTTCGGCAGTCCGAGTTGTATAAGTCATTACCTTGGCAAATGACCAGTCATTTATCGGGAATTCTCCTAATTCCCCACTTTGCGCATGATTGTTTACCGCATCAATAATCACGGAAAATTCAGGTGAAAAATACAACTGCCAATGGTTGATGTGACCGTAAATCATATTCTTGCCGAATTGTACATAAACTCCGCTAATCTGAAATCATCAGGCTCATCAATATCCACCGCCTCGAGCTTTGATATCTCGTACATGTAAGGTTTCAAGCCAATTCTTTTATTACCGGCTGCCTCAAATGAACTGCGAGAAAACAAGTAGAAACAGGAGTTTTCTTCATAAATGATTGGAAGGTCTTGCGTTTTCAATAGCACTTTTGGGTCATGATTCACAGCAGAACCATCTTCCCAATACAATCGTGTTTGCACACGGGTAACAGAAAACATTGAATCATACAGACCAATTTCCTGCCTGAAAAATGATTCCAAAGCTCTGTCTATTGTATCTGACGTAAGTAAGGGATTGGTGCTGTGTGTTTGCAGAAACCACTCCCCTTCTAACTGATGAATATCATTTTGTATAATCAGATTCATGGGGGTGTCATGTCCCAGCAATTCCGTTGGACGAGGATGAACCCGAACGTCAGGAAATCTACATCTTATGTCATTTGTAATTATTTCGGAGTCGGTATTAACACAAATGGTATCGACAAAATGAGACAATTGTAATTGATTCAATACCACTGTGTATAATGGGGCTCCTGAAAATGCCCGCATGTTCTTGTTGGGCACCCGCTCTGAGACTCCTTTCATGGGCATTAATGCAGTGATCTTCATGCGCGCTTTTTGTTACTCGATTTGATTAGTTTAATTGATTTCTTTAACCTTATCCAAAATGTATGATCTGGCTCTTCATAATCATCCTCATAATAACCGTATCCGTATCCATATCCATAACCGTATCCGTACCCAGGGGCATGCTTGGCTTCGTAATCATTCAAAATAATTCCACTATTTGGGAATTGTTTGTTTTTGAATAGCTGATCAATGAAACCGATAAAGAATCTTGGGGTTTTGTTTTGCCTCATGACATATAGATTAACGTCGCTAAACTTCAACAGTTCGAACGCATCTGCAATCAATGATACTGGAGGAGTATCCATAACGATGTAATCGTATTCACTTTTCAAAAATGATACAAGATCATCGAAGAGTGGGCTAATGATCAATTCTGAAGGATTTGGAGGTACTGGACCAGCAGATATAAAGTGTAAAGATTCGCGCTTAGTATATTGTACAATTTCTTCTTTACTGTGTTTACCAGCCAAATAGGTGCTTAATCCCTTTTTGTTTTCCAATCCAAGATCATCAAACATTTTTGGTTTACGTAAATCGACACCCATTAAAATAACTTTTTTTTGACCTAACGCCAAAATCGATGCCAGGTTTAGCGAGGTGAAAGTCTTTCCTTCACCAGCGATCGAGGAGGTTACTAGTACTACCTTTTTGTCCTCGCCGGGTCTCAAAAATTGAATATTGGAACGTATTGCCCTAAAAGATTCTGAAAGACCCGTTTTCGGATAATCAAGAACAACCGTATTCCTTTCCTTGATATTATGTCCCAAAACACCAATTAGTGGCATTTTCGTGCCTTTCTCGATTTCGTTTCGATCTAGAATGGTAACTTGGAAATAATCCATGATAAAAATACCCGCAATAGGAAAAACAAGACCGAAAAGTAAACCCAAGGCATAAATCAAAGCCGAGTTCGGTGCCACACGTTTAACATATCGAGCCTCATCCAAAATGCGCGCATCTGAAACATTTGAGGCCTGAGTGATTCCGGCTTCAGCTCTTTTCTGGAGTAAAAATGTATATAATGTTTCGTTGAGTTGATATTTTCTCTGAATATTCACGAAGTCTCGCTCTGAACTCGGCAAGTTGGCCAACATCTTTTCAGCCTCTGAAATCCTTTGGTCTAGTTGATTCTTACTAATCTCAACATTATGAAGCAGATTCCGGACATTTTCCCTAAGACTTGATTTCGTTGACTCAATCTTCTGATTGAGCTCGGCTAAAATCGGATTTGTTGCTTTAGAACCTATAGAAAGCGCATCGCGATCGGCAAGCAAGACAGAAAGTTTCTGAATTAACGCCACCAACGAGGGGTCATCTACCCCAGCAGCTGATGGAGAAACAACATCTAAGCCCTTTGAGTCCTTTTGAAGATAATCCGACAGGTATCTGTAATAACGAACCTTTGTTTCGAGCATTGCCTGCTCATTTTCTAGCTCTACTAATCTCTTAAAAGCTGCATCGGCCTGGGATCCAATACTTACTGCATTATTTTTGCTCCTGAAATTTTCGAGTCTATTTTCAGATGTGATCAGAGAGTCTTGGATTTCATCAATTTGTTGTTCAACAAATTTCAATGTATTTAATGCGGTGGCATTTTTCACTTCTAATTCCCAATTAATGTAGGTCATCATGAGCGAGTCTATAAACAACCGGCCCTTCTCTATTACTGGTGTTTGAAAGTGAATATTCAGTATAGAAGACATCTCTCCTTGCAAGAGAACCTCATATTGATTGAAATACTGTTTAGTAAGTTGTTCCGGACTTCTAAAAATAGCTTTAAAACTTCTTTCCTCAATACCAGGAAGATTTCCATGTTTTAGTAAAACTTTGAATTTGTACGAATCCGTTTCGATCCACTTTCCATAAGGCACTTTGTTTATGTCCAGCGATTGTGACTTTACCCAATCTTCCTCGCTGATTAAACGCCCTGATCTAGGCTCATATAGTTCAGCATGATCAAATGAGCCGACCACACTATAGAAACCTTCATCCAAAGCAAGTTTCAACGTTAAGCCATCGCATTGGTAATGGGATGAATCAATCTCTATGGCGAAGAGGGTATCCGCTAGTATTTCAACGTCTTTGAATCGCCCCACCTTATAATACTGTATTCCAAATGGCAACTTTTGAAGTGTTCTTTGAGTAAGGCTATATGACTTCAAGATTCCGATTTCATTCTCCTGATTTTTTTGTCCTGACAACATTGTGAGCTTCAAGAGTGCTTCTGCGCCCTGAGGGAGGCGATCATTTGGATCTCTCACCAATACGCTTGCCTCTATTTGGTAACTGGGCGTTGTGTATCGGATTCCCAAAAAGGCAAAAAATAATCCAACCCCTAATCCTAAGGCAAGCCAAATTCGTTGGTTCCAAATTTTTACAAAAACCAACCTTAAGTCGATCAAATCTGCTTCGCTTTTATCAATTTTCATTTTACTTAAATAATCGCTCGTAAATCAAAATTGAATTCACCAAAAAAGTCAATGTCAACACGATACTTTGAAGGGTTTGTTGAGCGTTGATTCCCGTTCCCAACTCACGCACTTTAAGCGGTTGCACATAGATAACATCATTTGGACAAATAAAATAATAAGGCGAGTGGATGATGTCGCGATTTGTCAAATCTACATGAATGACTTCAGCACCATCTGGTTTCTGGCGAATAATGGTTACCTGATGTCTATTGGCAACCGCGTTCAGATCACCGCCTTGTGCAATTGCCTCAAAAATAGTCAGGCGATCCTGCAACACGGTATATTTTCCCGCTCGGTTTACCTCACCTAGGATAGAGAATCTAATTCCCCCTAAATGCACAGCAACGTAGGCTCCGTTAAAAAAACGGTCGACTTCCGCTTGTATGGTCTGTCGGGCTTCTTCGAGTGACTTACCCCGAACATAAACTTTACCCAAAATCGGCAGAGAAACCATGCCCGAATCATCTACGGAGTATCCGATCATGTAAAACGGATCTCCTGATTGCGCATTTGCTTGCATCATATTCAGGTTCATTCCTGAGTATAAATTAAACAGCTCGGTTGACTGAGGGTCTCGGCTCTTTATAGTAATCCTCAGGATATCATTGAATTGTATTTGATATCTAGGAAGGGCGGAATAGTTGTACAGTTGCCTTGCCGATGAATCCGGGCTTTGTAAGTAAATAAAGTCACGATTTCTAACACACCCCGATAATAGGAAAAGAAAACCAAACAATACCCCAAAAGATAGGTATGACACGCCCCTGAGCGCCTTCAAAAATCTGAATCTGATATTGTTCGTGTTAAAATTGACCATCGTTTTTGCGTGTTGCAATATCGGCATTAATGGTGCCAAGTGATATATTTTGCTAATATTGCCTCCCGTGACTTTACTGGTTCTGTGATTTCTTTTGCTCAATTGGATCAAGCTGTATGAGCTTTTCAGTGTTTGTATGGTCAACGGCTGGATTTGCAAGAAACAATGGCTTTACTTCTCTGTGCCAAATATGCCAAATCTTACGTTTTTGACCCCCAGTGGGGAGCAACAATAGGCAAGAAAAGACAACTGCACCCAACACAACTACTTGAGTAAACCCAGAATATACCAAGATTAAGGCAAGGATTGAGATTATTATGTTGACTGAGAGTAGATAAATCGTTGCCGTCGAATGCCTTAATCCTATCAATAGAAGTGCATGGTGTATGTGGTCTCTACCCGCGTTGAAAGGGGATAATCTTCGACTAATTCTCAAAAAAATGACACGAGATGTATCATAAACAGGAATAATCAAAAAGCTTAGGGCCACTGAAGGCGCATTCATATACAACGGAATCAATTGTTGATCCAGTTTGTATGACTCGCGGCTTAAAAAACGCAGACAGAAAACAGCGAGCAAAAATCCAACTGTTAATGACCCAGTGTCACCCATGAATATCTTTGCTGGAGCCATATTGAATCTCAGAAAACCGATTAGTGAACCTACCAAAGCAAAAGAAAGCAATGAAAAAACTCTATCTCCAGCAAGATAGCTTACCACACCCATTGAGAATGCAATCCATAGGCCAATTGAGCCAGCCAAACCATCTATGCCATCGATTAAGTTAAATGCATTAGTGAAAAAAACAAGCACAAAGATGGCAAACGCTATGCCGAAAACGACCGGAAACTGATTAATACCAAGAAAACCTCTAAAGCTATATTGCCAATGGGACATCAAATATGAAAACAAAAGAGCGGTTGTTAGTTGCCATAGAAACTTATGCTGTGCCTTCATGTGAAAAAGATCATCACGAATTCCCACTAGGGTCAAAATTATCGTGCATATAACGATTACAATCATTTTATAGTAATCCTCCATGCCTTGAACAAAAGCAAGTGAAGTTAAAAAACCAACCATGATTCCAATTCCGCCAAGCGCTGGAATCGCTCGGCTGTGTATTTTTCGTTCGTTATCTGGTAGATCAACGAGATTCCAATGTTGAGCGATCATCAAGACCCACGGAATGGAGACCATCGTCATTGAAAGTGCAAGCAAGAAAACGGCGAAATACATTGGATGTGTATGTACTAACTTTATTGATTCCGCACAAAAATAGAGAGATTGTGGATAACTTGTTTATAAAATGGCTTCCAGGAGTTCATCAACGCCTGACTTCCAATCCGGAAGATTCACTCCAAAAGTACTTTGAATGAGGTTGTTGTTCAATCTACTATTGGCGGGACGATGAGCTGGGGTAGGGTATTCACTGGTTTTAATGCACCTTACTGCTTTAAGTTTCGATGTATTTTGGGCTGCTGGTTGACCCATCCTGTCTACAATTCTTCTGGCTAACTCGCACCAACTTGTTTGTCCAGATGCTGTTAAATGATACAACCCGTATGGAAATGAAAGTGACTTTCTTTTAAATTGATCGTAAATAAAATCATGATTTGACTCGTTTTCTTTTTTAAACACAAAATACTTACTTAGAATTTCTGCAGTCACATCTGCAATCAATGAAGTGGTGGTTGGCGCCCCATATTGATCACCCACAACGCGGAGTTCATCTCGATCTGCAGCTAACCTCAATATTGTCTTCATAAAATTATGCCCATGAGCGCCGAGCACCCAACTGGTCCTAAATATCAAATATCTACTCGCAAGGTTCATTATGGCTATCTCACCTTGTCTTTTGGATTTCCCATAGGTGTTCACAGGGCCTGTGATATCAGTCTCTAGATACGGTTCTGGTTTTTGGCCATCGAAAACATAGTCTGTACTGTAATGAACCAAAAGTACTTTGAGTTCATTGGCCATTTGTGCTAATACAAGGGGCATTTCTGCGTTAAGCAAAAACGCATTGTCGGGTTCACTTTCTGCCTTGTCGACAGCTGTGTAGGCCGCAGCATTCACAATTGCAGATGGCTTGGTTGTCCTGATAAAATCCTGGAGTTGAGTGAAATCGGTCAGATCAAGTGATTCTCTCGTTGGAAAGATGATATGAGAAAAAGGTGTAAGTTTCTTAATCAATTCGTTGCCTAACTGTCCAGATCCACCTAAGACCAATATCGGTGATCCTATTCCATCATTTTTACTCATATATTTATTTGACCTTGACCTAATGTCCTCCGCCTTTTATCATCAATCTGATGCCCTTCCAAATAATCTGCATGTCCAAAATCATAAGTCCAATCGATGAGCGTTTCAAATACTGATCTATATAAATATACTCAGGTTCTGGATTGCCCATTTCAGATGTGCCTTTCATAATATGACCGAGGCCAAGCAATCCACCTAACAATAATTTTCTTGTTACGTTTCCTTGTGCCAAATCTCTTTCGTAATGCAAGACAGAGAGTGGACGTGGGCCAACAATGCTCATATCGCCCATTAAAACACTCCAAAACTGAGGTAATTCGTCGAGGTAGAATTTTTTCACAAACTGTCCTACATAAGTACGGCTTTCTGGGGTCCATTCTGCGGAAAAGGCGATCCAATCATGTCTTTTTGCCCCTTCAGGGTCAATATATTTCATTTTAATTATTCGTAGTTTATATTTCGGGATATGTCGACCTTTACTTACGGCCCAATAATAAAAGATCATTGGTCCCTTATTTTCTGGAATTAGCCACCCCTCTATGATGTATGCCAATTTCAAGATTCCTAGTATGGGCGCAAACAAGGTCAAAAGAAAAATTGCGATCAGCTTGTCGAAAACCGTTTTAAAAAAACGCGATGGCAGAGGGCAATCCAATAGAAAAATATGGGAATACGTCTGTCGAACGTGAGGAGAAGGTGGTTTATATGGAAATGCCTCTCTGGGCTCTGTTGTACTCTTTGTGACCATATGTGTCAAAGAAAGGGAAAAAACAATAAAACCACAAAACTTTCTTACTCAGTGCACTAAACCAAAGGTATTGATGGTGTCGTCTTACAGGAGCGATGCCCTATTTTTGCGTCGATGCAACAATTTTTTGCTCATTACCCTGGAACGATCTGCCCTTTTCCCTAAAAATATAAGTAGCATGTACACCCCTCTCCTACAACAGCAAGCCGAACAGGAACTGTCCCGCCTCGATGGGGCCGGACTTCTGAAACGTGAACGTGTTATTGCTGGGCCGCAAGACGCCTTGATTAGCCTGGCCGATGGCCGAACGGTCCTGAACCTGTGTGCGAATAATTATCTGGGGCTATCGAACCACCCGCGCGTGATCCGTGCCGCCAAGGACGCGCTCGATAGCCATGGATTTGGCATGAGCAGCGTTCGGTTTATCTGTGGAACGCAAGACATCCACAAGGAACTGGAGCAGACCATCGCGCGGTTCTACCACACCGATGATACGATATTGTATGCGGCGGCTTTCGACGCCAACGGGGGCTTGTTTGAACCGCTGCTCGACGAAAATGACGCGATCGTGAGCGATAGCCTCAACCACGCGTCGATTATCGATGGGGTGCGCTTGTGTAAGGCGCGCCGCTACCGCTATGCGAACAACGATATGGAGGACCTGGAACGTCAGCTGCAAAAGGCGCGTGATGAGGGGGCCCGGCATATTTTGATTGCCACGGATGGGGTTTTTAGTATGGACGGCTATGTGGCGCAACTCGACCGTATTGTGGCCTTGGCACGGCGCTATGAGGCGCTCACGATGGTAGATGAGTGCCATGCGGCGGGCTTTTTGGGTAGAACAGGTCGCGGGACTCCTGAACTCTGTGGGGTTATGGGCGAAATTGACCTGGTTACGGGTACCTTGGGTAAGGCGTTGGGCGGTGCCATGGGGGGCTACACAACGGGTCGAAAGGCGCTGATTGACTTACTGCGCCAACGTTCGCGCCCTTATCTGTTTTCGAATTCGCTGGCTCCGGCGATTGTGGGCGCCTCACTGGAAGTGTTTCGCATGCTCGACGAATCTACTGAGCTGCGCGACCGCCTGGAAGCGAATGTTCGCCAGTTTAAATCGGGAATGATCGGCGCGGGCTTCGACATCCGCGATGGAGCTTCGGCCATTGTGCCGATTATGCTCTATGACGCTGCTTTGAGTCAACGTTTCGCCGACGCCATGCTGGAGGAGGGGGTCTATGTGGTTGGCTTTTTCTATCCTGTGGTGCCGCAAGGTCAAGCGCGGATTCGGGTTCAGTTGTCGGCTGCCCACACCCTTGAGCAACTGAGTGAAGCGGTAGAGGCTTTTGTTCGGGTAAAGAACAGGTTAATGTAAGATTATTTTTAAGGATATTTCAATGTTACATAATATTTATGGCCGGATATGGCCGAATTTTTCGTCAATTAAGGGGGGATTGTTGTTGTTTGTTGGCCTGCTGACGGGGCTTTCTTCATGTCGGTGGGGCACTGATTTACCGGGGAAGTACCGCCTGATGGAGGGCGATTGGCGGGGGGCGCTCCTGACTGAGGGAGGGGAACTGCCATTTTTGTTTGGGCTCGACCGCACGGGCGACTCGACCTTTCGCTTTGAATTGATTGATGGTCGCGACACCCTGCGCACCGAGGAACTGCAGGTGGTGGGTGATAGCCTGATCGTGCGTTTCCCGGTGTTCGAGAGTGTGCTGATCGCGGGTATTTCTCAGGGGGGAGACAGCCTGGTGGGGCGGCTGGTGAAGGTGAAGAATGATGTGGAGAGCAGTATTCCGTTCACTGCTACCCGTGGGGGTAAGTATAAGTTTGCTGCGCGTGTGAGTCGCTTGCCCGATGAGGTGGGTGGTATTTGGGCGACTACTTTTTATAAGGCCGACGGCGATTCTCAACCCGCTATCGGTAGCTTTAGCCAAACGGGCAGCGCTGTTTCGGGTACGTTCCGCACGCCTTATGGCGACTACCGCTACCTCGATGGCATCATGGATGGTGATTCGTTGTTTCTCTCGGGTTTCGATGGCTCGGGAGCTTATTTGGTGCGTGCATGCCTGATGGAGGACCAGAGCCTCGTGGGCATGCTTTTCGCGGGTTCTGGCCCTGGCCGACGCTTTGTGGCCCGCAATGACCCTTCGGCTTCGCTTCCAGACCCCCTTGGCCTCACCCGCCTTAGGAATCCGGGGCAAAGACCTGATTTTAAGTTAACGGGGATCGATGGGGGGCTCGTGGGCCCGCAAGTGGCGGGCACGGCGGGTAAGGTGGTGGTGATTCAAATCTTGGGGAGCTGGTGTCCGAATTGCCTCGACGAAACGGCTTTGCTGGCGAAATGGCGGGAGGAGTATGCCCCGCGTGGATTTGAGGTCATCGGCCTGGGTTTTGAGCGCACGAAGCAGCCGGAAAAGGCACGCGACAACCTGCGGAGGCTGGCTGCCCGCTTTGGGGCGCGCTACCCAATGGCTGTTGCGGGCAGCCCCGATAGTGCGTCGGTTCATGCGGTTTTGCCGATGCTGGAACGTTTCATCGCCTACCCAACGACTTTGTTTCTCGACCGCACGGGGCGCATCAGGAAGGTACACACGGGATTTGATGGCCCGGCCACGGGGGTGGCCCACACGCGCTTTGTGTCCGAAACGCGGCAGTTTATTGAAGACCTGTTGGCCGAACCTGCTCCTTAGATTTGCTACCTGATTTCGCATCAACCTTATATTAACCTCTGCCCTATTTCTGGTCTTTCTGTGCATACACCGCCTGCTCCGTTAGGAGATGCTTCTACTTTTCGCCTGGCTGACCTCAAGCAGGCCTACCGCAATGACGCGCGTTTGCGTGTGGTCTTGGATGCTCTGGCACCTCGGGCTGTTGAGGTGGATTATGGCGCAGGAGGACGAACGGTTGGCGGAGGCGGTGGTGGCGGTGGTTCACCGGCTTTCATCCACCTACAACAGTTGTGTGGCTCTTTACCGGCGATCGTGCTCACCGCGCTGCACCATGAGCTGAATGCGACTTTGCTGTGTGTGGCCCGCGACCGTGAGGAGGCGGCCTACCTTCACCATGATTTGGAGCAGCTGCAGGAGGTGCAGGGCCCGTCGAAGCCATTGTTTTTTCCGGCTTCATACCGGGGTCGTCGTGCCTTGGAGCGGCAGGATGCGTCGCAGAACCGCCAAAGGGCAGAAGTGCTGAGCATCGCGGGGCACCCCGAATCGGGGGCTCTTCTGATTGTGACCTACCCTGAAGCGCTGGCTGAACAGGTGGTGTCGCGGTCAACGCTCACCCAAAATACCCTCGATTTGCGCCTGGGCGCACCCCTAGATGTGGATTTTTTGATGGACGTACTCATTGAATATGGCTTTGAACGGGTCGATTTTGTGTTTGAAGCGGGTCAGTTTGCCTTACGGGGTGGCCTCATCGATGTGTTTAGCTATGCCCATGAGCTGCCGTGCCGCATCGAGTTGGATGGCGATACGATTGCGGGTATGCGCAGCTTCGAGCCTGACTCCCAACGCTCGGTGCGGCGCATGGAGCTCTTGAGTTTAATGCCGAACCCGGCGCAATCACTCCCCGATGAGCAGCGGCAGAACCTCCTGGAGTTTTTGCCGGGTGATACGGTTCTGTGGGTTCATGACCCGGAGGCTGTTTCGGAACGTATCGACATCATGCACCAGGAGCTTCTTCAGCTGCGCTCGTCTGATGGTCTCAACGATGAGGCTGGCGAAGACAGCGAAGCGCATCCCCCAGACCCCAGCCGCTTGGTGTTGCCTCAACAGTGGGAGGCGCTCTGCCTCAACCACCGCATGCTGTGTTTTTCTTTGCCCTCGTCAGGCGGCGGACGGGTGCCGACGGCTTCTGTGGCCTGGGGGGCTTCGCCTCAACCGGCGATCCGTAAAAATTTCAAGTTGTTGATTGAACAGATGGGGGGGCACCACGCGGAGGGCTTTCGGAATCTATTGTTTAGTGATGCGCCGCGTCAAATCGACCGGCTCTACCAGATTTTTGAGGATTTGAATGCTGGCTTGCTGTTTACTCCGCTGCCGGGAAGCCTCCATGAGGGGTTTATTGACCATGGCTTGCGGCTTAGTGTGTATACCGACCACCAACTTTTTGAGCGCTACCATAAGTATAATCTGCAAAACCGGTACCGAAAGAGTGAATCGTTGCTGGTGAAGGAACTGCGTGATATGAAACCGGGGGATTTTGTGGTGCACATCGACCATGGGGTTGGGGTTTTCGATGGCCTCCAAAAGCTGGAGGTGAATGGGCAACAGCAGGAGGCGGTGCGCTTGCTCTACCGCGATGGGGATTTGCTGTATGTGGGTATTAATTCGCTCCACAAGATTGCCCGCTACAGTGGTAAGGAGGGCGTGCCTCCGAAGGTGAATAAGCTGGGGAGCGAACAGTGGGAAAAGTTGAAGTCGCGCACCAAGGCGCAGGTGAAGGATATCGCCCGCGATTTGATTGCTTTGTATGCCCGACGCCGCTCGACTCCAGGCTTTGCTTTTTCGCCTGATGGCTACCTACAAAATGAGTTGGAGGTGAGTTTTATGTATGAGGATACGCCGGATCAGTTTAAAGCATCGGAGGCCACGAAGGCGGATATGCAGCGGCCTTACCCGATGGACCGCCTGGTGTGTGGGGATGTGGGCTTCGGCAAAACGGAGATTGCGATTCGGGCGGCTTTTAAGGCGGCTTGTGATGGCAAACAGGTGGCTGTACTCGTGCCCACAACCATCCTGGCGCTGCAGCATTTTAAGACGTTTTCGCGTCGTTTGGCTGAGTTTCCGGTAACGGTCGATTACCTGAATCGCTTCCGCAGCGCGCGTGAGGAGAAAGAGGTGCTGGAAAGGGTGAAGGAAGGTAAGGTTGATATCTTGATTGGCACGCATAAGCTGGTGTCGAAGAGCTTGGTGTTCAAGGATTTGGGGCTGTTGGTGATCGATGAGGAACAGAAGTTTGGGGTGGGTGTGAAGGAGAAGCTGCGCCAACTTCGGGTGCATGTGGATACGCTGACCCTCACGGCTACGCCGATTCCGCGTACGCTGCAGTTTTCGTTGATGGGTGCGCGCGATTTAAGTGTGATCCACACGCCTCCGGTGAACCGTCAGCCTGTGCATACGGAGCGGATCCCGTTCGATGAGGATCGAATTCGTGAGGCTGTGTTGTTTGAAGTTGGTCGGGGTGGACAGGTGTTTTTTGTGCATAACCGGGTTCAGAACATCACGGAAATGGCGGGTATGTTGTCGCGCTTGTGCCCGGGCCTGCGGGTGGGTATTGGTCATGGTCAAATGGAGGGTGAGGCGCTGGAAAAGGTCTTGCTTGCGTTTATTGAAGGGGATTATGATGTGTTGGTGGCCACGAATATTATTGAGTCGGGCCTCGATATCCCGAATGCGAATACGATTTTTATTAACGGGGCCCACCACTTTGGCCTCAGTGACCTGCACCAAATGCGTGGTCGGGTCGGGCGCTCGAATACGAAGGCGTTTTGCTATTTGATCGCCCCTTCCTCGGGCTTGCTGACCTCTGAAGCGGCTAAGCGCCTGAAGGCGATGGAAGATTTCTCGGATTTGGGGAGTGGTTTTCAGATTTCGCTGCGTGATCTCGATATTCGGGGGGCGGGTAACTTGTTGGGGGCCGAACAAAGTGGCTTTATTTCGGAGATTGGTTTTGATATGTACCAAAAGATTCTCGATGATGCCTTGCGTGAGTTGAAGGAGGATGAATGGGGTGTATCGGAGGATGCGGGGGCGGGCGATGCGGGCGATGCAGGCGGAGCGAGCGATGCAGGCGGAGCGAGCGATGCAGGCGGAGCGGGGGCGGGAATTTCCGTAGAACGCAGCCGCTTCACAAGCCGCCAGGACTGGTCGCGCGAGGTGCTATTGGATACGGATTTACACGCCTTGTTGCCCGATCATTATGTGCGGTCGACCAGTGAGCGGTTGAGTTTATACATGCAACTCGACAACCTCGAGTCTGAGGAGGATTTACAGCAATTTCGTCTCGATTTAGAAGATCGCTTCGGTCCACTCCCTGCCTCAGGCGAAACACTATTCGATTTGATGCGCATGCGCCGGACGGGTCGCAGCCTGGGTATGGAAAAAATCGTTCTCAAAAAGAATCTGTTGAAATGTTACCTACTAGATGGTCGAAACGAGCGCTATTACAAAAGTGCCGAATTTGGCAAATTACTGAATGCTGTACAGGGGAGTAACGGAAAAATATCGATGAAACAGCATAAAAATGCCGTATTTCTCGAGGTTGAGGGAGTCTACTCAGCGCATCAAGCGCTCGAGCTTTTAGAACATTGGTCAGAATAAGCGCCCGCCTTGCCTGTCTATTCCATATTTAGATATAATTCTCCTCTTTTCTTTTTTATCTTTTTTTCTTATCTTTGTGGGGTTTTATTTAGTGTAACCACTCCCCCATCCCATGAACAAAATTCTTCTTTTGGCCGACCAGAGCCTCAATTCGGGCGATTACCTGGAACGTGCATTTCACCTGGCCCGCATGAACGACGCCGTACTCACGGGTTTATTTGTACAAGACACCATGCTGGCCGATTATTACACGGTTTTGGGGGGCGAACCGGTCTATTACGAGCATATGTTTGATGTCATTAAGGAGACGCTCAACGAATCGGAGGCTAAATCGGTGCAAAGCATACGCTATTTTGTGGCACGCTGTAAGGAGGAGAGGGTGCGCTTTAAGGTTCACTTTCGTAAGGGCGACCCCCTCGAGGAGATCGTTCGCGAAAGTCGTTCGGCTGATTTGCTGCTCATGGGTTACCGCCACTACCACTCATTGGGTGGGGAAAGCAACACTACTCTGGTGAAGGACACCCTCAAAAGGTCCTTTTGCCCGGTCCTGCTCATGCCAGAATCGGGCTACAATCCGGACGGGATTGTGTTGTGCTACGACGGATCGGACGGTAGTCTGAGGGCCATCGACCGCTTCTACCATTTGTTTAAGCCGCATTGTCGTACCTGGCCGGTGCATCTGGTGGAGGTACACGAAACGGGAAGTCGCCCCAAGGATTTGGATCAGGGCTTTGCTGAATGGATGCGGCTTCGTTTCACCCATTTGGAATGGGTAACGCTCAAAGGGAAGGCGAGTGAAGAGCTCCCCTATTTTGCGCGCCAGAAGGGCAACCGTATGCTGGTGATGGGTTCATACGGCACGGGGGGTATAAAGCGTTTTCTGAAGGGCAGTACGGCCGACCACCTCCTCGAAACAGGCAATATCTTAACCTTCATCACCCATTAATACCGTTGATTTACATTTGAGCCGATATTTTATCTCACACTTTAGCCGATACATTTGATTTACATTTAAGCCGATACTATATTTTACATACTTGATGAAAAAATCGACCTATCCGAGTCGCATACTTGTGGCTACCGATTTCACCATAGAATCCGACCGTGCCCTTGAACTAGCGGCCAAAATAGCCCGGCCGGTGAAAGCATCGGTGCACTTATTGCACATTCTCGATCTTCCCTACACGGCTCAAATCTCGCGCGAGAAACTTCGTCAAAGCATGGGAAGCGCAGCGGATACCATGATGAAAAAACAACTAAGGCTGTTGAAAACGCTTCTGAAATTACCAAAAGGTGCAATTTCCTTTGAGATCCGGGAAGGAAAACCCGTTCAGGAGATCTTGAGCGTGGCTTCTTCGGGCTCATACGAGCTTATTTGCATGGGCAACAAGATCAGCAGCACCCTCAGCAGATTGGTTTTCGACAACACCACGTCGGGGGTCATAGACTTGGCTCCGTGTGCCGTGCTCACCACCACTGCTCGTCGCCCAAAGATCGACTTGGGGCGTGTCATGATGGCCAGTAGTTTTCGGGAGGGCGATGTGGCCTTGTTGGGAAAGGTAATTGGCTTAGCCAAAAATCTAAAGAGCAAGGTCGATGTAGTACACGTGACCCGCCACCGGCAATTCGACGCCCAACTCAAAATGGAAGGTCTATATTCTTGGGCGTCCAAGATGTTTGATACCCGTGGCGTGGGATTCCGCTACATTCATGGCGATGAGGTGGGAGATGGCTTGTCAAAGGCCGTGGAATCACTCGGTTCCGACCTCGTAGTAGTGAGCCGAGAAAACCGAGGCTTAATCGATACGCTATTTGGTTCCGACCTCATCCATGAAATGGTCTACCGGATGGAGATTCCTGTGCTCGTTTTCCCCTTACCCCCAGAACCGAACACCCCCTAAGATTGGCCACCCGACTTGGGGTTCAATCCGCCGCTTTACCGGCATTATTTTGAATTGCCCCCACCTCTGCTTTGCCATTATCCACGCTTAGTGGGCCTGCAAAGCGAAAACTGCCGGTATTTTGTGGAGGTCGGGCCATTTTCCCTTCCATTCTTCTATGCTTCGGGTAAGAAGGTAAGGATGGGGGCTCCCAAGGTCGGCTCCGATGCATAGGCGCGTGCCTCCCCTCAGGCTGACTTCTATGGCTGCCAGCATCTGCCGGTTGCGGTAGGGTGTTTCGATAAACAACTGGGTGGCGCCACCCTGCCGGCGACTTTCTTCTTCTAGCCCCTTCAACGCTCGGACCCGGGCGGAGGCCTCCACCGGAAGGTAGCCGTGCATACTGAATTTTTGCCCATCCATCCCCGAACCCATGAGGGTGAGTATGATGGAGGAGGGACCCGCCACAGGATGCACGGGAACACCGTGTTTGTGGGCCTCTGCCACCAACCATGCGCCTGGATCGGCAATGGCCGGACAGCCTGCGTCGGACAGCAGTCCAATGTTCTCGCCTGTGCGGGCAGGTTGCAGCATCCTGGGCACTTCATCGGGTCGTGTATGCTCGTTGAGCAACGAAAAATGCAGGGTATCGATCGGGCAGCCCGGATTGAGTGTCCGAAGGAACCGACGGGCGCTGCGTTCGCTTTCTACAACCCAATGCGTGAGTTGCAGCGCCAAAGGGGCCAGCAGGGCCGGTAGACTTTGGGGATCCGCCTCTGCATGAAGGGGGGATGGCAATAAGTACAAGGTACCTATAGGGCGAACAGCATCCATCACCTCATCGATTCCGCTCCGCCAGGCCCTTTTGTGGGTGGCTGATGGACTTGTTGACCCCCCATGCGAACACGTAACCAGCGGTTTATACGCCTCGTTTGTAGATTCATCCATTTAATCACCAAGGCCATAAGAATGGTACTGGCGAATGTGAGGGTGCCATAGACCACCCCCACCAGAGCCATTGGTCCCGATTTGAGAAGGCTCTGTGCCACATAGATGGCCAGAGAGCTATTTTGCAAGCCCACTTCGGTGGATATGGTGATGCCACTGGTGCTGCCTAAACCCATCAACCGGCTTACAAGATAGCCCGCCCCCATACTGATGGCATTGAGCAGAAGAACGGGCTTCACCAAGCTCATAGCTCCGGCATAGGAATGCGACTCACCACCTGTATCGAAGAAAATAACCCCTAAAAAAGCCAACAAGAGAAGAATGGGAAGGATGTAGCGGAGGGGTTGCTCCAGTTTTCGACTAAAAACGGGCTGTAAACGTCTTATAAGCACTCCGACCAGGGCGGGGGCAACAGTCATGAGGGCAATGTCGCCCACGGTTCGGGCAAAGGGAAGACTGATCGTCACAGCATCGCCCATATAGCGCTCAAGGGCTATATGGGTAAGATACGGCATGGTGAAGACCACCAGCAGACTGTTGATGGTCGTTAGGCTCACCGATAGCGCCACATTGGCGCGCAGCAGGTGGTTGACTAGTCCCGAGGAGGCGCCGCCCGGACTTGCGGCGATGATGACCAGTCCTACTTTGTATTCGGGTGCGATATTCATTCGGTCGGCCAATACAAAAGCGATGATCGGGAGCAGGCCCATTTGGGCAAAAAGGCCGGTGAGCATGGCCTTCGGATATAGGATGATGCTTTTAAAACTCTGAACAGTGAGTGACAGGCCAACACCGATCATAATGATCACCAGGGTGGCAGGTAGAAATACCCCTGAGAATAGTCCTTCACTCATTGGTTGTTGTTCATTCGTCCGTTTTGGACAGGCTGAGGTAAAATTGGTTGAAGCCCTCCCCGGCAAACAGGCTGATTTTTTGCTCCTGCAGCAGCTCAAGGATGGCCAAAAACGTAAATATAGCCTCCATTTTATCACGAAAGGCCTCAAAAATTTGGGTGAATGCGGTTTTTTTTGCGATTTCCAAACTTGTGAGTAACCACTTCTTCTTGTCGGCCAGGGTGTAGGGCCAAGGTGCGATTTGGTGCTTGATTTCCTCACCTCGTCCTTCGAAACGCTGCATGGCGCGGGCAAAGGCTTTGAACAGGGGATATACGCCTACTGGCAGGAGTCCTTGTTCGCTGCCGATTTGCTCTTGTAGGGCCAACAGTTCCTCGGCCAAATTGCCCCGTTGGAGCCGCTGGCGCTGCTCGGTTTCGAGTTGATCGATAGTCGACAGCACTTCTTTGTAGCGCTTGTATTCGAGGAGCTTCTGAACAAGATCATGCCGTGGGTCGATCTCATTGCCGGCTTCGTCGAGTTCTGGCCGTGGCAGGAGCATCCGCACCTTGATGCGCATCAAACTCGATGCCACCCAAATAAATTCGGCGGCCATGGCCATGTCGCGCTCTTCCATTTGACGCACATAGGCCAGAAATTCGTCGGTGATGCGACCGATGGGGATGTCGTAGATGTCGAGTTCATCGCGTTCGATAAAAAACAGGAGCAGATCGAAGGGCCCTTCGAAGTGTTGAAGCCTGATTTCGTAGCTCATTGCGTGCCCCTGGGTTTATGGCTTATTGGTTTTAGTCGGTCGCCGTTCCGCCCGCTACTACAGCGGTATAGGTATCGGGACGAAGATACATGCTGGCGAGTGCTTGTAGTTGCTCTGGCTGTATGGTTTGAAGGGTATCCAAATACCGTTGATAGTAGCCGAAGTCTAACCCAAACACCTGCACGTCGGAGAGCCGGTCGGCGGGGGAAAATGGGCCCTCGAATGCGCTTCGTAGGCTGCCCTCGAGATAAGCCTTTACCCTGTTAAGCTCTTCAAGGCTAACATGTTCTTCGCACAGTCGGTTCATTTCATGGATGATTGCTGCGCGCGCCTCGTGGTCTACCGATGCCCCCACCTCGGTGGAAATGCTGATCCATCCACTCATCACCCGCGAATGAATGGCTGCCCCGACTCCATAGGTATAACCCTTGTCTTCTCTTAGGTTTTTCATGAGCCGCGACCCAAAGTAGCCGCCGAGTAGGGTGATGAGTACCTCTAAGGCGGGGTAATCGGCATGCGTGCGTGTTGGGGCTGTTCGACCCAACCGAAGGGCGTGCTGGGTAGCATCGGCTTTTTCGACCCGATGCCAGTGGGGCAGTTGTCCTGATTGCGTGGTGCTTTCTGCAGGGCTGGCGCTTTCTGCGAGGCTGGTGCTTTCTACAGGGCCAGCCCTTTCTGCATGCGAGGCGCGATCCACTGAGGGATGCGCTCTTGGGCCTTGATCAAAGGTGTGCTGTGCGCTGATGCCTACAGAATGAGTTGATGCACCCACGATGCCCTTTGGCAGTTCGGCAGGGCAACTGCGCTGTAGTTTAAGGAGGGCTTGATGGGTGTTCCCCCCGGCCACCACCAACCTAAGTCCATCGACGGTATAGAATTGCTGATGAAACGCCCGCAAATCATCAACCGTCACCGATAGAAGGTCTTCCTCACGAGTGCTGTACCCATACGGGTGCTGGGGCCCGAACAGCAAACCCATCAACCGATTGCGCGATAATACACTGACTTTGTTGCGCGATACCGACAATTCCTGTAGGCGGTTTTGAATGGTGGTCTTGAGTTCATGCTCGGGAAAGGTAGGCTGGAAGATGATTTCCCATACCAAGGGCAAAACCGCTTCGAGGTGCTTGCCCAAGCAATACACGCCCACCATGCTTCGGTGCACGCCCCCTTCATGGTGGAGGTAGGCCCCGTAGTAGTCGAGCTGCTCGGCGATTTGCTTACTGTTGTGGCCAACACTCCCTTCCTGCAACATGCGGTTGGTGAGCGCGGCCAACAGCGGCTTCGATTCGTGCCAGGAACCTGCCGGAAACTGCCATTCAATCCGCACGAGGTCTTGTCCACCCCCTTCAATGAGATCCACTGGGAGTAGTCCACCCGCCCATTCGATCGGCTGTTGCACCACCACCGGCCACACCATTTCAGGCAGGGGCATGTTGCGCGGGGGCTTGGTCCGATCAATGGCACTACCCTCCTTATTCGACTGTTCTATCATTCGTTATTTTGTATTTTACCTATTTTATTTTCTCCGATAGACCAGTAAACTGCTCCTGTCTTCGCGCAAAATTTGTCGGGCAGTCGTTCTGATGGCCTCGGGTTCTACCGCCGCATAGCGCTCAAAATGCTGATTGATGCCTTCTATATCACCAAGCAATGCATTATAACACAAATTAAGTGCCACATTGAGTCCTTGAACATGCCCAAAATGGTATTCAGCCTCAATCTGGTTGATTTGCCTTTGCCATTCATCCCGCGCTACCACCTCAGATTTCAGCGCATTCAATTCGCTCCATAAGGCTTCGGTGGCCGCTTCGACGCTAACGCCCTCGGCCGGGTGGCCGCTCACAACGAGTAGGCCCGGGTCCCGCTCTCCGCTTACATAGGCGTTGATTTGGCCGAACAGCTGCTTTTCACGCACCAACCGACGATACAACCGCGCCGAACGACCCCTACCAAGCACATCCGACAGCAAATCGGCTGCTGTATATCCTTCTTCGTCGCGTCCACACATGGGAAAGGCCAGGTACAAGGCGTCGGCCGGTAGCCCGGGGTCGCATACTTCTTCATAACGAGTAGCTTCGGGCAGGGGCTCTCGGGGCAAAACGCGCGGGGGGCGATCCCCCTTGGGTATGTCGCCAAACCAACGCGCTACCGATTCGAATACCTGTTCGGGTTCGTAGGGTCCGCTCACTGCGAGATAGGCATAGTTGGGACGGTAGTGGCGGTAGAAAAAGGTCTCGACTTCGTTTAAGTTGGCATCTTCGATGTGGGCGATTTCTTTTCCAATGGTGGCCCAACGGTAGGGATGCGCGCGGTAGGCCAAGGCCCTGAGGCGCAACCAGGCATCCCCAAAGGGCTGGTTGAGGTAGCGTTGGTGGTACTCCTCCACCACCACTTGGCGCTGCACTTCTAAACTTCGTTCGTTGAAGTCGAGCTGCAACATACGGTCGCTTTCGAGCCAAAGAGCCGTTTCTAATTGTGCGGCGGGGAAGCTGATGTAGTAGTTGGTGAGGTCGCTGGAGGTAAACGCATTATTCTCTGCACCCATATTCTGAGCTACCCGATCGTAGTCGGGTATATGCGCCGAGCCACCAAACATAAGGTGTTCGAAGAGGTGGGCAAAGCCTGTGCGCTCGGGCTGCTCATCGCGCGAGCCCACATCATAGAGCAGGTTCACTACGCCCATACCGCTGCGCAGATCCTGGTGCGCTATCACGGTGAGGCCGTTGCTCAGTTGTTTCGAATGATACTGGATCATGGTTTATTTGGAGTTGGTGGTGGAGGCCCGGGTGCGTTGTTGTTTATCCGTTTGCTTTGACATTCACAATATGCGCCGATGTTCGCAAAATGCGCTGCTGTTTATCCGTTTGCTTTGACATTCACAATATGCGCTGATGTTCGCAAAATGCGCTGCTGTTTATTCGTTTGCTTTGACATTCACAAGATTCGCTGCTGTTCATCAGGGAAACTTCGGAAACTGACCGAAATCGGGCTTTCTCTTCTCGAGAAAGGCGTTTTTTCCTTCCTTGGCTTCCTCACTGAGGTAATAGAGCAGGGTAGCATTGCCTGCCAGCTCCTGAATGCCCGCTTGCCCATCGAGCTCGGCATTGAACCCCGCCTTAAGCATGCGCAATGCGATCGGGCTCTTCTCCAGAATTTTCCGACACCAACCCACAGTCACCTCCTCCAACTCGGCAAGGGGCACTACTTTGTTCACCAAACCCATATCGAGGGCTTCCTGGGCGTCGTATTGCTCGCACAGAAACCAGATTTCGCGGGCTTTCTTCTGGCCTACAATCCGGGCCAGGTAAGAGGCCCCAAATCCACCATCAAAACTGCCCACTTTTGGACCGGTTTGTCCGAACCGCGCATTATCGGCGGCAATGCTGAGGTCGCAGACCACGTGCAAGACGTGTCCACCCCCAATCGCCCAACCCGCAACCATAGCGATCACAGGCTTGGGGATCCTCCGGATCTGCATTTGCAAGTCGAGCACGTTGAGTCGGGGCACCTGATCATCGCCCACATATCCGCCGTGGCCCCGAACACTCTGGTCGCCTCCACTACAAAAGGCCGCGCCGCCTTCCCCAGTAAGGATCACCACACCAACCTTTGGGTCTTGTCGGGCCAACTCCATTGCTTCACTCAGTTCTTGAACGGTAAGAGGCGTAAAAGCATTGTGTTTTTGGGGTCGGTTGATGCTGATTCGTGCTATGCCCTCAGCATATTGAAAGAGGATTTCGCGGTAATCGCGGATGGTTTCCCAGTGAAGTGCTGTACGGATGGTCATTGATTTAAAAGGGCTTTTTGATAAGATTGATAAACAATTTGGTTGGATTTTGGTTCGGTTACGACCTCCACCACGGCCGGGCCCCTGCCTGATGGCCTTGAATGGAGCTGCCTCAGTATGGCATTGAGTTCGGATGCGGTGGTGGCCCGGAATGTATCGCATCCCCAGGCGCCCGCCAGCGCCAGCAAATCGATCCTACGGGGGGTTGCGAATAGGTCTTCACATTCGGGTTGGCGTGAGGGCCCATCGATCAGCCTGAATATATCGCCTCCCTGGTTGTTGATGACAATGATGCGGAGGTTGTCGGGGTGTTCCCGACAGCTGAAAGCGTTGATGTCATAGGCAAATGACAGGTCGCCTGTAACGAGCCATACTATGCGTTCGGGCATGCTCAAAGCAAATCCGAGCGCAGTACTATTTACCCCGTCGATGCCGCTGGTGCCTCGGTTGGCGTGCAGCCACCCGCTGCGAACACTGCCACCAAGCATTTGCCAGTAGCGAATGGGCATGCTGTTGCCTAAATGAACGGCATCATCCGCGTCGATGTGCCGACTTACCTCCATGATCGCCGCCAAATCGCCGAAAGGAAGGTATTTCAGCAGCGGGATGAGCATATTATCAGCTTTTTGCTCCTGTAGTTGCCATTGTTTTTGGTAGGATTCATTCGAAACCGGTACTCCTTGGCTTTTAGTAGGGGCTGTAGGGGTATGTTGATAATGGCCCTGCGCCTCCTGACCACCGATGCGTTCGCAGTTCATCACGTCTGTTACCGAATGTAGGGCGTTGTAGGGCGACAACCGAATCAACTCCGGCGGGTTGTGGTAGGGATCGACTGCCCAGCCAAGCGGGTCGAGACGAAAATGGCGCGGACGCCTTGAACCAATGGGGTTGCGTTCGTTGGTTTCCGATTGCTGACGCAGCCAATTTCTTGTGCGCTTGCCCACGATTTGGAGGCCCCAACTGATGATGGCATCGGGACGGAGCCCGCGCACCTGTGCGCTTTCTTGTGCGAGGATGTCTTCATGCCGGTATACCCGCCCTGTGCAAGCGGTGGCTTTGCCCGAATCCAATTCTGAGGAAACCGAAGGATGCAAGGAAACCGAGGAATCCGTGGTAACGGAGGAATGAGATCCGTTGAGGAGATTACCCACCGGCTCCATCAATACCACAACCCGAGGATCTTGAAGCCATTGGCTCACTATATCATCGAGCTGTTTGTCGGGTGCTGATTGTCCGGGCACCAATAAAATTCTGGTCGCATGCCGCAGCGTATCCCTTAGATTCGAGAGCGCAGTTGAATCGTGCGAAGCATCGCTTGCCGCACTGGGGGATGAATTCTGAAGCACATTCTGATTCGAGTTTTGGGATGAATTCTGTAGCGAATTCGGGAACGAATTCTGAAGCACATTCCCAAAAAAATCGCTTTGTTCGGCAGGCTGGTTGGTTAAAAGCCTAACTGAGAAAGGGGGGAGTTCATAGAGGGGTTCATGCAAGGGCACGTTCAGGTGTACGGGTCCTTGCTGCCGAATCATGGCCGACCACGCCTCCTGCATCAACTTCCGGCTGCGCTTAAGGTCGATGTTTGTACGTCCGTGCTCGGGCAGGGTACCGGAAAAAACAGTGTGCGCCTCGAAGATATTCGCCTGACGGATGGTTTGTCCATCGAGCTGATCGATGCTGATGGCTGGCCGATCGGCCGAAAGCAACAGCAGGGGCAAGCGCAGGTAGTAGGCCTCGGCCACAGCAGGCCCCATATTCAGCACAGCTGTGCCAGAAGTGCATATCAAGGCCACAGGGGTCGTACCGCGGGCCGACAATGCTTGCCCGATTGCCATATAGGCCGCCGAACGCTCATCAACAACCGTGAAGATCTGAAATCCGCCGTGCCGTGCAAAGGCCAAGGTGAGGGGAGCCGATCGTGAGCCAGGACAAACCACCACCTGGCGCAGGCCCATTTGATAAAGCCCATCCACCAATTCGATGATGTGTTGTTTGTCGGGGTACAATTTTTTGCCCATCACTATCGTCTTTTAGTCGGCTACCCTTTGGCTAACTGTTCACACTAATCAACAGCCGACGCATCCATTGGGTTTTGCGGCAACAAATGCCGGAGCAAGGTCTTTGACTTATGAACCGTCTCCTCCCACTCCAAGTGCGGCTGTGATCCGCCCAAAATACCACACCCCATGTGCACATGCGCCTGTGTCTCGCGAAGTTGGAGGGTTCTTAGGTTCACAAACAACCGGGCTTCATCAGGCGAGGCAACGGGTCCCAAAAATCCGCCATAGAGCTGCCGAGAACCCCGTTCAATCTCGCTAATGACCTGCAAGGCCTCCGCTTTCGGCCATCCCCCAACCGCGGGTGTAGGGTGTAGCTGAACCACCAGTTCTTCAAGCGGTCGATTGCTCTCCCCTTCGAGCTGGGTGCACAAATGCCGCACAGGCCCCGCCTGAATGCTGTTCCTTTCGCTTCGACGGAAGTTTCGTACACGATTTTTCCAACTTTGAGCGATGTAATCATCGACCACTTGCTGTTCGCGGATTTCTTTGTCGCCCCATGCTTCCGCCTGACCATGCGATGGCAAGGTACCCGCCAGTGCCATACTGCGCAATCGACGCCAATGATGAGGTTCGGTTGATGCAGGGTCGCGGTCATGGGCAGGCTCCAACTCGAGCAACAATTCGGGCGATGCTCCAATCCACAATCCCCATTCGGGATGCAAAATGAGATTCACAAATGCCTGTGGATAATCGCCACACAATCTACCAACAAAATCGACTGGATGCAATCGCGAAGGCCAAATGTGGGCCTCACTGCGTGCCAAAACCACTTTCTCTATGCGTCCTTGCTCAATTTCTTCAAGCGCCAAACGTATTTGCCCTTCAAATTCGGTTCGACCTACCGCGTTCAATACCGCCTCATCCTTCCCTTTCCTTGGTTGAATGAGCAAATCATTTGATGAGCTTGGGGTATCAAGCTTCGAAAATGGAGAATCATTGGTCTGGGGAGCCGATCGCGGTGGAGTGGCAGAATCGATAGACTGAAGAGCCGATCGCGGTGGAGTGGCAGAATCGATAGACTGAAGAGCCGATCGCAGCGGAGTAGGCAAATGAATCCAAGCATCGCCCAATGAATGCAGGCCTTCAAAAGTGATATCACGTGCAATCCAATGGGCAGGCGAGGTGGGATAAGAAAACGGTGCCAACACAAATCCAGGTTCCGTCTGTTTGTTCCAAATAACAGGCTCAGGATCTTGAGGAATCGACCAATCGATATTTTTGGCGCCCGGCAATCGATAACCGACCATGGTCCAACCCGTGCTAATGGCCGCATCGAAGAGGTGGTGCACGGAGTACGCCCCCGCCTGAAAACCCATCCGATCAACCAGGTTTTGGGATGATTGCAGCAGTAAATCGACAAATGCAGTTCATCTGCCCCTTATCGTCGAAAAGTCTGATGTCCCAGACATGGGTTTGCTTACCATGGTGCACCAATTGCGCTTTGCATAATATATTGCCTTGATGAACCGAACGTACATGGTTGGCATTGATCTCGAGGCCGACAGCCACATAGCCTTCGGGCGCCAAAACATTAGATCCTATACTGCCTAAGGTTTCGGCAAGGGCTACGGAGGCCCCACCATGCAGGATTCCGAAGGGTTGCTTGGTGCGTTCATCTACGGGCATGCTCCCCTCAACATAACCCTCCTCAATTTTAATGAGCCGCATACCCAGTCGACTGCTGAGGCCCTGACGATCATCTTGGTTATAGCGCTGCATCCATTCCGCAATCCGCTCTGCTGTATGTTCCATGGCTGCTGTAGTGATTGGGACAACGAAAAAAACTGATCCCATGAATCTTAGTGGGTGATGGCGGATTCGAACCGTCGACCCCTACCCTGTCAAGGTAGTGCTCTGAACCAACTGAGCTAAACACCCAAAAATGCAAAAATACGGAAAAAGAGTGATTGATAGGCGCGTTAATGACCGCAACATGAACCCGCTATCCCTCCCTATTGCGGGCTAAACGAAGCATTCACGTCACCCGTTGCAACCGATTGCAGGTTCACGGTCGTAGTTTGTCCGGCCACCACCGTCACAGTCTGGGGTGATGAAAAAACCCAAGCTCCTCGTGCGAAACTACTTTGGAGCATGGAAGCAAAGCGTTGGATCTGCAAAGCATCCGTGCCATTCGTTTGGCCGCTGATGTTAACATCACTCGCCAGCAAATGCAAGCCCGATAATACAGTCAGTTGGGTAGCGTGACGCGACGCCAACAGCGCATCGCTCGCATTGATGCTGGAAGGCGTGGGCATACCCAAGGCAGTAGTTGCCTCTACCGTGTAGCTTCCCGGGGGTAGGTTAAAGGAAAATTGTCCCTGCGTATTGGTGAGCGCACTGTCAACCCGTGTATTCCCCTGAAGAACCCGCACACGAACCCCACGAACAGGCGACTGCGCTGTGTTTATGTAGCGAACCGTTCCGCTCAGGATCGCATTCGGTGCGGTGAGGCCACTCACCCCACTCACAATCAGACTGAAAGCCTGCGCTGGTGCAATATTGCCCTTATGGGTTACCCGAACCGTATACATGCCTGCCTGGGGAAGACCATCGATGAGCACTTGCTCCACATTGTCGCGGATGTTGTCGGAACGGGTCGCAGGCGATTGGGGCGACTGTAGGTTGAGGACCCACGGAAGAAAAGAGGCATTGTCAGACGAGCGAATGATGCGCACATCCAGATCACGCACCAAACGGGGCGTTGTTTGATTCAATACCGCTGCATTGGGCGTTCCGGCGGGATCAGTCCAACATAAGGTAGCCTTCAACGGCAGGGAGCCATCGTTGTAGAACGAAAAGTTATAGGTGCCTCCACTGGATAGAGTTGGCTGAAGGATGCGGTGGGATGCGTTAGCGCCCGATATTACCTCAGCAGCACGAGCGGTGTTCATGAGTCCCCAACCAAATGTATAATCAGGCCCCGCACTGTTGCCCGCCTCATCTGCAGTGTGGATGATCAGACCCTTCAGCGTTGCCGAACGCATCACCTGATTGGCATTGAGTGCCTTATAGTGTTGCTGGAGAAGAACAGCAGAGCCCGAGACCATCGGCGATGCCATGCTGGTTCCG
>VFQT010000692.1_pt1 | contig 46390 bp, 31 predicted proteins | sample 3512381 | NCBI WGS metagenome assembly VFQT01 (sample SAMN10412376, study PRJNA504923) | tailings metagenome | isolation source: Relicate 2 Philex TSF3 active mining site | place: Philippines: Tuba, Benguet | collected 2017-08-29 | reverse complement strand
CGGCAATCACCTTTCGCGATGGCCATTTGGCTCACGGTGCGGTGGGCGTGCGAGTTGTCGACACTGATGCCACTTTTCGCGATCTGCAAATACGTCCGCTGCCCTGACCCGCCACTGCTGCTGCCCGTCAGTCGCTGCACACCGGCCTGTGCGACCGTGTCCGATCAAAACTGCACTTCCAGAACAGTCAGTTCCGGAATGCAGTTCCACCGAATCGGGTCTTTGGCCCCGATGCCCCGGCTGACATGCACCGTTGTCGGTGCGCCCTGAAACAGGCCGGATGCCAGGGCCACACCGTAACGACTGGGACTGAAAACCGGCCCCACAACCGGCAGCACCACCTGACCGCCATGAGTGTGCCCGGCCAGCATCAGGTCGTAGCCGAGGCTCTGCGCCTTAGGCAACTGGTCCGGGCTGTGACTGAGCAGAATTGTCAGGTCGCAGAGCGAATTCGCTACCAGCACAGGTTCTGCACCCATCCATGGTCGCTCACTGCCGCCGATCGCTACGTGCCGATCCTTCAACAGTAAAATCTCGACCGTGCCCGCCACACTGCGCCAGCCCGACGCCTGCAGCCGACGCCGCACCTCCTCGAAGTCATAACGCCAGTCATGATTGCCGAGCACAAAGCAGCAGGGTGCCACCCTGGTCAGCGGCTGCAGAGTCCGCACGGCCACATCCAGCAGTTCCGGCCTGTCGATCAGATCGCCCGAAAACAAAATCAGATCGACCTGCTGCTGCATGGCAGTCCGCACTACGAACTCATAGTACGCGGTGCCCGGAGTCCCGATGAAATGCAGATCGCTCAGATGCAGAATCCTGAGCATCGCGGCAGGCTTCTGCGGTCGCTGCCGGTGCGGTGCGACTGTGGCCCGCTTGACATTGCACTCCAGCCGGCAGTATTCATTTCCCGGCCAGACTCGCGCCAGCAGTCCCGGCGTTCCACGCACCGAAACATCACCGGTGGCAGCAACCACATCGAATTGCTGCCCGGGACTGCCAAACCGTGCCTGCTTCTTCTGGCGACACTGCCACAGGACAGTCTGCACGATCAGTGTCGAGCACCAAAGTGAGGTGAACAGAACCAGACGCCTCGTCCATAAGCTCTGCTCCCACAGACCGCCTCCCCGCAGCAGACTGTCAGGCCCCGTACCCGTCAGCCACAGCAGCAGCAGTGGCCAGCCCGGCACCACCAGATCGTGTATCCGTCGCATGAGTTTCAGGCGACGATGAGGAATCGGCAGTGCATGGCTGCGGTTGACCAGAATCACCCAGAATTCGGCGTTGCCGATCACACTTGCCGCGATCCACAGCCAGCCGTACAGCAGATTCACAGTTCTGATCCCGTCTGAAACGCTCAGGATTCCGGCACAATCTGATCACGCAGGCAGACCAGCAAAGGTATAAATCGGGAAAATGCCTTTGCTCGATGACTGATGCGATGCTTCACTGTCGCACTCAATAAGCCGAATGTCCGGTGATACTCAGGCACAAAAAAATACGGATCGTACCCAAATCCCCCAGCCCCGGCAGCCTCAGGCAGGATCCGCCCGCGACAGGTCCCCTCACAGGCTGCCCGAATTACGCCGCCCGGATCCGAAAGAGCGACACTGCAGAGATACCCGGCCCCCCGTTTTTCTTCCGGCACTCCCTGCAGTTCGCTGAGCAGTTTCTGGTTGTTCCTCTCGTCTGTCGCACCCTCGCCACTGTAGCGAGCTGAATAAATTCCGGGAGCACCACCGAGAGCGTCCACCATCAGCCCGCTGTCCTCGCCAATCACCCACTGCCTCAGATGCAGCGCTGTCTGTGAAGCCTTCTTGGCAGCGTTTTCCGCAAACGTACTGCCATCCTCCACGACCTCAGGGACATCGGAAAACTCCGTCACAGGAACAACCTCGAAACCATACGGCAGCAAGATCTCGGAAACCTCACGAGTCTTCTTTTTGTTGCGGCTGGCCAGCACAATCCGCAGGGGGAACGACGACGACATATGCATGAGCAACTTCAGGTGGAAACGAAATCCGGACCGTCCACGACCCGCGGATTATACAGAACGGACACGATAAAGCGTAGTTCACAGGGTTCACAACCCCCGGAATAGCGCGCAAGGTTCGTCAGGTTCAGCCGGTTCGTACTTCTCACGGCTGTGCCAGACTGTGCTCAGGCTGGAAAGCCCGAGCTACGGTGTTGTGCCGCGCCACTTTCCTGCCCGACAACTGGAACAGGCTCACGCCAAAATATCGCTCACCACGCGACCATGCACATCCGTCAGCCGGAAATCCCGCCCCGAATAGCGGTACGTCAGCTTTTCATGATCAATGCCCATCAGATGCAGCATCGTCGCGTGCAGATCGTGCACGTGCACCTTGTTCTCCTGAGCTGCAAAGCCGAACTCGTCCGTCGCACCGTAAGCCATCCCGCCCTTCACGCCACCACCCGCCAGCCACACGCTGAATCCATGGTTGTTGTGGTCACGACCGTTGGAACCCTCCGATACCGGCGTCCGACCGAATTCACCACCCCAAAGTATCAGGGTGTCCTCCAGCAGCCCCCGCTCCTTCAGGTCGCGAATCAATGCCGCAATCGGCTGATCCACCGCCCGCGCCTTGTCCGCATGCGCCGGAATGTTCTCGTGGTCATCCCACGGCTGACCATTCCCATAAAACACCTGCACCATCCGCACTCCCCGCTCCACCAGTCGTCGAGCAGCCAGACAGCCTTTGGCAAAATCGCCACCGCCATACGCATCAATTGTCGTTTTGGATTCCTGGGCCAGGTCAAACACTTCCTGCGCCTCTGTCTGCATCCGAAATGCCATCTCAAGGCTCTGAATCCTCGCCTCCAGCGGGTTATCCTGTCCGCCTCGTCGCGACAAATGCAGCTCATTCATCCGCTTCAGCAGATCCAGCTGCTCACGCTGAGCCGACCGGGACACCTGACCGTTATTGATGTCACGGATGACGGTCTGAGGATTGATGTTGGAATTGTTGATCTGAGCACCCTGATAGATGCCCGGCAGAAAACGATTGCCCCACAACGCCGGTCCCACAACCGGCTTGCCCGGACACAGCACCACAAAGCCAGGCAAATTCTGATTCTCGGTCCCCAGACCGTACAGCAGCCAGGAACCCATCGAGGGTCGCGTCGGCTGAGTTTCACCGCTGGTCATCATCAGCAATGATGGCTCGTGATTCGGAATGTTCGTATGCATCGAACGAATCACGCACAGCTCGTCCGCACACGTCCCCAGCTGCGGAAATATCTCGCTGATCTCCAGCCCGGACTGACCATGTTTACTGAATTTGAACGGCGACTTCAGCAGGCCCCCCGTCCGACGCTCCGTCTTCAAATCAGCTCCGGACGGACGCTGCCCGTGATACTTGTCCAGGGCCGGCTTGGGGTCAAACGTATCCACCTGAGACGGACCGCCGTTCATAAACAGGTGAATCACTCGCTTCGCCCGGGCCGGAAACATGGGCTGCTTCGGGGACAATGGTCCGCCCGCAGATTCCGCCCCCGCAGCACACTGCGGAGCCAGCAGGCCTGCCAGCCCCAGGGCCCCCAGCCCCGTGCCGAATCGCTGCAGCAGATCGCGCCGCGAATACCCCGCCGCCAGTCCTGCCAGTTGAGCCTGAATGGTGTTCATCACCGTCATTCCTTAATCCAGATACATGAATTCGTTGCTGGCCAGCAGAATCTGAGCATAACGCTCCCAGCGATTCAGCGATGTGCCATCCCGCAGCTCGGCCGAATCCTCCGCACTCACAAATGCCAGACCCAGCTGCAGTTCGTCGTCCGTCGGAACACGCGCAAAGGCCAGCCGAAACGCCAGCACAATCCGCGCACTCGCGTCATCGCCGGCCTCCGACTGCAGCCGCGCAGCAAAAGCCCTCGCCTGATTCAGCATGAACGGACTGTTGATCACAAACAGCTGCTGCTGCGGTACCGTGGTTTCCGATCGAGTGGATGCGGTTATGTTGGCATCCGGAAAGTCAAACAGACGCAGCATGTTGTCCAGTTCATGACGACTGACAAAAGCATACACCGTGCGACGATTGTTGCCGTCGTCCGCCAGGTTCGTCGATGGCCCGCCCTGCTGCCTGTCCAGCCTGCCGGAAACCGCCAGCAATGCATCACGCCACGATTCCACGTCCAGACGTCGCCGGTTCATCCGCCACAAATAGCGGTTGTCCGCATCAATCGCCATCCCTGCCTCGGTCTGCACTGAACTCTGCTGCCACGCAGCACTCAGCAGCAGCTCCCGATGCATGGCCTTCACCGACCAGCCCAGCTCCTCAAATCGCACCGCCAGCCAGTCCAGCAGCTCCGGATGAGTCGGACGCTCGCCCAGAGTCCCGAAGTTGTCCGGAGTGGAAACCAGCCCCCGCCCGAAATGCTGCTGCCAGATGCGATTCACCATCACTCGGGAAAACAGAGGATTCTGCGGCGACGCAATGTCCTCAGCCAGCTGCAAACGGCCACTGCCCTGCTGATACGCCGGCGGCTGATCACCAGCCAGCACTCTCAGAAAGCGCCGCGGAGCCACTTCTCCCTGATTCGCAGGATTGCCCCGCACAAACACTTTCATGTCGGCCGGCGAACCATCAGCGATGATATGCGCCACAGGGTACATCGCCGGATGCGCCTTTCGCAGACGCTCCAGCTCCTCACGAGCGGCCTTCAGGTCCTGCTGCTGCTGAGCCGGCAGCAACTGCTCAAGCTGCTGCAGATCAACAGCAAACACCCCCTGCTCGCCAAATACCTGCGTCAGCAGATCACTCTGCGTCAGATTCAGATCGGTGGGCGCCTGAGTATACACGCGGAACTGCACGCTGGCCGCCTCACCACAACCACCCTGGTCAGTGCCACTGTGATCAAGACCGGCCACCGCGCGAAATCGCTGCACCCCCTGCGGCAGGTCATAGACAATGTGCGACGTGGCATGTGTACCCAGACCATGCCGGAATTCGCGACCGCCGATTTTCAGACGACCACCCTGCACATTGCGATTCAGATTCACACTGCCGTACGTCGCCGTCACCGATCGCCACTTCAGTTCGGACAACGGCAGTTCACCCTGCTCAGTCACCAAACGCGCCTCGGCCCAGTCAGCATGATCACAGCTGTCCCCGTCGCCGGCATTCGTGACGACCAGGTGCAGCTCGGCAGCACCTGCCAGATCAAGGTCGATGTCCGCCGCCGGCTGAGCCTTGCGGATGATCCCGCTGGCCCACAGCGCGTTCCCCGCCGGAACCAGCCGGCGCAGCTCAGTCGCTTCCTCTGCCGTCAGCGTCCCCTGCTTCTGCTTCAGTAACAGCTGCAGATGCTGCTGCAGTTCCGCAGCGGCTGCCACCACCGTTGCCGGGATCTCAGCGGTCGCCGACGATTCCGCAGGAGCCGCCAGTGATGCCCAGTTGCGCAGCGCCGGATTCGTCTCCTGCTGCTTCTGCAACAGCTCCTGCCAGCGTTTCAGAAACTGCGAGTTCAGGCCGGCAGCCTGCGCAACAGCGTCCACGCTGCCTCCGGATCGCAGCCTCCACACCGCCTGCAGATAGGCTGATACCTGCGGCAGCTGCGACTCGCGCACCTGCGGGCCGGAATCCGCAATCCGCTTCCTGATCGCCTCATCCAGTTCCTTCAGTCGCGTCTGCGCCTGATTGTAAGCTTCCACTTCAGTCTGCGGCACCAGTGGAGCCGTGTGCAGCCGACTGCTGCTGAAAATACCGGCCAGCGAGTAATAGTCCTGAGCTGGCACGGGATCAAACTTGTGGTCATGACAGCGAGCACACGAAACGGTCAGCCCGAGGAATCCGCGGCAGAGCGTGTCAATCCGGTCGTCCAGCTCATCAGCTGCTGCCTTCGCAGCGTCCGTGTTCTTGTAGTACTGCGGCCCCAGCCCGAAATAGCCCAGCGCGGGGAGCTCCGTCAGACGCTGATCCTCCGCCATCGGCAACAGGTCAGCGGCAATCTGATACTTGACGAAACGGTCGTAAGGCAAATCCCGGTTGAACGCGGACACCACCCAGTCACGGTACCGCCAGCCACTGGTGTTGGGACTGACCGCGAATGTATGCGCCTGATCCTCGGAATACCGCGCCACATCCAGCCAGTAACGCCCCCAGCGTTCGCCGTAATGCGGACTTTGCAGCAGACGATCGACCAGCGATGAGAAGGCATCCGGAGATTCATCCGCAAGAAACGCATCCACCTCAGCCGGGGTCGGAGGCAGACCCAGCAGATCGAAGGTCGCTCGACGAATCAGCTCAGTTTTGGTCGCGGCCGGCGCCGGGCCTAGACCCTGCTGTTCCATCGCCGCCAGAACAAAACGATCGATGTCACCCCGCGGCCACGCCGAATTGCGAACTTCCGGCACGGCAGGTTTCTGCGGCGGCTGGAAGGACCAGAACTGCCGCGCTGTGCCGAAGTCGATCGACTTTTTGACGGTGGCAGCCGGGCCTGTCCGAGGATCCACGGCACCAGCCTCAATCCACTGCTCAAAATCACGGACCACGGCCGCCGGGAGTCGCCCGGTCGGAGGCATCTGGAAGCTGTCGTAATTCAAGGCATGAATCAGCACGCTCTCCGTGCTGCGGCCCGGCACAATGGCCGGCCCGCTGTCACCCCCGGTCAGCAAACCGGCGGCCGAGTCCAGCAGCAGACCACCCTTCACGCTTTTGGATTCGGCCGAGTGACACTGGTAGCAGTGCTGTACCAGCACCGGACGGATCCGCGTCTCAAAAAATTCCAGCTGGGCCTGTCGATCAGCGGACGGTTCGTCAGCCTGCAGCATCACGCTCTGTGCAGCACACAGCAGCAGTACGAAAGTTCTGACGGACGGCAGCAGGTGTCTGGCGAGCATATACAGTTCCGGCAGATTGTGGGGGCCCCGGGCGAGCCGGAGGCGGGCAATCCGTGTGGGCACCGCAACGGTGCTGCGGTGTGCGGGGAGGGATGTCAAAGGAGGCGGGACGGACTCAGTATCCTATCGAAGATTGACCCGCGGCACGATGCAAAAAATCGGGGGAAATCGGGGATTTTGCAGAACGGTCAGAATGGGTGAAAATCGGGAGCGATTTTGCTTGACTGGAGCTCCTTTTAATGAGCCCCCGCAGACCAGCCCCGGCCGGGAAAACAGCCGGCGACTTCCGCAGATCCGAATTCCAGTGTCCCCAGAACCCGGGATTCCGCTAAACTCAGCAGCCGCCCCGGCGATTCCTCCTTCCGTTGTCCTCCATTGCGCGTCTACCCCACCATGCCCGACCGCACTGCTCACACACCTGATCAAAACAACATAAGTCCTGCTGCACCCCTGCAGCCCCGGCAACGCTGGCACTGGCCGGTCGCCATTCTGCTGCTGACCGCTGCCGGCACCATACTGGGCAATCGACTGGCAGACAGCCGCACAGGTCAGGTGATTGCCATTTTCTACGGCATTGGCCTGATGATTGTGGGCCTGAGCGGCTGGTGGCTGTTCTTTTCCGGCGGAACTCGCACACGCCGCTGGCTGGTGTTCGGCAGCGTGCTGCTGGGCATCACGGTGGCTGGGATTGCTGCAGTGCGGGAAGTCTGGTTCGAAGGCGACATGCGTCCTCACGTCAGGTTTCACTGGGATCCGCCGTCACCGGCCGAACTGGCACAGCGCTGGTTGTCCGAAAACGCCCCGGCCAGCCCGCTCAGCCAGCAGACTCCCGAACGACTGGCCAATGACTCAGCCGGCTTCGCCACGACCGCACAGCAGCTGACCTTCGCTGCGGATGACTGGACTCGCTACTGCGGCCCGGGCTCACGCCGCGAAATCGCCGGCAACAGGCCGCAGACCGACTGGAAACAAAATCCCCCGAAACTGCTGTGGCGTCATCCGGTCGGTGAAGCCTGGTCGTCCGTCTGCATCGCAGGAAACCTGCTCTGGACTCAGGAACAGCGCGGAACACAGGAATGCACCGTCTGTTACAACGCAGAGACTGGTGCCGAGCTGTGGCGCCGCGAAGACTCGGCCCGCTACCAGACAGCTCAGGGAGGCGTCGGACCTCGCAGTACACCGACTGTCACCCAGGCTGCTGTGTATTCCCTCGGGGCGACCGGAATCCTGAACGCCCTGCACCCGACCTCCGGCAAACTGCTCTGGCAGCGAAACATCTGCAGCGATGCCGGCAGTGAGATGGTGGAATGGGGCATGAGCGGAGCTCCGCTGGTCTGGCAGAATACCCTGATCGTCGATGCCGGCGGACTTAATGGCAAAGCCGTGATCGCTTACGACAGATCCAGTGGCGAAATCGTCTGGGCCAGTGGCAGCCACAAAGCCGGGTATGCCGCACCGCGAATTGAAATGATTGACGACAAACCCGTGCTGCTGGTGTTTCACGGTGATGGTCTGGAAGCCATGAATCCCGACAACGGTCAGTCGCTCTGGCTGTACCCCTGGGTGAACCAGTACAAGATCAACGTGGCCCAGCCGATGCTGTTTGGCAGCCGAGTATTTCTCAGCAGCGGCTATGATTCCGGCTGCGTTCTGCTGGACCCGGGAAAACTGACGGACGTGCCTGGCGGCGTTCCGCGACCGGCGGAAGTCTGGCCACCAACTCGCAGTCTGAAACTGAAGTTTAACGAAGCCGTCCAGTTGGGAGATTATGTCTACGGACTGGATGACGGCATCCTCGCCTGCGTGGACGTGAACACCGGCGAACGTCGCTGGAAGGGCGGACGCTACAAATACGGGCACGTACTGCTGTGGCAGGACCTGTTGCTGGTGCAGGCCGAAGACGGCTACGTCGCGCTGGTGCAGGCCGATCCCCGGCGATTCACCGAAGTGACGCGATTCGATGCACTGACGGATCGCACCTGGAACGTGCCCGCCGTGCACCGCGGACGGCTGTACGTACGCAATGCCTCCGAAATGGCCTGTTTCGAGCTGCCCTTGAGCGGATCGTGACACCAGGTACTGCTGTTGCACTGACCGCCCTGGCCCCTCCCCTGCCCCCGTAGCTCGGGCCTTAGCCCGAGTTCTGCCCTCCCCGTAGCTCGGGCTTTAGCCCGAGTTCTGCCCTGCCCTCTGCGTCAAAAGTCTCACACTCAACCTTCGAAAATCATCATGTTTTGCGGCAGTGTTCGGGCCGGAAAGCCAGGCCCGTAAATTTTCCCCGCGGCATCATTCCCGGACGCCAGTGATCCCCGGCCGATCTTCTTACCAGACAGATCTCGGGGAAAAGCTCGAACTGCTTTGGTCGCTCAGGTCTTCCTGCCCCGGCCTCGCCCCTGCAGCCAAACCCCCAGCTGCCTGCCAGTCACACTGAACGTTTTTTGTTAACCCGGGCTCCCGTTGCCCGGTAAGCAAACTGCCCAACAATTGACCGCGGGTCCCCCTCGTCACTCACAGGAAACAATTCCATGAGCACCAACGCTGCACAAGCCTGTACACCGGACGTTGCCTCCGCTGAATCAGCAGCGAACTTTCGACGCTGGCTCCGAGCCACTGTGCGGGGACTGGCGGTCGGCTATCTGCTGCAGATCGTCGTTCTGGCATTGCTCTCCCCACCCCACACTGAGGACTTCCTGACTCCCGCACAGCGGGTTGCCGAGGCAATTCTTGCGTCCCTGACCTTTTACCCTCAACTGACGGTGCTGAATGTCGCACTGTACACTGCAGTGATCCTGCTGCTGAAGATTAGATTTCGAGCAAAGCATGCACTGCCGGGAGTGCGATCTGCTTTTTGGGTGGGTGCTCTGCCCGGACTTCCCCTGCTGCCTGTAAGCCCACCTGAATTCGCACTGGCGTTTGCACTGCCCGGTATCGCAGCGGCACTCGTCGTGCGATTCTTCGGAACTCCCCGAGTTCCCGATGCCCGCTCTTCCGCGGGGGTGCGTTAATCATGGCGAGTTTTCAAACTGACACGCCGAACCTGCAACCTGACCGCAGGTACCTGCTCCGCTGGTTCTGCGGAACCCTGCTGGGGATCTGCGTTGCTGGCGGATTTCTGGCCTGCCTGATGGGGGGTGTCTTCGCCGACAAAAACAGCGGCGGGTGGTGGTCGGCTGAGACTCTGCAGTGTTTCCTCAGCGGCGGTGGACTGGCACTGATCGCAGGTGTCCCTGCCTGCGTGCTGGGCTGCCTCTGTTTGCACGCCCGCAGCAGCCTTCCCGGCGAACCCTCCGCGTCTGTACGGCAGGCATGGAGCCTGATCTGCGGCGGCGGGGCCGGAGCAGTCAGTCTGCTGCCGTTTGGCCTGCCGGCTGGCATGATCGTCGCAGCAATGCTGGGAGCTGTCGGGGGATTTTCCGGCTGTTGCGTACTTGACCTGCTGGTTGAGTCCCGGCCGAATCCCGGCTCGCCACGCTGAACACCCGCACCACCCTGCACCAGCAGCGCTTCCCGCCCACCGATTGTCGCGTTTCGCTCCGCGAAACGTGCTCCCCTCTGCGCCCCTCCCGAAACAACTCTGCTCTCGCCTGTGACATCTTTCCGCCACGCAGCGCGACCACGCACAGAGCAATCTCACCACAGCAGCGGCCGCCTCGAATGGAGCTGTCTCGGCTTTGCGTGAGGTGAAAAGCTGGAATCGGCAGACCCTTGAGAGCGGGCAAAGTGGAATGTCGTCGTACTGTCGGCCAGTGTCCTTAACGCTGTTTCGCCATCCCAGCCGGGGCCTGGTTTATCCGCTATGGCGGCTAGCGAGACTGCCTTCCCCTCACTCACCCGCCCGGCGAATGGCCGACACGGCAGGGACTGTCTCAGAATGGTGAACGTTTTGCGTTAATCGCTGAAAAATACGGCGGTGGGCAGGTCAGCGGCGAAACTTAACCGTTCAGTCAAAGGCTGACACACGATGAGAACCATGTCCCGGACAGAAACACTGAGTCCGTTCGCTGCAGCCAGTCACGAACACGTCTGTGAGCCACCTGCAGTGGTGGCAGCAAAGGCCGATGCCTGGTATGTCGAGATTTCCAGTCGTCAGCGGTGGTTCCTGACAACAGTGCTCGGCACGGCAGTTGGCGGAGGCCTGTTTTTTCCGCCAGCTTTTTTCATCGGCGCACCGTTTGCCGCCGCAGTGGCCCTGCCAATCGCCGCTGCCATGTCATACCTGATCCGCTCCGGCACTGCAGGCACTGGCAGTCGTACTCAGCGGGTCCTCTACTCGGTTCTCAGCGGTGCTGTTACCGGTCTGTTGTGCGTGTTTCTCCTCAACAGATCGCCCAGTGTGTTCATGATCGGGGAATACGCCCTGGCGGCGGTACTGGGCAGCACCTGTGCCGGCATCAGTTCCCTGCTGTTTGGTTCCCGGTTTCGACTGAAGTAGCTTGCGGCACCGAAACACCAGCCCGTGAAATACCCGGAAGCAATGAAAGCTTGCTGATTATGGGTCAGGCGGTCACAGTGCGGAAGTGATAGCGAAAGGAGAACGCGATGAACATGGCGGAAGCTGAGAACCCATTCGTCGTGATTCCGGGGGATGTCACGGCTGACCGACAGGATCCGAGGCTGCTGGCGTGGATACTTTCGGTCGCTGCCGGCACAGTCGTCGGCGGAGGTGTGTTTGGGGCGCTGGTGGGATTTCAGGAACCTGCCGCGGTGCCTCTGTTTTTTGTCATCGGCTGTGTTTGGGCTGCCGTGGGCAGCATTCCCAGTCTGCTGGTCGCAGCCGTATTCGGATTTGCCTTGCGGTCATCCATGTCCGGCAGCGTACTGCGGATAGTTCTGGGGGCAATGTGCGGCTTTTCTGCCGGCGTCGTCAGTGCGATGGCCTTCGGCCCAATGATGATTGTTGCTGGAGCCATCGGCGCCCTCGGTGCTGTCGCCGGTGTCTTGATCACTGACAGTCGTCATACGGGATCGCAGGGCGCTGCTGGATTCTGACCATCCGTCTTCGCTCCCGGTCCACAGCCGCTGACTTTGACCTGGATCACGGATCCGGCGGAGCCGAAATGCCGCGGCCATGGCACAGGCGTTCTCTGGTGCTGGTGCTGGTGCTGGTGCGCAGTCGCCGCAGGCGTGGCATCGGGGGTGCCCGCTGAGGGCCGGTGGCGGAACGGACTGCCTCGGAATGGTGAACGTTTTGCATTAAACACTGAAAAACACTGCGGTTAGTAACCCCATGACGAGACTCTTCCGCCCAATCAGATACCCGCAAAGGCCTACGACGATGACCGACATTGAAACCATGAACCCGCTCGTTGCGTTCAGTCACGATCACGTGGTTGAGAGACCTCTAACGGCGTCTTCCCGGGGCGGTGCGTGGCACGTTGAAAGATCCAGTCGACAGAACTGGCTCCGGGCAACTGTGCTCGGCACAGCAGTGGGCGGAGGCCTGTTTTATCCGCCAGCTTTTTTCTTCGGCGCACCGCTGGCTGCCGCGGTGGCCTTGCCGATCGCCGCTGCCATATCATCGCTGATCCGCTTCGGCACTGCAGGCACTGGCAGTCGGACTCAGCGAGTCATGTACTCTGTTCTCTGCGGGGCGGTTACCGGTCCGCTGTGCGTGTTTCGCTTATTTTCTGCGGGCATATTTGGTGGGGACATATTTAATTGGTTGTTCGCCTTGACGGTGGCCTGGGCGATGGCGCTGGGCGGCACCTGTGCCGGCATCAGTTCACTGCTGTTTGGCTGCCGGTTGCAAAAGAAGTGCGTAATGAACAGTGTGGATGCTGAGAACTCCGAGGGACTAACCCCGGTGGAAGTCACCACTGACGGACTCGATCGGCGTTTGGTGGCATACACAATAGTCGTCGCGGCAGGCTCTTCAATCGTCGTCATTGCAGGCCTGTTCCAGACGCTGGCTGGATTTCGGAAGCCGGCCGCGATTCCTGAGTTGTTTGCCGCCGGCTGCGTTTGGGCTGCTGTGGGCATCGTCCTCACCCTGCTGGTCGCAGCGCTATTGGGCGTTCGGTACTCCGTGTCCGGCAGCTTACTGCGGATAATTCTGGTGGCATTAAGCGGCTTTTCGACCGGCCTTTTCTTCGCTTTCGGCCCAGTGGGGTTTATTGCAGGAGCCATCTTTATTGCAGGAGCCATCGGGGGCTGCGCTGTCGCCGATGTGGTGTTCACTGACAGTCGCCACAGACTATCGCAGGACGCTCCTGGATCCTGACGCTCCGTCTCTCGTCCACAGCTGCGGGATTAGCTCCAGATCACGGATCCTGCGGGGCACTGGTGCCCGCACTCAGAACAGCAGGGAACAGCAGGGGACACACGCGGAACAGCAGGGGACACAGCACTTTGATCGCAAGGTTCTCGGCCCAAAAGAGGGCCCTGCAGCGGTTCTGCTGGACACAGGAACGGCGGGGACACAGCACTTCGAACGGCAGGGGACATAGATCTTGTCGAACAGAACGGTAAGCAGCGGGACCTCTCGAGGCCAGTTCTCGGGGAAACCTGCGGGGGACACAGTATTTCTCGAGGCAAATGGTACGTATGCATGTGTTCCTGCCGAAAAAACAAAACGTGTGTCCCTGCCCAGAAACTATCGCATGAACGGCATTCCCGCTGATTGCAGGGCGACGGCAGGGGTCAAAGGACTTATCGAAGGGCAGTTCTGCGAGTACGTGTTCCTTTCCCAAACCGTGGGGCACAGCACAGAACGGGGGGGGCACCTGCGGGACCCGCGGGGACACAGCACTTCAATCTCGAGGTTCCCGGCCCGGATAGGGCCCCGCAGCGGGTCTGTTGGACGATCTGGGGACACAGCAATTCTCCCCGAGTACACTGAACGGCAGGGGACACAGATCTTCTCGAACAGGACGGCAAGCGACAGGACTTCTCGAAGCCAGTTCTGGGCGAAAACGTTGGGGGACACTGTAGTTATCGAAGCAATTCGTCGGAATGCATGCGTTCCTGCATAAACAAGGCGTGTGTCCCCGCTGTGGAACTGTCGCAGGATCGGCATTGCAGTGGACCAAACTCTTTGCTGGAATCTGACAACCGGCAAAATGCTTTGCCCGAGGGGCGCGAGGCAGACGCAGCAAAAAAGATCGTCAGGCATGCCATCGCGAGCGGGAGATTAGGAACACTGACATCAATGCACCTGCCGCGCGGATCTATGCTCTACAGCAGATTCGACCGGGAGCCCCAGGAATGAGTCTGACTGCCGAGAGAAGTCAGCAAACGCAGCGATGAGCCGAGTGGCAAACTGGGTCTCAGATTTTAGCCAGCAGATCGCGAGCCGCCGCCCGGGCTCTGTAGCGATGTTTTCCCGATCGAGACGTATGGCTGTCAATCACCACAGGTTTGCCTGCCACTATACAGAATAAACGGCCAAAGTTGCGAACAAGTTCGTTCCACGCTGAGGCCGAAATCTCCAGACGTTTAAACAGTCGCCTGAACCGCTTCGGAGCTTTGCCAGCCTTTTGCGCTCGCTGTTGACGGGCTGTCCACTCAAGCAACGACAAATACTGAGCCGTCGACATCGGTAAAAAACCCTTGTTGCTGCACCGCACTCCCTCACTATTGGCATCAGTGCCTGGCCGGCCACTGCGTTCGTTCAAGTCTACAGGCGCCAGATGCTGTGACGAACGCGGACCGGCAGCGACGCGATCATCACTCCTGTTTGCGGCAGGCGACGCAACCGGAAGACCGGGCGACTGTGCGGAATGGGACTGAGCCCCGTCCTGCGATTGCAGGGCCAGATCAAAGGCCCGCTTCTGAGCCGTCGTGTAGTCGCTTGTGGCGATCGTTCGCGCGTTAGATGCGCGAATTGGATTCAAATCGATGTATGCTGCACAGGAGAGAATCGCAGTCTCATCCAGTAAACGCACTGCACGAAAACGAGCCTGCCAGAATTTTCCTGATTCGCAGTCTTCCTTGTTCGCCCGCTGTGCAACGTTTTGGCAAAGCAGTCGCATCCACCACGAGATATCACTCAGGCGACTGCGTAAAATCGCAACTTTTTCCTCGTTGCTGACAATTCTGTGGATCTCAAAGTCTGTTGGTTCCAGCGGACGACGATTTTCATCGCGTCTCTCGGGACACAACATCAGCCAGCGACGAGCCACCTCTTCAGAACTCCATTCCCGGACCACGTCCGGGCGGGATCTTAACATCAGATGCAGGTGGTTCTCCATGATCGCCTGGCACAGCAAATCAATGCCGAAATGCTGAGCCTGATGAATGAGCTGTTCGTCGATCCAGACCTTGCGATGGTCGTAATTTCTGCCGGTGACCGAGTCATAGCCCAGCAGGAAACATCGACGCACTGTGCGGTTCATCACATGGACAACCGCAATTTCATCTGCCGCAAACACTTCAACGCGAGCCAATCGTGCCATTTGGGCACCTCAATACACGGCAAAAGCCACCAGATGACCTGTAGTCTGGCCAGCCAGTGTATCGCTTGAGACGCTGTGGTCAACACAAAAAACTCATGTCGCAGGAGAAATACGCAAATAACCACTAATGTTGTAGGTGTATACTGCAATATAGGCAGCTTCGAAAGCCCCCCCAATTAAAAAGCACAGGTCCGGGTGTCTGCACCATGATCGCTGGAATAACTTCTCTCCCCCCACGGGAATTGCTGCTTCCCTGTGCCCATTCAACTCTGGCTTAAAAGCCGGTGTGTCCCCCTGCTCCACCATTGCTCTGTGTCCCCCGGTGCCGCAGCCCCCCGGTGCCGCATCGAGTCATAAAGGAGGAGCCAGTGGTGTACTCATCCCGTCCTGGAAATTGGTGTGTCCCCGCCACGTCCCCCTCCCGTCCTGCAAATTGGTGTGTCCCCGCCACGTCTCCCGCCACGTCTCATTCCGTGCCTTTGGAGTTTTCCGTGGTTGAAATGTCCGGCGAATTCTGGTTGCCAAATCTGGATTGCCCACCGCTGGCCCCTGCGCTGAAGCAACGGCTGGTCCTCACTATGTCCACAACAGACGCTCCGTTCCCCAACGCTGCCTCGTCTGTCTACGTGCCCACATTCTCAAAGGATCTGATGACCAGGCCACGGTCTCCGATTCACGCTCCACGCCTCCGATGAAGACCGCGATGAGGGAGGAATGCGAAGTTCCCGGCGTGTGGTGAACGCTGCATACGATGAATTGCGGATCTGCCAGGGACGACCACGATTCGTGCCGCCTCCCTCGAAAAAACCGCTGACTTTGGGTTTGAGTTGGTACGCCGCGTCTGGGATGATGGCCCGTGCCTTCTGCATCACCTTCTCCCGAATACTCCTGCCTCAAATCATCGCCGAATGAGCGTCAATCGTCTTCTGTTCCTGTTTCTCAGTGCGTGGCTCCTCAGCCTGCCTGCCGTTGCCGCGTCTGCTGCTCAGGATGCAGAGGCGTCACCCGGCTCGCCGCCCCACTTCACTGACTCCCAGCTGCAGTTCTTTGAGTCTCAGGTGCGGCCACTGCTGGTCGAACACTGCTGGGAGTGTCATGCGGGGGTCAAACTGAAGGGATCGCTCAGCCTGGAATCCCGCGCTGCCCTGCTTGCAGGCGGCGACAGCGGTCCGGCGATCGTCCCCGGTGACCCGGCGTCCAGCCTGCTGATCCGCGCGATTCATTATGACGGGCTTGAGATGCCTCCGACGCAGAAACTGTCGCCGGCGAAGATTCAGGTGCTGCAACACTGGGTGCAGCAGCAGGCTCCGTGGCCGGCAGAATCCGGTACGCCCACTGTGCGGAAGTCGGCTCCGACTGTCGTGACCGAGTCGGACCGCCAGCATTGGGCGTTCCGGCCGCCGCAGGCGATTCTGCCGCCCGCTGCCGCAGCCGGTGTGCACCCGATCGATGCCCTGCTGCAGCAGCAGTACGCGGCTCAGCAGCTGACTCCGCTGCCACAGGCTGAACCGCGAGTCCTGGTGCGTCGCGCATTTCTCAGCCTGACAGGCCTGCCACCCACATTCGCCGAGCTGAATGCCTGGGAACGACGCATCACCGACACAGTGCCGGGACAGTTGAATGAAGTTGGCTTTGCGGCGATGCTGGACGATCTGCTGGCACGTCCGGCCTATGCCGAACACTGGGCTCGCCACTGGCTGGATGTGGTGCGTTTCGGACAAAGCAACGGCTACGAGCGTGACGGTTATAAACCGTATTCCTGGCGTTACCGTGACTATGTCGCGCAGGCAATTTTGCAGGACAAGCCGTGGGATCGTTTTCTGCTGGAACAGCTGGCCGGCGACGAACTGCCGGACAGCTCCGCCGAAACTCGCACAGCCACCGGTTTCTACCGTATCGGCGTGTGGGATGACGAGGCCGACGACAGGCGACAGGCCGAGTTCGATGATCTGGATGATGTGCTGGTGACGGTGGGCGCTTCCATGCTGGGGCTGACCATCGGATGTGCTCGCTGTCACGATCACAAATTTGATCCGCTGCCGCAGGAAGATTACTATCGCCTGCTCAGCTTCTTTCGCGGCATACGACGCTACGAGGAGCCTCAGGATAAACCCGAAAGCGGCACAGTGCTGCCGCTGCAGGATGCAGATCGTGTCAGGCAGGCCCTGCAGCCGGCAGCCGATCCGTCGGCTCAGCCGCTGACGTGGACGCTGGCTGTGCGCGAAGCGGGCCTGGTCCCCGCGGAAACTCGCGTGCTGATCCGTGGTCAGGCTGCCAGCCCCGGCAGCGTGGTGCAGCCGGCATTTCCGCAGGTGCTGTGCCGCTCCGAGACCGCAGCAGCCGACCAGCTGCTGCTGACGGACATGCGGTCACAGTCACCAATCGCCGATTTGTTTCCGTCCAGCGGCCGGCGACTGGCGTTTGCCCGCTGGCTGGTGCGTCGAGATCATCCGCTGACAGCCCGAGTCGCAGTGAATCGGGTCTGGCATTTTCATTTTGGTCGAGGACTGGTGGGCTCAACCGGTGACTTCGGCCGGGCCGGTGAGGCCCCCGTCCATCAGCCCTTGCTGGACTGGCTGTCCGTGGATTTTATGGAACGGGGCTGGTCCCTGAAATCGCTGCAGCGGCAGATCCTGACATCAGCGGCCTGGCGCCGCAGCTCAGGAACCGACGCGGGCCAGCCGCTGCAGGTCGAGCAGGCGGAGCAGCAGGATCCGGCAGGTCGCCTGCTCTGGAAGTTTCCATTCCGTCGACTGGAAGCGGAATCCATCCGCGACCGCATGCTGTTCAGCAGCGGAGAACTAAATACCACGGTGGGCGGACCGGAAATGTATCCGCAGCTCAGCGGCGAGGTGCTGGCCGGTCAGTCAAAGCCGGGTTTGGGCTGGCGTACCAGTACAGCCGCAGAACAATGTCGCCGCAGTCTGTACGCGATTGTGAAACGGGGCGTGCGGGACCCGGTGCTGGAGGCTCTGGACTACACGAACACCGCGTCACCACTGACGGAGCGTCCTGTCACCACGGTGGCTACGCAGGCCCTGATCCTGCTGCACGGACGATTTACGGCGGACCGTGCGGCGGCACTGGCCCAGCAGGCGCTGAACGCAGCAGACTCCGCCGCACAGATCCGCTGGATTTACGAGCGCGTGCTGCAGCGACATCCCAGTGCTGCCGAACTGACGGCTGCGTCTGAGCTGATGTCAGCCTGGGAACAGCAGCTGCCGCTGCTGAGCCAGCAGGTGTCATTTCGCCCGGACGTGCCTGAGTCACTGTATTCGGCGTTCCGCCAGCAGCTTCCGCAGCAGGCGTTTCTGCTGGGACCGGCGGAAATGTGGCAGTATCACAGCGGTGTCTGGGGTGGCGGGTACGAGGGCATCGATGTGGTGGACAAACGGCTGGGGCCGCACGCGTTCTGGCTGGGGCCGCAAGTGACGACAGGAGTGCTCACGGGGCAACTGCGGCCGGACAGTTCGGTGGAGTCTGTGACGATTCTGGCAGGTGCTGCGGCAGACGGTGCCGCATGGAGCGGACTGGGACTGACATTTGACCGGCTGCGGTCCCGGATACAGCTGCGGCTGCGGCGTCCGGGCGGTTCCGAGCAGGTATCGGGCGAGGCCAACTGGATCCCGGTGGATTCGCAGTGGCAGTCATTTCGCTGGGAAATTGGCCCTGAGATCAAAGTCTTTCTGGAACACAACTCAAATCCGATTCTGGCAGTACCGATTTCCTCGGAAAGTTTGCCAACCGGTCGGCTGGGAGTGGCTGTATGGGGTGGTCGCGTGGATTTGAGGCAGCTGCAATGGGCGGACAGCGGGCCTGCTGCCGTTGCGACGGACATTCTCGCGGCGCGTCAAAGGTCAGTGGAAGCACCGTTGCCGACGGGCTGGAGCCAATTTGGTGGTGACTGGCAGCGGCTCAGCGACACAAGCTGGCGAGTGGCTGCGGATCGTGGCAGCAAGCTGCTGTGGGAACAGCAGCCGTTACGCGAGGGTGAGGTCTCGGTGGAAATGCGCATGACCGGTGGTCGTGCCGAGATTGGCGGACTGCTGCTGTGTGTCAGTGAGCCTCGTGTGGGAGCCGACAACTGGTTTGGTTATGAGGTCAGTCTGAACATTCCGGCCAAAGCTGTTTTGGTGGGCGATCACCGCAACAACTTTCGGCTGCTGAGTCAGCAGCCGGCGGATCTGGGGGCGGATCGATGGCATCACCTGAAAGCCGTGCTCAGTGGTGGTCGTCTGCAGGTGTATCTGGATCACGGGCAGCAGCCTGTCATTGATGAACCTCTGCCGGATCGCCTGCCGGGCAGGCTGGCGGGGCTGCGAACCTGGGGTTCGGAAATCGAGTTTCGAAACTTTCGCGTGCAGTCGACCGAGCAGTCCGAGCCAGTGCTGGCTGAGTGGTCCGGGGCTCAGTTGCAGCAACTGCCGTTAGTTGACCAGTCGCAGCAGCGGCGACTCGCGGGTCTGGCAGCGTTGTGCCGCACGATGTTCAGCCTCAATGAATTTGCCTACCTCGAATAGGGTACAGTCTGATGTCTTACAATCGATGGGACCGAAGTCGGTCCGGGCTGGCGGAACAGCTGCTGGCGCGTCGCCGGTTTGTGTTCGGCAGCAGTGCAGGGTTTGCCGGACTGGCGACGGCTTCCCTGCTGGCCCAGGATTCGCACGGACCATTGCTGCCGCATCGGGCGAAGCACTGCATTTTCCTGTACATGTACGGCGGTCCGTCTCAGATGGATCTGTTTGATTACAAGCCTGAGCTGCAGAAGCGCGATGGTCAGGCTGTGCAGATTGAACTGCGGCGTCGCGAAGTTCGGGAAGGTCGCCTGCTGGGTTCCCGCCGTCGTTTTCGGCAGCATGGCGACAGCGGATTGTGGTGCAGTGATGCCCTGCCCCGTCTGTCGCAGCACATGGATAAGCTGGCAGTGGTGAAAAGTCTGTGGCAGGACTCGTTCGCGCATGGATCGGCCAATCTGCAGATGAACTGCGGGCGCATTGTTCAGGGGTATCCTTCGCTGGGCTCGTGGCTGAACTATGGACTGGGTCGCGAGAATCAGAATCTGCCGGGATACGTCGTCATGCTGGATCCTCGCGGCGGCCCGATTCCCGGAGCTCCGAACTGGAGTGCCGGTTTCATGGAGGCTCAGCATCAGGGGACGGTGTTCCGTACCAGCGGGCAGGCTGTGCTGGATCTGCAGCCGCACACTCAGGATCCGCCGGAGCTGCAGCGACGGCAGTTGCAGACCCTGCAGTCTCTCGATCAGACGTTCCAGGATCGTCATCCGGAATCAGCGGAACTCAGAGCACGCATGGCCAGCTATGAACTGGCTTTTCAGCTGCAGGCCAGTGCTCCGGAAGCCCTCGACCTGTCCACCGAAACTCGTCAAACACTGGAGATGTACGGTCTCTTCGACAGTTATCCGGCCCATCGTCTGGCTGCCGGCCCGGCTGTCTTTGGTCGCCAGTGCCTGATTGCCCGTCGGCTGATTGAACGCGGAGTCCGTTTTGTGCAGATCTACAGCGGTGGCGGTCATCAGCAGCAGAACTGGGATGCGCATTTCGGGGTGGAGGAGAATCTGACCATTCACTGTCCGGAAGTTGATCGTCCGATGGCCGGACTGCTGCAGGACCTGGAACAGCGCGGACTGCTGGATGAGACACTGATTGTGTGGGGCGGAGAATTCGGACGTCAGCCGGTGTCTCAGGGTGACCAGGGCGGACGTGACCATAACCCCAAGGGATTTACCTGCTGGCTGGCAGGCGGCGGCGTCCGCGGCGGGACATCATACGGGGAGACGGATGAGCTGGGCGCGGAGGCCACGGTAAATCGCCGCCATGTTCGCGACTTCCACGCCACTATCCTGCGACTGATGGGCCTGGATCACAACCGGCTGACGTGGTTTTACGGAGGCCTCAACCAGAAGCTCACCGGCGTTCAGGAAGCACACACCATCGACGAATTGATGGCCTGAGCTGACACTTAAACCGCCTGCACCCCGCGGTCACTGTCGCTCTCTGACGCTGTCGCGGCATCCTCGGCCGGGCGATCTTCGATCGCAACTTCCAAAGACGCGGGAGGCACCGCCATCAGTTTCGGGCCACGGCGATTTTCCTCGATCACCCGATGCATGTGCTCGGCCGACATCGTTTCCATTTCCATCAGATCGGCTGCCAGCCGCTCAAGCGTTGCCCGCTGAGATGTCAGTGTGTCCTGAGCCGTCCGGTAGGCTTCATCCACCAGTCGCTTCACTTCCAGATCGATCTCACGCCGAGTCGCTTCGGCATGCACCGATTCCGATACAATCGTTCCGGATCCGGCCAGGAACGGCGATCTCTGGGCGTCACTGTAGTACATACGTCCGAGTCGGGGACTCATACCAAACTCTGTCACCATCCTGCGTGCGAGGTCTGAGCATCGCTGCAGGTCATTCTGAGCACCTGTCGATGTTTCATTGTAAACAATCTGCTCGGCTGCTATGCCGCCCAGCAGCACTGCCAGCCGACTCTGCAGTTCGGACTGCGTCAGGAGTTCGCGGTCGTCTTCCGGCAGCTGCAGCATGTAACCCAGAGCCCCCATACCGCGGGGGATGATCGAAATCTTGTGGACAGGATCGGTGTGAGGCAGACTGGCGGCGACCAGAGCATGACCGCTTTCGTGGCAGGCCACTCGACGCTTGACGTCTTCCACGATGATTCTCGATGTCTTTTCCAGTCCAGCCATCACTCGCTCAATACCGTCCTCAAACGCCTTCATCGTCACTCGCTTGTCTTCCCGACGGGCTGACAGCAGAGCCGCCTCGTTGACCAGATTGGCCAGGTCCGCACCAACAAACCCGGGCGTCAGCTTCGCGACGCGCTTCAGATCCACATCATCCGACATCTTGATCCGACGGGCGTGTACGTTCAGAATCTTTTCGCGTCCCTTGATATCGGGGCGGTCCACCAGCACATGCCGGTCAAAACGACCGGGACGCATCAGGGCCGGATCGAGCGTCTCAGGGCGGTTGGTGGCACCCATCACGATCACACTGTGATCTGTACCGAACCCGTCCATTTCCACGAGGAGTGCGTTCAGCGTTTGCTCGCGTTCATCATGCCCGCCTGGGGCACCACTGCCGCGAACCTTTCCCAGCGCGTCCAGTTCGTCGATGAAAATGATGGCCGGCGAACGCTGCAACGCCTGCTGAAACATGTCGCGGACGCGAGCCGCGCCAACACCTACGTACATTTCAACAAAGTCAGATCCGGACAAACCGAAGAATGGCACACCCGCCTCGCCGGCGACAGCCTTGGCCAGCATCGTCTTGCCGGTACCCGGAGGCCCGACAAGCAGGACTCCGCGGGGAATCCGGCCACCGAGTGCCTGATACTTTTGCGGCGTCTTCAGGAATTCGACAACTTCCTTCAGCTCTTCCACGGCTTCGTCAATGCCGGCCACATCAGCAAATGTGACATGCACGTCTTCCTGAGCGTACAGCCGTCCGCGACTGCGACCGAAGGACATTGCTGAACCAGCACCGCCCACTCGCCGAATCACAAAGATAAAACCGCCGACCAGCAGCAGAGTCGTCAGCAGCAGTGGCAGCATCTGCTGCCACTCCGGGGCTGGTTCGGAAAATCCGTACTTAATCCCCGCCTGATCGAGGAGTTGACACAGTTCGTTCCGAGTCTGTTCGCTGGCACTGAGCAGTGGTGTGTAGTAACGACGAACGAGGGTCGCCTTGCCGGAGGACACCGCTTCCTTCGGTTCATCCTGCCAGGTCATCCATGCGTCGGTGATCTTCAGTTCCCAGATTTGTTCCTTCTTCAGCTTTTGTTCACGCACCTGCCGCACAAATTCACTGTACTCAACTTTGTCGCCCTTGTATCCGCGGGTCACCACGGAAAACAGCACGGCAGCCAGCATCCCGGCAACCAGCAGGTACCAGAATCCCCCGCCCGACTGGTTGCGGTCCTTCCGCGGCGACTTCGAATTGTTCTGGTTGCCCGATCCGTTTTCCGACGGAGATTCCTGCGATCCCGACATTGGCGGCTGCTTTTTGAGGGTTGGACGGTTCTGAGCCCCGGTGTGTCACCCGAGCACTGCCCCCACTCTAGACCCGCTTTCGCAGCCGGTCAACCTGCGAGTCGGCTGCAGGTGTTCAGTTCCGCAGGTTTGACTGCTGTATTCCGCAGAATCCGGTTCTTTTCAGCCGTTTTGATGGTGAAAACAGGCTGTTCACGGTGGTGTTTTCCGGATTCGGATGTCTTCAGTCCCGCGGTCAGCAGTCGTTTGCGAATCGCCCTGGCGCTGCTGTAACATCTGCCCATGCAGTGCCAGCGGGCACGCGGCTGCCGGTGTAGCGGCAGTCACCTTTCAGCATTTTCTCAGATATCAACCACTTCCATGGCCAAAAAATCAATCAGTGATCTCGCCGTTTCCGGCAAAACCGTGTTGATGCGAGTCGACTTTAACGTGCCGCTGGATGCTGCCTGCAGTGTCACCGATGACCGGCGCATTCGCGAAGCCCTGCCCTCCATCCGTTCCGTCGTGGATCGAGGCGGTCGACTGGTACTTTGCAGCCATCTCGGACAGCCGAAGGACGGCGAGGATCTGGCGAAGTACAGTCTGCAGCCGGCCGCTGCTGTTCTGTCCGGCCTGCTGGGGCGTCCCGTCGCATTTGCCACCGATACTGTGGGTCCGGATGCGGCAGCCAAAGTCGCCGCACTCACGGACGGTGGAGTCGTTCTGCTGGAGAACCTGCGGTTCAACAAGGGTGAGAAGAAGGGGGACCCGGAATTCGCGGGCAAGCTGGCAGCGTTCGCGGACATTTACTGCAATGACGCCTTTGGCACCTGCCATCGCACCGACGCTTCCATGGTGGCCGTTCCCGCTGCCATGCCCGGCAAGCCGCGAGTAGTTGGATTTCTGGTACAAAAGGAAATCCAGTACCTGAACGACGCCATTGCCAGCCCGCGTCGCCCGTTCATCGCGATCCTCGGCGGCGCCAAGGTCTCGGACAAAATCAAAGTCATCAGCAACCTGCTGAATGTCTGCGACAAGGTGCTGATTGGCGGCGCCATGGCCTACACATTCGCACTGGCTCTCGGTGGCAAAGTCGGAAAAAGCCGAGTTGAACCGGACCGCGTGGAGCTGGCGAAGGAGCTGCTGCAGAAGGGCGCAGGCAAACTGGTTCTGCCCGTGGACACTCACTGCGGCGATGCCTTCAAAGGCGACTGCAACAAGGTGGTGGTCAAAGCCGGTCAGATCCCCGATGACTTCGAAGGCTTCGACATCGGTCCGGAAACCGCCCGGATGTACGCGGCAGAAGTCGCCAACGCCGGCACTGTCGTCTGGAACGGTCCGATGGGCGTCTTCGAAATGCCTCCGTTCGACGCCGGCACCCGAGCGGTGGCGGAGTCCATTGCCAACAGTGGTTCCACCAGCATCATCGGTGGTGGTGACAGCGCCGCCGCCATTCAGCAGCTTGGCTTCGCCGATCGCGTGACGCACGTCAGCACCGGCGGAGGTGCCAGCCTGGCTATGCTTGAAGGTGAAAAATTCGCAGCTGTGGAACTGCTGGACGAAGCATGATGCCGGCGGCAGGTCGCCACGGGCTGAGCTGAACCGGGAGGGGCAGTCGTTGACGATTGTCCCCTCTGCTGTTTCAGCAGGTCGCGGCGTGTGCCGAATCAGTTGACGTCCCGACCTGTCAGACGCAGCTCGATCGAATCGGCCCGGCTGCCCAGCTCAAACACGCTGCGACGAATATCCTCGGCCGTCACCGTCCCGCGCGGGTACGTGTCCACCATCACAAAACACGGCTTCCCGTCGATATCGCGAATCGAAATACCGCCGTGCTGCAGCGATGCGTTCAACCGCAGTGCCTCTTCATAGAATGAAGGCCGCGCTTCACAGCACAGACTGTAGATCAGCAGCAGTCGTTCGCCCACAGCATGCTCGCTGTTCTCCAGGTGGACCACCTGACTGCGCTCATCACGAAATGTCAGGTGCACCCGAAAACTGCCGTCAGCCTCTTCGTCCCAGACTGCTCCAGGCAGTCCCTGGAACGCTTCGTAAACAAGGTCGGTGAGATCGCGGGTCGTGCCGAGCACCGCACGCAGCATCTGAGCGGCGATGGTGCCGTCACGCGGCCGCTGCTGCGGATCCCGCTGCATCAATTGAGCCACGCATTCGGCCATATCCAGGGGAATCTCAGGATTCAGTCTGCGGACGCCCAGCGGCGACTGAGTCAGGATCGCCCGCATCACTTCAGAGATACTGCTGCCCTGAAACGGCAGCCGGCCGGTCAGCATCAGGTAGTAGCAGACACCCAGCGCGTACACGTCACTGGCCGGCGCAGCCGCCTGGCCTTCAAACAGTTCGGGAGCCATGAAATAAGGGGTCCCTGCGAGGCTGGGTGTTGGCAGATCCTCACCCACAATCCGTTTCGCGAGGCCGAAGTCCGAGATCTTCGGGACGCCGGCAGGAGTCACCAGGACGTTGTCCGGTTTCAGGTCGCGATGCACCAGCTGCAGCCGGTGTGCCATCGCCAGACCCGCAGCGATACCGGCAGCCATGGAGGTGGAACGAATTGGACCGATCGGGCCCTCGCGGTCAATCTCGTTCTGCAGCGAGCCCCCCGGAACGTACTCCATCTCCAGAAAATGAAAGTCGTCCGTCTGACCGATGGCATGAGTCGTCACGATGTTGGGGTGCACCAGCGCCGCAGCGGCCCGACCCTCGTTCTGAAAACGCGCAATGAAATCGTCGTCCTGCTCCACTCGCTTCGGTGACAGAATCTTCAATGCACACAGGCGCTGCAGACTGGTGTTGCGAGCCAGATAGACAATACCCATACCCCCGCGCCCCAGCAGCTTCTGACACTGGTAAATGTCCAGCATCTGCCCCGGCAGCAGCAGCGAATCGAGTTCCACATCCACCGAAAACTGCTCGTCCGCTGCATTCACCGAACTGACAACAACCGTATCGCGTTTCCACGACAGTTCCGGACCGCGCAGAGCGATTCCACAGCGGGGACACTGCGAGAAATCCACGGAAAATTGAGCATTGCAGGCGGAACAGTAGACCGTGGCCACAGAATTCCTGTCATCCGGGAACAAAGGCGGTCGGTTTGGAGCGGAGGCAGCATTCTGCCTTTCGGACCGCGAAATCACAAGACAAACGGGCATCCGATCCGATACACTCAGGCACTCCGTGATTCCGATAATCACAACATCTGCAAATATTCTGTCCTCTGACGCTCTACTTCAGAAAAACACCATGCCCAGGATCAAACCGTTCAATGCCCTGCGACCGCTGCCCGACAAAGCAGCCCTCGTGGCCTCCGTACCCTACGACGTGGTAAATCGTCACGAAGCCGCTGCGCTGGCTGCCGGAAATCCGCTCAGTTTCCTGCACGTCGTGCGTCCTGACATCGACTTTCCACCGGAACACAACCCCTACGCACAGGAAGTCTACGACAAGGCCCGGCAGAACTTTGATCGGCTGGTGGACGGCGGAATACTCACTCGCGATGGCAGCGACTGTCTGTTCGCTTACCGACAGATTCAGGGCCAGCATGCTCAGGTCGGAGTCGTCTGCTGCGTTCACATCGATGACTATGAAAACAATCTGATCCTGAAACACGAAAAAACTCGCCGCAGCAAGGAAGATGACCGCACCCGGCACGTGCTGGCACTCAACGCCAACGCCGGCCCCGTGTTTCTGACATACCGCCAGCAGGAGGCTGTGAACGCGCAGGTGGCTCAGGCCATGCAGCAGCCGCCGCTTTACGACTTCACAGCCGTCGATGGTGTGCAGCACACGGTTTGGCGCATCACAGACTGCAGTCAGCTGGTCAGCCAGCTCAGCGACGTCCCGGTCTTCTATATCGCCGATGGCCACCACCGGGCTGCCAGTGCCTGGCGCGCCGGCAACGACCTGCGCCGCCGACTGCCCGACGGAGGTACCGGCAACGAAGAATGCAACTGGTTCCTCGCCGTCCTGTTCCCCTCCACTCAGCTTCGCATCATGGCCTACAATCGCGTCGTCCGGGATCTCAACGGACTGACAGTCAGTGAGTTCCTTGATCGCCTTGATGCACTTGGTGACCTGCAGCCAGCCGAAAGTCCGCGCCCCTCGGCCGCCGGCACTTTCTGCTTCCTCATCGATCACAAATGGTGGAGCCTGACAATTGCTCCCGACCCGCTCTTCGTCAACGACCCCATTCGGTCGCTCGACGTTTCCATCCTTGAACACAAGGTGCTGCAGCCGATTCTTGGCATCGAAGATGTCCGCACAGATCCCCGCATTGACTTCGTCGGGGGAATTCGCGGCACCGCCGAACTTGAACGTCTCTGCATTCCCGGTGACTGGGCCGTCGGAATTTCCATGTACCCCACCACTCTTGATCAGCTGATGCAGGTTTCAGATGCCGGGGAAATCATGCCCCCAAAAAGCACCTGGTTCGAACCCAAGCTTCGCAGCGGACTGCTTGTGCATACTCTGGAATAGCAGCCACACCTGCCGAAACATCGTTCTTCCTCACAATCCAACCCGCCTCCCGGACACTCGAACATGCAAACCCTGCTGTTGCTGCTGCTGCTGCTGCCCAATGACTGGCCCAGGTTCCGCGGACCACACGCGGATGCTCATGCACCCGGACCAGCGACACCCATGCAGTGGTCCGACACGCAAAATGTCCGCTGGAAGGTTGCCGTCCCGGGACTGGGCTGGTCCTCTCCATCCGTTGTCGGGAAACGACTCTGGCTCACCACCGCAGTTCCCGTCGACAGCGGGTTGTCCCTGCGGTGTCTCTGCCTCGATGCGGATTCCGGTGAGACGATCTGGGACACTGAGGTGCGAAGGGTTGCAGAAACGCCGAAGATTCACACCAAAAACAGCCACGCCAGCCCCACTCCGATCATCGACCAGGGGTCGGTGTATGTGCACTTCGGGGCTCTGGGCATGGCACGACTGAACGCCGCTGACGGCAAAATCCTGTGGCTGAACACCGAACTGGTTTATCCTCCGCTGCACGGCAGTGGCGGCTCTCCGGCACTCCACGATGGAAAACTGGCCATTGTCTGCGACGGCAGCACAGATCCGTTTGTGGCCGCCGTGGAAGCCGAGACCGGCAAAGTGCTGTGGAAGAAATACCGGTCCATCAAGGCCCGCATCAGCCACTCGTTCGTCACAGTCTCGGTCGCTGAAGTCGATGGTCGCGCACTGGTGATGGCTCCGGGCCCTGATCATTTCGCGGCCTATGACCTGAACAGCGGCGACGAGGTCTTCCGAGTGCTGGCTCCGGGCTGGTCCGTAGTGCCTCAGCCGACAGTCGCCCACGGACTGGTGATCTACAACCACGACTATGACAACCCGGAGCTGATGGCCGTCCGACTGGGTGGCTCGGGCGATGTCACCGAAACACACATTGCCTGGCGACAGAAACGCGGTGCCCCCAGTACCCCAACCCCGCTGCTCATCGGCGAAGATCTGTACTGCGTTTCGGACGACGGGATCGCCTCCTGCCTGAACGCGGTCAGCGGCGAACGCTACTGGATGGAACGGCTGGGCGGCAACTTTTCCGCGTCGCCGGTCTTCGCCAATGGACACGTTCTGTTTCTGGACGAAACCGGACACGCCACGTGGATCAGGCCGGGCCGCACTTTCGAAAGCGTCGGCAGGTGCGAAGTCCCCGGACGAACACTTGCCACACCGGCCTTCGCCAGCGGTTCCATGTTCCTGAGGACCGACGAGTTCCTGTATCGAATTGCCGCCCCATGAGCAGGCATGGCACCAAAGTACTGCCAAACGCAAACGGGACAGCTTCCATCAGGAAGTTGCCCCGTGCAGTTTAAGACCTTTGCAGTCGTTTGCAGACCTTCGCAGGCCGAAATCAGCCTTCCTGCTGCTCGCGATATGCAAAGCACATGCGGATCAGATGGGCCACATTGTCCGCTCGCATTTTGTCGTTGATGCGAGCTCTGTGGGCCTCGACGGTTTTGGTGCTGACGTCCAGTTCCGCGGCAATTTCGCGGCTGGACAGTCCGTCCACGACCATATCCAGAACCTGACGCTCACGACCGGTCAGACGGTTGATGCTTTCTTCCGTCTCTTCCAGTTCGTCTGCATACTGATCTTCGTCCACTTCGTAGAAGAAGGCGTAGGCCCGCGCCACTGCGTCGGCCATTTCTTCAACACGGACTGGCTTGCACAGGAAATCGAAAGCACCGTTCTTCATGGCACGCACGGCCATCGGCACGTCGGCATGTCCGGAAATCATCACGATCGGCAGGTCAAAATTGTCCGCAGCCAGCTTTTCCTGCAATTCCAGACCGGTCATCCCAGGCAGTCGCAGGTCCAGAATCAGGACTCCCGGAACCGGATCCCGGTAATCCCGATAAAATTCCATCGCCGTCATGTAATCGCGAACTTCAAGCTTGTGCCCCTGCAGCGATTCTACAAGGGTGGCTCGCACTTCCTGATCGTCCTCCACCAGGAAGACTGTAAAAGGCTTGCGTTTCTTTGGTTGTTCGAACTCAGTCGGAGGAGGTGCTTTCTTTTCCGTCTTTCTGAGTCCACGTCGTTTTCGCTGCATGAAAACTTCTCCAGTTGTGGTCCTGCAGGACGCAGAACCGTGGGGTAGAGGGGGGAATCCCAGCCGCCCCGGAGTCGGGACATCGTCGGCATGCCCCATTGGCGCGCCGCGCTGCACATGACATACTGTGACATCCGGAAACCAAATTGCCACCACGCAATCCCCGCACGGGCAAATTCTCGTGAAAATGCGATTCGGTCGTCCTTATATCTTAACGGGGGATTTCCCGCAGAAAAATCGATCCACCCGGGGTGCGTCACGATCCGCCCTGCTCCAGAAAAACCGCCCACCAATGCCGGAAGTCGCCTTTTTTTCCAGCGATGCAACGCCCGCCCCGGTTGCTTTCCACGAACAGACACAGCAGAATTCATTAACCGCCGGCCTCGCAACTCGACCACCGCTCAGCTTCAAAACGAATTTCGACTACCGTATGCTTCGCAGACTGATCGAGTGTTCAGCTTTCATGGTGTTTCTCACTGCTCTCACCGGGCCAGGACGGCTTGCGTCCACCGCCAGTGCAGCACCACCGGATCAGCGAACTCAGGCCGCCATCCAGCAATCCCTGGACTATCTCGTCTCACTGCAGAAGCGTCAGGGGTACTGGGAAGCCAACCAGGGACAGTATCGTGTTGCCATGACGGCTCTGGCCGGAACAGCCATGCTGGCAGAAGGGTCCACTGCAACGTCCGGACGCTACGCCAAACCGATTCGACTGGCAGTTGACTATCTGTTGTCCATGAGCCGCCCGAATGGCCTGATCGGGTATCGCGAGGATTTCCATTACACTTACGGACATGGGTATTCCATGGTATTCCTCAGTCAGGTGTACGGTGAGGAGGAGGACGAGCGGCGGCGTGAGGAGTTACGGGGGGTGCTCACAAAGGCTGTCCAGTTCTGCGCGGACGCGCAGACCAGTCGCGGCGGCTGGGGATACGTGTCCGCCTCTGAAGGCAATGATTTCGACGAAGGCTCCACCTGCATCACTCAGGTGCAGGGCCTGCGGGCCTGTCGCAATGCCGGCATTCCGGTGTCCAAAGAGATCATCGATCGGGCGAAGAAGTACATTGAGGAGTGTACAACCAGCGAAGGTGGAGTGCAGTACAGCATCCGCGGCGGCGGTGCCCGGGCACCCATCACCGCCGCTGCCCTGGCCGCCATGTTCAACGCGGGCGAATACGACACGGAAGTGACGAAACGCATGCGGGAATACTGTCGCCAAAGAATCTGGCCTGAACGCAGCGTATCGGCCACGGACGGCTTCTGGCATTACATGCACTTCTACTTCGCTCAGGTCGTGTATCGCACGGGCGGAGATGACTGGAACCGGTATCGCGGGGAACTGCACGAAAAACTGCTGCAGGAAATGCAGCAGGGAGGAGGCTGGTCCGACCAGCAGGTCGGCCCCGTCTACGTGACCGCCGTCAACTGCATTATGCTGCAGCTGGATCGCGGTTTTCTGCCGATCTATCAGCGCTAGGAGCTGTTTATGACTGCACAACATTCTTTGATCCTGCTGACGATCTGCACACTGGCTGCTGGCTGCTCTGACAGTTCCGACCAGCCCGTGGCACAAACGTCAGCGCCGGCTGCCGCTGCAGCGACTGACTCCGCAGCGACAGCGGCCGCGGGCGCAGCGACGGCAGCCCCGGGCACTGTCCCACAGTCTCAGCCGGCAAAGGAATTTCGTCCGCTGGCGCTCAGCGGGCTTGGTACAACACAGGCCAAAGCCGGGTCAGCCGGCAGTCAGATGACGGCCAGCCAGAAGATTCAGTCCGTCATTGCTCGCCTGCAACCCATGCAGATCCTGCTGGGCAAATGGCGCGGGACGACGCGACGTGAATACGACAGCTTCAAGGCTGTGGACAGCCACGAATGGGTGTGGGATCTGCGGACAAATCCTGAACAGCCCGCACTTGTGATGGCGTCCGACAAAAGTCCCTATCTTCGCAGCAGCCGGCTGTCCTGGGACATCGCCGCCGGAAAGTTCATTCTGACCGGACAGGATGCCGAAGGTCGCGAGCGTCGATTTTCCGGCGAATTCACCGAAGCGCCCCATGAAATCACCGGCAGCGATGACAAACAGCATCGCATCTTCCGACTGGAACTCAGCGAAGACGCGGCGGACTCCGGTGAGCAATGGCAGCTTGCCATCGCTCAGCAGGAAAACAATCGGTATTTGCTGGAGGTGGGTAAACGCCGCGGGAAAGCCGATTTTGCCCGCTTCGACACCGTGTCCACCCAGCGCGACGGCACATCCTTCGCCCTCAGTGACACCGACTACGCCGAACGCACCTGCATCATTTCCGAGGGGCTTGGAACCACGGAAGTCACCTGGAAAGGTCGTTCTTACTGGGTCTGCTGTTCCGGCTGCAAAGCCGCGTTTGACGAAGATCCCGAGACCTGGATCGCCCGGGCTGCTGAGCGAGCCAAAGAACAGAAATGAAGGCCGTTGCTGCAATTGACATCGGTAACACCCGAGCCAAGTTCGGACTCATCTCCGATCCCGCTCTCGGACCGGTGGGGCACGTCACAGCCACGGTACTGGAACAGGGCCAGTCGCTGCCGGACCAGCTGCTGGCATGGTGGCACAGCTCAGCGGTCGGCCGCGTCTGTTCCTGCGTGATCGCTGGCAGTGACCCGGACTGCCGCGATCAGTTGCTGCAGCACTGGCCGGCCGCTCTGCCGAAACCACTGGTGATTCGTTCCGGGGCCCAGATCCCGGTCACCGCCGACGTCGATTATCCCTCGAAGGTGGGGATTGACCGGCTGCTGAATGCCTACGCAGCCCAGTTCCTGCTGGCGCCAAATCAGGCTGCCATCATTGTGGATTCCGGTACTGCCACGACCGTGGATCTGGTGACGCCTGGCCCCGTTTTTCGGGGTGGCAGCATTCTTCCCGGACTGCGACTTTCCGCTCGCGCACTGCACGACTACACCGCTCGCCTGCCACTTGTGGATGTTGATGAATCACTCGTGCAACTGCCCTCAGTACCAGGTCGCAACACTGAGGATGCCATTATGGCCGGACTGTTTCTCGGTCAGCTGGGCGCGGTGCGTGAAATTGTCACAGGCCTGCAGAACGCGCTGCGCGATATTGCACCGCAGTGCGGTCTGCCACGACTGATCATCAGTGGCGGTGGCGGGCGGCAGCTGACCAGTCACCTGCCGGACGCTCACTACGCCGACAGCCTCGCACTGCACGGGCTTGCGTGGCTGGCACACCAGCAGGGAGCGGCTGACAGGCACGTGTGCGAGATCAGTTCTCACTGACGTTCAGCGATTGCGGCATACTTTGGTGCCGCCGTGTGCGCCAGGCGGTTCCGCAGCGAGTCGGACAGCAGCCCCACGCGATTCCAAGGCTGCAGCTCGTCACGAATCCGTGAAAACACAGCTGCCGAATCGTCTCCTGCCCCGCGATGGTGACACAGCAGATAACAGCGTTCCGCCGCTGCCCGCATGTCTGTATCGGCCGTCTGCAGGAACCCCCGGGGCCAGTGCCCGGGATCCGCCGCCAGCTGCTTCTCAAACTCAATCGCTGCCATGAAATACCAGGCCGCGAATCCGCAGAACAGTCGAAAATCCGGCATCGCCCGATAACACCCGCCCGTCAGCAGATCCAGCCAGCGGACTTCCCGGGCGACATCCTCACCATAGCACTGCAGGGCCCCCTGGCAGCGATCGCCGTCCTGCAGCAGAGCCTCCGCCACCCGCAGCACACCACTCAAAGCGTGCGCGATGCCGCTGCTGTGCAACGGATCCACAAAACCATAGGCCACAGGCAGCAAAACCCAGCCCGGGCCGACAGCGTCCCGCCGACAACGGCTCAGCCTCTGCTGAAATCCCATGCCTGCAGACGGCGCCCGGCACTCCCAGTCACCGAACAACCCGGACAGGGACGGATATCGCTGCAGCGTTCGACGAAAGTACTGCGCCGCCGTCACAGCCCCGTCAGATCCACCCGCAATCGCCACCTGCCCCATCCCCGTCAGCCACTCCGGCTCCACCAGACCGACACTGGTGGTCCCGTTGTCCATCCGCAGCATCCAGCACCAGCCCGTATCCAGCAGATGATGCTGTGCAGCATCGTCACCGCAGAATGGATCGTCTGCGGACGCTGCCTCCCGAAATCCTCGCACACCCTCAAAGTGCCCGTAGACAGCGGCGGTCCGAGTTCGCATCCAGTCGTCGTCAAATGGATTGCCCACCTGCTGCGACACCGCCTGACCCGCCCCCGTGGCATCCACCAGCCAGCGACAGCGAATCTCAGACCGCTCTGCTGCCACGCTGTCCACCGACTGCAGCTGCACCGTCCACACACCACTGAACCGATCAAAACACGATTCACCCAGCAGCGTCCCCTCTCGCAACACCGCACCGGCATCCCGCGCACAACCCATCAGATGCTGATCCACAGAACTGCGCAACCAGTGAGTATCGCTCCAGTGATCAGCTGAACTGGCCGCCGCCAGCAGCGAGTGGTCGTGATTCGGCGAATCCTGGAACGTTTGGCCACTGTGGTGACGGTAGTAACTGAATCCCCGCTTCTTCCCGCACACAACGTCCGGAAACGCCCGCTTCCACGTGCCCCAGCAGGCCAGTGGTGCCAGTTCCCGCAGATCAAATCGATCTGCCAGATGCGCCAGCAGAAAATCGGCCGTCGGAGTCGAACTCTCGCCGATCGCAAAGCGCGGGTGATGCTGACGATCCACAATCAGCACCGACCGGCCATGGCGAGCCAGAATCCAGCCCAGCAGACTTCCCGAAAACCCGGATCCCGCAATCACCACATCAAACCACACATCCAGCCCCCCCTCCAGCATCGGCTCAATCCACAAACAGGAACTGATTGCCCGCCAGCAGCGTGCGGCACAAGGTCGCCCAGCACTGCAGCCGCCGCTCACGCTCGTCAGCAACACCAGACAGTGAACTGTCAACCTGCTGCAGAAACATCAGTGCCTCCGTCCGCTCTGCCGGCGTTGCCGCTCGCCCATAAATCACCTCAAACATCCGACTGGCCAGCTCCTCAGCAGCCGCCGCAGGAAACACCACATCTGCACCACCCTGACTTTCAGCCAGTCGGCGACTTTGCTCGTGCACCAGACTGCTGTTCAGCAGGAATAGCGCCTGATTCGGTACTGTCGTGGCCGGTCTCTGCTCGATATGGCCGGCCGTTTCCACATAGTCAAATGTCGAGAACATTTCGTACAGCGCGGCTCGGTCAATCGGCAGATAAATTGCGCGTCGCGGAGCATCCACGCTGCCAGCCATGCCACCCGGCGTACGATCCAGACCACCGCCGATGAACAGCACCGCGTCCCGCACTTCTTCCGCCTCCAGCCGCCGCCGGTTCTGCCGCCACAGCAGTCGGTTTTCCGGATCCCGTTCCTGATAGTCAGCACGCTGCACACTGCTCATCTGCCACGTGCGACTGCTCAAGACCAGCCGATGCATCGACTTCAGTGACCAGCCACTGCGCATCAGTTCCCGCGCCAGCCAGTCCAGCAGCTCAGGATGACTGGGAACCTCGGCCTGCAAACCCCAGTTGCTGGGACTGCGCATCAATGCCCTGCCGAAATGCCACATCCACAGGCGATTGACCATGACGCGTGCCGTCAGTGGCTGCTGAGGGGAAACCAGCCACCTGGCCAGCTGCAATCGGCCACTTTCATTCCCGGAAATGCTGTCCGCAGGCGCCACCTCCGTCAGTATGGCGGGCATCCCGCGAGGAATCAGATCGGGGCCGGGCTTCAGATGATTGCCACGCAGATGCACCGGCAAATTGCATCGCTCACCCTCCTCAGCCGCCATCACCATGGCATACTGCGGCATCTCCTTCTGCAGCTTCTCAAGATCCGCCTGTCGGGCCGCCGCCAGATCCTTCTGCCCCGCAGCCGTCAGCTGCTCAAGCTCAGACCTGACCGCATCAATCCGCTGCTGCTGCTCACGACGCCGCTCCGTCACGTCGCGCGACGGCAAAGGACGCTCCATCCACTTTGAAACGAAGTCCCGATTCTGCATCGTCCGAGTACTGTAAAAGATCCCGGCAAGCGCGTAATAATCGCGAGCTGACAACGGATCAAATTTGTGATCATGACACCGCGCACATGACAGCGTCAGTCCCAGCATCGTCCGGCTGATCGTGTCCACCTGCTCGTCAGCGATGTCGATCAGCATCTTCTCCTTGTCCTGCTCCGCCAGCATCTTCGGCCCCAGAACCAGCAGCCCGGTTGCCGTCAAAAGATCGCCCGCCGCCTGCTCGTTCTCAGGCACCGGCAGCAGATCTCCTGCCAGTTGCTGGACAATGAACTGATCCAGCGGAAGATCGGCGTTCAGACTGCGAATCACCCAGTCCCGATACCGCCAGGCTTCAGGCAATCCATGATTCTCGTCAGCACCGTTCGTCGTCGCATACCGCACCAGATCCAGCCAGTGTCGCCCCCAGCGCTCTCCATAAGCCGGTGATGACAGCAGCCGCTCCACCACTCGCTCAAACGCCCCCTCCGACTGATCCGCCACAAATGCGGCCGTTTCCTGCGGCGTCGGCGGCAGACCCGTCAGATCAAACGTGGCCCGCCGAATCAGCGTGCGACGGTCCGCAGCCGCCGCCGGCTCCATGCCAGCCTGCCGCAGCTGAGCTCTGACAAACCGATCAATCGGATTCACCGACCACTCCGGATCGGATTCCACCGGAGCCTCGACAACCGGGATCGGCTGAAACGCCCAGTGCTTTCGTGCGACATCCCAGTCCACGGGCTGCAGTTTCGCCGGAGGAGCCTCCAGGCGGGGATCCGGAGCACCACGGCGAATCCACTCTGCCAGCACCGCCGTCTGCTGCTCAGAAAGACGGCCCGCAGGAGGCATCTCCATGGATTCGTAACGCACCGCCTGCATCAACAGACTGTTCTGCGGATCACCCGGAACAATCGCCGGGCCGCTGTCACCGCCCCTCAGCAAACCCTCCCGATAATCCAGCCGCAGCCCGCCCCGCAGAATGCGGGACTCGCCCGCATGACACTCATAACAGTGTTCCGTCAGCAGCGGACGAACTTCAGTCTCAAAAAACTGCAGATCATCCGCCAATACCGGCGGCACGAACCGACCCATGGTCAGCACACAACCGATCAGTGCAAAACTGAGTCGCAGCATACGCACAGCATTCCGATGCCAGAATGACGGGCTGCCTTGCGGCAGAAGTTGTTCTGCCTGAACGATTTACGCAGCCACAAACCCAGCTTATCCGGCAGGTACCTGGGGAGCAATTGCAAAATTCGCGGGAAGTCTGCAGTCTCAGCCACACGGCCCGCAGGAATTCGCACGAACGACAGGCCCCCGCCCGCATCCCCACTGGTCCACACCCGGACCGCAGCGTACCATACCGCGTGTCTCCGGCAGGGCGTCACTCAGTGTCGTTCCGCGCCCACCGTCGCCTCACGCAATTCTCACGCCATGCCCGACATTCACATCCCCGAATCACTGCACGGCGCCTGCATCAGCATCGGCAATTTTGACGGTGTCCATCAGGGACACGTCAGCATGCTGCAGCAACTGATTCAGCTCGCACGGCAGCTCTGCGTGCCCGCCGCAGCCGTCACCTTCGACCCGCACCCCATCGCCGTGCTGCGCCCGGAATTCACACCGCCGCTGCTCACCACCCCGGAAGAGCGTCGCCGACTGCTGCTGCAGGCCGGTGTCTCCGCCGTCTTCGTCCTGCCGGTCAGCGCCAGCCTGCTGCAGCTCACGCCACAGCAATTTTTTTCACAGGTCATTCAGGCCGGATTTCAGGCCGGCGGTGTCGTGGAAGGTCCCAATTTCCACTTCGGCCACGATCGCGCCGGAAACGTCGATACCCTGCAGCAGCTCTGCCAGGACGCAGGCATCGCCTGCCACATCGCAGCCCCCGCCGACGATGGCTCCGAAATGATCTCCTCCAGTCGCATCCGCAGCCTGCTGTGTCGCCGCGCTGTCACCGAAGCCGTCAAACTGCTCGGTCACCCCTATCGCATCAGCGGGTTCGTCCACCGCGGTGCCCAGCGCGGACGAACCATCGGTTTTCCCACGGCGAACCTCGCCGAAATCCATACCCTGCTCCCCGCACACGGCGTGTATGCCGGGACAGCCAACATTCAGGGCCACACCTTCCCCGCTGCTGTCAGCGTCGGACCTAATCCAACCTTCGGCGAACAACGCGAAAAAATCGAAGTCCACCTCGATGGCTTCAGCGGAGATCTCTACGGCACCCGACTGAACGTTGATCTGCTGGCCGAAATCCGGCCGTTGCAGGCCTTCAGCTCCGCCTCCGAACTGGTCGCACGCATCACCGCCGATGTCGCAGAAGTTCGAAAACTGGCTGCCACAGCAGGTCACTGACCACGCGACAGGCGATCCAGCCAACGCAGCATCCCGGATGGCCACGGCAGCTGCCACGACAACTGCTCCTTCGTGCCAGGATGCCGAAATCCCAGCTCCGCCGCATGCAGCGCCAAACCCGGTGCACCACTGGTGTCCTCCACCACTGCACCCCCGAACGGCCCCCGATACTTCACGTCACCACACAACGGATACCCCAGCTCAGACAACTGAATCCGAATCTGATTCGTGCGCCCGGTCTCCAGACGACACTCCAGCTCCGTATACCCCTCAAACCGACGCAGCGGTTTCACATGCGTCACCATGTCCAGCCCCTCAACCGACTGGTCGTCCGTCGAACCCCGCAGCCCATCACCGCGATCGCGCACCTGCCGCGACCTCAGCGTCTGCATGGACATCTGACCGGGGACCACACACAAATACCGCCGCAGCACAGTGTGCGCTGCAAACTGATGGATCAAAAACTGCTGCGATTCCTCCGTGCGGGCAAACACCAGAATGCCACTGGTCTCCCGATCAATCCGGTGCACAGCCAGCAGTCCGGAATCCGTTGCAGCAACGCCGCCCGGTGCCGCCAGACCGCGCTGCGTGCGAGCCCCGGAAGGTCGCCCGCCCCGGCGTTCAACCGCACCACTGCCACCCTCCCGGCGACGTATCAGACGTCCCAGGGACTCCTCCAGCGATGGCTGCTGACGCTTCCGCTCCTCACTCCAGTCACGATCACCCGGATGACGCACCGACAGCATTCCCGCAGGTTTCGCGGCGACCACCACCAGCGCGTCCAGCCAGAGAATCCGCACATCCTCATCACCGGGAACTGGGGGAAACGGTCGCTGCCGCACCTCCAGCACATCTCCCGCCTGAACACGGCGACCCTCGTCGATGCACACGATGCCATTCACGCCCAGACGCAGCTCGTGCATCAGCCTGCGAGCCTGGTTCCAGGTGAGCTGTCCATCGCACCTGCGGAGGGCCGCCAGCACCGCCCCAGCCGCTTCCGCCGTCACTGTGTATCTGACCGCTGTCACCCGTTCACACCATCCTGTTCGCCAGCCACAAAAACATCACGCCGTTCGCTGCCCCGGATAACGCACCCGACCATGATGCTGAGCCAGCAGCGACTTCACCAGCGATTCTTCAATCCGCCGCAACTCGTTCATCTGCAGATTGCATTCGTCAAACTGACCATCCAGCAGTCGTTTCAGAATGATTTCGTGCACCAGCGACTGAATTCGCTTCGATGTGGGCTCCTTCAGAGTCCGGCTGGCACTTTCCACAGCATCGGCCACCATCAGCACAGCCGCCTCGCGAGTCTGCGGACGAGGACCCGGATAACGGAAATTCGATTCTTCAGCCTCTGAACGATGATCGGAATCGGCCTTGCGAGCCGCCTCGCGATAAAAATACTCCACCAGCGTCGTGCCATGATGCTGCGTAATGAATGGATGCAGCGCCTCGGGAAGATTGTTTTCTTCCGCCAGCTCCAGCCCGTCCTTCACATGCCCGATGATAATCAGAGTACTCATGTTGGGAGCGAGAGACTTATGAGGATTCTCAGCGCCGTCTGTGATGTTCTCAATAAAATACTCAGGCTTCATCATCTTTCCGATGTCGTGGAAGTAGGCTCCCACCCGCGTCAACAGGCCGTTCGCTCCAATCGCCTCAGCCGCCGCCTCCGCCATCGCCGCCACCATGATCGAATGGTTGTAGGTTCCCGGGGCACGCCGAGCCAGCTCCTGCAGCAGCGGATGCGAGACTCCCGTCAGCTCCAGCAGGCTGATGTCCGTCACGATGCCGAATGCCTGCTCAATGAACGGCAGACTGCCCGCAACCAGATAACAGCAAATCAGAGACGACCCGGAGTACTTCAGCGCGGTCAGCAGCAGACCGGAATTCTTCCACGCATCCGGTAAGGATGCCTGCTCCAGAATGCCGGCAGCCCACACCGCCACAAACGAAACAGCCGCCAGCCGAAATCCCAGCTTGATCATAATCAAACGCGATTTGATCCGCCGCAGCGGCAGCACCGATGCCACACTGACAATCATCAGCACCACAAAACTGCTCAGACTGCCCGTCGTCGATGCCGTAATCAGCAGTGTCAGCACAAATGATGTCATGATCGCCACAGCCTGACCGTAAACAATCGCCGTGATCATCACCGCTGCCAGCAACGGAATCACCTCGGCACGATACGGATCCTGACTGGCCCACACACCCAGAAACACCGTGGTGCAGCCCATTGCCAGAAACAGCAGCAGCCGCGAGGGATCCTCGAGCATCGCCGGACGAGCATGCTTCAGGAAGATTCCAAACAACAGCACCAGCACCGTGGTCAGCAGCAATCGACCCAGAAATCGCAGGGCCCGCTGCCCGCTGTCCAGCGAATCCTCAAACGCCTCCTGCTCGTACTGCAGCGCATCCCGATGTATCGCCGCCACCTGCACACCGGCAGGCACCAGAGTCGCCCCGGCAGTGTAGTTCTGGTACACATCCCGAGCCGTCTCTTCGATCTTTGTACGAGCTGCCTCGGTGGCCTGTGCATCCCGCGACAACTGGTTCTTCAAATTTGACAGCAGCCACGCCTCAACCGGCTTTCGCAGGACAGCCAGCTTGCCGTAAAGCTGCCAGTTTTTCCCCAAACGCCCCGTCTCCTGCAGCTGGTCATCCAGCAGAACATCACCCAGAACGCCATTGTGCAGCACCGTGCCCGCAGCATCCAGCACCTGAATCGGCTGGTCACGCTGCATCGCCGGAGCATCCGGGTTCTCCGCAAACTGACGGTTCGCAGACTGCTGATCCACAAGGCCGAGCCGCCGCGCATCAGAAATGAACTGAGAAAACTCAGCCATCAGCTCGTCCAGACGACGACCATTGGAATCATCCGGAGTACTCAGTTGGTTCCGCAGCACACTGTACGCCGTACGCTCGGTCTCACTGCCATCCTTCCGAATCCCAAATGACAGCAGCAGGTCCTCACTCACCTGATTGATCGATTCGGTGTTCGCGACAACACTGAGCTGCGTTCTGAGCAGCGATTCCAGACGGTCCACCACATCGCGGTTCTGACGCAGAACCAGCGGAGCTGCCTCCAGAGCATCCTCCATGGCCCGCCGACTGCCCTCCACATCCACAATCCGAAACGGCACCCGCGACTGAATGCCGCTGAGGGCCAGCATGCCCTCACGCCAGCGCAGCCCGGAACTTCCCAAAGTCGTGGCCAGCAGCAAACCGCAAACCGCCGCCGCTGACAATAAAACAGTCGTCAGCACTCGATAATCACGGAAGGCCGCCAGCAGACGATCCCAAAGCGAGGGAGTCGGGCGGAAGACACGAGCCTGACGGCCCCGTCGAGTCCCAAAGAATGACATTGACTCAGCCCCCCTCCGACCGGCCGAAAAACCGTTCGAAGATGCTGCCGCACCGCACCGAGCCATACCGCAGACCGACGACAGCCTGATGCCGCCAGTTCCGCCGTAAGCCCCTGCCCGTTTCAGCCGCTGCACGCGGACTGCCCGGCAGCAGCCGCCCCACCAGCGATGAACTGTTCATTGACGTAACGACCGACGGATGAGCGTCCGTCGCGCCAGCCCGTGCCCGATCCGCCATGCCAAAGCTGCTAGCCCGACACCGCGTCCGCTTCGTACGCCGAAACGATCTCACGCACAAGCTTGTTTCGCACAATATCCTGACCAGTTAATTGCACCACTGCAACCCCGGAGATCCTGGAAAGTCGACGAATTGCGTCACGGAATCCGGATTGCACGCCCCGATCAAGATCGTTCTGAGTCGAATCGCCAGTCACCACAATCCGCGAATTCTGGCCCATTCGAGTCAAAAACATCTTCATTTGAGTCACAGTCGTGTTCTGAGCCTCGTCCAAAATCATAAACGTGTCATTCAATGTCCGCCCACGCATAAATGCCAGCGGCAGAATCTCAATCACGTCGTTCGACAAATAACGCCGCACTGTCTCATAGTCCACCATGTCGTGGATCGCATCCAGCAGCGGACGAATGAACGGATTCACCTTCGCAAACATATCGCCAGGCAGAAATCCCAGCTTTTCACCAGCTTCCACCGCCGGACGCACCAGCACAATCTTCCGCACATACTCGGCCCGCAACGCCTCCAGCGCCAACGCTACCGCCAGATACGTCTTGCCGGATCCCGCCGGACCGTCACACAACACCAAATCCGTCCTGCGAATCGCCTCCATATACAGCTTCTGGCCGTCCGTCTTCGGTCGGACCGTGCCAACCCGATCACGACCCGTGCGGAATTCCGCAATCCCCCGCGCCGGCCAGCTCTCAGCCGAAACCACCCCGCCCGCCGACATCCCGCCATGCGTCGCCATCGAGCCGGATCCCACATGACCCAAACCCTGAAATCCACCGCCCGTACCCATCAGTGCACGCTCCCGAGTCTCAGCAGGGGCCTGGCCAACCGCCTGCAGCTCTTCCACAGTCGCCTCCGGACGCTGCTGCAGAACCTTGCGCCACCTCTGCAATGTCTCCAAACCCCGCCGAACCTGATCCTCGTCACCCAGAATCTTCACCTGACTGCCACGCAGCACCACCTGCGCACCCGTGTCACGGCTGAGCACCTTCAGGTTTTCATCCCGCGAACCAAACAACGCCCGCGCTTCGTCGTGATGCTCAAGTTCCAGATATGCTTCAGCCATGGAAATTCGAATTCTCAGCCGCGTAAACGTGACAGAACACGAAAGACACCCACAACACCACCCGGATTCTAGAACACCGCCCCCGGTCCTGACACCAACAAACACGCCGGACAGGCACCCAATTGCACAAGTTCGCAAAAATTCAGATTGGTCGGGATGTTTCGCCCCAATGGCTCAAATCCGACGTTTGTTGAGATTTTGCAACAACGTGAACAGCCCGCCTATCTGCTACAGCTCTGCCCACACAGACAATCTGCTGCACCCGACTGCCACTCCTGCCGATTTTCCCCGGGATCAGCAGCCGTTCCCCACAGTACACTCCAGAGCGTCCCTGGACCGTTTCACCCCGGAAGTCGACTCATGTCCGCCACCCTCGCTCCACCAACCACCACGCCCAGCGCCGCCAGCAACTCCGCGGACTCTTCCCCGCCCGCTCGCACCGCAACAGTCTCCGAAAATCCCGCCACCCCGACCGCTTCCGCACAACCACTGGCCTCTCACGCCGGGACCACCGTTCTCGTCACCGCCTGCTGCCTCGCACTCTGGTCGCTCGCCTCCGGCCGACTCTGGCATACCGATCTCTGGGATCACCTCAACTACGGCAAACACCTTCTGCAAACTCAGACCAATCCCGTCACCGAACCCCTGCTGCCACTCGCCGCCGGGATCCGCATGGTCAATATCCCGTGGCTCGCCCAAATCGGCATGAAACTCACGGAACGCTCCGTCGGACCCGCCGGACTGCAACTGCTGTCCGGACTCTGCGGAGCACTCGCGATTTTCCCGATTGCCCGCCTCGCGGCACGAAATGCACGCAGCACCACAGCCGGACTGTTCGCCGCTGCCATCTTCTACATCGTCAATCGACACGAACTGCACGTTATCCGTCCACAGCTGGCCGGACTGGTCTGCTACTGCATCACCCTCGCATGGACTCTCGGCTCCCAGTCTCACTCCTTAAAAACCTGGATCGGCTTCACAGCCCTGTTCGCCATCTGGGCCAACCTGCACGGCTCATTCGCCATGGGGCTGCTCGTGCTGGCCGCGGCGGCGGCAGGTCGAGCCTGCGATGTGTTCCGACGTTCCCGCTGCATCGCCATCACACTCGGTGATCACCAGCTGCATCGCAATCTCCTGCTGCTGCAGCTCTGCAGCGTCGCCGTACTGCTCAACCCCAACGGACTGCTGGTCTACCCCGAGATCTTTTCCGTTAGCGGAAATGCCAATACCGCATCCATGTTTGAATGGCAGCCACTCACACTCCGCATGCCCCACGGGCAAATCGCCGCCGCTGTTCTCGCCACCGCTGTGCTCTGCGTCCGCTGCAGCCCCCGCCGACTTCGCACCACGGAAGTCCTGATCTTTTCAGGCACAGGACTGCTGGCTGCATGGTCCGCTCGCATGCTCAACTGGTGGGCCCCCGCTGCCGCTGTCCTGCTGGCCGTGCACCTCACAGCAATCCTCCGGCCAAAGCTGAACCGCATCCGCTTCCGTCTGCCCGACCGACCGTCGTTCGCATGGACCGCACTCAGCCTCGCAATCATCACCGTCAGCCTCGCTGCCACACCCCTCGGAGCACAACTGCGCAGTGGTACGCCAACTGCCGCCTCCTCCACCCTGTCACGCGAAACACCCATCGCACTCGCCCGCTTCCTCCGTGAACAGAAAAACCTGCCCGCAGGACTCAACTGGTTCCCCGCCGAATGGGCCGGCTTCATCATGAACCAGACTCAGGGCAGCCTCCCGTCCATGGTCAATCTGCACGTGCACCTGATCCCGGAAGAAGTCTGGAGCGATTACCTGCGGATCTCCGCCGGCAGCGCCGACTGGATCAACCTCCTCGATGAATACGGCATCAACCTCGTCACCATCGACAAACGCTCTCAGGCACTGCTGCTCAAACGCATGCGGGAATCCACAGACTGGCAGGGCCTGTACGAAGATCGACAAAGCGTCGTACTGACCCGCCGCAAACCGCTCTGATCAGCAGCCGCAAAGCCACCCACCCAACGCCCTGAATTCGCAGTCAAAGTGCATACCATGAGCCCCCCCTCCCGTCGCAACAGCAAGCAACCACAGAAAACCGTCTCAGCACGAACCATGCTCGTCGTGCAGGCTCTGTTCCTCGGCAGCCTGCTCGCTGCCTGGATCTGCACCTCGGGCTCCGACCGACGCTTCCTGGCTGCCGCGGCACTCAGCCGCCCATACCCCCTCGAGGCCTTCCCCAAAGCCGATGTCGCTGCCGTCGTCACACCACTCTACAACCAGCCTGATCTCGTCAGCGACCAGCAGCTCGCGGCCGTCATTAAAAAACTGATCCCGCGGTTCAGCCGCAGCCACCTCAGACCCAACCTCATCGAACATGCACTCCGCACGTGGGGTGGACAGGTCAGATTCAATAACCCCGACGCCATCTCCGGTCCGAAAATGGTCGAATTCCTCACCGACTCCGCCCGACACCTCGAATCGTGGGACAACAAGGCAAAACCCCTGCTCGAAGATACCCCCGAAGGCATCCACGTTCGCTTCGGTGAAGACTCCGCCTCCAGCGTCCATCACGATCACGCCCTCGCTGCACTCACCGAAGCCGGTATTCCACTCAGCAGCAATGTGTTCACCACACGCCGAGCACTCCAGTTGAAACATGTCCTCGGCGAATCACTCCGCGACTTCCGCCTCGATGAAGGCGAAACCGAATGGTCCAGCCTCTGCTTCGCTCTCTGGCTGGGCCCCGACGGTCTGCAGCAATGGCATAACGGCGGCGGCCGACTGGTCACTTTCGATATGCTCGTCGAACGACTGGTCCGCAACCACAAACGCATGGGAGTCTGTCAGGGGACACACCGCATCTACACCCTGATGGCAATGCTGCGAATCAACGAAGAACAACAGGGAAAACTGCTGTCCCCCGCCTCCGTCAGCATGGCCGAAAAATGGCTCATGGAGGTCCGTGACCTGATTGCAGCCTCCCAGTTCCCCGACGGTTCCTGGAACCCCGGCTGGTGCTATGGCTCAGACTATCAGCTGCACATCGATCCCCAGGAAAAGATCTCCAAGCGAGTTATTGCGACAGGACACCATCTGGAATGGATGTCCATCGCCCCCGCAAAATTTCACATCCCCAAAGAGCAGATCCACAAAGCCGCACAGTGGCTGCTCACCAATGTTGAAAACACCCCCCAGTCCGAAATCGACCAGAACTACACCTTCTACTCACACGTCGCCAAAGCACTCGCCATGTGGCGCAAAACCAGCCCCGCGGAATTCTGGACCAGCTACCGCGAAAATCACCCCGACGCCGAAACCTTCGACGCCCCGGCCACACCCCCCGCCCCCCCAACCACGCCCGCAGCTGCAGCCCACTGACACTCCCGGACTGTCCAGCTCAGCGACAATCCGGGCGCAGGCCCCCCGGATCGTCATGCACGAACACCAACGCCCGCGGACAGACAAGCAGCCCCGGCGCGGCAGACAGTAATGGCACCCGCAGGCTGCCGCCCGCGGCT
>VFQT010000690.1_pt1 | contig 46460 bp, 37 predicted proteins | sample 3512381 | NCBI WGS metagenome assembly VFQT01 (sample SAMN10412376, study PRJNA504923) | tailings metagenome | isolation source: Relicate 2 Philex TSF3 active mining site | place: Philippines: Tuba, Benguet | collected 2017-08-29 | reverse complement strand
GGCGATAAAGTGAGGGTCAACGGTATCATGCCCGGATTTTTCCTTACCGAACAAAACAGAACCCTGCTGACAAATCCAGATGGCTCACTCACAGAAAGAGGAAACCTTGTCATCAAAAAATCACCCGGCGGAAGAATGGGGAAACCCGAAGAACTGGTTGGAGCATTGATCTACCTGCTGAGTGATGCTTCCGTATTTGTGAATGGGACAGATATCTATGTAGACGGGGGACTCGTAGCGTTCAGCGGAATATAATATCAACTATTGCTTCTTTTATCAAACAATAAAAACAAACCATATGACTCCTCGCAGAAAATTTATCAAACAAACAGCTCAGGCTGGAGCAGCAACCGCATTGGTTTCCATGGGGTGGACTGCCAAATCCTATGGAAATATCCTGGGCGCCAACGACAAAGTGCGTTGCGGCGTAATTGGATTCTCCGACAGACACCGTCAATCACATATACCTGCTTTCATGCAGCATTACAAGGAAATGAATTTTGATATTGTTGCCGTATCAGATATATGGAAATACAGAAGAGAAGAAGGTGTTGAGTTTTTAAAAAAGAAAATGGAACACGATATCATTGGTTGCAAAAACAATGAAGAATTGTATGCACTCAAAGACATCGATGCTGTATTTATTTCTACGGCTGACTTTCAGCATGCGCTTCATACCATCGAAGCGTTGAAGGCAAAGAAAGATATCTATGTCGAAAAACCTTTTGCCGAAACAATGGAGGACAACCGTGCTGCATTGAAAGCCGCAAAAGAATCTGACAGAATCATCCAAGTGGGATCACAAAGAAGATCGGGACCTAACTACCATGCTGCAGCAAAATTCATACAGGATGGAAAGTTCGGAGACATCACCATGGTTGAACTTACATGGAATGTCAATCAGCCGGGAAGATGGAGAAGACCGGATCTTGTTTCAAAATGCCGCGAAGAGGATCTCGATTGGAAGCGATATCTGATGAACAGACCATTTGAAAAGTTTGATCCAAGAAAATATTTGGAATACCGTCTTTTCTGGCCATATTCATCAGGCATGCCTGGTCAATGGATGAGTCACCAAATTGATACCGTGCATTGGTTCACCGGATTGAAACATCCAAGAAGCGTGGTGGCCAATGGTGGAGTTTATCAGTGGAAAGATGGAAGAAGAAACTGGGATACCACAACAGCAGTATTCGAGTATGGTCCGGCCGATGATCTGTCAAAAGGCTTCCAGGTAGTATTCATGTCGAGAATGCACCATGGTGATGAAAATCCAAGTGAAATTTACTACAGCAATGGCGGTGAGTTGAACCTGATGACCAACAAGGTTTCTCCAAAAGGTGGACTCAGAGAGGGAGCAGCGAAAGCAATGAACATGAAGGCAAACCTTTTGCAGGAAGTAAATCTTACTGACCTTGCCATCAAGGTTGAAACAGGCGCAAACACAGGTGGAGACATGCTAACATCCGCACACGTCCGCAATTGGATGGAGTGTGTGAGAAGCAGAAAACAACCCAATGCACCAGTTGAAGCAGGGTACACACATTCGATTGCAACTATCATGACCAATGCAGCAGCAAGAACAGGTCAGAAAGTAACATTCGATGAAAAAACACAAGAAGTAATGGCTGGTGGAAAAGTCTTCAAATATTAATCCATACAAGAACGATTCAATTAAAACGGCGGCTGCCTTGGTAGCCGCCAATTTTTTCTTTGGCACCAATGTCATTGCAGTAAAAAAAATTGCCCCCCTCTTTATTTCTTCCATCTCCTTGGGATACCTGAGAATGGTTTTTGCCACGGTTGTATTCTTTTTTATTCCATATGTTATTGGCAAAAATGAAAAAATCAAGAAAGCAGATTTGATCACTATTTTCTTGGCTGCCATCACTGGAATATCCTTGAATCAGATCTTGTCCATCAATGGCATTGCACATACCAATCCAGTTCATGCCTCTCTCTTAAATATGGCTACACCCATTTTTGTATCGCTGCTGGCGACTGTCTTTTTAAAAGAGAGATTTGGTTGGAATAAAATCCTGGGACTTCTACTTGGGATTTCAGGTGCCTGGATGATGATTGTGACGAGAAATATCGGGACATCACAAAACCCTGCAACATTGATTGGCGACGCGATGGTTTTGATCGCAGCAGTCTGCTACTCATCATATCTGATTCTGATTAAAAATATCACAGGCAAATACCACTTCATCACTGTGCTCAAATATGTATTTCTAATAGGAACGATCGTGAGCACGCCATATTGTTTATCAGATTTTCAAAACATTTCTTGGTCCACCATACCTTTATCTGCTTACTATTGGTTCTTTCATATATTATTTCTCGGCACTTTTTTGAGTTACCTGTTGATGAACTGGGGCGTGCAACAATGGGGACCCTCTAAAACAGGAAGCTTTGTATATTTTCAGCCGTTGTTTGGAACATTAGGTGCAATATTCATCCTGAATGAATCATTGACCCCCACTAAAATCATTGCGGGTGTTTTGATTGTTGCGGGCGTATGGATCAACGCTGTGCAACGCAAGAAAGCTGCTATTGAATGATATTGTTTTTCTTTAACCAGGATTTCATTGCCTGGATCCAACTTTCTGAACTCGTCTTATTGATCATCCCAAATCCATGTCCCCCTGTTTCATATACAAAGAGCTCAGCCTCCACCCCATTGGATTTCAGGGCATCCACATACAAATGTGAATTTTCAATGGGCACCACTTTGTCATCTTTGGCGTGAACAAGAAAAGCGATGGGCGTATTGGCATTCACATGCATTTCGTTGGAAAAATAATTCATCATGCTTTCAGTAGAATCTTTCCCCAACAGATTTTTCCTGGAACCTACATGAGAGAACTTGCTAAAAGAGATGACAGGATATCCCAAAATTTGAAAATCAGGACGCACAGAGATCTTACTGTTCTCTTTGATTTTAATATCATCGTAGTGAACAGCCAGTGAACTGGCCAGGTGCCCTCCTGCCGAGAATCCCATGATACCAATCTTATTCGGATCAACTTTCCAATCTTTGGCATGCTCCCTTACCAATTGTACTGCCCTTTGTGCGTCCTGCAAGGGTGCGATTTTTTTATCGGGTTGATGCTCATCGGAAGGAATCCTGTATTTCAACACCAATGCATGCATGCCGATGCTGTTGAAATACTTCGCTACTTCAGTCCCTTCATGTTCAGAAGCAAGGATGCGGTATCCACCACCCGGACAAATAACGACACAGGGTTTCGGGGCATCGGTCCCTGCAGAAAAAAACATATAGCCGGGAATGGAGACTTTTGAAATGCGCAACACACCGTCCACTGCGCTTGATTCTTCATCTGGGGCATCAATGTAATTGGGAATCTTTTTATACAAAGGATTGTATTGCGCATTGGCGATTGCAATACAAGAAAGAAGAAAGATGGTTGAAATATATTTTTTCATGGTGAAAAATTAATTTCTGATCGAACGGATGATTGCCAACACTTCTGCCGCAATTTTTTCAATACCGGCATAATCTTTTGCATCCATTAGTTTTTTACTCACCAGCTTGCTTCCCATACCTACTGCACTTACGCCAGATTGGTACCACCCTTCTATGCTCTCTCTTGTAGTATCAACGCCACCGGTGGGCATGAATACCATCTTGGGAAAAATATCCTTGATGCCTGCCATGAATGCAGGACCCAGCATATTACCGGGAAACAGTTTTACAAATTTGACTCCTGCATTTTCTGCTGCCTGTATCTCAGTGGGTGTCATGCATCCGGGTCCGTAGAAAATATCATGCTTGGTGCAATAAGCGGCCACATCCCCGTCATAACCGGCACTGACAAGAAAAGCAGCGCCTGCATCCAAGTATGTTTTTGCCTGGTGCAAATTTTTAATGGTTCCGATTCCTATGATCGCATCCGGCATTTCAGCATTTTTCACTTCCACCAATTTTTTGAAATTGGCAAGGGCCTCCTCGCCTCTGTTGGTAAACTCAATTGTTCTGACACCGGCCTTGTACAATGCTCTGAAAATTTCAATGCTCACTTCTTCATTTGCGTTGAAATACAATGGAAGCATGCCTTGTGAGGTGATGGCATCAATGATTTGTTGGGTCTTGTACATGAAAATAATTTAACGTTGAACATTGGCTCCTACGCCTGTATGAATAAGATTTTCAATCTCCTGTATGGTTGCATAATTGGTGTCGCCCGGAAAAGTATGTTTCAGCGCACTTGCTGCAACCCCGAATTCAGCTGCATCCTGCATAGATTTTCCAGCCATCAATCCGTAAATCAATCCACTGGCAAAACTATCTCCCGATCCTACCCTGTCAACAATATGTATATCATATTTCTTGGTAAGATGAAATTGCTTTCCATCGGAAATAAAACCCGCGAGCTCATTGTAGCTTGCTGATTGATTCATTCTCAATGTTGATGCAAAGTATTTACAACCAAATCTGCCTTGCAAATCTTTGATAGCGTTTTCAAAAGTTGATAGATTGGATTTTCCAGCATAGTCAAAATCACCCAATGGATGTCCCAATGCCGCATAGAAGTCCTTTTCCATCCCAATCACCACATCAACATATTTCCACATGGATGATATGACGGGTGCCGCCTGTTCGGATGTCCACATCTTTTTTCTGATGTTCAAATCAAAGCTGGTAGTGATTCCCTTTGACCTGGCTATTTTTAATGCCTGTTCAGTCATGTTTGCAGCCTCTTGGGAAATGGCAGGTGTGATACCCGAAACATGCAACCAGCCAGCTCCTTCCAATATTTTTTCAAAATCGAATTCATTGGCTGTTGCCTTTGCAAAGGAGGAATCCTTTCTGTCATAAATCACCTGAGAAGAGCGTATGGATGCTCCAGATTCAACATAATAAACTCCCATTCTATCGCCACCCCTGATAATGCCACTTGTATCGACACCAAATTTTCTCATATGGTTGATCGCTGATTGTCCGATGGCATTGTCTGGAAGCTTGGAAACAAAAACACCTTGCAGTCCGTAGTTGCATACCGCAATCGCAACATTCGCCTCACCTCCACCGTAATGGACATCAAATGATTCTGATTGTAAAATTCTTTTGTGATGGGGAGTGGATAGCCGCAACATGATTTCCCCCAAAGTGACCACTCTTTTTGACATGGGCTGATAGATTTATTGTCATCCTGAAGGTAACAATTAATCATCAACCAGGGGGCAAGCGGACTTGTACAAAGCATATTTCTACGAAATCGTTCAAGTGCCGCAGATGCGAATCTGCATGTGATTTTTAACTACATTTATTACCTGATTTTTTAATTATGAAAAGAATAAGCTCGTTTTGGATCTTGATATTGCTTGTGCAATCATTGCATGCCCAACAAACGCAAAAACCACCATTGCATGGAAAAGATTGGATGGCCATTACCGGCAAACCGCTGGCAGCAACCGCAGGAGCGAAGCTGTTTCATGCGGGTGGAAATGCTGTGGATGCTGCATGTGCCATGCTGGCTGCAACCTGCACCATGTGGGATGTATTGAGTTGGGGCGGTGAAACACAGGCCATCATTTACAATCCAAAAACAAAAAAAGTTTTCAGCATCAGCGCCATGGGTGTTGCACCAACTGGAGCAACTCCCGCGTTTTTCAAAAGCAAGGGATACAATTTTCCTCCTGAATATGGACCGTTGGCAGCGACAACTCCAGGAACGCCAGGGGGACTCTGTTACATGTTGGCAGAGTATGGAACAAAAAGCTTGAAGGAAGTGCTGGAACCTGCCATGCAATTGGCTTCCGGCTACCCCATTGAAGCCCAAACCGCCAATAGCATTGAAAGAGGAAAAGAAAGAATCAAAGAATGGCCATACAGTAAATCGGTTTTTCTTCCACATCTCGGTGAAAAAAGAGAAGCACCGGAAGCAGGAGAAATATTCGTTCAAAAAGATTTGTACAATACACTTTCCAAAATGGTAGAGGCCGAGCAAAATGCGCTCAAAAAAGGAGCAACTCGCAAAGCTGCGATCATGGCTGCTTTTGAAAGATTTTACAAAGGTGATATCGCAGATGAATTTGTTCGTGGTTGTCAGGAGCAAGGCGGACTCATTACCAAACAGGATTTGGCCAACTGGAAACCTGTGGAAGAAGCACCAACACATGTTCAATACAAAGGCATTGATGTCTATAAACTCCAAGAGTGGACACAGGGTCCGGCGATGCTGCAGGCATTGAACATTCTGGAGAATTTTGATCTCAAATCAATGAAATACAACAGTGTTCAATACATCAATACTGTTTACCAAGCAATGAGCATGGCGTTTGCTGACCGTGATTTCTATTACGGAGATCCCAAATTCAGTCCACAGATCCCCATGAAAGGATTGCTCAGCAAGGAGTACGCAAAGCTGCGTGCAAGTCAGATTGATACTACTAAGAATCTCGCCAACGTAGGCCCAGGTGATCCATATCCTTTTGAAGGCAAAACAAATCCCTTCAAAGAACTCTTGGCAAAAAGAGGATTCGCGGAATTTGACAGCAGTGGAAGAAATTTTGTTCCTGCACATGACTCAGGCGGACTCGCCATGGTTGATATGGAATACCTGGACAGGTTGTGGAGAGGAACCACTTCCGTAGAAGCAGCTGATAAAGAAGGATGGGTTGTATCCATCACTCCAAGTGGAGGATGGATCCCTGCATGCATCGCAGGAAAAACAGGTGTGGGAATGAGTCAGCGCATGCAAAGTTTTGTGTTGGATTCAAGTTTGAATCCCTTCAATGTTGTGGCACCCGGCAAGCGTCCGCGTGTAACCCTCACTCCCAGTCTTGCAATGAAAGACGGAAAACCATTTATAGCATTTGCAGTACAGGGTGGTGATACACAGGATCAAAATCTTCTGCAGTTTTTCCTGAACATGGTTGAATTTGGCATGACCGTCCAACAAGCAACCGAAGCAGCCAATATCAACAGCAATCAACTGTGGCTTTCTTTAGGCGGCATGAAAACAGATGACCGCAAACCTAAACCAGGTAGCATTCTCTTGCATGACAGCACTCCGCAATCAGTCAGAGATAGATTGAAAAAGATGGGATACCTGTTGAGTTTTGACGACAGAACATCCGGACCCATCAACGCCATTTATTTTGATTGGAAACATGGAAGTTTCTGGGGAGGATCCAGCAACCACGGAGAAGATTACGGAATAGCCTGGTAAAAAATCAAGACAGCTTTTTCAATGCATCGCTGATGCGCTGCATGGCTGATTCAATTTTCTCCATGCTGTTTGCAAAGGAGATCCTGATACAGGTTGGCTCACCAAACGCTCTTCCAGTAACAGTAGAAACATGTGCTGTATTGAGCAGGTACATGCAAAGATCATCTGCATCCTTGATGACTTCTTCACCATTTTTCTTTCCAAAGTAAGCAGTCACAACCGGAAAGACATAAAAAGCACCATCCGGTTCAGCAATTTGAATACCCGGAATGGCTTTCAACAACTGAAGCATGCGCTCTCTTCTTCTGCCAAACTCTTTGTTCATTGCAATACTTGGGGCAAGGTCGCCTGTCAACGCCTCGATGGCACCGCGTTGTGTAACCGCATTGGTACCGCTGGTGTATTGACCCTGCAATTTTTCACATGCTTTGATCACATCAGGATGTGCAGCGATGTATCCCAAGCGATATCCTGTCATGGCATAGCCCTTGCTCAAACCATTGATGATGATGATCCTGTCTTTCAGATCTTCAAACTGGGCAATGCTTTCATGCTTGCCCACAAAGTTGATGTACTCATAGATCTCATCAGAGATGATAAAAATATTAGGATGCTTTCTGAAAACTCCTGCCAATGCAGCAAGTTCATCTTTTGTATAAACAGACCCACTTGGATTGCAAGGGGATGAGAAAATAAACAATTTGGTTGAGGGTGTGATTGCAGCTTCCAACTCAGCAGCGGTGAGCTTGTATTTGTTTTCAATGGAAGTACGTACAAGGGTTACTTTGCCTTCAGCCAGTTTAACAATTTCAGAATATGTAACCCAATAAGGTGTGGGAATCACCACATCATCTCCTTTGTCAACCACTGCCATGACAACATTTGCCAAGCTCTGTTTAGCACCGGTGGAAACCAGGATATTCTCAGGTTTGTAATCAAAATTGTTGTCTCTTTTCAGCTTGGTACAAACTGCCTCCCGCAAGTCGGGATAACCGGCAACCGGCGTATAATGGCTGTAGTTGTCATCAACTGCCTTTTTGAGCGCATCCTTGATGTGAACAGGTGTATCAAAATCAGGCTCTCCCAGCGAAAGGTCGATTACATCAATCCCCTTGGCCCTGAGCTCTCTGCCAAGCTTTGCCATTTTGAGGGTTTCCGGTTCGGCGAACAAATCCAATCTTGAGGAGAGTTTCATACAATTAATTTGCCGCAAAGTTAAAAAACCACCCAACAAATCAGCAGAAAGTTAGTCACAGTTCCTGAGCTGTTTTGGGAGTCCAAAAAACCTCCTTTTACCCTGATTTTGAGGCTAAAATCCCTATCTTTGCCGCCCCCGACATCCGTCGGGGGCGTTTTATTTTTAAAGCCTAAACCAAAACAGATATGCAACTGAAAGGATTGGTTCGTTTTTTTGCGATTGCATTGATCCTCATTTCGATTTACCAGCTTCATTTTACACTGGTTGTGCGCAACCACGAAAAAAAGCAGGAATCGAAAGCATTGGCTTTTGTGAAAGCCAATTTTCCAAATGCCGATACCGAGACAAAGGACCTGGAATTCAACAGAAGATTCCGCAGATTGTTGGACAGCACGAAAGATGTGACTGTTACCTATGGCATCACAGGAGAAATCAGCTACCAAAAAGCGAAGGAGCAGGAATTGAACCTTGGACTCGATTTGCAAGGTGGAATGAGTGTAACACTGGAAGTGGAATTGGAAGGACTGCTTAGGTCACTCGCCAACAACCCCAAAGATGCAGCACTGAACAATGCCATCAACGAAGCCATCACCCAAAAGGCAAGCAGCGATGCAGACTTCATCACCTTGTTTGCTGACGCATATAAAAAACAAAATCCAAACGGAAGACTGGCTGCCTTGTTTGCAGGCACTGGCGGGCGCACTGTGAAGATTGATGACAGCGACAATGATGTCATCAACAAATTGAAGCAATCAGCAGACGGTGCGATCAGCAATACCTTCAATGTGCTTCAAAAGCGTATCGACCAGTTTGGTGTTGCACAACCCAATATTCAACTCGATAAAACAAAAGGAATCATCACCGTTGAACTTCCAGGCGTAAAGGATGATCCTGAGCGTGTTAGAAAATATTTGCAGGCAACCGCCAACCTCCAATTCTGGGAAGTTTACAACATTGGGGAATTGAGCAAGCCTTTTGAAGATGCTGAAAAAGCTTTGAAAGCTTACTATGACGGAACAGGAGCATCCGCTGCAAAAGATACAACTGCGTCAACTGCAAAAGCTGAAGCAACCAAAAAAACCGATACCAGCAAAGCCGCTACCATCGGCGAATTGGTTAAAACTGCTCCGGCAGCAAAAGCCGATAGCAGTCCCGCTTCTGTAAAATCATTCTTTGCCATTTTCCAACCCATCCCTCCTCAACAGGATGCATCTGGAAGAATGTCTTACGCACCAAACCTTGGTTATATATCTGCCAGAGATACCGCCACTTTCAGCGAATACATGTCCATCGAATCGGTGAAAAGCCAATTCCCTGGAAATGTAAAAATTGCTTTTGGTGTTCCCGAGTTGAACGACAAGGGACAGAAAAGCGATATCCTTCCGGTGTATGGTTTAAAAACAATTGAGGGAAGCGACAAGGCAAGATTGGAGGGAGATGCTGTGCAACAGGCTTCACAGGATTATGATGACCGTGGTCGTCCAGCTATTAAAATGGCCATGACCAAACAAGGTGAAAGAATTTGGGGTGAGTTCACCACCAACAATGTTGGAAGAGCCATTGCCATTGTTCTCGACAACGTTGTTTATTCAGCTCCCAACGTAATCAATCCAATTACAACAGGTAACACTGAAATCAGCGGAAATTTTACCATTGAAGAAGCGCAAGACCTTGCCAACATTCTTCAATCCGGTAAACTTCCTGCCCCTGCAAAAATTGTTCAAGAGCAGGTCGTCGGACCAACACTTGGTGCATCAGCGATTGAAGGTGGTGCAATGTCATTCGGTATCTCATTCATCGTCATCTTCATCCTCATGCTGGTTTACTACAACACCGGCGGATGGGTTGCCAATATTTCACTCATCTTGAACCTGTTGTTCACTGTAGGTGTATTGAGCGCATTGGGTGCAACCCTGACAGCACCTGGTATCGCAGGTTTGGTATTGACAATTGGTATGGCGGTTGATACAAACGTAATCATATTCGAACGCATCAAAGATGAATTGAACTTTGGCAAAAGCTATCAACTTGCAGTTGCTGAAGGATATAAAAGATCAATGGCTCCTGTACTCGATGGACACATCACAACATTGCTGACTGCAGTGATATTGTTCTATTTCGGATTGGGACCCGTTCTCGGATTTGCAACTACACAGATCCTTGGTATCCTGCTTTCATTGTTCTGCGGAATCTTGATCTCGCGTTTGGTAACAGATTTCTGGACCAAAAAACAAAGACATTTTGAATATTTCACCGGCATCAGCAAAAGGGTATTCAAACATGCCAACTTCAAGTTTATTGAATACAGAAAAATTGCATACATCATATCTGTTGTCGTATTGGTTTTGGGCGTTGGCGCTTTGTTCAACGGATTTGATCAGGGTGTTGAATACAAAGGCGGAAGAAGCTATACCGTTCGCTTTGACAGTCCCACCCAAAATGAAAAAATAAGAGAATCACTCAAAGGTGTATTTGGAGAATCTCCCGTACTGAAGACTGTTGGTGACAACAAAACATTGAACATCACCACCTCATTCATGATCGACAATCCAAGCAAAACAGCTGACTCAGCTGTTGAAGTGGCATTGTACAATGGACTGAAGGAAAGTTTGCCCGCAGGACTCACCTATGCTGATTTCAAAAAATCATACAAACAAAGTTCACAAACAGTGCAGCCTTCTATTTCAGACGACCTGAAAAAAGGTGCTGTAAAAGCAACTATCTTTGCGTTGATTGCCATCTTCCTGTATATCTTCCTGCGTTTCCGCGACTGGAGATATTCAATGGGAACAATCATCGCCTTGTTGCACGACGTATTTGTAACACTCGCGGTATTCTCCTTCTTGAAAGGAGTTGTTCCTTTCCCACTTGAAATTGATCAGCATTTCATTGCAGCCATTCTTACTGTGATTGGTTTTTCCATGAATGATACTGTGATTGTATTTGACAGAATCAGGGAGTACAGCGGAAAGATGAAATCCGAATCAAAAGGTGTCATCATCAACAAGGCCATCAATGAAACATTGAGCAGAACCATCATGACTTCATTGACTGTATTCCTTACGTTGTTGATTCTCTTTGTTTTTGGAGGTGAGGTAACAAGAGGATTTGCATTTGCGATGTTGATCGGTGTTATAACCGGTACATACTCATCCATATTCGTTGCTGCTCCAGTACTTGTAGACATCGCGAAGTATAAGCCTTTGGGATCAAGTGCTTCGAAGTAAAAGTCTTTAACTGTCAACCGTCAACTGTTAACTGTTAACTGTTGACGGTTTTTTTATACAGCAAACGAAGTACCACAGCCGCAAGTGGAACTTGCATTGGGATTGTTGAACACAAATCCTCTTGCATCCAATCCGGTTTTCCAATCAATCTCCATTCCGAATAAATACAATTGATGTGCAGGGTCGATCAAACATGGGAGTCCCTCGATTTCGTACACCTCATCTCTTTCCTTCTTCTCATCCATTTCCAGGACATAGCTGAGTCCAGAGCACCCACCACCCTTCACTCCAATCCTCAGCATTTTTGATGCGTCCGTATTAGCGCCAAACAACCTTGCCAATTCCTCCTTTGCAGAGGGTGTAAGTTTAACAGGCAATGCAGATATTGTTTCCATGATGCAAAATTAATGAGGAAGTGGCAATCATCAATTCGAATCCGATGCGGTACATTTGTTAAATCTTCAAAACGATGGGTGACGCGAAATACAACGATTCAGGGATAGAGATCAAAAAGCTGTATCAACAGGATGATCACCATGCGGATCCATCCATGCCCGGATCTTTCCCGTTTACCAGGGGTATCCAGGAGGATATGTACCGCGGGAAGCTCTGGACCATGCGTCAGTACGCTGGATTTTCAACGGCGGAGGAAAGCAACAAGCGCTATAAGTTTTTACTGGAACAGGGTGTAACCGGACTCAGTGTCGCATTTGACCTGCCAACCCAGATTGGATACGACAGTGATCATGCCTTGGCAGAGGGAGAAGTCGGCAAAGTGGGTGTTGCCATCGACAGCATCGAGGACATGGAAATTTTATTCGACGGAATTGATCTTGAAAAAGTTTCCACCTCCATGACGATCAATGCCACCGGATTTATTTTATTGGCATTGTATGCCGCTGTCGCAAAAAGAAAAGGGGCGGATATTTCAAAATTGAATGGAACAATCCAGAACGACATCTTAAAAGAATATGCTGCCAGAGGGACCTACATCTACCCACCCCAGCCTTCCATGCGCATCATCACAGACATCATGGAATGGTGCAGCAAAGAAATGCCCAAATGGAACACCATCTCCATTTCAGGATACCATATCCGTGAGGCAGGCAGCACTGCAGTGCAGGAAGCAGCATTTACCTTGAGCAATGGAAAATCATATGTAAAGGCCGCCCTTGAAAAAGGTATCGACATCAATACACTTGGTAAACGTCTTTCATTTTTTTTCAACGCACACAACAACCTTTTTGAGGAGGTAGCCAAGTTCAGGGCTTCCAGAAAAATTTGGGCGAACATCATGAAAGAACTGGGTGCCACAGACCCCAAAGCAATGATGCTGCGTTTTCATACCCAAACAGGAGGAAGCACACTTACGCAACAACAACCTCTGAACAATATTTCCAGGGTGACCATCCAGGCATTGGCTGCGGTATTGGGGGGCACACAATCACTTCATACCAATGGCTATGATGAAGCCCTCGGTCTCCCAACGGAGGAAGCTGCTCAAGTCGCACTTCGATCACAGCAAATCATTGCCTTTGAAAGCGGGGCTGCAGAAACTGTGGATCCATTGGGAGGTTCCTTTTATGTAGAACAGCTTACTGCTGAGATGGAAAAAGAAATCAAAGAACTGATTCAATACATCGATCAAAAAGGAGGAAGCGTGAAGGTCATTGAAGAAGGTATCATGCAAGAACAAATTGCTGCAAGCGCTTATCAATACCAGAGAGCCATTGAAGAAAAACAAAAAATAATTGTTGGTGTCAATCAATTCACGACGCAGGATGCTTCCAATACGCCCGTATTTAAAATTGATGACCAAGTGAGAGTTGCACAAGTTGAAAGATTGAAAAAATTAAAATCCAACCGAGACCAGCAAAAATCAAATGCGTGTTTACAGGCTATCGAGGAAGCTGCTGCTTCCCATACCAATTTGATGCCGCTCGTAATAGATGCTGTAGAAAGTCATTGCACACTGGGAGAAATATCAGATACACTTCGAGCCGTTTTTGGAGAACACAGGCAGTAATCAGCTGTACATTTCCATTCTCAATTCCTGCACACGCTTGTCATCCAGGTATTCATCAAAGGTCATCAATCGATCGATGGAACCTTTGGGTTTCAATTCAATGACCCTGTTGGCCACTGTTTGCATGAATGTATGGTCGTGTGATGTGAGCATGACAATTCCTGGAAAATTGATACATCCTTCGTTGAAACTTTGAATGCTTTCCAAATCCAGGTGGTTGGTTGGCTGATCCAAAACGATGCAATTGGGGTTTTGCAGCATCATCCTGCTCACCATGCATCTTACTTTCTCTCCTCCACTCAACACCTTTGTTTTTTTCATGATATCGTCACCACTGAAAAGCATTTTACCGAGGAATCCACGCAAAAAAGGTTCATCCGCATCTGTTACATGTGGCGGAACAAATTGCCGCAGCCAATCAAGCAACCCAAGGTCTTCATTGAAGAAAGATCCATTTTCAATCGGAAGATACGTTTTGGTAATGGTTGTCCCCCATTCAAAACTTCCTTTGTCAGCGCTCATTTCATTGTTGATGATTTCAAAGAAGGAGGTCACAGCCAACGGATCCTTGCTCACAAAAGCAACTTTATCACCTTTGCTCAATGAGATAGAGACCTTGTCAAACAATACCCTGCCATCGACTGACTTTGACAATGCATCTACCGTAAGAATCTGATTGCCTACTTCTCTCAATGGCTGAAAAATTATACCGGGATATTTTCTGTTGGAAGGCTCGATTTCTTCTATGGTGAGTTTTTCCAATGCTTTTTTTCTCGCAGTTGCCTGCCTTGACTTTGATGCATTTGCACTGAAGCGGGCAATGAAGTCAAGCAAGGCCTGACGCTTGTCTTCAACTTTTTTATTCTTGTCACTCAATTGACGCGCCATTAACTGAGATGATTCATACCAGAACGTATAGTTACCAGTGAACACCTTGATCTTCTGACGATCCACATCTGCCACATGCGTACAAACAGCATCCAAAAAATGTCGGTCGTGGCTCACAACAAGAACGATGTTCTCATAGTCAGCCAAAAAATTTTCCAACCAACCAATGGTTTCAATATCCAATCCATTGGTAGGCTCATCTAGCAAGAGAATATCCGGATTGCCAAAAAGGGCCTGTGCCAACAATACACGCACCTTCATGTTTGAAGGCATGTCCTTCATCAAGGTTTGATGGAATTGCTCCTTTACTCCCAGATCACTTAATAAAGTAGCCGCATCGCTTTCTGCCGTATAGCCACCCATTTCACCAAATTCTGCCTCCAATTCACCAGCACGAATGCCATCTTCCTCTGAAAAATCTTCCTTGGCGTAAATCTTCTCACGCTCCTGAGTAATCTCCCACATCTTTTTGTGTCCCATGAGAACGGTGCTCAACACTGTTTTTTCATCGAACTGAAACTGGTTCTGATTCAACACCGCCATGCGTTCACCTGGCGTAATATCTACAAATCCTTTGTTGGGCTCGATTTCACCGCTGAGAATTTTCAAAAAGGTACTTTTTCCAGCACCATTGGCACCAATGACACCATAACAATTGCCTTTGATGAAGTTGATGTTTACTTCATCAAACAATACTCTTTTCCCGTAGGCCAATGTGATGTTGCGTGCGCTGAGCATGGTGATCGATTTACTTTTATGGGACTGCAAAGTTAGCCTTTTTCAAGCTGATTTTCGGCATTAATGCGTATCTTAATACCTCAAAAAAATGAATGCATGAAACGGATACAACTGGCTCTATTCTTGGTGTTTGCAACGATTGTAATTTCATCCAACGCGCAAGCTCCCGTACAACAGCAAATCGAAACCAAAGCAAAAGCAATTTCTCCAAAACTCATTGAGTGGAGAAGACATATCCATCAAAATCCTGAACTCGGAAACAGGGAATTTAAAACCCAGGAATACATTGCGAATCACCTTGCAAAGCTTGGCATAGAGGTCACCAAACTCGCAAAAACAGGCGTACTGGGCGTTTTAAGAGGGGGTAAACCCGGACCGGTTATTGCACTTCGTGCAGATATCGACGGACTGCCTGTAAAGGAAAGAGTGGATGTCCCCTACAAGTCAACCGTCGTATCAGAATACCAGGGCAATCAGGTTCCTGTAATGCATGCATGCGGACACGATACACACACATCTATACTGATGGGTACTGCTGAAGTATTGGCATCCATGAAAAAAGATCTTCCAGGCACCGTTAAATTCTTCTTTCAACCCGCAGAGGAAGGTCCCCCTGCTGATGAGGAAGGTGGTGCACCCTTGATGATCAAAGAAGGTGTAATGGAGAATCCAAAAGTAGATGCTGTATTGGGATTGCATATTTCCTCCTCATTGGAAATTGGAAAAATAAAATACAAACCAGGCGCCATGATGGCTTCTTCTGATTGGTTCACCATCAAGATAAAAGGGAAGCAAACGCATGGATCAACACCGTGGACCGGCATCGATCCTGTTGTCGTTGGATCACAAATCATCAATCAGCTTCAAACCATCGTCAGCAGACAGGAAGACCTGACGGTAGCTCCGCTGGTGGTGACCGTTGCAAAGTTTCATGCTGGTGTAAGAGCGAATATCATACCAGAAGAAGCTGAATTAGAAGGCACCATTCGCACGCTTGACAGCAAGATGCAGAAAGATGTACACGAAAAAATCAGAAAGATTTGTCAGTCAGTCGGCGATGCATGGGGAGCAAAAGTTGAAACTGTAATAGATACCAAAACGTTGGTAACATTCAATGACTCTGCCCTGGTGAACATGCTGATTCCTTCACTTGAAAAAGCTGCCGGCAAAGAGAATGTGGATTTGGGCAGATGGACAACCGGTGCAGAGGACTTTTCATTCTTCAATGAAAAAGCACCAAGCTTTTTCTTCAATTTAGGAGGAATGCCAAAAGGCATGGATCCCAACAAGGCCGCTCCACATCATACACCGGATTTCTATCTTGATGACAGCATGTTGGATGTTGGTGTAAAAGCCTTCTGCAATATGGTGTTTGATTTTGCGGGGAAGAAGAAATAACAGTTAACAGTTAACGGTTAACAGTCAACTGTTAACCGGATAGCTTCTAGCCCCAAATAACACACTCCCCACTCTGATCATATTCGATCCGCATGCGACGGCAGTTTGGTAATCACTGCTCATACCCATAGAGAGCACCTTGAACGATGCAGATTCCTCAGGATAGGTTGATTTTATTTCATCAAAGGTCGATTTCAATTGCTGAAACTCAGATTGAATGAGATCCTGATTTTCTGAAAACGAGGCCATCCCCATGAGTCCAGCTATTTGAACATGTGGAAATTTTTTTTCCAAAAATATTTCAGCCGCAGCTGACCTCAATTCATCGATATCAAAGCCAAATTTTGTCTCTTCTCTCGCAATATGCATTTGCAGGAGACAGGGAATGACTCGATTTTTTTTACTTGCTTCTTTTTCAATGGCCTGCAACAACTTGATGCTATCAACTCCATGGATCAGTGATACAAATGGGGCGATGTATTTCACTTTGTTAGATTGCAAGTGCCCAATAAAATGCCAGTGAATGTCTTTTGGGAGTTCCTCTTGCTTTTTCACCAGCTCCTGCACGTAGTTTTCGCCGAATACACGATGTCCATTTTCATACAATGCAAGAATATCCTCATTGGGCTTGGTCTTTGAAACTGCTACCAATTGAACTCCATGCGCATTGCAATATTGATCGATGTCTTTGTAAGCATGCAAATCGACAGGCATAAAATTATCTTTCGATTGTATGTGGATTTTTTCTTTTGCGAAGTTCACGAAAATAAATCCAATATGACTACTTTCAGACAGAATTTGTATCATGCATCCATCTCAACAGGCAACCCTGAATTTTAAAGTCCAACGCGTTGTAGCCATCATTGCTGTCATTCTTTTTGCCTTTAAAATCATTGCATGGTGGATGACCAAATCTGTTGCCGTGCTGACCGATGCACTGGAAAGTACTGTCAACGTGGTAGCAGGATTCATCAGCCTTTACAGTTTGTATGTAGCAGCAAAACCGCGTGACAAAGAACATCCATACGGACATGGAAAGGCAGAATTTGTTTCTGCCGCTGTTGAGGGAAGTTTGGTCACCATCGCCGGATTTGTAATCATCTATGAAGCAATCGACAATTTTATTCACCCCCATGCCATACAAAAATTAGACACCGGTATGTTGATCATCAGCTTTACCGCCATCGTCAATTACGCAACTGGATGGTATGCCATTCGAGTGGGAAAGAAAAACAATTCATTGGCATTGGTCGCATCAGGGAAACATTTGCAAAGCGATACCTACTCTACGATTGGAATTGTGGCTGCCATGGCTGTTATTTTTTTCACTGGATGGATATGGGTGGATAGCTTGATTGCCATTGGATTTGCCTTTTTCATCATTTATACCGGATATACAATTGTCAGAAGCAGCATAGCTGGCATCATGGATGAAGCCGATCATGCCATGCTCGAAAAATTGGTTGGCAGGATGAATGAAAACAGAAGAGACAATTGGGTAGATCTTCACAACTTGCGCATCATCAAGTTTGGATCTGTTATACATGTGGACTGTCACCTTACTGTTCCCTGGTACCTCAATGTACATGAGGCCCACAACGAAGTAGATGCATTCAGTGAGATCGCCAGAAATGAATTTGGAGAGAGCGTTGAATTATTTGTGCATGCAGATGGCTGTCTTGATTTCTCATGCAGGATATGCAACAAAAAGGACTGCAGTCAACGGAAAAATTCTTTTGAGAAAAGAGTGGAATGGGATGTTCACAACATCGCCAGCGACGAAAAACACGGACTAGGCGTTATCTGAATGGGGAAATAACATATCAGGTCCGCAATCTTCTATCTGTTTTTGAGAAACATTCAGCTCCAGGTCCTTCAGCAAAGTTGACATACAAATGCCAAGCGCTATCGAAATCCTGCATACCTGTAAGACACTGGTATTGATTTTACCTAGTTCAATCCTGCTCATCTGGGTGTATTCGATACCTACCATGTCAGCCAAAGCTTGAATGGTAAGATCTTTTTCATTGCGCGCTTTGCGGATTCTTTGTCCTAGTTCCTGTGCAACTGTTTTAATTGGATGTGTTGCTGCTTCGCTTGACATGGATTGGATATTGAATTATGGACTTTCGTTGTATATGTCAAATATAGTACAATAAGTATATATACTTAACAAATATAGGTGTTTATACGTAAATCCAATTAGGCGGGCTCCTGCTGACTCAAGCAGTGAAAACTGCCCAGTCCCCAGATTATATCGGTAGAATCAATACCAATCACCTCACGCCCAGGAAAACATGCCTGGATGCTTGATAAAACTTCATCATCCTTGCTACATTTATATGTAGGAACAATGACTTGCTGATTGGCAATGTAAAAATTGGCATAGGATGCCGGTAGGCGCTGGTCCTCCCAGATCACATCATCAGGCATAGGAATTTCAACAATATTCAGTTGCTTGCCGTTGGGGAGTCGCATATGCTTCAATTGCTTGAGATTGTGTTGAAGCAATGCATAATTTTCATCCTTTCTGTTTTCTTCAATAACTGTGATGACAGTATCCTCATTTACAAATCTGACCGTATCATCGATATGACCGTCTGTATCATCGCCCACAATTCCCTCATCAACCCACAATACCTGTTCCTGTCCATAGTAATCCATTAAATATTGCTCGATCTGAGATTGATTGAGGTGTGGATTGCGATTGGGATTCAACAAGCATGCTGTTGAGGTGATGACAGTTCCTGCTCCATTGAAATCCACAGAACCTCCTTCCATGATGATCCCTGGATGGAATACATCAAGTCCCAGGGCATTTCCAATTTTAGTTGGGATCACATCATCCAAATCAAATGGAGGGTATTTATTCCCCCATGCATTGTAATTCCAATCAACAATGGCCTTTTTGCTGGGATCTTGTTTGTTCAGCAGAAAAGCGGGACCATGATCTCTGCACCATGCATCATTGGTTGGATGCATATAAAAATGAACACGAGACATGTCAACACCAGCATCTTGCAGCAAAAGTGTGGCACTCAACTTCATCGCTTCATCACATACGTTGATGTTGACCTCTTCAAATCTCACCAAGGTTTTGATGAAAGCAACATAAGAGGGAAATATGGTATGGATTTTCCCAGGCCAAGATGCCTCCTTGTGAGGCCAGCTCAACCAGGTTGATTGATGCGGAGCAAATTCTGCCGGGAAATAGTAGCCGAGTTGTTTGGGGGTCATTGGAGAGGTGGGGGTTGTAGGTTGCAAGTTGTAAGTTTTGGGTTGACGGTTAACTATTGACAGTTGACAGTTAACGGTTAACCGTCAACTGTCAACTGCTGTTGTACTAATCAATAAACCTCTTCACAATATCACCATACGAATCAATTCTACGATCACGCATAAATGGCCAGTGGGTTCTATAACTGTCAGTCTTCTGTGTGTCAATGTCAACTACTATCACCTCCTCATTGTCATGTGAAGCCTGCGACAACAACCTGCCAAAGGGATTGGCAACAAATGATCCGCCCCAGAATTTCATCGCCCCGTTTTGCTCAAAGCCTACCCTGTTCACACTTACAACATGCACCCCGTTTGCAACAGCGTGACTCCTTTGAATGGTTTGCCATGCATTGAACTGTTCATCATTGGTAGCCTGATCCTGTAAAGTTGCCCATCCAATGGCCGTTGGATAAAACAATACCTCTGCACCCATGAGTGCAGTCAGACGTGCAGCTTCCGGATACCACTGATCCCAGCAAATCAGCACTCCAATCTTGGCAAACTTGGTTTGAAAAACCTTGTAACCAAGATCACCTGGAGTGAAATAAAACTTTTCATAATAAGCCGGATCATCCGGGATATGCATCTTTCTGTATTTGCCCAAATAGGTACCATCTGCATCCAATACTGCAGTGGTATTGTGATAAATACCCTGTGTTCTTTTCTCGAATAAAGAAGCGATGATCACAACACCCAATTCTTTAGCAACGACCGATAATTGATCTGTTGATGCACCGGGAATGGATTCAGCCAATTTGAAGTTTTCATAATCCTCTACATCGCAGAAATACAAAGAGGTAAACAACTCTTGCAGGCAAACAATGTTTGCTCCTTTCTCTGCAGCTTCCCTGATTCCTTTGACAGCTTTGTCTATGTTCTGCTTTGCATCTGAGGAACATGACATCTGAACAAGTCCAACTTTAAACCGTGACATATCTTTTATTTATGTTTCATTGAGCACCAGTTGTTGCAAATTGCTGATGCCAATATTTTTTTGTGAAATAAATCCCTCTCCATATTTGACACCTATTCTCTTGCCCATCAGCCTTGCTCTGGAAACAATTGCATCCAAAAAATCCGGCGTGGATATATATGTTTGGGTGCCCTTTGAGCCGTCAGCACTTGTATAAAATTGTGTGGCATATGCTTTGATGGATTCCATGCGTTGCTCAAATACACCAGAAATATCAACAATCAAATCAGGCTCATAAAACCTGTCTTGTATGTAATGCAACACATGTTTGGGTCTCCACCTTGCCTGAGGTTTACCATCTTGATCAAGTGTTTCAATTTTTGACAACCCTGAAAGAAAAGCAGATTCAACAATGAGCTTTCCTGCACGGCCATGATCCGGATGTCTGTCATCCAAAATATTGGCAAGGATTACTTCAGGTTGATATTTTCGGATGGCACTGATCAGCTTCAACTGATGTTCCTCATCATTCTTGAAAAAACCATCCCTCATTCCCAAATTTTCTCGCACTGAAAGGCCCATAACCTCAGCAGCTTTCTTTGCTTCTGCATCTCTTGTCTCGGCAGTACCTCTTGTGCCCAATTCGCCTCTTGTCAAATCAAGCACACCGGCCTTGTTTCCTTTTTTAATCTCGTTGATGAGCGTACCGGAGCAACTCAATTCAACATCATCGGGATGTACACCTATGCCGAGAACAAATAGTTTCATGTGGTGAAATTGATGCGCAAAGATACATTTTTGGATGATGCCGGACTTCCAAGCTTAGACGTGGCCGTACATTCTGGCAACCTCCAACACGATGCTTTCCATTTCTGCATCCGGACCTTTGGGGTCATAGTCCTGCTTCAAGCTGCTGCCAAATACCCAGGCTACGGTCTGCCAGAACCTTGCTGTGAATCCCCCGCGGTATTCTTTGATCAGGTCATAACAGGTATTGCGGGTTTCACGGTTGATCAGTTTCATGAGAATTTTTCCCTGGTATACAGACAAGGCAGTCAAAGGTTCGGTGAATTCTTTTTTCAATTCTTTTTCCCGTGTGCTCAAATATTTCTTGCGCTGTTGTGCATCTTGAATTTTATCCAGATTCCTAACAACATCGTTGATGATGTAGCTGGCCTTTTTAGCATAAGGATATGTCACATATACAGCATTCCGCAGGCGGGTCCACTTCTTCAAATATGCACGCTGCTCATCTGTCATCTTTCCAAATACGTTTACCTGGTCCATGACTTTGTAAGTCATGGTATCGCCTTCGTAAACAATATATGGAACCCACAAGGTATCATGTTGCCCTGACTTCCATTGGGCATTTGCACTGGATACAATGCTGATCAGCAATATGATATACAGCTTACGCATGTATACTAAACTACGTATAATTTAGATTTCATCCTATTCCACATGCTCAATAAAAATCCAACAACCATGATGATTGTGCCCAGCCACAACAAATTGATCCATGGGAAACGATATGCCTTGAGTGTGATATAACGCATCACTGCATTGGACTCCTTCAATCCAAGCCTGACCCCTTGTCCGCTGCGCTCCAAAGCAAAAATCAAACTCTGTTCCATGATCGTATCGGTCTTAACCGAACTTCCCCCATCCTTGACAAAAAAAGCAGGTGTTGAACTAAACTTTCTTCCATCCTTGGCATACACACTCAATTCAGACAACCAGGCACTGTCAACCACCGGCAGATCTTTATTGTCATTTTTATTTGCTGCGAGCAATCGGTCAACCACCACAAAACCATTTGAATAGAAAACAGTGTCACCAACAGTTACTTTTTGGTAATTGAATGCTGCTGTGTCTTTGATGTTGTCTGGATTCAACCATGATGTGATGTATACAAAAACATCGTTTGACAGATAATGTCTGGCACCCGGATTGGAGGAAAGATTGGTTCCTTCGCCTGACTTCATCAGGAAGGCATTTGGACGTACATCGAATTCCTCCACGATGCTATTGTCGGCAGTATCGGTTTTGAGAAACTTTATTTTGAAATAAACCCTGTCGTCTTTTTCAACTGCTGAATCACCCAAATACGTAACCGTATACTTTCCCATTGGAGTGGGCACGTTGTATATGAGCGTAACATTTTCACGTGGATCTTCATCCTTGCCCTTTGCATCTTTGAGTCCGGCTACTGCAATTCCTGTGCGGTTCTCTGATATCAATTCTTTTTTGGACGATGATATCAAAATACCCACGAGCATCATGCCAAATCCAACGTGTGCAATGGAAGAACCAGCTGCTTTCATTTTCCATTTGATCACAGCAGCCAAATAATGAAAATTAGCAACTACTGCATATATGGATGAGAACAATGCCAGGTGAATGGCTGCCAAATAACCCGATCCATACTTATCATAATCAATGTTCCCAAAATAACTGATGCTGACAGAAAGCACCAATGCCAATGCAGTGGGTATCCACAGTTTGGACCAAATGAATTTTCTTGCCGTGTTCTTGTATTTGAGATACTGGGTCATGGCAGTCAGTAATCCCAAAATGATTGCAACCAGCACCATGATACGGTTGTATACAAATTCAACGTCCTCTCCAATAGCCCATTTGGTTCCAAATAGTTTATTGAAGAAAGGAAGTGAGGTGAGGATGATGATATACAATCCTGCAATGAACAGAAGCAGTGAACCAACGAACATCCAGAACTCTCGACTGTCAAGGTTTTCCTCTTTTACTTCAACAGGAACATTTTTCCTGTCTTTGAAATAAAAAATCAGTGGGGCTGACAAAAACGCAAGCATCATGAAGATCAAATGCCAATAGAGGGTACTGCCCTCACCGGTAAATGAGTGCACAGAAGTATCTCCCAATACGCCGGTTCTGGTCAGGAAAGTAGAATACAGCACGAGTAGATAAGATGCAACGATGAACATGTAACTGGCCTTCAATGAATGTCCTGTACTCTGAAATATCAAAAGCGTATGAATACCTGCAACCAACAACAACCAGGGGACAAGTGATGCATTCTCCACCGGATCCCATGCCCAGTATCCTCCGAAAGTAAGTGATTCATAGGCCCACGCAGCGCCCATCATGATGCCCAGTCCAAGGATGCCCGCACAAAACAAAGCCCAAGGCATCGCCGGACGAATCCAGCCCTTGTGGTCTTTTTTCCAAAGTCCCGCTACTGCATATGCATAAGGAACAACTGCAGAGGAGAATCCCAAGAACAGTATGGGTGGATGAATAACCATCCAATAATTCTGAAGCAAAACATTCAAACCGTTTCCATCGGTCAGGTATTTGGTGAGATAATCAGGATCCTGAAAGATCGGAGCATCAGGAAATTCATTCCGCATCAATACAAATGGATTTGATCCGATGCGCAGATCAAAAAAGTAAATACCAATCAAGAAACTTGCAAGAAAAACCTGCAGCAAACTTATAACCGTCATTACAGGCGCTTCCCACTTCTTTGAAAATTTCAGCAGCACCAAACCAATCACTGCATTCCAGAATCCCCAGAGCATGAAACTTCCTTCCTGTCCTTCCCAAAAACAACTCAATAGATACTGCACATCTAAACTTCTCTTGGAGTGTTGGTGTGCATATTTGTATTCGAAATAATGATTGTAAATAATGAGATACAGTGTTACAAATACTGCTAAAATAGAAACGGCATTGATAACAAAAGCTGCCCTCGAGAGCGATTTCCAGGATTTTTCATCCAATGTATCTGCATACCGGGTTGTTTTGTAATAAGAGAAAAAAGCGACCAGTGCTGCAGCAAATGCAAGCAATGTGAAGAATGTGCCGATCTGTCCAATCAGCAAATGCTCATCCGTGTATTTGATCATAATTGAGTTGACTTTTCGTCCTTGTATTTAGAAGGACATTTAAGTACGATTTCTTTGCATTCAAATCTTCCATCTTGCATGGCACCTTTCATCACCACCCTGCTGCTTTTTTCAAAATCGGTAGGCTTGGCATTTTTATAAACGACTTGTGCGTAGGCACCCAGTGAATCAACAGCAGTAAATGATAAATAATTCGGATCCTTGATGGGATCGTAGACGATGGGTTTGGTTGTATCTACCTTGGCAATGATGTGCACAAACTTGCCTTCTTTTTTTTGAGCAGATTCAATGGAATCATAGGTACTCATATCTCCCATCAAACTGATCAAAGCTGCGATGGCCAGTGCCACCAAAACGAGTCCAACGATATGTATTTTTTTCATAGCAGTATGATCCGCAAAATTACACCAAATTACTCCTCAAAATCGTTGCGCGTGACTTTAGTTTTTCCTTAACTTGCGCTCCCTAATTCATCCAGATCAAATGATCGCAGACCTATCCAGATTCGACCCCAATGGGGTCAGCGTAGCGAACAACAACCTGTTCGGACTCCCTTTTACTGAAGAAAACGCATCATTGATCATCGTTCCTGTGCCATGGGAAGTGACGGTAAGCTTTAAATCCGGAACGGCCCGATCGCCTGAACATATTTTAGAGGCAAGTTTACAGGTTGACCTGTTCGACACCCAGTTTCAGAACAGCTGGAAGAAAGGGGTTTTCATGAAGCCGGTTGACAAAAAAATCCTTCTCAAAAACGATTACCTGAGAAAGGAAAATGAGCTCTACCTGCATTTCATCAACTCGGGTGAAAAGATCGAAACCAACAAGTTCATGTGCAAAACACTCAAGGAAGTAAATGAGGGATGCAGGTTCATGAATGATTGGGTATATGATCAAACAGCACCTCAGTTGAGCAAAGGCAAAAAGGTTGGATTGCTCGGCGGAGACCACAGTGTAGCCTATGGGTTGATCAAAGCCCTATCAGAAAAAACGGATGCATTTGGGATATTGCAAATCGATGCCCATTGTGACTTGCGGAAATCATACGAGGGATTGGATCACTCACACGGATCGATCATGTACAATGTGTTGAATGATTTTCCACAGGTTACTAAACTCATACAATTGGGCATTCGTGATTACTGCGAAGCAGAGTGGCAGTGTATTTGTGAAAGTGACAGAAGGGTGGCAACCTATTTTGAAAAAGAAATCAAGGAGAGACAATTTGAAGGTGAAACCTGGTCACATATCAGCGAGGAAATCATCAACCAACTTCCTCAAAAAGTTTATATCAGTTATGATGTTGACGGACTCGATCCAAAACTATGTCCGCATACAGGCACTCCCGTTCCGGGGGGATTCGAATTGGAACAACTCAATTATCTCTTCAAAAAAATAGTGGACAGCGGCAGGGAAATCATTGGATTCGACCTCAGTGAAACAGGTGTCAGCAAGGATGGATGGGATGAAAATGTAGGAGCAAGAATTTTGTTCAAGTTGTGTAACTTGATGTTGAGCCAAAATTAATCAAATGTCAAAAGGCAGGGTTTACGATTATGTTGTGGTGCTCAAAAACAACAACAGACCAGTGATGGAGAAAACAGGATGGATGCTTTCATTCATGTCATTGCTCCCAATCAGTATTTTGATATACCAGGACCCAGGTTCCTTCATGGCGTATTTGCTCATGTTTGTTGTTGTTGCCTTGATGATCAGCTTATACATCGACAAAAGAAAACATAAGCGTCCACAATTCCTTTCCCTCCTCCTATGCATTGGCGTAGGCCTTATCTCTGTTTCAGGAAATTTCATACTCGGCATCCTATATCTAATCGCAGGAATCAGTGAAAGATTTTTATCATCAAACGTTGAAATTGGATTTTCAGATCAGCAGATCGTTCGCAAAGGCATCACCACCAAAACATATGCTTGGAGTGAACTCAATAACGTAATGATCAAAGATGATTTGCTGACAATGGATTTCAAAAACAACAGCCTTCTTCAAGCATATACAGATGACGAAGATGATGAAGAGTATGATGTGGAGGATGAGGAGTTTAATGAGTTCTGCAGGAGGAGGTTGTCATTGTTGTAGTTGTTGTCGTTGTTGTCGTTGTTTTCAAATAGTTAGTTGAAAGTTGTAAGTTTTAGGTTGTAAGTTATAAGTTATTTTAATTATAATATCTGATAACTATGACAACCACGACAACAATGAAAACAATGACAACTGAATAAACTCACAACTTATAACTTATAACTTACAACTCATTGGGCAAGATCATAATCAAAATCCCCTTTAATCCTCTCCATCGGTGGATTGAAATAACCAAATTTTAAATCAGGGAATTCATCCTTCAATAATTGCATCATTTCTCTGATGCCAATTTTCTCAGATTCCTCTACAATGCCCATCCTCCCTAAATACCAATCAGGATCAATGTTGAAATTTCTCCATTGAATCATTTTCAGGTTGGTCTGCCTGATCAATTTTCTGAGTGCCTCATATTCAGCTGAGGTATCTGTCATTCCTGGAAACACGAAGTAATTGATGGAACTCCATCCACCAAATTCATTCACAACCTTCAGGCTTTCTACTATGTCTTCGAATGCATAATTGTTAGGACGATAATATTTCTCGTACCATGATTTTTGTGCAGAGTTGGTGCTGACACGAATGGAATCCAATCCTGCTTCACAAAGTGCCCTCACGGCCTTTGGCATGGAACCGTTGGTATTGATATTGATGCTGCCCCTTGGAGTATGTTTTCTGATTTCAATGATCGCCTCGCGAATGGTCTCCCACATCAACAAAGGTTCACCCTCACATCCTTGTCCGAAACTCACAATTGGAAAAGGTGCATTCATCAAATGCGGAACAGTAAACTCGACAATTTCGGCTGCAGTCGGCTTGAAGGTAAGTCTGTCCTGCGTAGAGGGTATGCTCTCCTCTTCAGGTTGAAATGAAATACATCCCACACAGTTGGCATTGCATGCAGGTGAAGTGGGCACCGGACACTCCCATCTTGAAAGAAACATATTCCTCGCAGCGGGACAAGTATAGGTTCTGCAACATTTTTCTGCAAGATGATTGACAAGGCGGTTGTTGGGATAGCTGTTTAAAAAATCTTCCACCCCATGTTCTATTTTCACAGCATCGTATCCGCTGCACTCCTGGCGAATGTCATTTTCAATTCTTAAGGCAGTAACGTAAAATGCATCATTGTACCAACCAGCTGCTGTATAACAAAATAATGGAAGCGTTGGTGCATCCGGAGATGTTTCATATGCTGCAATATATGTGCCTGTATGTGCAGGGGGGATAAATGCAGCAACAGCCCATCCCTTCTCACAGAGGCGCATCTCACCTGAATGCACATCAATGCCAATTGCTTTTCGTCCTGGAAGCTCATACAAAGAACCACCGTCAGGCAAAGCGATCCACTCATCGAGTTCAACGGGCATCGCATCCCATCCTGCCCTGCCCACTGCATAGAGTGTCTGGTCCTCAAAAATATTTCCCTTGCCGTCGGAGTAGAGGAGGAATGGGGATGAATTCACTTTAAAATAGTTATAAGTTGTAGGTTGTAAGTTATAAGTTAAAACAGTATGCAAGGTATTTCAAAAAGAATAATTATCATAACTTAGAACATATAACCTACAACTTACAACCTACAACTGAATGTCATCATTCAAAAGCAAAAATATAAAAGCAGCCTCCTACACCTTATCGGTTTTGACTGTGCTTTGTTTACTGTTCTTCTTCGTTTCATGGGTGCCGCCGGTGCATGATACGCCCAAACAGATGGAAGACATTGAAGTTGAATTGGGTGATGCACCTGAGGGAAGCAGCGGAGAAAGTCAGGGTGCGGGCGCATCTCAACCAACAACACCAGAAGAAAACATTGCATCTGCACCCGCAGAAAAAGAAATTGCCACCAGTGATGTTGACAAGGAAGCACCTGCATTGGCAAAAAAAACATCAATAAAAGGGTCTGTTGCTCCAAAAAAACCAACTGTTGAATCAAAAATAACAGCAACACCAATTGAGACTCCCACAGTTCCGCCGCCTGCTCCGAAATACCTTTATAAGGGAGTAGGGACAAATAAAGAGGGACAAGGAACTGGTCAGGGACAAGGAACAGTTGACGGAGGGCAAGGGATTGGTCAGGGACAGGGCCTGCCTGCCGGTAGGCAGGGCACGGGAGACAAGGGTGATGGAATTGGATCAGGTGGTTTGTCCATCGTCAGGGGCTTACAAGGCAGGAAGATCAGCCGATTTCCATCTTTTACAGATGAATTCAACGAAAATGCGAAAGTCGCTGTGGACGTCCGTGTCGATCCCAATGGAAATGTGATCGGTGCCAATATTCAACCAAGAGGAACAACAACAGCAAACTCAAACATCAAAAACATTGCACTTCAAAAAGCCAAATTGCTCAAATTCTCGACCAATACGGATGCTGCTGATGAGGAGGTGGGAACGGTGGTGTTTGTATTCAGGGTGAGAGACTGAGGGCTGTTGACGGTTGACTGTTGACTGTTAACAGTTGTAAGTTGTAAGATATAGGTTTTAAGTTGCTGTCTAAAGTTGGTATTAACTGTTAACTGGTAACAGTTAATTGGTAACAGTCAACTGGCAACAGTTAACCGTCAACTAAAAATAGAAAACTCAAAACCCGCGGCGGCGGTCAAGCACAAAACTTTCTAATAATCTCTCTTCAACAACCAAAGGGTAAAGAACATCAGGAAAATCAAAACACCGGTGGCTCCAAAAAGAAAAGCTGTGAAGAATTGTTGTACGGGTACAAACAACATCATGCTAACAGCAATCAAGAAATAAATCACATAGAGGAAAATCAGCGTATTTATTCTTTTGTCCATCGTTCTGAATTTTGATGCTGCAAAGATCGTAAAAATTTTAATTTCCCAAACAGTTGGAAGTTATGAGTTGTAAGTTATAGGTTATAAGTTGTATGTTACGGGCACATATCTTAGGTGCCAACCATTAACCTACAACTTATAACTTACAACTTAAAACCTGAAACTCTTTTACAATTCTAACTTCCACCCATCTCTATACTCCCTCTTCACATATTGATTCGCAGGCTCAAAGTTGGTGATGCGCATGTTCTGTGCATCCCACAATAACTTCTTGCGTCCGAGGTATTTGTCTTCCCAACCTTTCAGATTTGGATTCTTCATCATCCAGCTTCTGATAGCCAGATTTCCAATCAAAATACTTTCTGTAAATGGACCGGCAAATTCAAATGGAGAACTGGTCTTTCCTTTTCCATATCCTGCAATACATGCATTTACCCACTGCAAGTAATGCCCTTCAGGGACCCTTTGCAATGTTTCTTTCGGAAGGGTGACTTCCTGCATTTTCTTTGTTGGCAACAACCTTGGATTTGCACCATAACAGTCAGCCAACAACTTTCCTTTTGTTCCGATGAACAATACTCCCCCATCCCAGTTGCCAAATGCTTCTTCTGGCAACAATTCATCCGGACGCTGAGGGAACAGACCACCGTCGTACCATGAAACTTTGATGTCTCCCTTCTTTCCATCTGTTCTTGGGTATGTCAGATGAATGATGGTTGAAGGTGGGCAAGCGTCGGTATTCGTTGTATCATCCCACATATCCTTCCAGATCTGTGCAACAGAACATTCCACACTGGATGGATACAAAATCGGCAGACAACGGAACACCGGATCCATGATGTGACAGGCCATGTCACCCAAAGAACCCGTTCCGAAAGCCCACCATCCACGCCAGTTGAATGGCAGGTATGCTGGGTTGTAATCAATCATTTTAGCGGGACCAATCCAGAGATCCCAATTCAATTCTTTTGGGATATCAAACTTTCCAGACGGTGTAGGAATGCCCTGCGGCCATACTGGTCTGTTGGTCCAGCATTGTACATCGGTCACCTCACCGATCAATCCAGCAGCAATCAATTCCTGTGTTCTTCTCACACCATTTCCAGATCCTCCCTGGTTACCCATTTGCGTAACAACCTTGTATTTTTTTGCTGCCTCTGTCAACACACGTGCTTCATAAATGTCATGTGTGAGCGGCTTCTGCGTGTATACGTGTTTCCCCAATTGCATGGCTGCAATGGTTGCAACGGCATGTGTATTGTCTGGTGTTGAAATTGAACATGCATCGATGTTGTTCTTTTCTTTTTCCAGCATCTCCCTGAAATCATGGTAGTAATTTGCTTTTGGAAATGACTGGCGTGATTTTGCAGATGCACGATCATCAACATCGACCAAAGCAACGATGTCGACATTGGGACTCTTTGCGAATTCTGCCAGGTCGCTCTGCCCCTTTCCACCAGCACCGATTCCGGCAATTCTCAATTTGTCGCTTGGCGCAACATATCCCTTACCAATAACGTGACGGGGAACAATGGTGAATGCTGCCATTCCCATCGCTCCATTTTTGATAAATTTTCTTCTTTGATAATTTTTATTAGACATAACAATCATTTTTTACTTGTGAATTATTCGTACTTAACGCATTCTTTGTTTTCTTTTTCAGTGTATGCAACACCATATTGTTTCAACACATCATCCGGCACGCCATTCCACTGATTGGGCTGATTGCCTTTGTAGCCAATATCCTCCACTCCTATCTTGGAAGTATAAAAACCGGTTGCTGTAAGATTCCGCATCAAATTGAAAAAAGCCACGCCTTGCGCTACTTCCGGAGCTGCCTTTTGAGGATAAGCAATCTCGTCCACAATCTCAATGCGAGATTTTTCATCGAGGTCAACAAATGATTTTCCCTTTTTCTTGTAAGCATGTAAATCCAACCACCTCAAACCCCCTCTCATGGGCGTTTGATGCTGTGGCATATCCTTCACGATGAATTCGATGAAATCAGGAACCTTCGCGTCCGTTGCGCTTCCACTCACCTCATCTTTTGGAATGATGATGTCGGCCAACACGGCAATGGTTGACATTTCATGCTTATTGAAAAATGTTTCAGCAGTTACTTTGTCATACTGAGCCAATTCTTCAGGCTGACGATCCAAGGTGAATCCATCTGCAAGTGATTTGTTGGCAGCATCTTTTTTATCACCTGGTTTGCATGCATCGAGCAAAACAGCACCACTGATGGTTCCGACTGCAAGGGCTTTGAGTGATTTTCTCCTATCCATGGTAGTTATAAGTTATAGGTTGTAAGTTTTAAGTTAGATGTTCTGTTTTTTAAGTTGATCAACAATGTATTCCGACGCTCTCATGGAGAGTGCCAGGATGGTCCAGGTGATATTTTTATCTGCTTGAGATACAAACGCACCTCCATCCACTACAAACAAGTTTTTGCAATCATGCGCCTGGTTGTATTTGTTGAGTGCAGAACGCTTTGCATCATTGCCCATGCGGACTGTTCCTGCTTCATGAATGATCTTACCGGGTGATTCCAATCCATAATTGTTCTCAGCACCATCATCTCCCCATGTAATCACTGCACCCATTGAATGCATGATCTCTTTGAATGTTTCTTTCATGTGCTTGGCCTGCTTCACTTCATAATCAGTGTACTTCACATTGAAACGCAAAACAGGTATGCCGTATTTGTCAACCACGTTGGGATCAATTTCACAATAATTTGATTCCAACGCGATGGATTCTCCTCTTCCAGCCATGCCGACACCTGCACCATAGAAATAACGATAGTCCTCTTTCAGAGAAGCTCCATATCCACCTGCTTCTTTTTGTTTTCCATTGACAGGATACTTTCCATTCAATCCCTCCATGCCAAAACCAAATCCATAAGCAGGCTGGCTCATACCACCCCAATATTCAATATGATACCCTCTTGGGAAATCCAATTTCTTGTTGTCACCCCACCATGGTGAATACACGTGCATACCGCCCACCCCATCTTCATTGTAACGCTTCCTTCCAAACAGTTGGGGAAGAATTCCACCCATTGCTGCACCGGTTGAATCATGCAAGTATTTTCCAACCACATTGCTGCTGTTGGCCAATCCATTTGGATGACGGGTTGATTTTGAATTCAACAACAACCTGGAAGATTCGCAGGCACTTGCTGCAAGCACTACAACTTTTCCTCTTACTTCATATTCCTGCAAATCCATTTTGCTTACATATGAAATACCCGTTGCTTGTCCCTCGCTGTTTGTCAACACCTCTCTCGCCATGGCACCGGTAATCAAATCGACATTGCCTGTTTTCAATGCAGGTCGAACCAAAACAGATGAAGATGAGAAGTCACCATATACCTGACACCCTCTATTACACTGCGCACAATAAAAACATTGTCCGCGGTCATCATTGATTTTTTTGGTGAGGATGGACAAGCGTGATGGAATGACAGGAACACCCACTTTTTGTGCTGCATTTTTGATAAACATTTCATGCAACCTTGGTTTCGGAGGAGGAAGGAAAAATCCATCAGGATCATTTTCGAGTCCCTCGTTGGTTCCAAAAACTCCAATCAATTTATCGATGCGATCATAATAAGGCTTGATGTCTTCATAACCAATCGGCCAATCGTCACCGAGTCCGTCGATACTTCTTCTTTTAAAATCCTTTGGACCGAAACGGAGAGAAATTCTTCCCCAGTGATTGGTTCTTCCTCCCACCATTCTCGCTCTCCACCAATCCCACTGCGTTCCCGCAGCCTTGGTATAAGGTTCACCCTCGATTTCCCAACCCCAATAGCTGGCATCAAAATCACCAAAAGGTCTGAACTTGGTACTAGCACCGCGACGGGGCGACTCCCATGGGTTTTTCAATTGTGTGATATTTTTAGCTGGATCGTACTCGGGACCCGCTTCGAGCAAACAAACTTTTAAACCCTGATTGGCGAGTATGTATGCTGACATACCGCCACCGGCACCTGATCCAACAATTACTACATCGTATTCTTTTGGCTGTTTCTTGATTTCAAAATCCGGCATGATGAATCGTTTATAAAAATTTTAAAGAAGCAGTAAATTAGTGAAAATCAACGATTAAATCAACTCAAAAACAGAATGTGCAAAACTCCCCAGACTGGGGTCGCGAGCTCCCATGAGGAGCAACGTGGTGGATGCGGTAAAATGTTGACGCATGGCGGGTATCAACTGATTTCTATCTTCAACAAAATAGGCATGGACACCTCTGTTTTTTAGATCCTGGATCAGATCGTTTGCAGAAATATCTTTTACCGCAGTGCCCCCGGCATAATAAATCTCGCTCATCCAGATCTCATCCTCGGGACGAAGAATTTTTGCGATTTCTTCCACAAAATCATGGCGTAAAAAGCGCGTGGGACCGTAACCGTGGGGTTGAAACCATGCAATCAGTTTTTCAGAAAAATGCTGACAAGCTTCTATTGATCTTGCACATTTTACTGGATTGTGTGCGAAATCATCTATCACCGTAATGCCTTTCTTGACGCCCAATACTTGATGCCTCCTGTAAATACCCTCATACCCTTTCAATGCATCAGCCGCAGTTTGCAAATCAACGCCAACTGCATGCGCTGCAGCAATCGCCGCCAAAGCATTTTCCATATTGTGCTTGCCGGGAGTATGTATTGAAAAATCGATCTGGCTAACTTTGAACTGAATGGCTGGACCGTCTTGTGTATAATGATCTGCATGAATAGTTGAAACGGCATTCTCCTCAACATCAAAATCATATTCATCGTTGGAAGAAAGTGATGCAGCGAGCGGATGAGATTTGTTTACAATGAATTTGTTGGAATGATTTTTAAATGTCTTGAATAAATCCATCAATGCATCCAGATCTTGATGATCCTTGTCAACATTCAGCAAGACCCCTATTTCAGGATGATATTGCACAATGGATCCATCGCTTTCATCTGCTTCAATCACCAACCACTCACCTTCGCCAAAAGCAGCATTCCCAATCTTTCCCTGCTTGATCAACCGTGTGAGTCCCGCGCCTCCGATAACAGAAGGCTTCAACCCCGCATGATCGAGGATTTCAAACAGCATTGCCGTTGTAGTACTCTTCCCTGATGTACCTCCAATGGCGATAGACTTTTTTTGCAAAACAATTTCAGCGAGGATTTCACTTCTTTTTTTGATGGACTTGCCAAGCGCTAAAGCCTGCTGCACTTCTGGAACGGATGGCTCAATGGCTGTTGACACTACTACTACATCAATATCATTTGAAATCCCGTTCGCACCCTGCTCAAAACATTGGATGCCCTCAGCCTCAAGTGCAGCGCGACTTTCATTGAATTGGTCTTTTTGAAATTGGCGATCAGAACCAGCAACTGTATGTCCCGCTGCTTTTAAATACTGAGCAATCGCACTCATGCCAGTCCCGGCAATGCCGATGAAAAAATAGTTATAAGTTGTAAGTTGTAAGTTGTTGGTTGTGGATTTGTTATAGATACTGTTCACCATAGGTGTCATCGATCTTTAATGAAGACTAAACTTAAAACTTACAACCTACAACTTAAAACTTAATTCAAACTTCTAAAATCCACCGGCACGAGTTTACTCACCCCTTGCTCTTGCATGGTAACACCATAGATCACATCTACAGCAGCCATGGTTTGTTTGTTGTGGGTAACCATGATGAATTGTGACTCCTTGCTGAACTGTCGGATCATGTTGGTGAACTTGCCTACGTTGGCATCATCCAAAGGAGCATCCACCTCATCCAGAATACAGAATGGAGCGGGCTTGATCAAGTAGATGGCGAATAACAATGCCGTTGCAGTGAGTGTCTTCTCTCCACCACTGAGCTGGGTGATACTGGTTGGACGTTTGCCTTTGGGCTTTGCAACAATGTCAATTCCGGTTTCAGCGAGATCATCCGGATTTTCAAGTATCATATCCGCTGTATCGTCCTCGGTAAACAAGGCCTTGAATACACGCTGGAAGTTTTCACGCACCTGATTAAAGGTAGAAAGGAACTTCTGGTTGGCAGTGGTTTCCACTTCCTGAATGGTTTGCATCAGGGTATCTTTCGCGCTTACCAGATCATTCTTTTGTTCAACAATAAACTCATATCGTTTCTTCATTTCCACAAATGCCTCGACTGCAGTAGGATTCACTTCACCGATGTTCTCCAATCTTTTTCTCATGCGATCACAGTCAGCCTGCAAATCTTCCAACGCCTCTTCTGTCTCGCGTGGCTCATCAAGAATTTGATCGATGTCAACATTGAACTCCACACTCAACCGCTCTTTGATACCAGCCAATTGCAAACGCAACTCATTGATCTTGTCCTTGATCATATTGAGCAATTGATCAACCTGCTCTTTCTCTTTCACACGATGCCTCAATTCGCTTTCACGCTCGTTGAGAGAATTTCTGGTATTGTAATATGCCTGGTCTGCATCGTTCAATATTCTTCCGTCTTCTTCCTTGCGACGATAGAGTTCCAACAAGTCTTGTTCGATCAACTGGAGACTCGCATTGGTCTCTGAAATATTACCCGTTGCTTCAGACAACTGAACATTGCTGCTGTCAATTTGTGACTTCAACTCTTGCAACTGGTTTTGCTTAAAAGCTGCTTCCTGCTTTACGCTGGACAGCTTGCTTTGCTGCTTTGCCAATTGAATGTTGGATTCATTGAATGTTGCATTGATGGCATTGTATGCTGTTTCAGCGGAAGAATAATCAGTTTCAATCAAAGCAATTTTTTCAGTCATGGTTTTTAAATCCTCATTGAACTGATGCAAAGCCTGACGCTCAGATTCTATTCCACGCTGACTCTCCTGCAATTGATGTTCCAGTTCAGCCAAACGCTTGGATGCGTTTTCATCAGAGACATGAATGGATTCAATTTTATTTTGAATGGCGAAAGACGCATTGCTTAATTCCTGGATGCGCAACTGTGCTTCTGCAATGGTTTTTTCCTGCAGCTTGTTGTTGAATTCCAGTACCTGATCATGTCTTGACTGGATATCTTTTTTCAAAGCATCAACTACAACTTCTTGCGCTTCAATTTCGCTTTCGAGCTTTTCGAGATTCTTGACCCTGCCAATTTTATTTCCTTCAAACAATCCAACACTTCCGCCTGTCAGTGAATATTTCCCCTTCACGTATTTACCATTGCGCTCGAGGATGATAGAACCGTTTGCGTTTTCCAACGCTGATTCATCCTCAGCAATCAATACATTCCCCAATAAATACTTTACGAGGTTGCTGTACTTGGCATCATACTCTACCACATCCGTAGCCGCAATGGTTCCGGATATAGCATGCGGATTCACCTGCTGACTTCCAAATTCTGCATTGAGTTTGTCCAACAAAAAGAAATTGGCCTTGCCTTTTTTGTTTTCACCCAGCAAGTGGACTGCCTTCAACCCTTCCTGCAAATCATTTACAACATAATAATTTAAATATGACTCCAAGACATTTTCAACTGCAGCGCGGTACTCCTGTTTAACATAAATGATATCTGAAAGAATGGGTGAAGTATGATTCCAGCCCTCATTGTTGTGCAAGAACTTCACGCTTTCAGGATATCCCTCCATTGAATCAATCAGACTCTTCAACAGGGCGTGTTCATTCTTTTTAGAATCCAACTTGCGACTCTCATCAGCGAGGTGGGTACGCAGTTGCTCGAGATTGGATTGTGTATCCAAGATTTGCTGCTTAACCTCTTCGTGCTCTGTTTGCAAGGAACCCAAACGGGTTTTTGCACCTTCGAGCTCTTCAGCATTTTGTGATTTATGTTGAGTCAGATCTGCCAATTGGGAACTGCGGTGAGCCTGTTCTTCTTTGATGAGATGAATGGATTTCTCAATATTCATCATCGAAGTATCCTTGATGGCAACATTTTTTTCTGCCTCGAACTGACTGCGTTGCAATTGCTGGTTTTTCATTCTCAGCTCATCCACCATGGCTCTTTTCTCATCAAATTCACGGCGACTGTCTTCCACTTGCAACTGAAATGCATTCAAGTCTTCCTGAATACCAGCAAGCTTCACTTCTTCTTCAGCGATTTGTGTTTCTGAAAAACGAATGCTCTCTTCCAGTCCGGATGATTGTCCACCTGCTTTTGAAAGAAACTCATTCAAGGTTGTTTCTTTTTCTTTCAAATATTGCAATCGCTGCTGCGCGAGGTTCTTTTCATTCTCTTTGCTGCGGATGGTATTCACCAATTCATTGAACGTTGCCTGCATCTGTTGCAAGGCTTTTTCCTGTTCGATGAATTCAACTTTTTTCTTTTCTAGATCAGCTTCTTCCGTGCTGATTTGTGCCTCCAATTCAAATCGCTTGTCAGTCTCTTGCTGTTGCTGTTCAGTCAGCTCCTTGTATTGAATATTAAAACCCTCTAGAGCAGCTTTGGCCAGCTCAATGGATTTGATCTTGTATTCCTTTTTGATCTCGAGGTATTTCTCTGCTTTTTTCGCCTGGCTCTCGAGTGCCTTCAGCTGGTTGTTGATCTCAAACAGCAAGTCCTCGATACGCGCAAGGTCCTGTTCTGTTGCATCCAGCTTCAGTTTTGCTTCCTTCTTCCTGGTTTTGTAGATGCTGATGCCTGCGGCCTGCTCCAGCATTTTTCTTCTGCTGTTGTCTTTGTCCTTGATGATATCATCCACCATTCCCAATTCAATGATGGCATAACTGTCGGTGCTCACACCCGTATCAAGAAATAAATTGTGGATATCCTTCAGGCGGCATTGTACATCATTCAGGCGGTATTCACTTTCACCGCTTTTGTAGAATTTGCGGGTAACTGTAACCGTATTGAATTCAGTTGGAAGCAGGTTCTTGGTATTCTCAAAAGTTAGGCTTACTTCTGCGAGTCCACTGGGACCCCTGTTCTTGGAACCATTGAACACCAGGCTCTCCAAATTCTCACTCCTCAGGTTGCTGATTTTATGCTCACCGATTACCCATCGTATGGAATCGACAATATTGCTCTTACCGCATCCATTGGGACCGATAATACCCGTAATACCTTCGTCAAAATTGACAACTGTCTTGTCCGCAAAGCTCTTGAACCCCTTGATTTCTAAACTCTTTAGTCTCACTGTCTCATTTTTTAGTCAAGCAACAAATATAATGTTTGAGGGTGTGGGTTTATGCACGAGTTTTCAACATTTTCAACTGTTTAACAGATAAGGATTGATAGTTGTAAGTTGTAGGTTATAAGTTATAAGATAACGGCAAAAAACGTTCTAGGATGGTGATTTAAACAAAATCCAAAGCCAAAGAATGCCGTTCTTTTGACAATGAGTTCTTACGAAGATCTGGACATATTCAAAAGAGGTAAAAGTCTATTTTTTGACACTTATCAGATATCAAGAAAGCTACCAAAATTTGAACTTTACGAATTGGGCAGTCAGATAAGGAGAGCATCTGATTCAGTTGTAACCAACATAGTGGAAGGCTATGGTAGAAGAAGATACAAATCGGAGTTCATCAGATTTTTGATATTCTCACATGCAAGCAGTATTGAAATTATTTTTCACCTTGAGAAAATTGGCACACTCTACCCTGAACTGAATAATCAATGTAATCATCTAAGATTGAAATATTCAGAACTCAGTAAAATGATCAATAAGTTCATTCAATTTGTAGAAAAAAATTGGAAAACTTATAACTTATAACCTATAACCTACAACTGTTAAGTGTTAACTGTCAACAGAATACCTCAACCCCATCCCTTCCCTGATCGCATCGAGCGTTTGCATGAGACTCAAAGTCTCATCTAAACTCCAAACCGGACTTTCAGTCAATCCTTTTTGAAGACATTCGTTTACATGTCTGATTTCATGCTGGTAGCCCCAGCCAGCCTCTTTTTCAATGGGGATGATGGTGCGCGAAGTAATAATATCGGAATAGTATTGAATGGTTGCGGAGGGTTCGTAAAATCGATTCGTCAAACGGATACGTCCCTTGGTTCCAAAAATGTCAGCATCGGTTTCCAAATTGGAGGCGAGGGTCGAAAAAAGATTAGCTGTCATGCCATTCTTATAATGAAATACCATTGAACACTGTTCGTCTACACCAGTTTTTGCAGGATCCATCTTGGCTGTAATATTATCTGGAACGCCTAAAATGGACTGCGCCAGAAATACAGGGTATATCCCAATATCCAAGAGACTACCACCTCCCAACTCTGGCTGAAACAACCTGGGTGAAACTGGCTCCGGCGGCTTGAATCCAAAATTGGCCAACACACCTTTTAGTTCTCCCAATTTCCCTTCGGCAATCATTTCACGGACCTTCAAATAATGGGGAAGAAAGCGCGTCCACAACGCCTCCATCAAAAAAACTTTTTTTGACCTTGCCAGTTCAATCATCTCTTTCGCCTGCTGCTGATTGATGGCAAATGCCTTTTCACACAACACCGCTTTCCCGTGTTTCAGACACAAAAGGGTGTGTTCATGGTGATGGCTATGCGGACTCGCAACGTAAATAGCATCCACCTCATCGCAATTCACAAGCTCTTCATATGATCCGAAAACATGCTTTGCCGGAAACTCCGCTGCGAACTTTCTAGCTTTTTCGATATCCCTCGATGCAACGGCAACCAACTCACCGTCAACCACCAACTTCAAATCAGCTGCAAATTTTTTGGCGATTTTCCCACAGGCAAGGATGCCCCAGCGGATTTTGTTCATTGTAGTCTTTATTAAATTGAAACTAAAGTTGTAGTTGTTGTAACGGTTGTAGTTGTTGTAATAGTTATTTAGGTTTTTTTATCACAAAAATTGTTGTTCAAACAACTACAACCATTACAACCACTACAACAACTACAACTTGTGTTATTTTGCTCTCCTCCCCAACTCCTCTATCGAAATCGTCATCATTCTTCCAATAAGTTTTCCATTACGGGAAGTGATGATTTTCATGGGAGCTGCGTCAACTGGCACCTGCACTGGCTTTCCAGAGTAGTGCGGATAATGCTGATCAGGAAATGAATTGTCAAAACTGTAATGAACGGCGAGTCCATCGATTTCAGTTTCAAAATCAACCAGTAAATTTCCTTTTGCATCTTTTGAAACCTTAATGGCTGGATCATAAATGCTCGGTGCATATTTTTTATCTGCAGCATTGAATCTCGCGAAATGGTTCTCTACACGTGGCACAAATGTTTTCCAATCACGGACTGATTTGGGTGACCATAATGCTTCTGCAATGGCAAACCCACGTGGCCACATCATGTAACCTAGGTGACGTGTATTGTAGATCTGCTCTGTCCACATGTTTGCCTGTCCTCCTTTAATCAATTTCGGATCAACTCCTTCATGCAAAGGTTCAAACTCATATGATTTCTTCAAACGTAGTGTTGCATACACAGGTGGTTCAACTGCAGCATCACCCTGCATGTAATCAACATATACATATGTAGTAGGTGTCATCACCACTTCATGTCCCATTTTCGCTGCCTCAATTCCACCCTTCATTCCCCTCCAGCTCATCACGGCTGCATCTTTCACCAAACCACCTTCCAGAATTTCATCCCATCCGATCAATTTCTTTCCTTTTGATTGCACTATTTTGGAAACGCGTCCCACGAAATAACTCTGCACCTCATGCATGTCTTTTAATTTCTCACGCTGCATGAGTTCTTTGATCTGTGGACTGATTTCCCAGAAATTTTTTGCGCACTCATCACCACCCATATGGATGTAAGGATGAGGAAAAATAGCAGCGACCTCTGTGAAAACCTTGTCAAGGAATTCATATACTTTTTCATTAGCGGGACACAAAGTATTGTCTACCCTTGCCGTGAAGGTCTCATCATTGTGCCAGTCCATGAAAGGCTCTCCGGAATTGACTTTGTAATTTCCAGGGGTACATGACAATTCAGGATATGATGCAACCGCTGCAAGCGAGTGACCGGGTATATCAATCTCTGGAAGGATTTCAATGAATCTCTCCTTTGCATATTTGATCAGCTCTTTCAAATCTTCTTGTGTGTAGTATCCACCATAGTTGCGCGGCTCATCATCAGCAGGCGGCGTGAAATAATTGAAACGTCCTGTTTTCTTCACATTCCAAGCACCCACTTCCGTTAGCTTTGGCAGACTTTTTATTTCAATTCTCCAACCTTGGTCATCCGTCAAATGAAAATGCAAAGTGTTGTATTTGTACTTCGCCATATCATCAAGAAACGATTTTACTTCCTCCTTGGTAAAGAAATGACGCGATACATCCAACATAGTTCCCCTCCAACCAAACCTTGGCTGATCCTGTATTTCAACCACCGGCAATTTCCATTGAATATTTTTTACGATTGATTTACTCTCGATCTCTGCAGGAAACAATTGAAGCAATGACTGCACTCCATAAAACAAACCTGCTGGTTTATTCGCAGCGATCTTCACTCCATTTGCTGTAACACTCAGCTGATACCCTTCATTTCCAAGCGACGCGTTGCCATTAAGTACAAGCTGAACAACATTGCTGGAGGATGCACCCGCTTTCAATTCGAACCCGGCAGCTCTTTTCAATGCAGCATTCAATTCACCTGCAATTCTTTTTACCTCTGCATCATTGGATGAGTACTGCAAAACAGTTGAAGGCGTTACAATAAAATTACCTGAGCCCTGCTTCACTGAAGAAGGTGCAGGGATGATGTTGATCTGGGCATTGGAAACAAAAACAATGCTAAAGAACAGTAATACGGATAAACATTTTTTCATGGCGTTGAATTGAGGAGGCAAATTAGGGAAAAAAGGGACGAGGGGCAAGGGACGAGGGACAAGGGACGAGGGACAAAAGGGGGAAGGGTGGAGGGTGGAGGATATATTCGCTTGGAATTTGTTGTAGTTGTAATTGTTGTAGTTATTGTCTTTGTTTTCCTTGTTGTCTTTTTATCTTCTCCTTGTCTCTCGTCCCTTGTCTCTTGTCTCTTGTTACTCAACCCTCAACCCTTCCCCCTCCTCCCTTCCCTCTAAAAATGTTAAATCCCCTTCCAGCCACAAGAAAAAAACTAATTTTGTCACCCTATCTTAAAATCGAAACGAATCATCATGAAAAAAATACTTGCCCTTGTGGCATTTTTCGGGTTCAGCACTGCAATGGCTCAGCCAAAAATGGTTGAAAAAGCAATCATCAAAACAAAAACAGAAGTAACCTTCCCTGAAAACTTTGCGCCTCCAGGTGGCGATGGCGGTCCAGGGGGCGGAGGCTTCTCCATGCCGAGAGATATCGAAACCAATACCACAACATATTATACCCCGAACTTCATGAAGACAGATAACCTGTCGGACTTCGGACACAATGTTGTTATTGTTGATCGCGTAAACAAAAAAACAACGACCCTCATCGAAGCAATGGGCAGAAAAACGGGATTCTATTCAACAGACGCAGATGCAGAAGCTCAGCGCGCCAAGCAAGACTCTATTCGCAATGCTAGAAGAGACTCACTTGCTGCATTGGGTATCACCTTCCGCGACAATAAACCTGAACTGATCTATTCGGAGGAAACCAAAAAAATTGCCGGCTATACCTGCAAAAAAGTTACCATCAAATCAACCGGACAAAACGGACAGGTTTCTGAATCAGTGGTTTGGTACAACCCTGAATTCAAAATCTCCCCAAAATCCGCTGCTCCTAATGCGAGTGCAGGTGGATTCGGTGGACCAGGTGGCGGTGGTCCGGGTATGATGAGCGCAGGCGTACCAGGCATGAACCTCATCGAGGGATTCCCGATGGAATATGAAATCACCCGTGGAAATGGATTTAAAGTCCATATGACTGTTCAAAAAGTTCAACTGGAACCCAATATCGACGACAAAGAATTTGAAGTCCCCAAAGGCTTCGACCTAAAGCCCCAAAGCGCCATGGAGAATGGAGGCGGGTTTAGGATGATCATGAGAAACAATTAATACAGCCAGGGAAGAGGGACAAGGGACGAGGGACAAGGGTAATGCAATTCAGAACCATTAACTTTTTTATGTTACTGTTGGTTGTCAACGTTTTACCTTGTCCCTTGTTACTTGTTCCTCTTCCCTTTTCTTTTTTGGTCTTTTCCCCCAAAAGATGTACCTTTGACCTCCCTTAAAAGCTTCGTATGTCAGGCCGTCGGGACTTTGAAATCGCATTTGTGGGATTGAAACCCGGGATTACTGAGTTCGATTACGATTTAGGGGATGAGTTCTTTGATGCTGAAAAGCCATCAGATTTCAAAAATTGTCACGCTAAAGTGAAGCTCCTGCTCGATAAGCATGCCAGTTTCCTGCAGCTCAAATTTGAAATCGGCGGCACTACCGAAATGCAATGCAACCGCTGTGGAAATCCATTGGATATCCATCTCTGGGATGATTTTGAAATCCTGGTAAAAATGGTGGAAAATCCCGAAGAAATGAATGCGCAGAACGATGATCCTGACGTCTATTTCATCTCGAGGACGGAAAGCCACATCGATGTCAAAGATTGGCTCACAGAGTTTGTACAATTGAGCATGCCTACCTACCCCGCTTGCAGCGAGGAAGAAATGGGCGGACCCAAATGCAACATGGATGTGCTTACAAAACTTCAGCAGCTAAAAGACAAAAAAGAAACAGACCAAGAAGAAAAAAACGAAAACCCAATCTGGAAAGGATTGGACAAATTCAGAGACAACTAAAAATTATATACCATGCCAAATCCCAAACGCCGCCACTCTCAGCAAAGAAGCGCAAAGAGAAGGACACATTATAAGGCTGAAACCGTGACTTTGAGCAAAGATTCTACTACCGGAGAATTGCATGTTCGTCACCGCGCACATGTCAGTGAAGGAAAATTGATGTACAAAGGAAAAGTGGTAGCTGAGAAGTCCCCTATCAACTAATTGAATTTTTCAATCATACAAATTCCGACTCTTGCTACCTGCATCAGTCGGAATTTTATTTTGAGCAACCTGTAAGAAATGAACAGCATGAATATCGGAATTGACATGATGGGTGGTGATTTTGCTCCCCTCGAGGCGGTCAAGGGGGTGAAGCTTTTTTTGGAGGCACAAGGGACGAGGGACGAGGGAAAAGATTTGAGGGGAAAGGGGAAAGGGGAAAGGGTGGAGGGTGAAGGGAAAGACAACCATGAAAACATTGACAACACTGACAACCATGACAACATCGACAACAATTACAACCACTACAACAACTACAACCTAAGTCTTTTCGGCAACAAACCCCAAATAGATACTCTCTTACAAGAACATTCAGTCGATACTTCCAACATACAAATCATCGGAACATCTCAGGTGATTGACATGCATGAACATCCGACGAAGGCAATGAAAGAGAAACAGGATTCATCCATCGCAGTGGGATTTGGATATTTGGCGAAAGGGCTTATTGATGCATTCATCAGTGCCGGCAATACAGGAGCAATGATGGTGGGATCGCTTTTCAGCATCAAAGCAATCGAAGGAATTCATCGTCCAACAATCGGCGCATACATGCCTCGTGAAAACGGAAAACTGGGATGGCTGATTGATGCAGGTATCAACTCAGATTGCAAACCCGAGAATCTCGAACAGTTCGCAATGCTGGGTTCAATATTCGCTGAACAAATTTTGAATATTGAGAATCCCCGTGTTGGATTGATCAACATTGGAGAGGAGGAAGGGAAAGGAAATTTATTGGCGCAGGCGGCCTACCCTTTGCTGAAAGAAAACAAACACATCCATTTCACAGGCAATATCGAAGGAAGAGATATTTTTCTGGATAAAGCAGATGTAATGGTATGCGATGGGTTCACAGGAAACATCATCCTGAAACTGGCTGAAAGCATTCACGGTTTGGTGCAACGCAGAAATATCCATGATGCATTCTTTGATATGTTTGAATTCGAACAATACGGAGGTGTGCCTGTCCTAGGTGTAAACAAACCCGTCATCATCGGTCACGGCATCTCACATGCGAAAGCATTCAAGAACATGATCAGCATGGCAGGAAAAATGGTAGAGAAGGATGTGGTGGGGATGATAAAAAACAAACTTTAAAATAAGTTGTAATCGTTGTACGCTTCGCGTTGTAGTTGTTGTAATCGTTTCTTAACAACTACAACAATTACAACCAATACAACAATTACAACTAATCACAACAATGACAACCCAAAAAAACTCGCCAAAAATCTGCATCCTCGGTCTAGGCTACGTTGGGCTGCCGCTTGCTTTGGAGTTTTCAAAGAAATACAAAGTCGTTGGATTCGATATCAATGAGAAAAGAGTAAAAGAACTGAATGCAACGGCTGACGAAACAGCACAGGTGGAGTCGGACGAATTGAAACAAGCCATTCAAAATGGACTCACACTGAGCTCATCTGAAAATGCATTGAGCGATTGCACTGTTTTCATCGTAACTGTCCCTACTCCAATTGACGATAACCGATTGCCTGATCTGACTCCCCTAATTAGCGCTTCAAAGATCATCGGCAAGTACCTCAAAAAAGGTGATTATGTGATTTATGAATCAACCACTTACCCTGGTTGTACAGAAGAAGATTGTATTCCAGTGCTGGAAAATGAAAGTGGACTTAAACTCAACGCAGATTTTTATGCAGGATACTCACCGGAAAGAATCAATCCGGGTGACAAAATCAATACCCTAACCAAAATCAAAAAAGTCACTTCCGGCTCTACACCCGAAGCAGCTGATTTTATCGATGAGCTATATGCAAGCATCATAACGGCAGGCACGCATAAAGCACCAAGCATCAAGGTCGCAGAGGCCTCGAAGGCCATAGAGAATGCACAGAGAGACATCAATATATCCTTTGTAAATGAACTCACGCTGATTTTTGATAGAATGG
>VFQT010000689.1_pt1 | contig 46587 bp, 31 predicted proteins | sample 3512381 | NCBI WGS metagenome assembly VFQT01 (sample SAMN10412376, study PRJNA504923) | tailings metagenome | isolation source: Relicate 2 Philex TSF3 active mining site | place: Philippines: Tuba, Benguet | collected 2017-08-29 | reverse complement strand
AAACTCTCAATGTTCGCCTTGTAGACGATCGACCGGCTATGCCGTTCGGACGTCGCCAATCCGGCCCGAGACAAAATGGCCAAATGCGTGGACATGGTATTCGGCGGCACGTTGAGTGACCGCGCGATCTCCCCCGCTGGAAGCCCCTCCAGCCCCGCCTGGACCAATAGCCTGAATACGGCCAGTCGTCCTTCGTGAGCCAAGGCTGAAAGAGCGCTTACTGCGAGTGTCGATTCCATAATTCCAGCATAGTGGCCATTTTATCTGGCGGAAAGGCTTAGCGGCCTCGACGAACCTCAAAGGTCCCGAAGGCGCCCTTGTTGTATTGCGTTACGCATTCACCCTCGGCTGCGCCCTTGAACGGGCACGTGAAGGTGGATGAGGTCACCGTGATCGTCAGCGGTCCGGCCGATCCGTTCTTGTAGTTGCAGGTCGCACGGCGAATATTGTTGGTGGCGAAGGTGTCACGGCTAGGCTCGAGCGCTCGAACCGTCTCGTCACCACCGTTGGAGGTAACGTGGCAGAGAACCTCCCATTTGCCGGATCCGCTTCCCTTGATCGTCACAGCAGGAGCCGAGGGAGCCTCAGCGTAAGCCGGCCCGGAGATGGCGAGCGCGGCGATAATCGGAAGAATACCAAATTTCATGTCATGCCCCATACATAACGCCGAATGAGTGATTCGACATTTCCGGAATATCGGAATTGATGAAGCTAAGCTAGCTACTATTGATGGGGCAATAAAACTTTTGACAACCGGCTGGTGAGGGATTCGAACTCGGAACGATTATATAATAATCAATGACTTATGCTCCAGAGAAGGTTCGACGCCGGTCGACTGCCCCCCGCCACATCACGACAGCCATACGGCCTCCATTAGGCGTGACACAGCTGCCTGCAGACAGAGCCGCAATCAAGCGATATGAGCGCCCGATGGCCCGGATACTCTTGTTCAACAAACCCTTTGGGGTCCTGTCCCAATTTACGGACCGTGGATCGCCGACCGTCAGGGCAACCTTGTCGGACTTCATTGATGTGAAGGGCGTCTACCCGGCCGGGCGGCTCGATCGGGACAGTGAGGGCCTGCTCCTCTTATGCGATGATGGGCGGCTTCAGGCACGGATTGCCGACCCGCGTTTTAAGCTGCCAAAAACCTATTTGGCGCAGGTGGAAGGCGAGCCGCAGGAGGAAGATCTGGAACAGCTGCGGCATGGCATCCGGTTGAATGATGGGATGACCCTGCCCTGCGACGTTGCGCGTATCGACCCGCCTAATCTGTGGCCGCGCAATCCGCCGATACGGGAGCGCAAGTCGATCCCCGACAATTGGCTTAAACTGACCCTTCGCGAAGGACGCAACCGGCAGGTCCGGCGGATGACAGCGGCGGTCGGCTTACCTACCCTCAGGTTGGTGCGCTGGACGATCGGGGACTGGAGTGTCGCCGGGATTGAGCCCGGCCAATTTGAGATGATTTCTGCTTAATCTATGAATTATCGTCATTCTTTCCACGCAGGCAACAGTGCCGATGTTGTGAAGCATAGCCTTCTCATCGCTCTCGTGCGGGCCTTGCAGCTTAAAGAAGGGGCGCTGACCCTGATCGACACCCATTCGGGCTGCGGGCTATATGATCTCGACGGCGACCAAGCCGCGCGCACCGGCGAGTCAGCGCATGGTGTGTTGCGGGCACTTGCAAGCCCGAGCCCTGAGCTGAATGACTATCGGGCCGCTGTTCAGTCCGTCAATGCTGCCGCAGAAACGCGTTTCTACCCTGGCTCACCTTATGTTTTGGCGCAATTGCTAAGGCTGCAGGATGTTTTGATCCTCAACGAAAAGCATCCCGAAGATGCGCGGACCTTGCGAAGCGCGATGCGCGGCACGCCCGCTTCTGTGCATGAACGTGACGCCTATGAGCTCTGGCTGGCGATGCTCCCGACCCGAACGCCGCGTGGCGTGGTCGTCGTTGATCCGCCTTATGAACAGACGGATGAACGCGCTCGCATTGCATCCACGCTCGCCGCCGCGCACCGCAAATGGGCGCATGGCGTCACGGTAATCTGGTTTCCGCTAAAAGACCGCGTTACGCATGATCGATGGAAACAACATCTCCGTAAGCTCAACATCCCGAAATTCCTGGCCGTTGAGCACTGGCTATACGATACCGAGCAACCTCAAATTTATAATGGCGCGGGCCTTTTCATCATCAACCCGCCCTACGCCTTCACTCAGGCCCTCCCGCCCCTGCTGGACGCCCTGCGCGCCGCGCTGGCGCCGGACGGCCATCGAGGCAAAATCACCTCTGATTGGCTGGCCTAGACACCGCCGTCTTCAAAAGAAGCTCTCAGGAGCGCGCATCGCCCGCCTTCCCGCCTTATCATCAGAGGTTGAGCAGCGCTGGGTCACCGCCTTGAGCCATGATATTCGTTGAGATCGCACGCTCTTGCGCAAACCGATGGAGAGCATGGGGGCCACCAGCCTTGGGCCCTGTGCCAGACAGGCCGAGCCCTCCAAAAGGCTGCACCCCGACAACAGCGCCCGTCATCGACCGATTAATATAGATATTGCCGGTCGGGACGCGTGCTTGAATCTCCTGGGCGAAGCGCTCGATCCGGCTGTGGACACCAAGCGTCAGCCCATAGCCCCGCGCCACGAGGCGGGCGGTATAACTCGGCAAATCAGCTGGCGTGTAACGGCAAATATGGAGGATCGGTCCGAAGACCTCCTTCTCCAGAAAGTCTGGCGACGGCACCTCGGCGATAACAGGTCCGACAAAATAACCCGCGCCAGGTGCGCCGTGGTGTCGGGCGAGAATCTTCGCCTCTTTGCCAAGTCGAGCAATATGCGCCTCAAGCGTTACTTTTGCGATATCATCGATGACCGGGCCAATATCCGTTGAAGGGTCGGCTGGATCGCCAACTTTCAGCGTCGCCAGCGCGCCAGTTAGACATTCGATGATCGCATCTGCATTTTCTTCGGGAAGAAACAGCATCCGCAAAGCGGAGCAACGCTGGCCCGCAGACCCAAAAGCCGAGACAAGAACATCATCGACCACCTGCTCTCGCAGGGCAGTGGTATCCACAAACATGGCGTTCAATCCGCCCGTTTCCGCAATCAGCGGCTTGATTGGGCGCCGATGACGCGCTGCCGCTTCTGCAAGCTGGCTGTTGATGGCCCATGCCGTTTCCGTCCCGCCGGTAAAGGCCACGCCATCAATCCCCGGATGGGCGACCAGCGCGGCCCCAATCGTTGCGCCATCCCCCGGCAAAAGGGCCAACAAGCGCGGATCAAGCCCTGCCTGGTAGAACAATCTCACCGCCGATGCCGCAATGAGCGGCGTTTGCTCCGCGGGCTTCGCCACAACCGCATTACCCGCCGCCAGTGCGGCCGCAATCTGACCTGTAAAGATCGCCAGAGGGAAGTTCCAAGGGCTGATACAGGCGAATACCCCGCGCCCAAAAAGCTGCCATTGATTGGTCTCGCCAACAGGCCCCTTCAATATCTTTGGCGGGCCAAAATCCTGCTCTGCAAGCACCGCATAATAACGGCAAAAATCAACGGCCTCGCGCACCTCGGCAACGGCGTCGTTAAAGGTTTTCCCGGCTTCTAACGCAAGCAAGGGAACCAAATCATCCATCTCCCGCTCAAGCGCATCACCCATTGCCCGGAGGATAGACGCTCGTGCGCCGCCGCCCGCTCGATCCCAATCCGGCTGCGCCACTCTCGCCGCACGAAGCGCCGTATCGATATCGCTCACATCTGAAGAGACGACGGCCCCGATAACCTGATCCGGACGTGCGGGCGCATAGACGTCGGCTGCGCCTGCGCGCCGCATCTCTCCGGAGATGAGCGGACCCGCAATTGGCCGCGCTGTCATCTGCTGTTCAACAGTTCGCTGATAGCTGGTCCGAACCGAGGCTTGGCTCAAGTCTCGCCCAAGCGGATTCGATCTGATCTGTCCATAAATGTCACGCGGAACCGGGAGCTTCGCGTGCCGCCCCGGACATGCCTCAACAAGCGCAACGGGATCAACCGCCACATCTATCGCTGGGATCGATTCATCCAGCAGGACGTGGACAAAAGAGCTATTCGCCCCATTTTCAAGGAGTCGGCGCACGAGATAGGGCAGAAGATCTTCATGCCCTCCCACAGGGGCATATGCGCGCAGAATGATCTCCTTATATTCCGCCCGCGCCGCCTCGTAGAGCGCTTCGCCCATGCCATGAAGCCGCTGATGCTCGATCAGGACATTCGCCTCTTCGGCCATCTGGCGAACGGCTGCCAGGGTATGCGCATTATGCGTCGCAAATTGCGGATAAAGGTGAGGCGCTGAGGCGATGAGCAGCTTTGCGCACGCAAGATAGGACAGATCGGTGCCCGGCTTCGTGGTGAAAACCGGATAATCCGGCATTCCAGAAACCTGCGCCCGTTTGATTTCGCTATCCCAATAGGCGCCTTTGACCAACCGGACCATGATCCGCCGCTGCGACCGCCGCGCAAGATCCGCGAGCCTTTGGATGACCACTGTAGATCGTTTTTGATAGGCTTGGACGACAACGCCCAACCCGCGCCAGTCGCCCAAATCCGGTTCATGCGCCAGCCGCTCGACGAGCTTGAGAGAGAGGACCAGCCGATCAGCTTCTTCTGCATCGATCGCGAAGTTAAGGTCGTGGCGCGCGGCAATGAGGGCGAGTTCTTTAAGCCGCGGGTATAAGCCTGCCCAGACGCGGTCCTCCTGCGCCGCTTCGTAACGCGGAAACAGCGCGGACAATTTGACCGAGACACCATGCCCCTGCTCAGGGCCAGCGCCAAGAGAGGCCCTTCCGACGGCGTCGATCGCTTCTGCATAAATACGGGTATAACGTGCCGCGTCCGCATCGGTGCGCGCGCCTTCCCCAAGCATATCGAACGAACAGAGCATCTTTTCCCGATGTGCCCGCTTAAGCGCGTCTTCGATCGTCCGCCCCAAAACAAATTGCTCTCCCATGATCCGGACGGCCGCCGCCACCGCCTGTCGGATGACAGGCTCCCCTGCTCTTGCTGTCAGACGCCGGAGATAACTGCCGACATCGCGCTTTGCGGCATCGTCGACATCAACAAGCTTACCCGTCAGCATCAGCCCCCAGGTCGAGGCATTGACAAAGAGGCTGTCAGACTTGCCCAAATGGCTTGCCCAATCTGCCATCGAGATCTTCTCCGCGATAAGGCGATCGCGCGTTTCCGCGTCTGGGGTGCGGAGCAGCGCTTCGGCAAGGCACATCAGCGCAAGGCCCTCCCGAGTTCCGAGCGAGAATTCCTTGAGAAAGCTCTCTACGACCCCTTGCTTGCGCGCCGAGGTGCGAGCCCCCTCGACGAGCTTGGCAGCGCGCTCCACGACCGACGTGCGTGCCTCGACTGTGAGGGGGGCAGACGCCAACAGGGCTGAAATCACTTCTGCTTCGTCAGCGAATTTCGACGTGTCCAGGTCTTCCCAGTTCAGCACCGTACTCATTCTGCCTGTCCTCTCGCAGGTTAATCTGACGGAAGGCTAACTTTGTTTAAAGCAAATGTGCTTCGTATTTTTCGATTGATCATTGACGATTTATCTAAATAATCCCGTCATGACCGAAGAATATTCTTTAGATGAGACAGATTACCGATTGATCGACGCTCTTCAGCGCGATGGACGAATCACCAATGTTGAACTCGCAAAAACATGCGGCCTGTCGCCAGCGGCCTGTCATGACCGAGTCCGCAGATTGCGGAACACAGGCGTCATCCGCGCAACCGTCGCCCTCATTGAACCCAAAGCCCTCAATTGCGACGTCCTCATCTTTGTTGAAGTGCTGCTCGACCGCACAACGGATGATGTGTTTCGTGCTTTTGCCGAGCATGTCGCCTCAATTCCGGAGATTTTGGAATGCCACATGGTCGCGGGCGGCTTTGACTATCTCATCAAAGCGCGCGTCTCTGATATGACGGCCTATCGCCTCTTCCTTGGCAATATTCTCGCTTCGGTTCCGGGTGTTCGCGAAACGCGGACCTACGCGGTGCTCGAGCAGGTAAAGGAAACAACCTATCTGCCGGTCTCAAATCCATCGCTGAGCAAACGCTGACACCTTTGCAAGCTCGCGACACCGCACGAAACTAAAACCTAAGCTCCGCTTATTTTCGAGGCGCGCGTCGTTTAGCCCCATTTTTTTGCGACACCCCAGCCTTGGGCGGCCCCTGCCGTTTGCCGAAGGGCGCGGGCGCATGGGCGGGCTTAGAGGCCCGTGCGTGCTTCCGATTTGCCCGAGCGGCCTGGCGCGGGGTGTCGGGCGCGGGAAGGATCACGACATCACCCCCCTCTTCACTCCCTGCCGTTCGCGCCACCGCCGAGGTGAATTTTTGCGCAATGGCACGTGGGATCTGGAAGTGGGTTTCATTGGCGCTGATGCGGATTGCCCCGATTTCATTCCGGGTAATGTGCCCACGACGACACAGGAGCGGCAGAACCCAGCGCGGATCGGCATTCTGCCGGCGGCCAATGTCCATTCGAAACCAGACGACATCCTCAAATCCGCCACGGTGGCGCTGCTGGTGATCAGCCTGGCGGGCATCGGGTGAAGCAGACAAAAGCTCTTCCGCCTCGGGCAATGCCTTGCGGTGCGCGCGAACAAGAGCGGCTGCAATATCTTCCGGCGCCCGTTCGGCCAGCAGTTGCTGAGCGATGGCGCGATCTTCCTCGTCAAAGTCAGCGGGCTGAAGCAGCGCCTCGAGCAACCGTTGCCGGTCACTCTGACGGATATCCTCTGCGCTCGGCGCCTCGATCCATGCTGCATTGATCCGCGCGCCACGCAGCATCCCGTCAACCCTGCGGCGGCGGTTATACGGCACGATGAGGACCGCCGTACCCTTTTTCCCAGCACGGCCCGTTCGGCCAGATCGATGCTGCAAGGCCTCTGCATCGCGTGGAATTTCGACATGAATGACCAGGCTTAGGGTGGGCAGATCAATCCCACGCGCCGCGACATCGGTTGCCACGCAGACCCGCGCCCGCCGATCTCGGAGCGCCTGCAACGCATGATTGCGCTCCGATTGAGAATGCTCGCCAGAGAGCGCGACAACGGCAAAGCCGCGTTCTTGCAAAATCGCATGAAGGCGGCGGACGTTTTCGCGCGTGGCGCAGAACAGCATCGCCGTTTCCGCTTCATGGAAGCGCAGCAGATTGACGACCGCGTGCTCAATCTCCGACGGAGAAACGGTGACGACCTGATAGGCAATGTCGCCATGGCCGCGCTCTTCCCCCATGGTCGAGATACGCAGGGCATCGCGCTGATAGCGCTTGGCGAGCCGGGTAATCTGCGCCGGCATGGTGGCAGAGAATAACAAGGTGCGGCGCTGATCGGACGTCGCGTCGAGAATCTCTTCCAGATCCTCACGAAAGCCCATGTCGAGCATTTCGTCCGCTTCATCCAGCACCACAGCGCGCAAGGCACCCAGTTCCAGTGCCCCGCGCTCCAGATGGTCGCGCAGGCGCCCCGGCGTGCCGACGACAATCTGAGGACCGTCGCGCAGCGACCGCCGCTCTTTCGACGCATCCATCCCGCCGACACAGGTCGCCACGCGCACCCCGGCTTTGCCGTAAAGCCACATCAATTCCCGACTGACCTGCAGCGCCAGCTCACGCGTTGGCGCGATGATGAGAGCCAACGGGCCGTCAAAAGCCGGTAAAACATGCTCAGGCCCGATCAGATCATCCGCGATGGCAATCCCAAAAGCCACGGTTTTGCCGGAGCCCGTTTGTGCCGAGACGATGAGATCGCGGCCGATGGCCTCATCCTGCAAGACAGCAGATTGAACGGGGGTCAGGCAGGAATAGCCACGCGCGGTCAGCGCGTCGCCGAGGATGGACGGCAGATTGAGAAAGTTCATCAAAAAGGAATAACCTATAATTGGCCGCGCGGCCGGATGAATTGCACGACAGGGAGAAATAATTGGGGATCAGATGCTTTCCAGCGCCTCAAGCTGTTCGCCTAGCGCCAGCCATTCCGCTTCGACACGCGCCACATCCTCCGCGACCTTGTTTCTGAGGACCATCAAATCGCCCATTTTCATCGTCGCTAGATCAGCTGTCGCATTGGCTGGTTCATACATCGCCTGATCGACCGCACGCAGGCGCGCTTCGAGCTTGGCAAGGTTCTTTTCTGCCGTTGCTAGTTCCGACTTTACAAAGCGCGCCTTGGCGCGGGCTTGGGCACTGGACGCCTTGGCAGGGGCGGCTTTTGCGTCCTTGCCGGGCCCCTTTGGCTGGTTTCGGCCGAGAATGAAGTCGATATAATCATCCATGCTGCCCGCATAATCGCGGGCAGTGCCGCCATCGACGAGCACCAACCGGTCGGCTGTCAGCTCGACCATATGCCGGTCATGGCTGATGAGCAGAACGGCGCCTGAAAAATCATTAAGCGCCTGGATCAGCGCTTCGCGCGCATCCACATCAAGATGGTTGGTCGGTTCATCGAGGATCAAAAGATGCGGCGCGTCGCGGGTGATGATGGCGAGCGCGAGCCGCGCCCGCTCCCCTCCCGAGAGCTTTTCGACCTTGGATGTGGCCAGCGGCCCCGAAAAGCCAAACCGCCCTAGCTGCGCACGCACCGCCGCCGGGGTCGCCCCTTCCATCGCGCGGGTCATAAGGTCGAGCGGGGTGGCATCACTTGCCAGTTCTTCGACCTGATATTGGGTGAAATAGCCGACCTTGAGCTTACCCGGCGCCTGCATCTCGCCTTCGACCGGCTGTAATTGCTTCGCTAAAAGCCGGGCGAGCGTTGTCTTCCCGTTGCCATTGCGGCCCAGAAGGGCCAGCCGGTCATCAGGGTTGATCCGAAGCGAGACGCGCTTCAGCACCGGCGGCGCATCACCATAAGCAACCGCCGCGCCGTCGAGGGCGATCATGGGAGAACGGAGTTCCTCGGGCGAGGGAAAATCGAAGCTCAACGACGGATCTTCCATCAGCGCCGCAATGGGCTGCATCTTGGCCAACATCTTGGCGCGCGACTGCGCCTGTTTCGCGGTCGAAGCCCGCGCGCTGTTTCGGGCGACATAATCTTGCAGTTTGGCACGCTGGGCCTCTTGCGCCGCCCGCGCCGAGGCGATCTGCGCTGCGCGTTCTGCTCGCTGCTTTTCAAAGGCATCATAGCCACCCGTGTAAAGCGTCAGCTTGCCGCCCTGCAGATGGAGGATATGGTCCACCACATTGTTGAGAAAGTCCCGCTCATGGCTGATGACCAGCAAGGTCGCTGGGTAGGATTTGAGGAAGTTTTCCAGCCATAGGGTCGCTTCGAGATCAAGGTGGTTGGACGGCTCGTCGAGTAGCAACACATCGGGCTGCGAAAAGAGCAAAGCCCCCAGCGCGACACGCATTTTCCAGCCGCCTGAATAGGTATCAAGCGGGCGGTGCTGCATTTCCTCATCAAAGCCGAGGCCGTTCAGGATCCGCGCGGCGCGCGCCGGTGCACTATAAGCATCAATGGCAAGCAATCGCTCATGCACATCGCCGAGCCGATCAGGGTCGGTGCAGGTCTCTGCTTCTTCCAACAAGGCCGCCCGCTCCACATCGGCGGCCAAGACGACTTGTTCCGGCGTGACCGAACCGCTGGGGGCTTCCTGCGCGATATAGCCGAGCCGCGCGCGCGAGGGCTTGGAAACGCTGCCCTCATCCGGCTCCACCTGGCCGATCAGCGTCTTCATCAAGGTAGACTTGCCCGCGCCATTACGCCCGATCAGCCCGACGCGCGCGCCCTGCGGCAACGAAGCGCTTGCGCGATCGATAATAGGGCGGCCGCCAAGCCGCACGGTAACGCTATCAATTGTCAGCATGCGCGGCCCCTAGCAGCAAATGCTCGAACACCCAAATGATAGGCGTTAGCGCCTGAAAAATAGGATACTCATCGAACGCAAAGCAGGGGCTTCACCCAATCAGCATGACCGCAGCGAGCGAGGCCCCAAAACTGACCAGCGTTGCCATCGCCACGGGGATCGCCGGGCGAATACCCGTTTCCATCAAAAGATCGAGACGACTGCGCATCGCCGTTGCGATCACCGCAATCAACAGCAGGCTTTTCGAGCCACCGAGCGCGATGTCCCGAACCGGCGAAGGCACCGCCACGAAGGAGTTGACGAGCACAACCCCAAAGAAAGCGAGAATGAACCAGGGCAAGGCCAAGCGCTTCCAAAGCGGAGCATCCTCCGTTTTTTCCGCGCTGCCTATCGCGAGACTAACCAAGATCACCACCGGCGCAAGCAGCGCGACGCGGGAGAGTTTGACAATGGTCGCATATCCTCCAGCAGATTCAGAAAAAGCATATCCCCCGCCAATGGCCTGCGCGACATCATGGATCGACGCCCCGATCAAAAACCCAGCCTGACTGTTCGAAAGTCCCAGATATTCAGCAAGAATGGGGTAAAGCGACATTGCCAGCGCACTGGCAAGCGAGACCACAACAAGGGTGATCGCAAATTGAGACTGGCTCAACCGCTCCCGCCCGATCACGCCGTAAAGCGCCATCGCCGCGCTGGCCCCGCAAATGGCGGTCGCGCCGCCGGCCAAGATTCCCGTATAGCTGGACTGGCCCACGAGCTTAGCCCCCGCAATGCCTGCCAAAAAAGTCACCGTCATGATGGCCATTAATGCACCAAAAGGCGCGGCACCAAGGGAGCCTATTTGCTCAAAAGTGACCTGTAATCCGAGCAGGACGACCCCCAATCTAAGGCAAGTGCGCGATGCAAAGTCGAGACCCTTATGGCTGCGCACGTCCTTTGCGACAAAGCTAAGTGAAAGGCCGATCAAAAGGCCCAGTAAAATGATCGGAAAGCGATAATGTTCCGAAAGCCACGCCGCTGCAGCCGCCGCGATCACGCAAATAGCAAGCCCGTGGAAGACGCTTTCCCGCTCCTTGGCGACAGGATCCTTGGAAATCTCCGCAAGGTGCATCTCACCGAAAAGATCAGCGGCAGATGGCACAGTGTCCCAGTCAATTTTCTTCTGAGCCAAAGCCCCTTCTCCCGCATCTCTCACGCGATATGTCTCGCGGTGTCATAACCCCCTTCCCTTACGTCGGGAAGCAGCTATTGTGCAAGCAGCAAGGGTCAATCGCAGGACCAATAGAGATGGGAGAAAAGAGCATGTCGAAGGGCGCAGCGCAAACCATGACCCGGGGAGCCGCCGTCGCGCTCGTCGCCCTTCTCTTCTTCGGCAACGCGCTCAATTATGTCGATCGGCAAGTTTTGGCGCTACTTAAGCCCACGCTCGAAGCGGAATTTGGATGGTCCGACGCTGACTATGCGCATCTGGGCTCTGCCTTTCAGATTGCGACCGCCGCAACCCTTTTATTTGTCGGATGGTTTGTCGATCGCCTCGGTGTTCGGCTCGCTTATGCGATTGCGGTGACGGTCTGGAGCATTGGCGGGATGGCGCATGCGCTGGCAATGACCGTCCAACAATTTGTTGCGGCACGGATCGTTCTTGCTGTTGGGGAATCCGTTTCGACGCCAGCCGGGTTAAAGGCTGCGGCAACCTATTTGCCAGTTGCTCAGCGCAACTTTGCGATCGGCTTGGTCAACACCGCCCCGAATATTGGGGCTATTCTGACGCCGATCCTGATCCCGCCTTTCGCTCTCGCCTTTGGTTGGAAAGCTGCTTTCGTTGTAACCGGCGCGCTGGGCTTCGTTTGGCTCATCGGCTGGTGGATCGGGACGCGCAACCTCCACCCGGTGGGCAACGTAGCTGAGCGCGCGAGCGTGCCATGGGGTGAACTGTTGAAGGATCGCCGAACTTGGACCGTGATCGGTGCAAAATTCTGCACCGATGCCGTCTGGTGGTTCGTCCTTTTCTGGATGCCCGACTTTTTCAATCGGCAATTTGGGCTGGGGCAAGGCGCCTTGGGCTGGCCGATTGCGATCATCTTCTCGCTTGCGGCGCTCGGGGCGCTCACATCAGGCGGGCTTTACCCCATTCTGCTCAGTAAAGGCTTCAGCGTGAACGCTGCACGAAAGAGCTCGATGCTCTTTTATGCGCTTGTCGTCCTCGTCATGCCGCTATCGCTGATGACGGCCAATCCTTGGATCGCTGCGATCCTGATCGGCCTAGGCTTGTTTGCACATCAGGGCTTTTCAACCAATATCTTTGGGATGACGGCTGATATTGTGCCCGCCACTCGCGTCGCCAGCGTGATTGCGCTTGGCGCCGTTGCGGGGAACATCTCCGGCACGGGGATCATCGAATTTGCGGGTTGGTCGCTGACCAATGACTTGGGATACGGCCCACTTTTCGCGATTTGCGGCAGTGCTTATCTTGTTGCCTTGGCCTTTATCCATCTGATGCTGCCAAAGCTGAAACTGGCATCGGGAGACTGATGATTGGGGGACGGTGATCACCTCCCCCCTCCATCTTTCAGCACAGCGTGGGACTGCATCCAGTCCCACATCCTCAAATGCCTTGTTTCGAGCTTCTTGCAGCGCTTCCAGCTGACCTTAACGCTGCTCGATGGCTCCTGACGTCGCCCCCTGCAAACGCCGCGCATCCACTCGCCTTGAGGGGCGCAAAAAAGAGGCCCCGGACAAATGTCCGGAGCCTCCTGAACCTCTGAAAAGAGGTGAACGCGATTACTGGAACTTAGCGCGAAGGCTCACGCCGAAATACCGGTCGGCATCCCGCGGGATCTGCAGGCGCTGGCCGCTGCTGACGTTCAACAGAGCATAAGCCTTGTCGGTGATGTTCCGGGCATGGAATGTCAGGCGATAATTATCGTCTGCATCCGAGAAGCCAACGCTTGCATTCCAGATGCCATAAGCGGCAATCGGACCGGACTGGCCAAGATCCGAGAATTGCTTGCCGACATGGCGGAAGTCGGTGTCAAGATAGGCCTTATAGCCGCCCAGATCCCGCTCATAGCTCGCCCCGACCGTGTAGGTAAACTTCGGAGCAAGCGGGAGCCGCGTGCCATTACGGGCATCAGGTGCGTTGGTGTTGGGGTTCGGGTTGAACTTCAACACCGTCGCATCGGCATAGGCAGCGCTGGCGCGCAGCGTCAGGCCTTGTGTCGGCACCGCGAGAAGATCCGCTTCAAAGCCCTTGCTCCGCACGGAACCCGCATTGGTGAGGTTCGATACAACAGCGCCATTGAGCAACACGAAGTTGTTCGCCTGGAAGCCATTATAGGTCACCGTGAAGACAGAAGCGTTCAACTGAACACGATTGTCGAGGAACTGCGACTTGATGCCAGCCTCATAAGCGTTCGACGTTTCTTCGTCGATCGGAATGGCGTTGGTCGGCGCGGTGTGGTTGAAGAACACGTTGAACGCCGGCCCCTTATACCCACGGGTATAGCTCGTGTAGAGCATGACATCGTCCGACGGCGTGATCTGAATGACGGCGCGACCCGAAAGGTTGCCATTATTGCTCGAACCAGCCGATGTGTTGGTGCCATTGCCGCCAGAGGCAAGGGTGCCACCGGCAGGGTTGCCGCTCACACCAGCGCCAGTCGCAGGCAACCCGGTGGTCGCATTTACGCCTGGGGCACGGGTATGCGTGTAGCTCAAATCATCCCACGTATAACGCAAGCCACCGGTAACCGAGATGAGATCGTTAAAGCGATAGGTCGACTGACCGAAGATCGCGTAGTTACGAGAGTTCACGTCGCTGAACGAAGTGGCCATGGGGAATGTGGTATTCACCGTATCACCCACCGGGCAGGGACGCGCACCTGTCACCGGATCTAACGGCAACGTGGTGGCGGTGCAGCGGACGTTCTTGCGCGTGAAATCCTGCTGGTTATCCGAACTCCAGGCAAAAGCGCCGATCTGATAGAAAAACGGCTGGCTCTGATCGGATGCCAGACGCACTTCGAGGCTCATCTGCTTGGTGCGAACTTCGCCATTGTCGTGGAGCTCATCCGTCCCGACAACGGCACGCGGCAGGAAATCCCCTTCGCGGATTTCGACGTTCTTCCAGTTGCGATAGCCAGCGATCACACTGAGCGTATGGCTGTCGGTCACATCAAAATCACCCGAGGCAGTCACGCTGGCCTGACGGTCGCGTGTTTGGGTGACGAGGTTGTGGTTAACGTAACGCTGGTTCAGCCCCTGCGCCACGCCACCCGGAAGCCCAAGCTCAGCATCGAGTGCAGCACCGCGGCTCACCGTCGTAACATCCGCACAGCAGTCATCATCGGCGCGGAAATAATCAGCGACCAAGCGCAGCTTCGACCCGCCATTCGCGTAGTCGATAATGCCGCGAGCACCATAATGCTCATAGCCGTTGATCTTGTCGTTCTTGCCACCATTGATGTTGGTAATGTTACCATCATAGGTGCCATAGAAGCCGGTGACACGCCCCGTCAGGTTCTCGCCGAGCGGGCCAGAAACGGAGGTGCGCAAGCGATATTCGTTACCTTCAAAGGCTTCTGCACGCGCTTCACCCTGAAGCGTTTCGGTGCCGCCCTTGGAAACGATATTAACAAGGCCAGCCGAGGCGTTCTTGCCAAACAAGGTACCCTGCGGGCCACGGAGGACTTCCAAACGCTCCGCATCGACCAGATCCATGAATGCCTGACCCGAACGGCTCAGCACCACACCGTCAACAACTGTCGATACACTCGGTTCAGCGGCAACGGAGAAAGTGATCGTGCCAACACCGCGCATGACGATTGCGCTGTTGGCACTCGTCGTGCCCTTGCGGAAGGTTACAGAGGGAACGAGCTGAGTCAGCCCTTCCAGGCTCGTCGTGCCAGCTGCTTCAAGACGGTCGGCCGTCAACGCTGTAATCGCGATCGGCACGTCCTGAACATTTTCGGCCACCTTCTGAGCGGTAACAACGATTTCGGTGATGCCGCCAGCAGCGTCTTCAGCTGCGTCCTGCGCATGGGCTTGCCCAGCGACAGCGAGGGACAGCGCACTGGCCGACAAGGCCAAGGCGCGCGCGGAAGAGAATTGTTTGAACCTCATGGAGTACTCCCCTGCAGTAAAGCGGTCTTTACAAGGCAAGGATACGCCTTGTCGAAGCGGCCGCGATTGGCGCTTGATCTGCATTGACCCTCTAGATATGTCAAGCGGTGTCAGAAAATCAGACATCGCCTGCGGCCAAAGTGCCACAGTGCCATTTGGGCAAGAGGAAAACGCTGTTGAAACTGCGGCTTGTCGCCGAAATTGACGGTTTTGATCTCCGATTCGGGGATGAGATTCTGCTGCGACACTCGTCCGCCTGTCCTGCGTTAGTCATGGCCCGCGGCAACCCAAAGGTCTCCATGTACCGCGGCAATTTCGACATTGCCGACGCGCCGTCAAACCATGTGACACCTCTAGAGTGGCAAGAAACGCCACACGGCGTTGATTTCCTGTGGGACGGGCGCCCTGTTGCGCGACTGATCTTGTCGGGAGGCAGCATCGACATCACCGCGCTGGAAGCAGGCTATGACCGCCTCTTTGTGCGCTTTTACGCGGCGCCAGGTGAGGCCGTCTGGGGCGGCGGCGAGCAGATGAGCTATCTCGCGCTGAACGGCCGCCGCTTTCCCATCTGGACAAGCGAACCCGGCGTTGGCCGCGATAAGACGACAGAACTGACCCGCATCATGGATGCCGAAGGCATGGCGGGTGGGGATTATTGGAATACCAACTACCCGCAGCCGACTTTCCTCACATCGCGCTGGCTGGCAGTCCATCTTGATGCGAGCTGCTACAGCGCCTTGGATTTCACCAGCGCCGATCGCCATGAAGTCGAGATATGGTCGGCTTCTGCGCGGTTTGAGATTTTCGGCGCCGCCGGGCCGTGCGAATTGGTTAGCCAGCTATCGGCGCGCTTCGGGCGACAGCCAGAACTGCCGGACTGGGCGATCAGCGGAGCTATCCTGGGCTTGAAGTCCGGCGCTTCCAGCTTTGACCGCCTCGAAAAATTTGTCGACGCAGGGGCCGTCATTTCCGGTCTTTGGTGCGAAGATTGGGCCGGTATTCGCGAAACCAGCTTTGGCCGCCGTCTCTTTTGGGATTGGCATAATGGCGCGCGGAGTGCGGCGCGCTACCCTGCTCTGCGCGATAAGATCACCGCTTTAACCGCGCGGGGCATCCGCTTTCTGGCCTATGCCAACCCGTATATCGCGGTGGATGGCGAACTTTACGATGATGCCAAAAAGGCCGGGCATTTCTGCCTGCGCCAAGATTCTGATGAGGTTCACCTTGTCGACTTTGGCGAATTTGAATGTGGCGTTGTTGATTTCACCCGCGCGGAAACGCGCGCTTGGTTCGCAGAGCGTATCTTGGGTCAGGAAATGCTCGATATCGGCATTTCGGGCTGGATGGCGGATTTTGGCGAATATCTTCCAACAGACCTTCGCCTTGCGGATGGCTCTGATCCGATGGAAGCGCATAATTTGTGGCCGGTCTTATGGGCGCAGGTGAACGCGATGGCGCTGGAATCTCGCGGCAAAACAGGAGACGCTGTCTTCTTCATGCGGGCTGGATTTTCGGGCGTGCAGCGCCATTGCCCACTCCTCTGGGCGGGCGATCAATCGGTGGACTTCACACGGCATGACGGGATCGGCACCGTGATCACGGGCGCGCTGTCGGCCGGACTGGTTGGCAACGCGTACAGCCATTCAGATTGCGGCGGATACACATCGCTCCACGGCAATGTGCGCAGCGAAGAGTTGATGCAGCGTTGGTGCGAGCTTGCCGCCTTTGCGCCCGTGATGCGCAGCCATGAGGGCAACCGCCCCGACGATAATCTGCAATATGACAGCACGCCCGAATTGCTCCGCTGTTTCGCGCGCTGGAGCCGGGCCCATGCCCATTTGGCACCCTATGTCCGGCATTTGTGCCGCGAAGCCCGGGAACTGGGACTGCCTACCCAGCGCCCCCTCTTCCTCCATTATCCCGAGGATTCACGCCTTTTCACCGTTCAGGATCAATTCCTATACGGCGCGGATTTGTTGGTTGCCCCCGTTATTGAGGCGGGAGCAACGTCCCGTCAGGTCATTTTGCCCGGATCAGGCATCTGGCGGCATTGCTGGACAGGCAAAGATTTTACGCCGGGCGCGTATGAGGTTGCCGCCCCAATCGGGCAACCCGCCCTGTTTTATCGCCCGGACAGCGCTTTTGCTGAACTCTTTGCGGGACTGAATAAGGCCCTGGCCGGATGAGCGAGCGGGCCAACATCCGCGACGTCGCCGCAAAGGCGGGCGTCGCCGTCAAAACGGTTAGCCGTGTTCTGAACGGACATCCTTATGTCAGCGCCGATACGAAGGCGCGCGTCGAAGAAGCGATGCGCAGCCTCGATTTCCGACCCAGCGTCGCGGCCCGGATCCTCTCCGGCGCCAAGTCGAACCAGATCGCCCTAATCTACGACAATCACAGCCCCTATTACATGTTCCAGATTCAGACGGGATGCTGGGACTTCTGCCGGACCAACAACATCCGGCTCATTGCTCAACCCGTCGATGTAGCCGACCCACAAGTAGGTGAACAGGTCCGTGGCCTGGTGAGCGAAACCCATGTCGATGGGATCATCCTCTCCTCCCCCGTCACCGATTGCGACCCGGTGCTGCGCGCACTGGAAGCCATGGATATTCCTTTTGTCCGCATCTCTCCTGGGACTAATCACGCCCTAACAAGCTCCGTCTTCATGGATGACGCGCAAGCCGCAGACGACATGACGACGCATTTGATCAACGCCGGGCATCGCCGCATCGGCTTTATCAAGGGGCATCCCAATCATATGGCCTCAGACGACCGGCTATTCGGCTATCGCCGCGCGCTGGACCGGGCGGGCCTTCCTTATGATCCTATATTGGTACGCGACGGCGCGTTCGACTTTGATTCAGGTGTCTCTGGCGGGCGGGACTTGTTAGATTTACCAAACCGACCCAGCGCCATTTTCGCGTCAAATGATGACATGGCGGCCGGCGTCCTGGCCGTCGCACATGATCGCGGGATGAATGTTCCGGAAGAATTGTCCGTTGCCGGGTTCGATGACACAACCTTGGCGCGCACTCTCTGGCCACCGCTGACCACCATTCACCAGCCGATGGCGGAATTGGCGCGAACGGCAACAGAAATTCTCATCGCCGGCGGCGATATCACCCATCGTCGCCTTCCCCATATTCTCATCGAACGCGCCTCCGTGGCGCCACCACATAGGATGTTTACATGAGCGAACTCCCCCTTCCCCCCGCCTCTCGACAGCTCGGCCAAAGCGATATCGTGATATCGCCCATTGCCTGGGGCATGTGGCGCCTTGCAGAGGATGGACGCACGGCATCCGAAGCCGCGAAGCTCGTTCATGCTGCGCTTGATGCTGGCATCACCTTTCTCGACACCGCCGATATCTATGGGTTTGACGGTGCGGGGGGGTTTGGCGATGCAGAAGCTTTGCTTGGCGATGTCCTGACCGCGGAACCTAGCCTGCGTGACCGCATGGTGCTGGCCACCAAAGGCGGCATCTTGCCGCCCCTCCCCTACGACCAGAGCGCGGATTATCTGCGCAAAGCCATCGACAATTCGCTCTCGCGGCTCAAGGTCGATGTCATCGACTTATGGCAGATCCATCGGCCAGACATTCTGGCGCATCCGCAGGAAACGGCGCGCGTCCTCGATGACGCAGTGGCTTCTGGCAAGATTCGGGCGTTGGGTGTCTCCAACTTTACCCCGTCCCAAATTGCAGCACTCGCCCATTTCCTCGGGGAAAAGCTTGCCTCCACCCAGCCCGAAATCAGCCCGCTTCGGATCACCTGCTTCGAAAATGGAGAGCTGGACCAAGCGATGATGATGGGCCTGACACCTATGGCTTGGTCCCCGCTTGGCGGCGGGCGCCTCGCGGCGCCAGAAAGTGAGCGCGACAAAGCCGTCGCCGCCGCGCTCGACGCGGTTGCACAGGCGCAAGGAGTCTCGCGCAGCGTTGCCACTTATTCTTGGTTGATGGCGCACCCGGCCGGCATCGTACCGATCATCGGCTCACAAAAAGCAGCGCGGATTGCAGAGGGCGCAGAAGCGCTCAAAGTCCGCTGGACGCGCGAAGATTGGTACGCCGTTCTCGTTGCGGCGCGTGGCGAGCGCCTTCCCTAATCACCTGCACAGGAGAAGCATGATGACCGAACAAAATTGCGAAATCGCCTGGTTCTCGGCGCTGTGCGACGATGATTATGAGTTTCTCGGGGTGCCGGACAAATATCTTCAGTCCAGTTGGGAGCATTGCCGCAACATCGTTCTGCGTGCGGAAGAAGGCGGCTTTGATAACATCCTTTTGCCTTCAGGCTATCAGCTTGGCCTCGACACGACGGCATTTGCCGCGGCGGTTGCCACCCAGGTGCGTCGGATCAAGCTGCTCTGGGCAACGCGCATGGGGGAAGATTGGCCGCCCCAATTGGCGCGCCGTATCGCGACGCTCGATCGCATCCTTGGCCCGAATGCCGAGGGCACGGGCGGACGGCTTAACGTCAACATCATCTCGTCCGATATGCCGGGAGAGACGATTGCGAGCGGCCCGCGTTATGCTCGGGCGACTGAGATCATGAAGATCGTCCGCACTCTGCTCAACGGTGAACATCTCGATTTTCAAGGGGAGTTCTACAACCTCAAGCTTGACCCACCCCGCATCGGGACAATCTCGGGCCGCTGCCCGGCCTTTTACTTCGGGGGGTTAAGCCACGAAGCACGGGAATGCGCGGCTGAGGCGTGCGACGTTTACCTGATGTGGCCCGACACGATGGACAAGGTCCGCGAAACAATCACCGATATGAAGAGCCGTGCCGCCCGCTTTGGACGGACGCTGAAATTCGGCTATCGCGTCCATGTGATCGTGCGGGAAACGGAAGACGAAGCCCGCGCCTATGCGGATCGTTTGCTATCCAAGCTTGATGAAGACGCAGGCAAGGCTATTCGCGAAAAATCTCTGGATGCCAAAAATTATGGCGTCCAGCGCCAGCAGGAATTGCGCGGCGCCGCAGATGGCGATGGCTTTGTCGAAGAGAATTTGTGGACGGGCATTGGCCGCGCGCGGTCGGGCTGTGGGGCGGCAATTGTCGGGACGCCAGATCAGGTCCTCGCGAAGCTGCGCGCCTACCAGGCAGAGGGGATCGAAGCGTTCATCCTTTCTGGCTATCCCCATGTGCAGGAAGCAGATATGTTCGCACGTTATGTCTTGCCGCATATCCAACATGGCCCCATGACGATCTGACATGAGCAAAGCCGCGGATCAGCAGAAGATTGTTTTTGACGTCGCCGTTATTGGTGGCGGCGTGAATGGCACGGGAATTGCGCGCGATGCCGCCGGACGCGGGGCATCGGTGCTCCTGCTCGAAGCGAGTGATCTTGCAGGGGGCACTTCGTCCAATTCCAGCAAGCTGATCCATGGCGGGCTACGCTATCTCGAATATTATGAGTTTGGCTTGGTCCGCGAAGCGCTGGGAGAGCGCGAAAAGCTCTGGGCGATTGCGCCACACATTATCTGGCCAATGCGCTTCGTCCTGCCTTGGGTCAAAGGCTTGCGGCCACGCTGGCTGCTTCGGCTTGGCTTGTTCTTGTATGACCATATCGGCAAGCGCAAGCTGCTTCCGGCGACAGAAGCGGTCCGGCTGAGCCAGCACCCCGCGGGAAAGCCGCTAAAGCCTGAATTTGTTCATGGCTTTATCTATTCCGACGGCTGGGTGGATGATGCCCGGCTGGTCGTCCTCAATGCACGAGACGCGGCCAATCGGGGCGCCGACATTCGGCCCCGCTGCCGCGTTGAAAAACTTACCCGCGTCGGAGACGTCTGGGAGATCGAAACAGCTCAAGGCATGTTCCGCGCGCGCGCGGTCATCAACGCTGCAGGGCCTTCGGTCCTCTCCATTCTCGATCGCAGCGGCGAAGAACACACCCGATCAATCCGTCTCGTCCGCGGGTCGCACATTGTCGTCCCTAAGCTCTTTGACCATCCGCACCCCTATTTCTTCCAGCTGCCCGACGGCCGCATCTTCTTCGCCATTCCCTATGAGCACGACTATACCCTGATCGGCACGACGGATCGGGATCATAAAGCGGGTGAGCCCATCGTCGCGAGCGATGAGGAAATCGCTTATCTATGCGAAGGTGCCAGCCGCTTTTTTGCCCGCCCTGTGACGCCGAAAGATGTTGTCTGGTCCTATTCTGGCGTGCGACCGCTTGTGGATGATGGCTCGGGCAAGCCCGAAGCGGCGACGCGCGGCTATCAGTTCGAGGTGAGCGACCCCGCGGAAGGTGCACCGATCCTTTCCGTTTTCGGCGGCAAGATCACGACCTTCCGCACCTTGGCGCAAGAAGCGGTTGACCGCATGGCAGAACGCATCCCCGCGCTGGCGGGAGCGCATTGGACTGACCTTCAACCGCTTCCTGGCGGGAATTTTTCGGTCAACGAGGTTGCCAACCGCATCGCCGCCTTAAAATCCCGATACCCCTTCCTTGAGCACGATTGGGCCGAAAGACTGATCCATTGCTATGGCACGCTCGCACCAGAGATATTAGGCGATGCGAAGAACCTCACCGATTGCGGTGAACATTTCGGCCATGGCCTAACGGCACGCGAAGTGCAGTATTTGATGAGCCATGAATGGGCGCAAACAGCAGAAGACGTGCTGTGGCGGCGCACCAAGCTAGGATTACGTTTATCGCAAGCGGAAACTTCTCTGCTCGCGCAATATATGAGTAGCATGGCTTGCTAAAAAGAAAGTTATCGCATCTCATACCAAAAGCATAGTCTTGGAGAGATGAGGATGATGCAAACCCACCACCGCACCTGCAACCTCTGCGAGGCAAATTGCGGGATCATCGTCACCACCGACGGATCAGACATCATCTCGATCAAGGGGGACCCAGATAACGCCCTGTCTCGGGGCCATATCTGCCCCAAAGCGACCGCGCTTGAAGACCTTCAAAATGACCCTGACCGCCTCCGCGCCCCACAGAAGCGCGTTGGCGACAACTGGATCGAGATTTCATGGGACCAAGCCTTTGCCGAGATTGGCGACCGAACCCGTGCACTATTGGCTCAAGACCCGGCGAGTGCCGCCATTTATGTCGGCAACCCAAACGCCCATAATTTCGCTAACGCTCTTAACAGTAGCCATCTTCGTCAGGCGCTTGGGGTGCGGACCATCTATTCTGCGAGCACAGTGGACCAAATGCCGCATCAGGTCGCGAACCTAAAGCTTTATGGCCATTCGGCGCTATGGGCGATCCCCGATATAGACAGAACCAAAACGCTTATCGTGCTTGGCGGCAACCCCATGGCCTCCAATGGTTCCGTTTGGACTGTGCCTGATTTTCGGCGGCGCGCAAAAGAGCTTCAGGCGCGCGGCGGGCAGCTCGTGGTGATCGACCCCCGTCGCAGCGAGACAGCGCGGATCGCAGATCGCCATATCTTCATCCGCCCCGCAACCGATGTCTACCTGCTTATCGCGCTCCTGAAGGCCGTTCTGGCGCACCCGTTGCGGCCCGCCCTTCCCAGCTTTGTAAAGGGCCTTGCAGATGTCGAGGGCGTGTTAGCAGGCTTTGACGCCGCCAGCTGCAGCGCGGCATGCGCAGTTCATCCTCATGATATCGCTTGGCTGGCAGATCGGCTCGTTACCGAACCCGCTGCGCTCTATGGCCGGATGGGGATTGCCACCCAAGTCAATGGCACGATCAATGCGTGGTTGATCGCGCTGATCAACATTGCGGCGGGCCAGTTAGACCGGGAGGGAGGGCTGGTTTTTCCAACGGCTGCCGTCGATATGGTCGCAACCCTTGGGCGCGGCAGCATCGGGCGGCGTCAGTCGCGCGTATCGGGATATCCCGAGATCCTCGGGGAGTATCCAGCTGCTGCCCTTGCGGAGGAAATCGAAACGCCGGGGGATGGCCAGATCCGCGCCCTTTTCGTTCTGGCAGGCAACCCTGTGCTGTCGACGCCCAATGGTCAGCGGCTGGATAGAGCACTGGCGGGGCTCGACCTGATGGTGTCGATCGATATGTACCGGACAGCAACGAGCCGCCGCGCCCATTACATTTTGCCGCCCGTTGGCCCGTTGGAGCGCGAACATTACGGCATGCTTTTGCTGCCGATGGCAGTTCGCAATTTCGCCAAATATTCTGCGCCACTCTTTCCGCCCGCACCGGGTGCGCTCCAAGATTGGGAAATTTTGCGGGGACTTGCGGCGGCGATCAGTGGCCAAATCGTGCAAGCTCCGGCCCCGTCCGAAGCTCTGGATAGCCTGTTACAAGCGGGCCCCTATGGCGTCACTCTTGCGGAGGTGGCGCGCCATCCCTCGGGCATGGATTTTGGCCCGCCCTCAGCCGGGCGCCTGCCAGAGCGCCTGCAAAGCCCAGACAAGACGATCGATTGCGCGCCAGAGACCTTTATAAAGGCCTTGGCGGAACTTGATCCACCCGCCTTTCCTGAAGAGACGAACGCGCTCCACCTGATTGGCCGCCGCCATGTCCGCACCAACAATTCATGGCTGGCCAACAGCCTCAGATTGGTGAAGGGGCCGCCCCGCTGTACCCTGCTCATCCATCCCAAAGATGCCGAGGCCCGAGGACTTGCCGATGGTGACACCGCAGAAGTCCGTTCCGCCTCTGGTGCTGTGATCCTCCCTGTTGAGGTGAGCGATGAGATGATGCTCGGCACCGTTTCCATCCCCCATGGCTGGGGCCATGGCTTGCCAGGTATCGGCATGACGGTCGCCAAGGCGCATGCTGGGATTAGCGTCAACGATCTAACCGATGCCCGCGCCATTGACCCGCTTTCGGGAAATGCCGGCTTTTCGTCTCTTAAGGTGACCGTTGCCGCCGTTTAAAGCACGGCAACGGCCTCCCCCCCCTTTATTCTAACGTTCGGCTGCGATCCGCACTGCGAAGCCCCCCGCAGGAGCCATCCAGATATTGAGCATATCACCTTTCTTCACCGTGCGGGTTTCATACGCCATACTGTGTCGCTGATCGGTTCGGTAATCTGCATTCAGCCCATCTCGATAAATCTTAGCGGTGTAAGACCGCCCCGCGTCAAGAAAGTCGAGCTTCGCAGAAATTGTCCGCGGATCCGCATCGTTGACACCACCCACATACCAATCGTTGCTGTTCCGGTCCTTGCGCGCGAAAACGGCATAATCGCCGACTTCTCCCGCAATGAGATGGCTTTCCGACCAATCCGCAGGAACCTGGCGAATAAAGCCGAGTTCACGGGGATATTTCGCCAATTCCTCAGGGTAATCTGCGGCCATCTGGATGGGGGAATAGAGTGTAACATAGAGACCGAGTTGCTTGGCCAATGTGGAGGCAAGACGCACCCCGGAAGATCCTGTTAACGACAATACACCCGGCGTGAAATCCATCGGGCCCGAGAGCATCCGCGTGTAGATCAGCGTCGGCTCATGATCGGGCGAGTTCGCATATTGCCCCCAGGCGTTATACTCCATCCCGCGCGCACCTTCTCGTCCGATCCAGTTGGGATAAGTCCGGCGCAGGCCCGTATCCTTGATCGGCTCATGCGCGTTGATCGCGATTTTATATTTAGCCGCGGTTTCAACCACGTTCAGGTGGTGAACGGACATACGCTGACCGTCATGCCATTCCATCCGCATCGCACCCTCGGCATCGCCCGGCGCGATGATCCCACCTGCATCTGCGACATAGCCTGTCTTCACAGCCTGAATGCCGACCTTGGCATAGAGCTTCATCGCGTCTTCAAGCTGAGCTTCATAGACCGCGATATTGCCGCCCGTTTCGTGGTGACCGATGATCTGCACGCCCTTTCTGCGCGCATAATCCGTCACTTCTTTCAGATCGAAATCAGGATAGGATTCGGTGAAGCTATAGTAACCTCGGCCGAACCAATTGCCGTCCCACCCCTTATTCCAACCTTCAATCAGCACACTCTTGAAGCCATGCTTTGCAGCGAAATCGATATATTGCTTCGCGCGCTCCGTGGTGGCCCCATGGTTCGGGCCAGACGCCCAACTCCACTTGCCCGTAATCATGCCCCACCAAATGCCGATATATTTATGCGGCTTGAACCAACTGACATCGCCAATCTTATTAGGCGCGTTGAGGTTCAGCTCCAGGTCGCTCTCGACAAGCCCCGCAGCGTCATCCGAGACACGGATCGTCCGCCACGGCGTAGAAAACGGCGTTTCTCGGATAACCTTAGCCTCCCGTGATGAGGGAGACAGCATCGAACGGAAGGTCTGCCCATCGGCGCGCTTGAACCACATGGCCGCATAATCGACGAGCGCCGCTTCGTGGAATGAGAGGTGGGTGCCATCGTCGAGCTTCATCGTTATCGGCGTATGGGCAGTTGCGACAGCGTCGATCCGGGTTTTCTGATAAATCTGTTCGTACCGGTTCCACTCCCCGCCCGTGATCCACCAGGCTGTGCCGGGCTGCGCGATATCAAACTCTGTCAGCTCTTCAGCAATCTTCATCACCTTCAAATGGGGTTGATCCGGGATTTCGTAGCGAAAGCCCAACCCATCATTGAACACGCGCACACGCACGTTCATCTGACGCTGAAAATCCTCTTTCTGCTGAAAGCGGACGAGCAGTTCATTATATTTTCCGCGGATGAAACGGCGTTCGCCCCAAGGCTGCTCCCAATTTTCTTCGCCTGATGCACTTTCCTGCCCCACAAAGCCAAAGCCGCGGACCATCGCGAAGCTATCTTGGAGGAGGAACCCCATTTTCGAGGGCGCAATCAAGGGCTTGCCGTCGCGGATGACACTATACCGGACGCGACCATCATGATCGATATCGAAAGATAGGTTTAAACGGCTGTCCGGCGATGACACGCTGGCAAGCGGCGCCGCCAAGCTCGGGACATCAAGGCAAAGCGCCAAGAACGCCACAAAAACCGCAAAAATCTGCTTCATCTGGAACGTCCTTTTCATCCAATTTGCGACGCGATGAAGGCGCCATAAGGGGGCAAATGCTCAAGGGTAGCGCCATTCACGCCAGTCAAGAGCGACCAACTTCCGATCGGGAGCGTAACGCGCCGGAGGCTTGCACCCATATTATAAGCGCAAACCAGCACCTCCCCCTCAACCTCTCGATGCAAGATCAATAGGTCGTCGGCAGCTGTTACGATCTTCAAACGCCCAGCTCGGAGTGCGGGATGGGTTTGACGCAGCCTAATCGCTTGCCGGGTCCATTGAAGAAGCGAATTCGGGTCTGCCTCTTGCCGGTCAACTGCCAATGATGAATGGTCTGGGCCGAGAGGCAACCAAGGCTTCACGTCGGAAAAACCACAATTCTGAGCAGCCGATTTCCAGGGCATCGGCGTTCGAGCGCCGTCTCGACTAAGGGTAAGAGGCCAGTTCGCGATGGCTTCAGGATCTTGCAGATCTTCAAAGCCGATCTCGACCTGCGTCATGCCAAGTTCTTCACCCTGCCAGACAATGATATTGCCTCGCAGGGCAACGAACAGAAGCATGACCATTCGGGCATAGTCTTCCCCCTGACCCTGGGGCGCCCATCGGCTCGTCCAGCGCGGCGCGTCATGGTTAGAAAAGGCCCAACTTGGCCATCCGATCCCGGGGATATCGGGCCATTCTTCCAAGGCTTCGCGCACCAGCGCGGGTGTTAGCTGGTTCGCATAGAGAAAGTTGAACCCATAGGCACTGTTCAGGTGCCGATTATCGGCCGTAAAGGCTTTCATTTCCCGATGCGCGTTGGCCCCGCCAACTTCGGCAACCGTGAAAATGCCTTCATAGCTATCCGTTAAATCACGAAATCTCTTAAGAAACTTGGGAATGTCGGGATGCGACTGATTGTGAACATGCAACTGAAAATCAAACGGCCGCGTGCGAATGCCATTGTCCGCAGGTGCTGGCGGGTTATCGGTTAACGCTGGATCGTGCATAGCAAAGTTGATGGCATCAACACGGAAACCGTCAACACCGCGATCCAGCCAAAACCGCGCGACGCCCAGCAGCGCATCTTGAACGGCAGGGTTATGGCAGTTGAGCTGCGGCTGGGTTGATAGAAAATTGTGCATGTAATACTGGCCACGGCGCGCATCCCATGTCCAGGCAGGACCGCCGAACACGGATTGCCAATTATTTGGCGGCGCCCCATCTGGCTTGGCATCGGCCCATACATACCAATCCGATTTTGCATTGGTGCGACTGGCGCGACTTTCAGCAAACCAAGCGTGTAGATCTGACGTATGGGCATACACCTGATCGATCAGCACCCGAAGGCCTAGTGCATGCGCCCTTGCGATGAGCTGATCGAAATCCTCCAGCGTCCCGAAGATCGGGTCAACCCCGCAATAATCGGCCACATCATAGCCGAAATCGCGCATCGGTGAGGTAAAGAATGGCGACAGCCAGATCGCGTCCACCCCGAGCGTAGCGACATAATCGAGATGCTGGGTAATCCCTGCTAGATCCCCAATGCCGTCGCCATTAGAGTCAGCAAAGCTGCGCGGATAAATCTGGTAGATGGCGGCACCACGCCACCATTGCTGATCCTGCGCAGGCAAAAAGGCGGCGTGTTCGATCATTGGGCGCGACAGATCATATAATCGAGCGGAGCGAGCGTAATGGCCAACTGCCCGGGCGCTTTGGGCATCGTCGGGCACTGGCCCTTCAGCGCCCCGAACCGCGTCGTTCGCGGATCGACCTCAACATGAGCCTGTAACGGCATCGTCGATGTGTTGAAGATCGCGACAATCTCCTCTCCGCTGTCTTGATCGCGGCGGGACAATGCAAACAGGCCGGGAATGCTCGAGTCATTGCGCACAATCTGACGTCCCCTGCGCAACGCAGGGTGTGCCGTGCGGAGCGCCGAGAGATCAGCAATTTCTCGATAAAGTGGGTGGCTGGCATCAAAATTGGACTGCGCGGTCGTCGCCTGTGTCCCGATCAAATCATTGTCATTGTAAGAGGCGACACGTGACGGGAACATGTCTTCGCGAGCATCTTGATCCACGCCGTCGCCAACAAATCCCTGCTCATCGCCCGAATAAATGGTGGGAACTCCTCGGCTGACGAACATCAATGCATGGCCGAGGCGAACGCGCTTCAACAGTTCCGCATCATCCGCTTGGGGATGGGCCAGCCGCATATCTCGCGCAAACCGGCCAAGGTCATGGTTGCCGAGGAACACCGGAAGACGCAATGCCGCGGCGGCACCGCCTTCGTACAGGCTGTCCCCTTCAAACAAATAGGTCAGTCGATCCGTGCCCGTCTTGCCCGACACGACGTCAATAGCTGCCCTGCGAAAGGCAAAATCAAGGACAGAAGGAAGACCCGCTTCTCGCGTAAAACGCGCGAGCGTCTGAACGTCTAAATCACCTGTCGCGACTTCACCGAAAACGTGAAAGTTGGGAATGTTTCTGGCCTTGGCACGCGCCACCATGGCGGGCGCAAACTGCGTCCAAAACTCTGGATTTACATGTTTTGCGGTGTCAATCCGAAAGCCATCAATCCCAAAGCGATCGATCCAACTGCCGTAAATCTCGATAAAGCCATCTACGACGCGGGGATCCTCCGTCATGAGATCATCAAGCCCGGCAAAATCGCCCATGGTCGAGTTCTCACCCGCGAAGGTGGAGTCTCCGCGATTATGATAATATTTCGGATCATTAAGCCACGCGGGCACTTTGACCTTCGCCTCTTCCGCTGGGACGACGACTTGATAGGCATAATCTGTATCGGTCAGCCGCGCGAAGTTATCGGGAGTTTGAACCGAATCTCCTAAAAAGCCGTCATTGATGGGCGCCCCATCGCGCTGGCGACGGGAATAGGGATAATCCGCACGGGAGCGATAGGCACAGCTGCTGGTGGGGCACTCCCGATACTGGATCACATCCGCCGTATGGTTCGTGATGATGTCCATATAGACCTTCATCCCGCGGCTATGCGCTGCCTCAACAAGGGCCTTAAAATCGGCCTCTGTCCCAAAATGGGGATCAATCGTCGTAAAATCGGTCACCCAATAGCCGTGATAGCCTGCTGACTCCTGCCCTTTCCCGCCTTGAACAGGCTTGTTTTTGAAGATGGGGGCAAGCCAAATCGCAGTAGCGCCCAATGACTGGATATAATCCAGCCGAGCAGTCAGCCCTTTCAAATCCCCGCCATGGTAAAAGCCCTTATGCGTCGGATCAAAACCTGTCTGGAGGGCTCCGCCCTTCAAACCGCCGCGGTCGTTGCGAGGATCCCCATTTTCAAACCGATCGGGCAAGAGGAAATAGATAATCTCATCTTCCGGCAAGCGCTGACGCATTGTGTCAACTTTCGCCACAGATGAAGAAGCTGCCAACGCCGGCGCGGCGGGGCTCGACAGACCTGCACAGGCGACTAATCCAAGCGCGAACGAGCGTAGCGACAACATGCCTTAACTCCTCTCACCAGACGTCATGCGGGCCTGCGTTTGCTCAACGAGCGACGCGATATACGCCGCGTGATCTGGCAGGCGCGCAATATCGCGCTCAAATGCATGGCGCACAGTTGTCAAAAACTGGTCGAGCTTCTCAGGCTCCAGCTGATCGGCCAGCGGATGCCAGCCTTGAGGCTCCACCCCCTGCCCAATCATAACTTGAACCCAGCCCGGGACATCGAAAAGCTCATCCTGATCGCGGATGACCCGCCCACCTGCCCGGAACATATCCAGCTTTTCCCGAAGGCTGTCGGGGATCTCCATGGTGCGGACATAATCCCAGAAAGGTTCCCCTTCGCGGTGATTTGCATGGTAATGAAGGATGATAAAATCGCGGATGCGCTCCATCTCATACGACGCCCGCCGGTTGAAATGATTGCGCTCTGCCGGTGTCGGCTGACCCGCCACAAGGTAATCTAAAAGCCGGTTAATCCCAGTCTGGATCAAGTGGATGCTGGTGGACTCCAAAGGCTCAAGAAAGCCAGACGCAAGGCCGATGGCGACTACATTATGGTTCCAGAACTGGCGGCGCATCCCGGTCTGGAAGCGGATGAGACGGGGGTCCGCGATTTGCTTGCCATCCAGATTGTTGAGGAGAATGGCCTCCGCTTCCGCTTCCTTCATGAAAGACGAGCAGAAAACATGGCCATTGCCGATCCGACTCTGCAGCGGGATACGCCATTGCCAGCCTGCAGCGTGCGCGGTTGAACGGGTATATGGCAGCAAGGGACGGACGCTCTCGCACGGAACAGCGAGCGCCCGGTCGCACGGTAGCCAGTGCGACCAATCAATATAGCCGGTCTTAAGTGCGCCCTCGATCATTAAGCCGCGAAAGCCCGAACAATCGATAAACAGATCGCCCGAGACCGCAGGCCCGTCAGCCAAACGCACCAGCGTCACATCACCATTTTCAGGGTCACGCGTGACATGCTCAATCTTGCCTTCGTGGCGATGCACGCCCCGAGCCTCCGCATAGCGGCGTAAAAAGGCGGCATAAAGTCCCGCATCGAAGTGATAGGCGTAGACAAGCGGCGGCAGAACACTGTCTGGCGCACGCTGGACATGCGCAAATCGGTTCTCGGTACACGCCACATTGTTCAGGACATAGTCGCCGAACGGAGCTGCCAGACCAAGAGATTTAGCGCGCAACCAATAATGCTGGAATGGCAAAAGGCCCAGCCCGCGCCCCACCAACCCAAAAGCGTGAATATAGCGGCTATCCGGCCGTCCCCAGCCGACAAATTCAATCCCAAGCTTATAACTGCCCTGGGTCTCTCGGACGAATTGGGCTTCGTCAATGCCCAGCGCCGCGTTGAAGTTCTGGATCATCGGGATTGTGGCTTCGCCGACACCAACAGTGCCGATCTCATCCGATTCAACAAGCGTGATCGACCAGCTTTTATCCAGAAAGCGTGATAAAGCCGCGGCCGTCATCCAACCGGCCGTCCCGCCGCCGATAATGACAATCTTTCGACCTGGCAGTGATATGGGCTCGGGCGTGTGAGACATCGTCCGTCAATCGTCTCTTCAAAAGCCCTCCCCCGATGCGCAGCACCGGGGGAGAGGCATATCAATCAGAACTTATAGGTGAAGCCCGCCATGAAGCGGCGCCCATAATTCTGGTAGTTCATCACCTGAAGCGGCGCGTCGGGGTTGATCGCGACGAACGGCTCATTGGTCAGGTTGGAACCCTGCAGGAAGAGCGACAGGCCTTCCATGCTGCTGCCCGGCTGGAAGTCGTATCCAATCTGCGCATCAACAACAGTCTCAGAGAGCGCCCGGCGACGGATGCGGTTCGCGCCGAAGCCCGAAAAATCGCCCAAGAAGGTCGAGCGATAACGGACCGAACCGCGGATACTGAACCCGCTATTCTCATAATAAGCGGTCCCGTTCGCCACCCAACGAGAATAACCGGGAATGTCCGATGCCTTGCCATTGGGCTCCGGTTTGATGCGCGACTTGGTATAGCTCACCCCGCCCGTCACGCCAAAGCCCGAGAGGCTCTGCGAGAAAGTGTCGAACGGCAGCGTTCCGGCCAATTCGACCCCGTAGATCTCGCCGCCCTTACCGTTGATCGGCTGAGAGATGCGGCCCTGCACGTTGTAGCTGTAGCCCGGATCGTTGACCGGATAGCCAGTGAAGTCAAACGGCGCTTCCGCCGTGTAAATATAGTTTTGCAACTTCTTCCAAAACAGCTGAGCAGCGACATAGCCCTTTGAGCCGAAATATTTCTCAAAGTTCAAGTCGATCGCCGTTGCGCGATAGGGGCGCAGATTCGGGTTGCCGCCCGAACCCTTGATGATCCGCTCAACCGGATCAACGCCATATGATATATTCACCCGCATGTCGTCGAGCCGCGCGCGCTGCAACTCACGCGCAGCGGCGAGACGAATGACAAAATCATTGTCAAACCGCAACGAGAGGTTGGCACTGGGCAGAACGTCCCAATATTTATCCCCCAAGGTGCGGCGCGAGGCCCCTGTCGGGGTCATGATATAGCCGTTGGACGACTGATCGGTGTGGATTGCTTGGACGCCCACATTGCCCGACAACACAGCACCGGACATTTCCCGCTTCAGGTTCGCCTGGGCGAACAGCGTCAGCAGATCTTCGCTGATCTGGAAGCCCTTAAAGAGAACATCCTTCGAGGTGTTGGCAATTTTGGTGTAGACACCGCCGTTCAACATTTCGAGCGGATCGTAGCTGAGCACCGGACCCAGCCCCAGATAGTCGAGATTGGTGGGCTCAAGCCGGTACTGGCTCGGCACCTGCGCCTGCAGCGCACCACCAGAAAGCTGGAGGAAATACTCGTCAGCCGTCAAAGACTTATCGCGCGTCACATAGTCAACGCCAATCTGGACAGATGAAATCAGGCCGCCGTCAAATTCTTTTTCAAGATCGGCGTGATATTGCCACAGCTCGTCGTCGACGATGCGGTCATTATAATAGCCATGCTGGCGGCCGCCGGGCGCGCCACCGCCCCAACCGAGCGGGTCCGTCAGGACAATCAAAGCTGGATCGCTGTAATTCAGGCTATGAGACGTGAACCGCGTACCCGATCCCGTCGACTGGAACGTCAGCGAGTCAACGGCGCCAACCCCACCGCCCGGACCCGTCCCGGCGTTCGATTCCAAGATGAGTTCGTTACGATCCGTGCGCGAGTAACCAATATCGAAATTAGCATTAAGCCCATTATCGCCTTCATATTTCGCGTTGAAGCCACCCGAGTAAAGCTTGGCTTTACGCTGAGTAGTGTGGTTATTCACGACGCCCTCGACGCCAGTGAAAGTCCCGCCGACGATCTGGCCATTCTGAACCTCACGACCAGTGGCAGAAAGCTGCGCGCCCGACCATGCGAGCGGAAGCTCGATACCCCGCTTGATGCCACTATCATCAAAATTCGAATAGAACCCATCAACGGTCAAGGTGAGTTCTGGTGACGCCTGATACTGCATGGTCCCATTGAGGCCGAGGCGCTGCAGGTCAGACGACGTCACAAAAGGTTTCACACCACCGACAATTTTGTTACCCGCCGGTCCATCGGCATAGCCCCAGGCTTCAAACTCTTCTGTTTGGTAGGGCTCATCCGAATAGGCGACAGAGAGCGCGATGCCGAACTTATCATCCGCAAACTTGTCCACAAAGGTGCCGAATAAGCGATAGCCCTTGCTGCTTGAACCGCTATTCAGCGCGCCAAGATCCGCATAGCTGCCGCGCGCACCAAAAGCGATCACCGGCTTGGTTGTTTCCAGCGGACGGACCGTGCGGATATCAATCGTGCCGACCAGCCCCTGACCCACGAGGCTCGCAGACGGCGACTTGAAGATGTTGACGGCGCGGACAATTTCTGAAGGATATTGATCAAACTCAATCCCACGATTGTCATTGGTTGAGGTTTGCTGACGGCCGTTGAGCAGGGTGCTTGAAAAATCAGGGCCAAAGCCGCGAACAGCAATATAGCCAGCACGACCATAAATGCGCTGAGACGTCAGACCCGGCAGACGCGCGATAGACTCCCCAATTGAGGCGTCAGGTAATTTGCCGATATCTTCTGCGGAAACTGACTCAACGATCTGATCCGCGGCTTTCTTTTCGCCAACCGCGCTCTCAAGGCTGGCGCGGTACCCCGTCACCACAATTTCATCGCCACTCCCCGCGTTAGCCGCAGACTGTGCGAACGCCGGCGCTGCAACAGCCAGACCAACCCCCAATGCAAGAACGCTCGCCGAACGGCCCAACGCGCTGCGCGAATTCACGACACCCGAACTCTTCATTGTCTCATCCCCTCAAGCCCGACGCAGCTTGCTTGCAGCGCCTTGTAATGACTGCCTACCCGCCCAAACCTCTCGATAGATTTGGGGTAGGATGCCTTCAAAACTAATTCAGCCATTCCACCGGTGACAGCATTGCGTATACGTATTCAGAATGTCATGTTGCGAACGCCGCAGGTCGGAAAGGTAGATAAGCCCCGGCCTTCAGCGCATAACATTCGACGTAAGATCGAAGTATAACAATAGCTAAGGGATGGGTAATGTCGGATAAGCCGACGTCCTTTGACATCGCGCAACTGGCTGGCGTTTCGCAGCCCACTGTCTCGCGCGCCTTGCGCGGCAGTTCCACAGTCTCCGAGAAAACCCGCAAGCGCATTGAAGCCATCGCTCAACAACTCAACTACAAAGTTGATAAGAACGCCTCCAGCCTGCGACGCCGGGAAACCAACACGCTCGCGCTCCTCTTCTACGAAGACCCGATGCCCGACGCGACAATCATCAACCCCTTTTTCCTGTCGATGCTCGGCGCAATCACTCAAACCTGCTCTCGGCACGGCTATGACCTTCTTATTTCCATGCAGCAGTTTTCAAGCGACTGGCATGTCGACTTTGAAGAAAGTCGGAAGGCAGATGGCATTATTCTGCTCGGGCATGGGGATTTTGAGCCCTACCGGGCCAAGCTCGACCGGCTGGTTGCACAAGGCACCCATTTTGTGCGCTGGGGCCCAACGCAGGACGCGGATCTCGGGATTGTTGTCGGCAGCGACAATTTTCGGGGCGGCGAAGAGGCGACAGCGCACCTCCTTAATCTCGGTCGGCAGCGTATTGCTTTTCTTGGTGAGGCGAATAACCATTTTCCAGAGTTTAACGATCGCTTCCAAGGATATCTCAGCGCGCATCAAAAGGCCAAAATTCCCTTATGCGCCGATCAAGGACTCTATAGAGCGGCGCATACAGAGCAATGCGGTCATGACGCCGTGTGCTCACTTTTCGCCGAAAACATCGCCTTTGACGCCATTTTTGCGGCAAGTGACCTCATCGCCCTCGGCGCGATGCGGGCGCTTCAAGAACATGGCCTAGATGTTCCGGCCGATGTTTCGATCGTGGGTTTTGATAACATTCTCGCCGCCAACCTTGCCCGTCCGCCCCTGACGACAGTGCAGCAGGATTATAAGCGCGCAGGCGAGGTTCTGGTCGAGACCCTAATTCGGTCAATCCGACAAGAGCCTGTGGAATCGAGCACCCTGCCCTGCAAGCTGATCATCCGAAAATCCTGCGGCGCTGCCTGAAGGTCGGCGCTCACCCTCGAGATAGAGGAGCGGGCGCATTCGTATACATGGGATCAGAGCGTTGAGCATAACGCATCAGTCTGCCACCACATCGTGCAAGAAGATAACGAACGGGGGAGGAAGATGGAAAAGCCGCGCCAGAATTTTTGGGGCCTTTGGAACATCTCTTTTGGCTTTTTTGGCATCCAAGTGGCCTTTGGCCTTCAAAATGCGAATATTAGTCGCATTTTCCAATCGTTGGGATCTGATGTTGACGATCTAGCGCTACTCTGGATCGCGGGCCCGGTAACAGGCCTTCTCGTTCAACCCCTTGTTGGTCATTATAGTGATCGAAATTGGGGTCGTTTTGGCCGTCGCCGTCCCTTTTTCATGGCGGGCGCATCACTTGCTGCCCTGGCCCTACTGGGACTTCCAAACGCGGATATCCTCTTGATCGCTGCCGTGATGTTGTGGCTGCTCGATGCAGCGCTCAATATCACAATGGAACCGTTCCGGGCCTTTGTGGCGGATATGACCCGCGAAGACCAAAGAGCACAAGGATATGCGGTGCAGACGATGTTTATCGGTACCGGCGCCGTTCTTGGCTCGCTGGCGCCTTGGCTTCTGGCGCATCTCGGGGTTTCAAATGTCGCCGCTGGCGGAATCCCACCCTCAGTGCGCTATTCCTTTTATTTAGGTGCTGCCGCCATTTTTCTGGCTGTTTTTTGGACGGTCATGAAAATCAAGGAATATTCCCCCGAAGAAATGCGACGCTTTCATGGCGAAAGCGAAAACCATCTGAATCAAGCAGTACTTATAGCGTCCCCGACAGGGCTGGCATGGTTAGCTTTTGGCGCGTTAGTCTTGGTGCTTGTGCAAATGCTTTCCCTCGACAAGCAGCTTTATATCTTGGGCAGCGGCTTGAGCCTCTACGGATTGTGCCAGATCATTAACGCGGGTGCTCTTCGTCATGGGCGAACACTGGGTGCGTTGAGCCAAATTTTGAGCGACTTCAACACGATGCCCCTTACCATGCGACGGTTGGCGCTTGTTCAGTTTTTCACGTGGATCGCGCTCTTCATCATGTGGATTTATATGACCCCAGTGGTAACCCAATATGTCTTTGGTGCCACTGATCCGGCGACACCTGCCTATAATCAGGGGGCAGATTGGGTAGGTGTTCTTTTTTCGGTGTATAATGGTGTCGCAGCTTTGGCCGCGCTCGTTTTGCCGAGCCTTACCCGGCGGATAGGCGCCGCGCGCACCCACATGGTGTGCATGATGACAGGCGCCGCAAGTTTCGCTGCGATCCTTGTTATTCGCGATGCCACGTTACTGCTTATTCCCATGGTCGGCATCGGCGTTGCATGGGCCTCTATCCTGACCATGCCTTATGTGATCCTCTCCGCGGTTCTGCCGCAGGAAAAGCTGGGCGTATACATGGGGATCTTCAACTTTTTCATCGTCCTCCCGCAATTGGTCATCGCGACAATCATGGGCGCATTGATGCGGAGCTTCTTCCCGGGAGAGCTGATCTGGACGATGTTGATCGCAGCAATTGTGATGATGAGCGCGGCCATCGCAATGCTGCGTGTGCAGCCTCTTGGCCCAAATGAAGAGTGAACGATGAAAGCGCTTCTTTATCTTCTCGCATTGGGCCTTGCGAGCCCTATCATGCCGTCAGCTGCGCGTGCCGCGTTGCCGACTACGCCGATGCAGACCATTTCTGATGAAGGCCAATTTCTGCAATATCCAGCCATTAAGGTTAAAGGCTTGCCAGACCAAAGGCTCACCATTTGGCTGCCGCCAGGCTATGATGCCGGGTCGGGACGTTACCCGGTGCTGTATATGCACGATGGGCACAATCTATTCGATCCAGCCACCTCCAATTTCAACAAAGCATGGCACGCTGACCGCGCGATGCGGTTTTTGGTGAACCGCGGCGACGTAGAACCGCATATCATCATCGGCATTTGGGCACCGGGAAAAGATCGGTATCGGCAATATCTTCCGATGCCGATCTACACAGCCGCTAGCCCAGCATTACGCGCGCAAATGGATCGCCTTGCGGGCGGGCCGATCGTGTCCGAAGCCTATCTGAACTGGATCACAACTCAGCTAAAACCTTGGGTCGATAGAAGGTTTCGCACGCGCCCCGAACAGCAGAGCACCGCCATTGCCGGATCAAGCATGGGCGGGTTGATGAGTTGCTACGCCTTCATGGCTCGCCCTCAGATATTTGGCCGGGCAGCGTGCATCAGCAGCCATTGGCCTTCGGCTGACCCAAGAGAGGTCGGTCCGACCAATTCAGATTTGCAAGCCCTATTGACGCACTGGTTCCGCAAATCACTCGGGGTTCCCAACCAAAGGCGATTGTGGATGGACCATGGCACAGCGACACTGGATGCCACTTACGCGCCATATCAACGCGCGGTTGATGCCGAGGTTGCGGCGATGGGCTGGCAAAGAGGCAAAGACTTTGAAAGCCGTGTCTATGAGGGCGCCGCGCATGATGAAAACGCGTGGGCTGCGCGGCTGGAAGACATTTTTAGGTGGTTGCTGAACACCAGCGCGTCGCCGCCGCGCTAACACGCCGCCCCTCTCCTTTTTAGGGCTCTGGACAAGTGACTAAGGGTTCAACATAGTCCTGGCCTTAAAACCAGCGATGGGAGAGACGAAAATGGCAACCCCGCGTGCGCTTACGCCGGTCGATGTCAGCGACGTCACGCTCTACACTGAAGATCGTTGGCGCGAGCCATTTGCGCAATTGCGCGCTGAAATGCCTGTCAGCTGGCGTGCGGATAGCCCCTATGGCGGCTATTGGTCTGTCGTCACGCATGATCTCATCACTGAGGTGGAACTCCACCCTGAGGTTTTTTCGTCAAGTTGGATAAACGGCAACATCACCATTGCTGACCCGGCGCCGGAATCAAACCTTCAGAATTTCATCGCGCAAGATCCGCCGCTGCACACCGCACAGCGTAAAGTCATCGCGCCTGCCTTCAACCCCAGCCAACTCACCAGGCTCGAGGACCAGGTGCAAGCGCGAACAAAAGCGCTTCTTGATAATTTGCCGGTCGAAGAGACGTTTGACTGGGTGGAGCAGGTGTCGATCCCGCTGACCATCGGCATGCTGTGCATCCTCTTTGACATGCCGTGGGAAGAGCGCCACGATATTAAGCGTTGGTCAGACTGGGCGAGTAACATCGGCCCCGACACTGGCACAGACGAATATCGCGCCGCTTTCATGGCGCAAATGATGGAAATGCTGGAACGTTTTGACGGCTATATGGAGGCGCGCCGCCAATTGCCGCCTAGCGATGATCTGTTGAGCCGCATGGTGCATTCAGATGCGATGGGCGGGATGACTCCGATTGAGCGCCTGTCGAACATTGCGCTTTTGATCGTCGGCGGGAACGACACGACCCGCAATTCGATGAGCGCGCTCGTTGAAGCCTTTCGCCTCTACCCCAGCGAAGTGGACAAGCTTCGGGCTGATCCCGGGCTCGCCGCCAACGCCGCACAGGAAATCATCCGCTGGCAATCGCCCGTCACGCATATGCGCCGCACCGCGGTTGTTGACACTGAATTGGGCGGACAAAGGATCGCCAAGGGTGAGAAAGTGGTAATGTGGTATATCTCGGGAAACCGCGACGAACGCGTCTTTGCGGATGCGGACCGTTTTGATGTCACCCGCGGAAATGCGCGCCGCCACATCGCCTTTGGCCACGGCATTCACCGCTGCGTCGGGGCGCGGCTCGCCGAAATTCAGGTCGGCACCCTTATCGAGGAGATTGCAAAGCGCCGGCTTCGGATTACCCCTCAAGCTACCCCTACCCGATTGGCAAGCCCGTTTCTCCATGGCTTTACGGCGATGCCTGTTCAAATCAGGCAAGACTGACGCGCCCTTCCCTAACCCTGGAACAAGCAGTTTCTAGAGATTATGAACCATCGCCTTTCTTGCGTGAGCGCCGCGTTTCTGGTCTGCGCGGCGTCGATCCCGACTGTTTCCGCCGCGATTGCGCCGCCGCCAGAGGCATCTGATATCGTCGTGAGTGCACCAGGCGGCGCGATCGACAGCGATGAGGGTGCGGCGCTCGGCCCCGCGCAGCTTCAAGGCTTGGCCCGCCCCGATCTTTTTAGCGCGCTTCAGTTTCATCTGCCCGGCATCAGCTTAGCTGACCCTCAGGGCAATGCTTGGGCGTCCGGTTTTACCTGGCGCGGTTATGGGGTCTCAGCGCTCCAAGGTACGGAACAGGGCATGGCCGTCTATCTCGATGGCGTCCGCTTTAATCAACCTTTTGGCGACACGCTCTTGCTCGACCAATTGCCCGAGGCAGCGTTGGCATCTGCAGAATTGCGAGATGCCAGCCCTGTTTATGGGCGCAACGCGCTGGGCGGTGTTCTCTTGCTGCGAAGCGCAACGGGGTGGGATCGCCCCGGGGTCACGGCACGCAAATGGGTTGATGATATTGGCAGCTATGGCGGCCAAGCGAGCATAAGCGTGCCTGGAGCGCGTGATGCCCTGCTGATCAGCCTCGAAGGCATCAACGATACGGGGTGGCGCCGGTATAGCCCCTCCCAATTGGTCCGCGGCGCCGTTGCCCTTGACCATCGGGGGGCGGCATGGGGTATCGGGATCAGGGCCGCGGGCGCCGATACAGATCTGACCGGCAATGCAGTTGCCCCAATCGAGCTGCTCGACGCCGATTATCGGGCAGTCTTCACCCACCCGGACAATAGCCGATCGCGCGGCGGACATCTGATGGCGTTGCCCTGGGTCACCCTCAGCGCGTCCAGCCGGCTCGAAGCCAGCCTCTATCTGCGCCAATTAAACCGCCGCACCGGCAGCGGAGACTTATCTGACATCACCAATTGCACCAATGCACCGCTTTTCCTGTGCGTCGAGGATGAAGATGACGGGGAAGAACAGGCGCTTATTGGCTCGGCCGGAAGCCCGGTGATGACAGACGCCGGTGTCGATGAGTGGGGCGTGATCAACCGAGGGAAAGAGCTAACAAGAAGCCAGGGATTTGGCCTTCAATGGCTCCACAATCGCGAGACTCCTGAGGGCGCACAGCGGTTGGCGCTGGGGATCGCGTGGGAACGGGCAAAAACGCGCTTTGAGGGCACAACAGAGCTGGGCAGCCTAAGCGAGAACCGCGCTGTGGAAGGGCGCGGCCTGCTCATCTCGAGCGATGGCGGCGCGATCACGCCGGTTGATCTTGTATCGCAGATCGCAAACCTTGCGGTGTATCTGAGCGCCGAACTTCCGTTACCCGCAGGATTTACCATCGAAACGGGCGTACGCTGGGATGCAACGCGTGTCGTTATGGAAGACCAAATCGGCACCGCGCTCAACGGGCGTCACCGCTTTGATCGGGTCAACCCTATGGTGGAGCTGGATTGGCAACCGGGCAGCGCCAACTGGTCACTCCATCTGGGCTTTGCACAAACAAGCCGTGCCCCCACCCCGGCCGAGCTCTCCTGCGCCGATCCAGAGCGCCCGTGCGCCCTTGGCGCCTTCTTCATCGCAGATCCGCCGCTGAAGCAAGTTGTGGCGCAGCGCTGGGCGCTCGGCGTAAGAGGCGGCTCCAACTGGCGCTGGCGGGCAGAGCTGTGGCGCAGCCTGAGCCGCAATGAAATCCGTCAAATAGACTCCGGGATCAGCGGGCGTGCCTATTTTGCCAATGGGGGCCGGGGTCGGCGTGAAGGATTTGAAGCATCCGTTGATCGACAATCAGGACCATGGCAACTCGGGATCGGCTACGCCTTCACCAAAGCCGTCTATCGCGATGGTTTCACGGCAGTGGCGCCGCACAACCCGGCCGCGTCAGACACCGGAACCATCATGGTTGCCCCTGGCGATGAAATGCCGGGCATCCCCAAACATAGCGCAAATGTTCATCTGGGATGGGCGGCAAAGAACTGGGCGTTCTCGCTTGATATGCGTGCCCAATCCGGCCCCTATCTTTTTGGCGACGAAGGAAATGAGAACCCGCGCTTACCCGGCTATGCAGTGATCAACCTTGGTGCCCGCCATATGCTCGGCAGGGGCGTAGCGCTTGCGCTCGAGGTTCGAAACGCGCTCAACCGCCGCTACGCAACATTCGGCACCTTTAGTGAAACAGACGAACTCGCCCTTGAAGAGGCGCCCGGCGCGCGCGACCCTCGCGCTTATGCGCCAGCTGCTCCACGCCGCATTGCCCTATCCCTTAGCGCCCAGTTTTAGGCGATTGACGATCAACTGCGCTTACGGACAAACTCGGCGCGCAGCACCAGCCCTTTGATCCCGTCATAGCGGCAATCAATTTCTTGCGGATCTCCCGTCAATCGGATCGATTTGATGAGTGTCCCGCGCTTGAGCGTCTGCCCCGCGCCTTTGACCTCCAGATCCTTGATCAGCGTGACCTGATCGCCATCCGCCAAAATGTTGCCCACAGCGTCGCGGACCTCGACTTGATCCGCCGCCGCTCGCTTGGCCGCCAATTCCGAAGCCGGCATCCACTCGCCGCTTTCCTCGTCATAGACATAGGCGTCATCATCGTCTTGCATTGTTATATCCCCTTGAACCTGGTTCATCTCTCTCGAGGGCTCCCTTGCCCGGTCCCGAGCCAGTGCGCAATCTTCGGAAACCGCCGAAGGACCAACCGCTCGACCAATATCACCAGCGTCAACGAAGCTGCGAATAGCGGCAACAGGCAGAAAAGCAGGACAATGGCCGCCCAAATAGCTGGTCTGGGCGCATGTTGAACCGCAGGTGGCGCACCAAGGACACCGACCGGCTTTCGCGTGCGCCATAGAAGAAATCCCGTCACCGACATCGCCATTAGCGCCAGCGCGGTCAGCACCCCGATCGCCTGATTGATCGGGCCAAACAGCTGCCCTTCATGCCAGGCAATCCCATAGCCAATCACCCGATCAATCACATGTTTGTCGGCAAAATCCTCCCGCGCCGTTTGCGCACCTGTCATCGGGTCAAAAGACAAGGTCGTCCGCAATGGGCGGTTCTGGGCATCCGATCGCACAGTCCACTCCATGCGCGGCGGCGCGCCAAAGGCTTGCGGCGCGCCGGGCGGCGTCACAATCACCGGAAAGGCAAGCTGGGCCGCCTCCGCCTTGGACACGATATCCTGAAGCGTCACACCCGAAAGTGATCCGCCTTGGCGGCGCTCTTGGGCAAGCATCGCCATATGATCATGCGGCTGGTGGTCTGCATGGTCGGCGGCATCGGCCGCCTTTCCTCCGATCGTCCAGTCCTGCGCGCCTTTAACCCAGCCCATTTCGGTGCGCACCGCTTTGAACGCGCTCCCCCAGACGTCAGCCCAGGGGAGGCCGGTGAGGAGCAACACCATCGCCAATCCCGCAACCCAGAAGCCCGTCACGGCATGAAGGTCCCGCAAAAACATCCGCTTCCCAGCCGCGAGACGCGGCCAAAGCGTCCCGGCCAGTCCCCGCCCTCGCGGCCACCACAGAATAAGGCCGGTCAGGATCATGACAATCGCCCAGCTGGCTGCCAGCTCGACAATCCAGCTCCCCGCTTTGCCGATCATCAACTGGCCGTGGATATCATGGACAATCTCCATCACCCGAGACTCCGGGTCGAGGATTCCAAGAACCTTCCCTTGTGGCGAAACGAAAATGTCCCGCATGGTTTTGCCATCGGCGAGCGCCACATGCACCATGGCGGCATCCCCCGGCTTTTCTGGCAATCGGTAGCTGTGCAGAATGGCGCCGGGCACCGCCGCGAGAGCTGCATCCATCTGGGCATTGGCACCTACCGCGGCATCGGTCGTCAGATTCTGAAAGGCGCGCTCTTCCCATCGTTCGATCTGTGGCTTGAACAGGTAGAGCGCACCTGTCAGCGCCAGCAGCAGCACCATCGGCATCACAAACAGGCCCGCGTAAAAATGCCACCGCCAGATAGCACGATAGAGAGTCGCGGGATCAGACGCTTTCATTTTATCTATTTTTTTCATTATTTTACCACTTTGATTTCAGATCAATTGCAAAGCTGCGCTGGGGCAAGGGGTGTGCCACATAGGCTTTGTCATTCAGCAGATTATCGATGCCGATCCCAAGTTCGGCCTGCCGGGTCACGTGCCATGTCAGCCGGGTATCAATCGTCAGATATTCGCTTTGAAAGCCATAGGCATCGCCACGAACAAGGCCGAACAAATCAGAATTGGGCCGAGAGGCAACGCGCCACCCAATTGACGCGCGCAGCGGCTCAGCCAAACGGTATCGCAAATTGCCATTGGATCGCCACCGCGCGATCCGCGGAAATTGCACCCCTTCCGCCGCTGGGTTAGAAATGTTGCGCAGGGTTTTGGCATCCGTCCAGGCCAGGTTGGCATCTAGATCCAGCCCCTCAAGCCAAAGGTCGCGCTGCTCCATAATCAGTTCCACGCCATATTGGCGGACGCGATCGACATTTTTGTAGCTGGTGGTCACGCCGCCATAGCTGTTGAGGCCTGAAAAGCTGAAAATCGCGTCACGCACATTTTGGTAGAACACGCTTGTTGTAAGCCGCATTTTGCCCCGGCGATAACGTAGGATCAGATTGGCATCGTGAGACTTTTCGGGCTTCAGCGCGGGATCAAAGCTCTGCGGGTCAATACGCTGGGTGACATCATCAAACCGCCCTTGATAGAGTTCCCCCACTGTGGGGAAGCGCTTAGCCGTGCCAAGGCTGATTTGCAGAGCAAGGTCGGGCCGCACATCGCCCTGGAGGCTGAGCTTCGGGCTCCAGCCATGCCCTTGCCGCGGCGGGTAGAACGCATCTCGGCGGACACCCGCAACCGCTTTCGACATCCCACCATCAAAGGCGCGCCATTGCTCATGGCGCAGACCCGCCGTGACAGTCCAGTCATCGGCGAGGTGTATCGCGTCTTCTGCCCATAGGCCAAAAAGCTCGGTTTTTCCGAAGGTCGAGCTGGCATAAAGAGGCGCCGCCGCCGATGCCCAGTTGCTCGTTGTGAAGAGATCGCCTGACGTTGTGTAGCGATTGGCGCTCGCCCCAAAGGCCAGATGATGTGCGCCAGATTGGCGCTCCAACCCAAGATCGAAGGTTATCCAGCCGGGGTTGTTCATAAGGCTCTGGGTTCCCTGCCCCTTGGCAAGGCCCGTCGCATAATCTTTTGACGTGCGGCTATCCCAATTCGCGATCCAATATCGGGAAAGATTGGCAGACACATCCCAGCCCGCAAGTTCACCGGCGACTTTCAGGCCCACGAGATATTCTGTCCGGCGCATCGTCGAAAAATTAAGGCCATTGGCGTTCCATGTGCGCCCGTCAAAACTGACTTTACCCTGCGCGATCTCGTCGCCCGTTAGAGCATTGCGGAGCCAACTCCGAGGCTTGGTCAGATCCTGCGCAGTGCGCCAGAACACCCCTAAAGCATCGATTTGCCAGCCATTCCCAGCGTCAAAGCCGATCCGCAGTCGCGCCTGATCTTGCATCACATTTACTGGGGACACAGCCCCAAAAACGGGGCTCGTCAGCCGCGGGTCGACAAAGGCACCTTCCACCGGAGCCCCCGTCCCAGTTGTTGGGGACAGAAGCGTATAGGTCATCGATTGACCGGTATTCTCAAAATGCCGCCCCGAAATACGGGCCGACCATGGGCCGTTTTCCTGCTTCCAGTTCAGCCCTGCTTCAAGGCTATAGCCTTTGAAATTCTCATCAAATCCATATTCGCGAAATGGCATGAGTGCGGCTTGCACATTGGCATATGCGCCGTTTTCTCGCGGGGCCTCAGTTGTGACAGAGATGACCCCGCCCATGGAATTGCCGCCATAGCGAGCCGAATAGGGCCCATAGACAATATCAAACTGGCGCACCTCGGCAGGGCCGACCACGTTCCACTTGGGCGGAAAGTCCCAACGATTGCCGAGAAAATTGGAGACAACAAACCCATCGACCATCACGATGGTCCGCGCGCTTTGGATCGAATTCGCTCCACGCAGCGCGACCACCGCATTATCATCACCCGCAAAGCGCTTTCGGACGAAGAAGTTCGGCGCATATTTCATCAAATCTTCGACATTGATCGCGGTAATCGCGTCGAAATGTTCCTGCCCCAGCGACACGGAAAGACCGCGCGGCACAACCGTGATCGGCGCCTCTCTTTGCCCGACGACAAGGATTTCGGCGGCATCATCGCCTGCCGCCTCTTCGGCAAAGGCGGGAGGACTGGCCAGCATGGCGGCGACGGCAAGAAGCGAGCACGCCAACTTGGGCGCACGTGACGTTAAAAAGATATTCATAGGGTTCGATCCTGAAAACAGGTGGCATCAAAGATGACGCCAGCACGGCCTACGCATGGCAGGCCGCCATCAGCAGCGAACAAGAAGAGGTTCGCCGCGCGATATTAGCGCGACGAGGGGGGACCTTGAGATGGCGGCGGCGGTGCCGCCAGCCGATGAAGCGTGAGATCCGCAATCGCACTACCGAGAGGAGCTGCCAGAACAGGCAGCAGCGCAAGCATAACACCCGGCACCGGAGGCGCTACCAGGTCGGGCGCGATGCCTGAGGCGAAAAGACAAGCGCCATCCGCCATATTACCTGCATCGCGCTTGGCAGGAGCATCGAGATCAATCAGGATTTTCTGGCCTGCAACCCCGGAGCAAAGCTCTACAGTAATCCCATGCGCGGTCGAACCCGGCATAAAGCCTGCAGGTACGGCAATACGGACGAACAGGGCAAGCGCCATAAGCCCGGCAAACAGCAACCGCATCGCGTCATTCTGTCGGAGGGAGCGTCCCATCCGCGCGCCTCTAGCGCAGCCGTAACGATCTGTCACCCCGCGTCTCAACGTAGATTGAGACGCGGGCAGCGTCAGGCAAAGCCCTGCTGCCGGGCAATCAGTGCCGCGTGTGTCCGATTGCGCGCGCCAATTTTTCGGAAAACGGCCTGTGCGTGCACCTTGACTGTTGGCTCGCTGATCGAAAGCCGCCGAGCAATCTCCTTGTTAGAGAGGCTATCGCAGAGCCCCTCTAGAACCTGCCGCTCCCGTTCGGTTAGGGCGTGGTGGAACGGGGAAACCGACGGCGTGTCTCCCCCTGCCCCCATAAGGCCCTGTGGTGGCACATATTGTTCCCCTGCCACCATGAAGCGAACCGCGTTCAAGAAGGAGCGTCCCGACATGGTTTTAGGGACAAAGCCAGCCCCGCCCCGTTCGAGGCAGGCAAATGCCGCATCGGCAGGTGCCGTGCCCGACATAAGCGCGACAGGGCTTCCGCCACCTGCCTCTATCGCGCGGGAGAGCCCCTCATAGCCATTCATCCCCGGCATCGAATAATCGAGCAAGACAAGGTCGAACCGGTGCTGGCGTACCTCCACCAAGGCGCCCGAAAGATCTGATGTGTAGATGACGTCCGCTGCGAGTTCCCTGGTCAGCATTGCCCCGAGGGAGTCGCGCAGCAGATCATGATCGTCAGCGATCAGAATTTTCATCGGCTTTCCTTATACAACACCGGCGAGATGAGATGATACAAAGATTTACAAAAATCCCTATATTACTTCCTCATTTATAGCTATAATGTCGCATTGTTGCAATTACCCAATCACAGTAAAATCTATCCAAAGACGCTATATTCATTCCCTTTCTACAAAGGTTAAACACCCTGCTTAAGCCGCGATTTTTCCGACGCCATATTTGCGCATTTTTTCGATGAGGGTGGTG
>VFQT010000688.1_pt1 | contig 46600 bp, 46 predicted proteins | sample 3512381 | NCBI WGS metagenome assembly VFQT01 (sample SAMN10412376, study PRJNA504923) | tailings metagenome | isolation source: Relicate 2 Philex TSF3 active mining site | place: Philippines: Tuba, Benguet | collected 2017-08-29 | reverse complement strand
CGCAATGAAAAAGATTTTGTTTGTTCCGATGAATTGGGGATTGGGCCACGCTACCAGGTGTGCTGAATTGATTCACCGTGAAATGAATTCTGGCAACCTCGTATTCATTGCTGGCAGCGGTCCATCAGGCGAATGGTTGCGGAATTATTTTCCAACCTTAACTTTTCTAGAGGGTTGTCCGGGATACCCGGTTCATTACTCGGTCAAGGGCGTACATTGGTGGCAATTGTTATTTCAATGGCCGTTGTGGGAATGGACCAATTTTCAAGAAAATCGTTGGCTTAAAAAACAACAGCACATTCATCAATTTGATGAGATCATCTCAGACAATCGTTTCGGAATTTGGCAGAAAGGTGTGCATTCTATTTTCATCACGCACCAGACCAGTCCTATTTTGCCACGATGGATAAGGGGCATTTATCAATTTCTTTTTTGGAAAAGAATGAAACGATTTGATTCGATTTGGATTCCTGATTTTGAGGAAAACGAACGCAGGTTGTCTGGAATATTGAGTACCGCTCCTTCAGAATCGTCAGTGACTTTTATTGGTTGGATTAGTCGATTTAATGTTCATCGATGGGAAGTTCAAGCTTCACCTTATGAATGGGTGGGTTGGATCAGCGGCCCTGAATGGCAGAGGACAGTGTTAGAACATCAATTGATGCATTTGTTCAAACAATCGGAAAAACGATGTTTGATCATTTCCGGACAACCTCACATCAAACGGCAACAGTCGGTTGGAATGATTGATTTGATTTCCCATCTTGATGATGAAAAGATGTCATCAGCCCTGAGATCAGCCAAGAAAATTTTTATGCGTCCGGGTTATTCATCGTTGATGGATGTCAAGGCTTTGCATTTGGAAGCCGAATTGATTTTTTTTCCTACGCCTGGTCAAACAGAACAAGAATACCTTGGACAACACTGGTTTCAATTAAAACACTAAGTGTTTTTTTTGATCCAAGTAAAAATTCGATTTAACGCCTCGCTCATGACCTCGATGGTCGTTGCACAACTCATGCGAACATGTCCTTCTGCGTCAGGTCCAAACCACTGTGGTAGACCTGGTACAAGTTTGACCTTTGCCTCCGACTCAAGTCGCGCGCAGAGCAATTCTGCATTCTGGTTTTCAGGAATTTTTAACCACAAAACAAAGGTGGATTGAGGCTGATTTACTTGAAAAAAATCTTGCTCTTTGTTGATTCGTTGAGTGGCATAATCGAGTGTTTGACCGATTGTTTTTCTGTAGGTGATCCCAGCTGTTGGGGAGGTCAAAGCTGCAGTTCCCGCTACCTGAGACAAAGTAGAAACGCCTTGAGTGGTTCTGGTGTAGCCCTGACTGTTCATCAAGTTTTGAATTTCCTCTTTGTTAGGTCCAATTAGCGCACCAATGCGTAATCCAGCCAATCCAAAGCCTTTGGAAAGCCCGTACACCACCCATGTATTGGGATGGTATTTAACCATGCTTTCAAATGGGCGATCCCAAACCAAATCGCTCCAAACTTCATCGGACAGTAACAATAAATTGTTCTTTTTTACAAATTCAGCAATGTCAGTTAAGGATTGCGCATCATAATGAAAACCCAATGGATTGTGCGGATGACAGATCATGATGGCCTTTGTTTTATTGGACAAAGCGGATTGCCAAGCATCAGGGGTCCACTTGCTTTCTGCTGGTATTCTTTTGACGACGGCACCAGATTTTTCTGCACAATGACCCAAAAGAAAATCCACAGGATCAGGAATTAATACCTCGTCTCCGGGTTGTAGAAAATGGTAGCACCAATCTTGAATGGCCGTTGCAGCGCTGTTGGTAGCCAGTACTTGGTCACTTGTTATGTTGGCAGACTTTTGATTTTTATAATGCAGCGCAACACTATCTCTGAAAGCAACATTGCCTTGAGCGGATCCGTAGGGGAATAAATTCTGCTCACTGGCTTTGATGATGGCCTGACTGATTTCAGAAGGAAAGGGCAAGTCGGCATCTGCGGCAGTCAATGGGATGACATCATCCGCCACTTCCGCCCATCTCAAATTGAAAGCATTGGACTTTAAAAAGGAATAAGGGATGCTGGATTTGTAGTTCATGATTCGACGTCAAATGCTAATGGTACATGATTGATCATGAAGTCTGATGATTCTGTTGCGAAGAGATGGGCATATTCCATTCCTTCAAAGGCGATTCGTTCACAGGTCTCTCTTCTGTTGTTGAAGTGTTCTTTGGCCACATCGGTTTTATGGGTTACAATATCATGCGTTGTGGTAAATGACAATACATCCTCTATGGCCAGATTGGTTCCTTGACTGGTAAAAGGCAATACGATGTGCGCGGCATCTCCCATTAGCACAACGTTATTGACGATATATTGGTCAACACCCAAAAGTATACGTCCTCTCCACAGGTAGGGTGTGTGGACATGGTGTTGCAGCAAATTTTGAATCCAAGGATGTTGACTATGTGAAAGGTTTTTTTTTACGAATTCGCTTAATTCACTATTTCTGCTTGGCGTTGGAAACTTTCGACTTGAAAGTTGTAGGTAATAAATGACTTGTCCCGTTTTTAAGGGTAAAAATCCTACGGCTATTCCGGGTTGATCAAAAACAATTTTCACCAATGAGCCGGCATGTTGGGCACAGAATGCTTCATCGTAATAGGAACCATTGATTTCGTAAGTGGGGGCATCCAATGTTTCGGAATCAGGGAATAAATATTTTCTGACCACCGAGTGTGAACCATCACAACCCAAAATCCAATCATAATCTTTCGCAGGGAATTGATTTCCGCCATATGTGAGTTGGCGATTTTCGTTGATCCCAACATAGTCTTGATAATAGGTAACATTGGACTGAATGTTTTTGGATAAAGATTGCAAGAATACAGTTCGACTAATGCCAAAGACATTTTCCAGCGGTGTAATGTTTTTTATTTCCATGACATCATTCATGGTAATCACTTGTTTGGCCGATGTGGTGAAGGGCTCTATCGTTTTCCAATGCCCCATATCTTTTAACGCCTTGACCCCATTGGGCATCAATAAAAATCCAAAACCTAAATTGCCTTGTAAAAAATTCTGATCGTAAATATCAATGTGAAAATCTCTTTTCTGCAGCTCTAAAGCGGAAAGCAAGCCGGCAACACCTCCTCCAATGATGGCTATTTTACTCATAAGACAAGTATACGTAATCAAGTTTAAATGGTTACAACTAGAAAAAAATAATCGGGGTTTATCCGTTCTCGTTTATTTTCGCATTCAAATTAATAAGAAATGGGCGTACTAGTAGGCAAAGATTCACGCGTTATTGTTCAAGGTTTCACAGGAAGTGAAGGAACTTTTCACGCGCAACAAATGATAGAATATGGAACCAATGTTGTTGGAGGAGTGACTCCCGGAAAGGGTGGTTCAACGCATTTAGATCGTCCTGTTTTCAATACTGTTGCTGAGGCTGTAGAGAAGGCGGGTGCTGATGTAACCATTATTTTTGTTCCTCCAGCGTTTGCAGCGGATGCCATCATGGAAGCGGCTGACGCAGGCATCAAGGTGATTGTTACCATTACAGAAGGTATTCCTGTAGCGGATATGGTCAAGGCCAAAACTTATGCAGTGGCGAGAGGTGCGCGTTTGATTGGTCCAAATTGCCCTGGTGTTATTACAGCAGGCGAAGCAAAGGTGGGTATCATGCCCGGTTTTGTTTTCAAACAAGGATCAGTAGGTATTGTTTCTAAATCAGGTACCTTGACATACGAGGCGGCTGACCAAGTAGCCAAGGCCGGTTTGGGTGTAACAACAGCGATTGGAATTGGAGGAGACCCCATCATTGGTACTACAACTTTGGAGGCTGTTCAATTATTGATGAATGATCCTGAAACCAAAGGCATCATCATGATTGGTGAGATTGGCGGTGAATTGGAACCCAAGGCTGCCATGTGGATCAAGGAAAATGGAACCAAACCTGTTGTTGGATTCATTGCCGGAGAAACTGCACCAAAGGGTCGCACCATGGGGCATGCAGGTGCCATAGTTTCGGGCGAACATGAGTCCGCGAGTGCTAAGAAAAAAATCATGCGTGAATGTGGTATTACTGTCGTAGACTCTCCAGCTGAAATCGGCCAAGCGATGGCCGGATTGTTGAAGTAAATAAATATTGGTAAAAGGAAAAGGGCCGCATCATGCGGCCCTTTTTGTTGTTGGATTGAACAAATCAATTCATTAGTTCACAAAAAACGTTTCCTTCCTTGGTCTGCATCACTTTTAATCCGGCTGAATAAGCCAAGATATTTTCAATGGTTTCAGATGAAGGTTGATGATTGATTTTTGAAACAACGAGAGTAGAATCTGCCATAAGCGTTTTTTATTTTTTAGATGAACGCATAGGAAATGGATTTATTGTCTAAGAAATATTAGAATACAAAGTTAATGGAGGTGTTGAGTCCAAATCCTCTCAAATTCCTCTGGTAACTGAATGGAATCAAATAGTTGACTTTTGTATCCCACAAGATGTATTTGTTCTTGAATAGCTCCAAACCAACTGAAGGGGATACGTAAAAAATATCTTGTGAACGAACCTCATTGCTAGCAGCTATATAACCTACGGTGTAGCCTGAATAAAGATTGCCAAATTTGTTGGAACCTCTTCCAAAGTGACGCGAGTAGAAATCTTGTCCAAAATTCATGACAAACAACTCAGAAAAAATGGTAGAATCTCCCGCGGGTTTCTGAGTGGATTGGTAAACCCCTACTGAAGCGTAACTCTTCCCCTTGGTGAAGAGGTATTTTAAAAAGTATCCCTGATAATAGGCTGAAGAAACAGTGTCATTTGGATTTTCAATTTTAAGGTAGCTGTATTCAACCCCAGGCATATTGACGAAAGTAACTCGACTCTCCACGGGGCTCGTCATTTCTTCCATAATGGTAATTGTAATGCGATAGGGTAGGGCATTCTTCTCCAAAACCGTTTTTCTTTTTTTCAAATTAAAAATTCTATCCTCTAACCCTTGCTTTTCTCTCCACAACGATTCGTATTGGGCTGATTTCATTTCATGTTGCTGTAAAATTTGCTCAAATGAATTTTTTTTCTGAGTCATAAACTCAATTTCCAAATCAATTTCATCCAATTCCAATTGGTAGCCTGTTGTATTAATGTCATCGTTGCTGATGTAACCCCACGTATTAATCAATGTTCGCATTTGAACGTATACTTCTTTGTTGGCATCAAAGGTGGCGGTAATGCTCGTCTTGGATTCATCTTGAGAATTGATATTGATATTATTCTCTGCAATAAATTTCCTGAATGACGCTTTGCTCGTCGTATAGTCAAGGGTAATAACGGTGATGTTTACATTGGATCCTGTTAGCGTTGTCTTTTGAGACATCATAAAAACACTTTGAATGATGAATATGGAAAATAGAATAGCTTTTTTCATGGTCAATTATTTATTCAGCTAAAATACGATTATTGGAGGATTGCGCTATATTCGCATCGCATTTGGTTTTTGTTGAAGAACAAAACGAAGAGGGAATGGAGTGAAAGACTCCAACTGTACCCGCAGCTGTAAACCTCCCTTAAACAAGGAAGTTCAATATCTAAGGCCACTGAGAAATTGGGAAGGCCCATTGAATGAAGGGGTGAAGTCAGAAGACCTGCCAAGTGTGTTATTTTTTCAATAAGCCCGGGAAAAGGCTTAAAGAGATATGAAGCATTGGCTCGCATGCATATTGTTTTTGGGAACTTTTTGTTCCACTGTCGAATTGCTTGCAATCGGAGACGAGGATTCTTTGCCCAGGTATTATTTTAATGTTCCGCTAGAGAAAATTGAAGTGCGATACATTCAGCCTTTTCACCGTTTGAGTGGTGCAATGGATTCTATGTTTTTCACGTTGAACAGGAGCATGGATTTGGGAAGAGCTCTTTCCAAAATGGGTCATGTGAATGTATATCAATACGGGCCTCAAGGCACTGCTTGTTTGGTACGCATGAACGGATTAAGTCCTGATCATACCCAATTGTCTTGGAAGGGTGTTTCTCTCAATTCTCTTACACTGGGACAAACAGATTTTTCGTTGGTCCCTGCTTATTTTTTCGATCAACTTTCCATCGGGTCATCTAAGTCTATCGATAATGGTGGATACGCTGGTTTCGGTGGAAATATCAATCTCAATCAATACCAAAGTGAACAATCGCCCTTGGTGAGCTTTTGGATGGATATGAATTCTCTTCGCAATCAATCGAGTGGTGGAGAAATAAATCAGCATAAGATAGTGGATGAGAAAAAGAGATGGTTCAATCAATTGAAATGGATTCAAGGTCATTTTCTCAATGAATTTTCTTATCAGTGGAGGGATTTGTTGGGATCAAGAGAAATAGAGCAATCCAATAATGATGTCTCTCAATACGGTTTGTTGTATAAGACAAATTTTGAATGGGGACAGAATCACTTATCGGGTCAATATTGGATTGTGCGGCGCAATGCAGAACTTCCCAATACAATGGGCCAAGATGGCAAGTATTTGCAAGAGCAAGACGATGACATTCACAGGTGGCAAGTAGGATTGGAACACAAAACGAAAAGTGAAAAGATTCTTCGCACTTGGGCTGTGAATTATGTCGGAACGTTGGACAATCAGCAATATCGGGTGAATTATCAATTTGAAGGTGTAAATGGATGGAGTAAGAATAGAACATTGATTCAACAGCATTGGTTCTCAGGTTTGCTGCAATACAGGTTCAGAAGATATTGGCAAAATATTAAATTGAATCACAGATTGGTTCAAGTGGGGTATGACTTCAACCCCGTTATTCGGCAGCAGATACCACAATTGCTATCTGAATCTAGATGGTTGGGGGAGCGATGGAATTTTTATTTGGTGGCGGACAGGCAATACTGGGGAAAGCGTTCCAATGATCAGCATGAAGCCTCCATTGAGTGGGTGAGAGGAAATACCAATCCCGATGTACAGAAGTATTATTTACGGGTCCAAATGGCTATTTTTTTTCATCAACGCATGCCTGATTTCAATGAGTTGTATTGGCCAGGATCTGGCAATCCTGAATTGATGCAAGAATCGGCCAAAGGCATCAGGACTTTTGCAGAGTGGATGCTTAGACCAGATAAGGATTTTCAATCTAAATTTACTTTTGACATAGAATACAACCAACGATGGGTCAATGATTGGATTCAATGGGTGCCCTCCTCCAATGGAATTTGGTCTCCAATCAATCTAAGTTACGTTTTGGCGCAATCTTTAAATGGAAATGTAAAATGGAGTTTGCCGATTGTTCAAAGTGTTGTGAAAACCAGGGTTTTTGGACAAATGAATAATGTCACATTGCAAAATGATCTGAATAATTCAGATGCCCAAAGTCGGACTCAATTGCCATACACCCCCCGATGGAAATGGGGAATGGAATGCATGTGGATGAGCAAAACCAAATTTTTTGCTCAAGTGAATTACAAATGGACCGGTTTAAGATACACGGATGAATCGAATCAAATCGGTTCATCACTGCCCAACTATTCACTATTAGATATTTCTCTTGGAAGGTATTCATCCCATTCAGGAATTCAATGGTCCGTAGGCATAGACAATGCACTTGATGCTCAGTATCAAGAGATGAGGGGATATGCATTACCAGGAAGAGTTTATAAATGTCAAATTAATATACAGATAAAATGAAAAATTTACTTTACATCTTAATGGCTGTAGCCATGTTGACCACTTCATGCAAGCCTGACGACTCATCTCAGGATGGAGCAACGGCCATGCCCTACGATTTGCGCGATGGGTTATGGTGGGTCAACGAAGGAGCTTTTAACGGAAATAATGGAAGCATTGATGTCATAACCTCGGATGGCAGAATAGCCAAAGATGCTTTTAAACAATCCAACGGAACGGGACTAGGAGATGTTCTTCAACGGGTCAATGTATTTGGAGATTTGGCCGTTGCTGTTGTCAACGGTAGCAACCAAGTGGTGATCATGAATACATCGGATATGAAAGTTATTCGTGTCATTGCTGATTTGGATTACCCTCGTGATGCGGTAATTGTGGGCAATTTCATTTACATTGCTCAGGGAGCATTGGGAGGAAAAGTAGGTAAATACAATACGAGCACCGGTGATTTGATTGGAGAGATCAATGTTGGACAAGGTCCAGAACGATTGATGGAGAACAATGGTCAACTGTGGGTGTTGAATAGTGGTGGGTGGTCAGTGGACAACACGTTGACAATTTTGGATTTGTCATCTTTTACATCTGTTCAAAATATAACGGTACATGATAGACCATTGGACATTGAGTGGGATGAAGCAACCGGAAAGATGATGGTGCTATGTTCAGGTGAGGTTTTGTATGACGCTAATTGGAATGTTACAGGACATACTGCTGCCGCCATATACTGGATAGATGCAGTTAGTTACGATTATACTTATTTGGAATTGCCCGCAAATGGAGAGCATCCCAGAAGCATTGCCTGGTCAAAGACGAGAAGTGAGTTGTATTTGGCCAACCAAGGGATAGATGTTTATGATGGACAAGGAAATGAACTGTGCAACGGATGTTGGACCGGAGATGCCTATACAGTAGATGCGGATAATGATGGAAATGTCTGGATTACCAGCACACCCGATTTTACAAGTGAAGGAATAATGAGCAAGGTCAATGCATCCAACTGGAGCACCATCGCGAATTACGCATCAGGAATAGGTACATCTGCAGTTGTCGATCCAAGGTAAATTCAAAGGATAAATTTGATATATTTGCACGAATTTATTTTTCTGTAAATTCATTGCACATGTCCAAATTTTCAAACAAAGTAGTTGGCGAAGGTTTAACCTACGACGACGTGCTGTTGATTCCCTCTTTTTCTGAGATTCTTCCCCGTGAAGTTTCAACACATTCAAAGTTTTCGAGAAATATCCCGTTGTACGCCCCTGTGGTGAGTGCAGCCATGGATACTGTTACGGAATCAGAGATGGCCATTGCAATGGCGCGTCAAGGTGGGATTGGTGTGATTCACAAAAACATGACTATTGCTGCTCAAGCTGCTGAAGTTCGTAAAGTGAAGCGCTCTGAAAGCGGAATGATACAAGATCCCATTACGTTGTCTCAAACAGCAACTGTGGGTGATGCCTTGGCCATGATGTCTGAAAATAGAATTGGCGGAATTCCAGTTGTGGATGAAGAGGGCAAATTGGTAGGTATCGTTACCAATCGTGATTTGCGATTTGAAAAAGAAATGGCCAAGCCCATTGATCAAGTCATGACCAAGGAACACATTGTTACCACGGACAAACCAAAAGACTTGAAAGCGGCAGAGAGCATTTTACAAGAAAAGAAAATTGAGAAATTGCCTGTTGTTGATGAGACAGGGCGTCTATTGGGTTTGATTACCTACAAGGATATTTTAAAGTTAAAACAATATCCCAACGCATGCAAAGATGGCATGGGCAGATTGCGTGTTGCCGCTGCAGTGGGAGTTACTTTCGATACCATGGAGCGCGTTGAGGCTTTGGTAAAGGCGGGTGTTGATGCAGTGGTGATTGATACAGCCCATGGACATTCAAAAGGTGTGATTGAAACACTGAAAAAAGTAAAAGCAACTTTTGGAGAGAAGATTGATATCGTTGTTGGTAATATTGCTACTGGAGCTGCTGCTTTGGCTTTGGTTGAAGCGGGAGCGGATGCCGTCAAAGTAGGAATTGGTCCGGGTAGTATATGCACCACAAGGGTTATCGCGGGTGTTGGTGTTCCTCAGTTGACAGCTGTAATGAACGTTGCAGAGGCTCTAGAGGGTTCAGGTATTCCTATCATAGCCGACGGAGGTATTCGTTTCACTGGAGACATCCCCAAGGCCATCGCAGCAGGGGCTTCTACCATCATGGTTGGATCCATGTTAGCCGGTACAGAAGAGTCACCAGGCGAAACCATCATTTATGAGGGGCGTCGTTTCAAAAGCTACAGAGGAATGGGTTCTTTGGAAGCCATGCAACATGGTTCAAAGGACCGATACTTCCAAGATGCGGAGGACGATATCAAGAAGTTGGTGCCGGAAGGAATATCTGGCCGTGTTCCGTTTAAGGGTACTGTGCAAGAAGTCATGTATCAGGTTATCGGAGGATTGAGAGCGGGAATGGGGTATTGTGGCGCCAAGGATTTGAATGCACTTCAGAATGCACAGTTTGTTAGAATTACACATTCTGGCATCAAAGAAAGTCATCCCCATGATGTCTTTATCACCCGAGAGGCTCCTAATTATAGCATAAAATAAGGCCATGGAATTGCTGAACGGCTCGTTGATTGCCAATACCATCAAATCGGAATTAAAGGCTAGGGTCAATGAACGCAAAGCAGCTGGCCTTAAGGTTCCACATCTTGCCGCAATTATTGTGGGCAATGATGGCGCGAGTAAAACGTATGTTCAAAGCAAAGTAAAATCATGTCTTGAATTGGGATATGATTCTACCTTGATTGAGTTGTCAGAAAATACAACGCAAGAGGAGTTGCTGAGCAAAATTAAATCGCTCAATGACGATGTTGAAATTGATGGCTACATTGTTCAACTCCCATTGCCCAAGCATATTGATGAAACAGCTATTTTACTCGCTGTCGATCCTAAAAAAGATGTTGATGGATTTCATCCAGAAAATGTTGGTAGAATGGCATTGGGATTACCCGCATACCTGCCTGCTACTCCAGCAGGAATCGTTGAGTTGTTGTCACGTTACAATATTGAAACATCAGGAAAGAAGTGTGTGATCATTGGACGTTCTCATATAGTTGGAATGCCCATGTCGCTCTTGATGCAGCGCAATCATCCATTTGGCAATGCAACGGTAACAGTGGTGCATTCTAAATCAAAGAATATCCTTGAGGAATGCCAGCAGGCAGATATTCTCATTGCAGCAGTTGGAAAACCTTATTTTGTTACCGCCGACATGGTTAAAACAGGAGCTGTTGTGATTGATGTGGGAATAACGCGTGTTGCGGATGCAACCAAGAAATCTGGTTTCAAATTGGCGGGTGATGTCGATTTTGATCAAGTGTCTCAAAAAACGAGTTTTATTACTCCTGTTCCTGGTGGAGTGGGTCCAATGACAATTGCGTCATTGTTGATGAATACCATGCAGGCAGTGGAACTGAAAAAATAATGGTATGAAGAAAATTTTGATATTGGGTTTAACATGCTTGATGTTTTCGATTGGATCGCAAGGTCAGAGCGATGGCATCAATACGCGTATGGATGGAACGCAAGCGCCGGAAACGGCAAAAAATCCAGTCAACAAGGGACAAAGGGTAAAGATGGATCCACAAATGGAACCGTTGGGGCCCATCCGATTGAATCTTGACGACAACAAAATTGACTTGCGTGATTTTGTTGTGGATTATACATTGGTTCGTCAAGTTACATTTGACGGCACCCCTGTTCCAATCAAAGACAGGGTAATTACTCTTCCAGCGCCCAAAGGTGGGGCATTGCATGAGTTGACTTTAATGGTTAATGGTGAAGAATTGAATATTCCCGTTTTCAAATCCAACAAAAACAAAGTTGTATTTGAATACAAAGCATCTTCTGACAAAGTATCCAATGTGAATTGGGCAGGAAGTCTCAATGGATGGAACAAGTCATCTACACCATTGCAAAAGGACAAAAATGGAGTGTGGAAGTTGATGATGGAAGTGGAGAACGGTGAATATCCATACAGAATTTGGGAGGATGGAGAAGAGAAGTTGGATGCCAATAACCCTAATCAAAAAGACAATGGTCTTGGCGGAAAGAATAGCGTTTGGGTAGTCGGAAATGCTAAATCATCTGCCAAAATCAGAACCTTTATGATGGAAGGAAGCACTTTGTATTTGTTGGCAGAGGGCAAAGTAGACCGTTTTGTTTATTATTTGAATAACAAAAAAGGGGGAGAGGGGATTGTTGAAAATGGTAAATTCATCATTGCCTTGCCCAAAACGATGTGGTCGGGTTATTTGCGCGTTTACGCAGAATCCAATGGGCAACTGATCAATGATTTGATGGTTCCATTTATGGATGGTTCACCTGTGATGACACCACAGTTTTTGCCACGTCAAGATCCTAGGGGACAGATCATGTATTTTATGATGGTGGATCGTTTCTTTGATGGAACCACAGCCAATAATTATCCAACAAATGACCCTGCCATTTTGCCTAAAGCCAATACAGTGGGGGGTGACTTGGTTGGAATTTCTCAAAAGATAAACCAGAATTATTTTTCTCAATTGGGGATAAACACTTTGTGGATCTCACCAATTTGCAAAAATGTGGAAGGTGCTTGGGGATTGTGGGACAAAGGAACCAGAAGTAAGTTTTCAGCATATCATGGTTATTGGCCTCTGGCTTTGACCAAAATCGATAAGCGTTTTGGAACGGAGGAAGAGTTTACCAACCTCATCAATCATGCTCACAACAAAGAGATGAATTTGATTGTGGATTATGTTGCACATCATGTGCATCAAGATCATCCACTGGTAAAAAGTAAAAAAGGATGGACAACACCGTTGTATCTGCCAGACGGCAGCATGAACACCGAGCGCTGGGATGATCACCGTTTGACAACATGGTTTGATACCTTTTTGCCGACTTTTGATTTTTCGAAGCCTGAAGTGGTGAAAGCCCTTTCAGATTCGGCTTTGTATTGGGTAAAGAAATTTCCCATTGATGGTTTTAGACATGATGCCACCAAACACATTCACACTGAATTTTGGAGAGAGTTGACCTATAAAATAAAAAAGGAGAAACCTACAGTTCCACTATTTCAAATTGGAGAAACCTATGGAAGTCCTTCTTTGATACAATCGTATTTGGGGTCGGGATTGTTGAACGCCCAGTTTGATTTCAATTTGTATGACGCAATGGTGGACGCCTTTGCCAAGAATGAAACGGATTTTAAAAATCTTGAGCAAGTCATGATGGAATCTCTTCGTTATTATGGTTCACACCACAGTATGGGAACCATAACAGGGAATCAAGATCGAGGAAGATTTGCTTCTTACGCAGATGGAAGTTTGAAATTTGACGAAGATGCTAAGTTGGCTGGATGGACCAGAGACATTAAAAATCAAGGTTCAGCTGGATTCAGAAAAATGGAGCAGCTGATGGCTTTTATCATGACTTCTCCGGGTGTTCCTTGTATATATTATGGAGATGAAATTGCCATGCCCGGTGGAAATGATCCGGATAACAGACGATTAATGACCTTTGATAACTTAACCATTGATCAACGCAAATTAAAGGCAAGTGTATCTCGATTGACCACTTTGCGCAAGAAGTCAATGGCCTTGATGTATGGAGAGACTGAAATCCTTTTGAATAGCGGACAAACTTTCGCCTACATGCGTCAGTATTTTGGAGATGTGGTTATTGTGGTATTTGACAAAAAAGATCTCAGCCCCAATGATACCAATTGGGTGCAAATAGATTTGCCCGTTCAATGGAAAGGAAAGTTTTTCAAGGGGCAAATGGGCTCTCAATGGAAAAAAGAAAACGGTAAAAATTATGTTCTTCTTTCAGGCAAAGGTTATGATGTATTTACTGAGGTTTCTATGCGTGAATTTCAGCAGCAACTAGAAAAATCCAAGTCAACACCCCAAACCCCGAAGGAGCAAATGATGTCTCCAAAGCCTGAAATGAAATCAAAGAGCAAAGGGCAGAAAAAGGACCAATGAATGGAAGATTAAAGGGCAATCGAATAGCTGATTTGATTGCCTATTGTAAAAGTTCCTTGGCCTCCTATGGATTTTCTGAAAGGGAATCATTGCAACTGACCAGATGGTTGATGGAGGATGTTGTGGGTAAGTCTTATGTTGATTTGTATTTGAATCCAGAAAATACGGTCTCTGAATCGGAAATATTATCGCTACATTTCAAATTAAAACGTGTTTTGTCCCATGAGCCCATTCAATATGTTCTGGGTAATGCGGAGTTTTTTGGAAAGTCGTTTGAAGTAACCAAGTCGGTGCTCATTCCCAGACCAGAGACGGAAGAGTTGGTTCAACATGTCCTTGAATATATGGAGCTCAGAGTTCCAGGTCAGTTGATTGATTTTGGGACAGGGTCAGGTTGTATTCCGGTTGTATTAAAAGATAAGCACCCCAAATGGCAGGTGACGGCTATTGATATCAGCCCAGATGCGTTAGCAGTTGCCAAGAGTAATGCCCAACGGCACCAAGTGGAGATTAATTTTAGGCATGAAGATGTATTGAATTTGGAACATTATCATCATGATGTGGATGTCATTGTCAGTAACCCACCGTACGTTTTGACCCAGGATAAGAGCGAAATGCATCAACGTGTTTTAGAACATGAACCTCACTTGGCGCTTTTTGTTCCCAATGATGACCCCTGTTTATTCTACCGACATATCATTGAATGGGCTGAGGAACATTTGAAGGAAGATGGATTATTGGCTTTTGAGGTTCATGAGCGATATGCATCTGATGTGATGGAATTGTTATCCAAATCAGGTTTTAAAGCGAATGTGAAAAAGGATTTTCAGGATAAGGATAGATTTGTTTTTGGCACTCGATAGATATTCCTAACTTTACATCATGATTGTATCTCCTTCTGTTTTATCCGCTGATTTTGCCAATTTAGAGCGCGATGTAAAAATGATCAATGACTCTAAGGCTGAGTGGATTCACATTGATATCATGGATGGTGTTTTTGTTCCCAATATCTCATTTGGCCTACCCGTTACCAAGGCTATTGCAAAGCACTGCACCAAGGTGATGGATGTCCATTTGATGATTGTGAATCCTGATCAATATATTGCTGCTTTTCAGGAGGCAGGAGCACATATCCTTACTGTGCACTATGAGGCATGTACTCATTTGCATAGAACCATTCAGAGTATCAAATCCCATGGAATGAAGGCCGGTGTGGCCATTAATCCCCACACGCCAGTCTCTCTTTTGAATGACATCATCCAAGATTTGGATTTGGTTTTAGTGATGTCTGTTAATCCTGGTTTTGGAGGACAGTCCTTCATTGAAAGAACGATAGATAAGGTGAAAGAGTTAAAAGCGATGATTGATTCTCACGGTTGTTCTACGCTCATAGAAATTGATGGAGGTGTGAATGCACAAAATGCAGTGGATTTGAGACAGGCTGGTGCGGACGTGGTGGTTGCTGGTAACTTTGTTTTTAAACACAACAACCCTTTAGAGGCCATCGAGCAGATTTTTAATATTTAAAGAAAAAATATGGCAGAAGTTTTTAAATTGCGTGTAATCATTGATACTGAAGAAGATGTTTTTCGGGACATTGAACTTTCATCACAATCTACTTTTCATCAATTGCATGAAACCATCTTACAATCTTTCAAGTTTGAGAATGGAGAAATGGCTAGCTTTTATTTGAGCAACGATGAGTGGGAGAAGGGATTGGAGATTCCCTTGATGGATATGGGGGATGGAGTGGTTTCTATGGAAAATGCCTTGCTCTCTGAGATGCTTCAGTCTGTTGGAAATAAAGTATTGTACGTCTATGACTTTCTGCGTATGTGGATTTTTTATGTTGAGGTGATAGAAATTATGGATGCCGATTCAAATGCCCAGTATCCATTGATTTCACTTACCTTCGGAGATGCACCTACACAAGATTCTAAGGAAATGGAGGCCATGTTTGATGACGGAAAATGGGAGGAAGAGGAGAAATGGGATGCTGCCGCTGGAGATGATGAAGAAGATGAGTTTGGTTTTGGTGATGATGAAAATTTTGATGCCGACGATTTTGATGGTTACTATGATGAAAGGTAAATTGCTTTTTATTGGTCGACAAGTTCTTCTGGGTTGTGCAATGTTCTTTATCAGTTATTGGATACAATCTTGCAGCCAAAAGGCGGAAGGCGTTGTGACATCAGATATGATTCATATCTCAGCGACTGCATCAGAGAACAAGGAGGATTATAATGGTCCAATAATGACTTTTGATCAGGATACTTTGTTTTTTGAGCCCATTGCAGTTGGAGAAAAATTTTCCCATGTTTTTCAATTTATGAATAGCGGAAAATCCCCATTGTTGATCAGTGGGGTTTATCCTTCATGCGGTTGTACTACCATGAAAGATTGGCCGAAAGACCCTATAGCTCCTGGAGAATCAGGTCAGATATCGGTTGAATTCAATTCAACAGGCAATTCAGGAAAAATCGACAAAACCATAACAGTTGCTACCAATGCAGAGCCCGCAAACATAGTGTTGCATTTGGTTGGAGACGTTCTTGGAAAGGAGGTGTTCAAGCAACAAGAGAGGCAGGGTATTCAAATGGAAAGAAGCCGATAAATCATTAACTTAGCAAACTAAATTAATTGACATGTTATTATTACAAGCGCAAAATGGTGGAAGTGGATGGGCTACGCTCATTATGTTTGGTGGAATGTTCGTCATCATGTATTTTTTCATGATTAGACCGCAACAAAAAAAGCAAAAAGAGGCAAAGAAGTTTCAAGATTCCTTGGTTGTAGGTGATCGGGTTATGACATTGGGTGGTATTCACGGTAAAGTTGTTGAAGTTGGAGATACTTTTGTAGTGATGTCCATTGATCAAGGTAGAATGCGCGTCGAGAAGGCCGGAATCAGCCCTACTAAACAATTGGAAAATCAAGTTGAAGTAAAATAATTTCGTATGAAAAAAATGATGCTTATCGCTGTGCTTACATCCGCTGCATTATGGATGAGCGCACAAAACCAAATCAATATGATTTGGTGTGGTAATAAAGAGGCTGGTAACTCGGAATCTATCATTCTTACCCCAGAATGTGTCAATGAGGCACCAAGGTTTTGGAGTCCTGAAAAAGGAGATTTGAAATGCCTTGGATTTAAAATGGCTTTAGTACGTGGTGATGAAGCGAGTGTATTTACCTCATACAATGGATTTTTTTCAGAAGGGATGCAAGCTGCTTTCAAAGCAAAAACGGCTTCTAATCAAATTCATTTTTATGATGTTATTGTTCAAACTTCAGGAGGAGAAACGTTGCTGAGCGAGAAGGTGTACAAGGTGCGTTACAAATTAAGTAAATAAAATTTTCAGGGGCTTAGGCCCTTTTTTTTTGTTATGAAATATTGGATGGACATTTTATGGAATCATCTACCAGATGTAGTGTCTGCATTGGTTTTTCTTATTGTTGCTTGGTTAGTCATTGGTCGACTGATCAAGGTAATTGAGTTTACTTTGGTTAGACGCACCTTAAGTGCAACTTTGCTTTCCTTTGTCAAAAGTTTTGTCAGCGTTGCTTTGAAGACGATTGTATTGATCACCGCTGCTGGAATAGCTGGATTTGAAGTTACTTCTTTGGTTACACTGATTGGAGCTGCGGGATTGGCCATTGGTTTATCATTACAAGGAGAGCTCCAAAATTTTGCAGGAGGTGTGATGTTGTTGTTCTTCAAACCTTTTGAAGTGGATGACTATATTACGGTTGGTCATCACACGGGTAAGGTGGAGGAGATTCAAATTTTTAACACTAAGCTCCGTACAGCTGAATCACATCAAGTTATTTTGCCAAATAAGTTGCTTTCCAATGAAGTTATTACCAATTATACCAAATCTGATGTTTTGACACTTCATATCCCTATCTCAATTTCAATTTCTGAATTTAACTGGGAGATATTGGAGCTAAACTGTCAGCAAACTTTCCAATATTTATTGAAAAAACAATTGATTTTGGATGATTATTTTGAATTACGCATTCAAAAAAAGGATGCTGAATTTTGTAATTTGTTATTGTCTTTAAAGACTACTAGATTAAATGCCGAGGAGGTTAAACATAATTTTTGGTTGCACTTCAAATCAGTTACCTAAAAGACTCAAATCTTTTTATAAATAATGTAATCTCGTTGATGATAAACCTCTGTGAAAAGTTCTTTTTCAGTTGAACTTAGGTATTGAGTGTCAGCAATAAGGAAAGTTCCTGGTTCCATTGCTTTGAGTACAGCGCTTTTTTTAATGATGTTGGGAAATGCATATCCAACGAAATGGTTATCAATTGAATTGAAGTCGCAAATGGCATATTGAGCCATGCTGGCTTGAACAATAAAAACCTTTGCGTTCTGGGGTATATAGCTACTTAATTGTGCGCTCATTTCTTTTTCTTGATGGGCAATGGTGTTTTTGGATCGTGTCGTCTTGGCCAACATAAAAAAGGAAGGCGCAAGAATCACAGTGGCATACAACAATGAATATTTCAGTTTTTCAACTTCGATATTTTCATGCAATAGTAACAAAGTCCACGGAAGCAAAAGAATGAAGTAATGAAAGTATGAAGCAAAAATCAATACACTTGAGAATGCAAAGAAGCAAACAACTAAAAACGTGTTTGTCTTTTTTCGTTGAATGACCAAGAAAGGAATCCAAAGCAAGGGACAGTAAATCAAAACTCTCAAGGTAGTTTTTAGAAAAACAGCTAATCCGTAGCCTTCACCGGTTCCATTTTGATTGGTCAATAAACCATTCATTTGAGGAACTTGCCCTAGCAGTCGCTTGATATAATAACTGTAATCAATATGCTGAGCATATAACCAGTAAAAAATAATCGCAGAGATAACCACACTGGAAACAACCAAAAGGAGATGAGTCATTTTTTTTAGTAATGACTCACTACTTTGAAAAATAAAAAATACTATGGGCAATGCGAAAGCCAATGAGTATTGTTTGGTTAGAAAAGCGAGAAAGCAAATTACACCAAGGGAGATGAGCTTTTTTTTATGCAATTGAAGGAAGGCCAGGAATATGAAGAAAAGTTGAATGGGTTCAAGAATGATTAAGTGTCCATCTAGGATCAATGCATATAGTAGAAAAATGGAAGTGAAAAAAATGGATTGAATCTTATTCTCACGATAAATCAGGCAAATTTTGTAGAACAATATTGCGTCTGCGATGAGGATGATAAAGTAGAGGCTATAGTTGAGAAGTATCGGATTTTCAAAGAAAAAATTAGGAATTCCCAACAGCATGATCCCAAGTGGATTGTAACTACTGGCAAAGTCAAAATAGTTTACGCCATCTTCCCAAAGATTTCTGGCTATGGCCAAATAAAATCCTCCATCTAAACCAATCTGACCCGTGCTGATGGACCACAACATAAATAGGAAACAAATGCTTAGAATACTATAAGCCAAAGTGTTCAATTGGAAGGGGATCCTTTTCATATTGTTCTTGTATGGTCTAAATGTACAAGAAAAATGAGCAGGGAATTCTATAAGTTATTCGGTAAAATCTTACCTGTACAATTTCCAAATCCTATCCGATAATCGTTTCCGATTGAAACAGCTTCCATGATTACAACATCACCGTCCAAAATAAATTTTCGTTCACTTCCATCTTTCATTTGAACGGGTTTGGTGCCCTTCCAGGCTATTTCTAGCATTGATCCGTAGCTTCCGGGGTGCGGACCACTAATGGTGCCGGATGCCATCATGTCTCCACAACGTATGTTGCATCCGCCGACAGTATGGTGCGCCAATTGTTGGGCGTAATTCCAATACATGTATTTGTAGTTGCTTTCTGAGACAACTGTGGATTCTCCTTCATGGGATTCTATAGCTACCTTCAAATCGATATTGATGTTGAATTTCCCTTCGAATTGCAAGTAGGGCAGTACCCCAGGTGATTGAACAGGTCCCGTTTCATGAAATTCCTCAAGTGCCTCAAGGGTTACAATCCACGGAGATATGGTTGAAGCAAAATTTTTGGCCAAGAAAGGACCCAATGGAACATATTCCCAACGTTGAATATCACGGGCACTCCAATCATTAAACAAAACAAATCCAAATATAAAATCTTTGGCCTCTGATGTTGCAATGCGCTGCCCCATGGGTTTTCCATCAAAGGTTATAAAAGCCATTTCGAGCTCAAAGTCCAACTGATTGGTGGATTGAAAGACGGGTTGCGTTTCGTCTGTGGCATTGGTTTGTCCTGCGGGACGGTGAATAGGAGTTCCGCTGACTACAATTGAGGACGACCTTCCGTGGTATCCAACAGGCAAATGTTTCCAATTGGGCAACAATGCTTTTTCTGGATCTCTGAACATCATGCCTACATTGCGAGCGTGATCTTCACTGCTATAAAAATCTGTATAATCTCCAATTTGAACCGGCAGGTGCATGGTAGCATGGGCTTGCAAGTCCAACACATTGTTGAGAGACGGGTGTTCTTTGAGTGTTGGATTGTTTTCATCCAACAAATCCATAATGGTACTTCTCAATTGAACCATGGCGGATTTACCATGGCGCATCAGTGAATTTAAAACACAAGATTCAAAGTCTTGATCAGTAAAAGGGAGTTTGTGCAAAAGCCCCAATTCAGCAAGGTTTTTCAAATCAATGATATTGTCTCCAATGGCCACTCCAGGTCTCGCTGTTTTTTGATCTGTGGAGTAAATGCCAAAAGGAATATTTTGAATGGGAAAGTGGCTCATGGGAGCCACATCAATCCATGATTTTCTCATATTACATTAGTTGGGCAACAATTTTTTCAATGGTCAAGCCTTCTGCTTCCGCTTTGTAGTTTCTTACAACACGGTGTCTAAGAATGGGTAAGGCCACAGCTTTGACATCTTCAATATCTGGGCTGAATTTGCCATTTAGCGCGGCATGACATTTAGCACCAATAATAAGGTGCTGTGAGGCTCTTGGGCCTGCTCCCCAGGCAATATTTTTAGTGACCCATTCAGGAGTGATTTCCCCTTCAGGGCGTGTTTTGTTTACCAGCTTAACCGCATACTCTATAACATTATCGGCCACGGGCATTTTGCGAATGATATTCTGATAGTTGACAATTTCTTCCTGGGTGATAACGGAATTGATTTGAACCTTGCGGTCATCCGTAGTTGCTTTTACAATGTCAATCTCCTCTTGAAGGGTAGGGTAGTTGACCCAAATGTTGAACATGAAACGATCCAATTGCGCTTCCGGTAAAGGATAAGTTCCTTCTTGTTCAATGGGATTTTGGGTAGCCAATACGAAAAAAGGTGATGGAAGCGGCATGGTCTTGCCTGCTGCTGTAACCTTTCTTTCCTGCATCGCCTCTAAAAGCGCAGATTGTGTTTTTGGGGGTGTTCTGTTAATCTCATCAGCAAGAATGATATTCGAGAAAATAGGACCTGGAATGAATTTGAATTGTCTATTCTCATCTAAAATCTCAGCACCCACAATGTCACTTGGCATTAAATCAGGGGTGAATTGAATTCGTTTAAAGTTGAGCCCAAGGGCTTGAGCGATACTGTTCACCAATAATGTTTTGGCCAATCCAGGAACTCCCACCAAAAGGCAATGGCCGTTGCTGAATATGGAAATGAGAACATACTTCACCACTTCATCTTGACCGACGATGGCCTTTGCCACTTCTTTCTGAAGATCACTATATTGAGATCTCAGTTTATTCAAGTTTTCTACTTCTGACATTTTTTCTATTTGTTGTTCAACCAAATGAATTCAAAATCACATGTGCGATAAACCTCATCCGTTTGAATGTATGTGCGGTTCAATTTTGTTTTAACCCAATTGTCTGTTGCTCTTCTTTTGGTTTCTGATGTGGCAGCGTTTTGAAAGATTTCATAGTCCAAATCTAAGTTGGCCTTATGGGCGTTGATTCGATCATCTAATCGATAAATAACATATCGTTTTGCACCATCGACAGTGGTGGACAGAATAGGTTCAGATATTTCGCCGGGCTTCATTCTACTCAGAATAAGATTGATTTCCGGGTCAAGGTTGCCAATTTCATGTTTGAGTCCTCCTGTGACAGGACTCATCACTTGCCCATCTTGGTTTTTACTTTCTTCATCTGAGCTGTAACGCAATGCAGCCTCTTTGAAACTAAGACTTTGTTTTTTGATTTGCACGTAAGCACTATCCGCCAATTGATGCGCCAATTCAAGGTCTTTGTCTTTTACTTTGGGAGTCATAAGAATGTGACATGACTCATAGTAATCACCTCTTTTTTCGACCACCTTCACAAAATGATAACCAAAATCACTTTTAAAAACAGGTGTAAATTTTCCTTCATCCGTATTGTAAACAGCGGCCTCATATTCAGGAACAAATGTTCCTCTTTTCTGCAAAGGGTAGCAACCACCTTTGTACCGACTTCCAGGATCCTCACTCCATTTTGCAGCTTGTAAGGTCATGGAAGTTCTTCCCGCAATGATGTCATTTCTGATCGAGTCAAGGTGATGAATGACCTGTGTGATTTCTTTTTCTCTAATCTTGGGTGCAAAAACAATTTGAGAATATCCTATCTGTTCAGGGATAAGTGGTATCGAATCTTTGGGTTGTTCTTGGTAATATTTCAATACATCAGCAGGGGTGGTAACCGAATTTTTAGTCACTTCTTGTTGCTCTTTCTCTATGAGGAGTTGATCCTTGACCGTGTCAAAAAATTCTTCTTTTAAAACTGGAATGCTCTTGCCATAGTAGTTTTCGAAGGCTTCCTCAGAGCCAAGCATTTGCACAAAATAATTGATGCGTTTGTCCACTTGCATCTGTACTTCACTGTCATCCACTTCAACGCTATCTACTTTGGCATGATGCAACAAAAGTTTTTGATACAGTAAATTTTCAAAGGCTTGGCATCGGGCTTCATTGGGTGCCGGTTTTCCTTTAAAGGTTTCTAGGAGTGCATTTTCGAGATCAGAAAGGAGAATAATTTCATCTCCAACAACCCCAATAATTTCGTCTACGGTTTTTAATGCGGGTTGGCTCAGCGCACACCATTGAAATAACCATGCAAACGTCAACACTAAGATATTCTTTTTCATTCTCATGGTATTTTTATTAATCCTTCAGCTTCATATTTCTTTATCACCTCTTCCTGGTATTGTTGCCAAATTCGCCATTTTTTACTTTCCTGTTGTGCTGCTTCAGATAGACCAGTCATACTGCTATCCGCTTTGAGGTTTTGATTTTCAGAAATGCGTTCTGAGATAATTTTTTCTCTTAAAGTTTGAACAAACAATTGATTCTTGTAACGATCAATTTTTACATTCATGTCAGCAGGTTCTGGTAGCTTTTTTGCTTCCATGGTCATAACTTGTTCTTGTATCCATTGCTGTATATAGGCCTTGCAAAACGCAATGCTGTCTGTACCATGAAGATCTTCGGGCATGATACCCGTGACGTCAGAGGGCAGCAATTGTTCATCTCCTACTTGAGCCAATGCTAACTCATTGCTGGTAGACTGGTTACAAGAAAGAATAAGTAACAAGAATATGCTGAATAAAATTCTCATTAGTTAATGGAGTACAACAATTCTTTGTTGATGACAATCTTGCCTTCTTTTTCTTTTTTCAATGATTCAATCCATGTCTCCTCAAGATAGTTCTGATAGTCGCTGGTGATAACGCCTCGGGCTTCAGTCAACTTTTTTGGACCTGCAGGAATGAAATTGATTACTTTAACCACAACCCATTTTCCGTTGACATCAATGTCTTTCTCATTCATTTTGCCATTTCCTTTCCAATCCATCAGCTTAAGCAAAGGCCTATCTTCTTCAGAGTAAATTCCAGTATCGTACATAACATGTGGAAGGTTGTCTGCGTTGATTTCAGACTCAATGGCCTCTATGGGGTATTCACCTGACTCAAGCATTTCACGGACGGTCTTACTATAATTACTATTTTCACATGTGAAAACGGCAATTTGTGCTCTGTCAGGCCATTGATAATTGGCTTTGTGGCTCTCATGGAATGCCCTTAATCCTGCAGTATCTTTTACCGCTTTTGACCAAACTTTTTGATCCGTTAATTCAAATAACAAAATTCCATCTCTATACTCGTTCATGAGCATTCGGAATGCGGGATACTTGGCTTCAAGTTGGCTGTCTTCCTTTTTCATTACTTGATCGTTGCTGAAATTTTTGAATTCATTTGAGACGAAGTCAAAAGGAGAGATCTTATTCCTGTTTGATTTTTTCTTGTTGATGTATTGGACAAATTCAGCGGCTTTTATGTTTTGGTTGTTCATGGAAATCAAAATGCCTTTCGTCAATTTTTTCTTTGGTTTCCATTGTCCGTTAAAGACATTGCTGTCCGCTGATGCAATCAATTTTTCCAAAAGCATTTCGTTTTGCGTGTAGTTGTATTCAGCTTTCAGTTTGTTCAAAAAGGAATTTTTGGTTTTTTCTGCGCGTGAGTCTTTTTGCACTTTACCTCTGATTTCCTTTTCCAATTGCTCGTATGATGCCAATGGCTTGTAATCTAATCTTTTAACGATGTGCCAACCGTATGAGGTTCTGAAAGGTTTTGAAATATCTCCGTTGTGTTTTAATGCAAATGAAGAGTCTTCAAACTCCATGACCATTTTGTTGATACCAAACCAGGGTAACTCGCCGCCTTTTTTGTTTGAAGAACCATCTTCACTGTAGAGTCCAGCTAACTCCTCAAAAGTTTTTTCACCCGCTTTGAGTTTGGCATATACCTCCTCAATTTTGTTTTTGGAATAATTGGCGTCGTCTTGTTTATCTCTGAACATGATGTGGGCTACTCTTATTTCTCCTCGTGCTGGACGGCGATCTGTTACCTTAACGATGTGGTAACCATACTTTGTACGAACAGGCATAGAAACCTCTCCTTTTTTTGTTTGATAGGCCGCGGATTCAAAGGGGTAGACCATTTGAAAAGCGGTAAAATAGCCCAAGTCGCCGGCATTGTCTTTGGCCGATGGGTCTTCACTGCTTCTCTTGGCTATTTCCTCGAATGTTGCTTTTCCGGCAATCACTTCATTGCGAAGCTGTAAAATTTTCTGGTAAGCTCTGGCTGTATCGCTGGGTGCTGCACTGGGATCGCATTTCACCAAAATGTGATATCCATGAATCTCTTCTTTCAAGCGATTGTATCCTTCTTGAACCAGACCATCCAACATGCTTGCATCTACAAGGTATGGTCTCGCCAATTGGGTGCGGTATCCAGCCAATTCATTTTTGAATTTGGCCACGGTATCCAATCCTAATTTTTTTGCTTCAGCTACTTTTAATCTGAAATTGATGTACAATTTCATATACTCATCCAAAGAAGCTTGAGAGATGACAGAATCGCGGTTATTTTTTTTGAAAATGGTTTCAAATTCTTCCAAGCTGATTTCTTCACCATCAATGGTCAAAACGGTTTGGTTAGAGTGGGTTTGGATTGCTTGTGGTTGAGCCCAAAGGTTGGTTGTGCAGAGGCTCATTAAAAAAATGGAAACACCAATAATACTCTTCATATCTTTCTTTTTTTTCAAGGTGGACAAATGTAACCCATTTTAGGGCGAAAACGGCTCTGAATTCAGCCATTAAGGTTAAAAAAAATTAAGGAATTTGTCTTTGGCCAATGATAAACATTGCAGGAATTTTGTGCATATCCGGGGCAGATTTTTTCCATTGCTCGATGCGTTGGGTAATGATTTTCTGTTGTGGTCCATGCAAACCTATTCCGATGCAAAGGAAGGTCATGGAAGAAAGAAATTGTAGGCAGTCATCTAAAACAGCTTTATTTCTATATGGCGTGTCCATAAAAATTTGTGACTCTCCTGTTCCTGCTGCGCTTTCCAATTGTTTGAGCATTTTTACACGATCATTTTTCTCTCTTGGAAGATAGCCGTGAAATCTAAATCTTTGTCCATTCATCCCGGAGGCCATTAACGTGAGTAAAATAGAGGAGGGACCCACGATAGGAAATACAGGGATTTTTTTTTCATGTGCAAAGGCTACGACTTGTCCCCCTGGATCAGCAATACAAGGCAATCCGGCATCACTCATGAAAACAGCCAAAGGTTCAGAACCTAGCTTTTGCAGGATTTGATGTTTTTCTTGTTCCGTTGTATTCTCGTTCCATTCAAAAAAAGTGAGTTCATCAAATGCCTTGGTAAATCCCATTTTTCTTAGGTTTCTTCTGGCCTCCTTAATGTTTTCTACAATCCAAAAGGAGATCGACAGAACTTGCTCGGCCTCTTTCATTCCTACAAAAGAAAAACCCTCGTCTGCAATAGGCGAGGGCAGTAGGTACAACCCAATATTTTTCTTCATATTCTAATTTTACTCCTTAGAGGGCATTGAATTCCTCATCAATAGAGGAATCTGAAGTCATCGACTCAATGGGAGCAGATGGGGCATCCTGTTGTCTTTCCTTGATGTAAGCAATGGTTTCTTCTAGGCCTTGAATGAACTTTTCGAAATCTTCTTTGTAAAGAAAAATCTTGTGTTTTTCGTAATTTACATTTCCAGTTTCGGCACTCCCAGTGCGTTTACTTTCTGTAATGGTCATGAACAAGTCATTGCCTCTTGTTGATTTGACATCAAAAAAGTAGGTTCTCTTTCCAGCTCTTACCGGTTTTGAATACACATCATCACGGTAGTTATTTCCCTCTTGCATACATATAGGTTTTGAACGATGTCCAAATATAAATTTTTTATTTTAAAAAACAAATCTTTGTGACGTGAATTTTTTTGTCGTCACCCGCGATGATTAAATGATTGTCCCAGAGCGCCATGGCGTTGATGGATCTTAAATTTGAACCATTGATTTTATCCGTTTTTAGGAGTAACTCCAATGTTTTTCCATCCCAGAATTTGATGCTTTTGTCTAGTGAGCAGGTGGCAATAATATCCACATCCGCTATCCATTTCAAATCATAAATAGCATTCAGGTGAGACTGCATTTGGAGCAATTTGGTTTGAAACGCTTCGTCAAAAATCAACAGTTCACCCAATTTTGATCCCAACATCCACACTTTTTTTGCACTGTGGTAAAGGCCGCTGGTTAGGCCATGTTGATGTTGAATGGTGTGAATTTCGTTCCAAAATTTTGTTTCAAACACGCGGCAATATCCAGCGTTGTCTATACAAGCCAAGCGCGTTTTATCATTGTTCCAAATGAATTTGCGAAGTTTGGCTTCTCCCGTCCAAATGGTTCTTATGATGGTATAACTGGATTTGTCCCACAAGTGAATTTTTCCATCTCCGCCACCGGTGATGATAAACTCTTGATTGGCTTCAATGGCGTAAATCCCTTTTTCGTGGCATTGAAAGCGATGCAAAATTTGTTTTTTCGAAACGTCGAATACATTGAGATTACCATCAATGCCACCTGATAAAAGTACGTCATCTTCCAAATGAAGCACGAAAGTACTTTCTGTAGTTTGAGCAAATAACTCAGCTATAAATTGATTCCCTTGTTTGGCGTATCTGATGATTTTTCGATCACCACCCGCAGAATATAAGTGGATATGATTATGCGTTACTGCATAGACTGGAGCTTGATGAAAATCAAATGTGTCAATTACCGCTAAATTGATGGGCATGGGGTAAAAATAGAATTAACTTTGCAAAGCAATGTCAAAAATTTCAGTTTCTATTCCCAAGGGAACACGCGATTTTGGTCCGGATGTAATGGCCAGAAGAAAATATTTGTTGGATACCATTCAGCGACAATTTCAATTGTTTGGATTCCTTCCATTGGAAACCCCGAGCATGGAGAATTACAGCACACTAACGGGTAAATATGGTGAAGAAGGAGATCAACTCCTTTTCAAAGTGTTGAACAATGGCGAATTTTCAAAAGGGGCAAATGAAGAGGATTGGAATGCTAAAAACCACAAAAGTTTGGTAGGTCAGCTATGTGATAGAGCGTTGCGCTATGATTTGACGGTTCCTTTCGCGCGATTTGTGGCCATGAATCATGGACAAATGACCTTTCCATTTAAGCGTTATCAAATTCAACCTGTATGGCGAGCAGATAGACCTCAGAAAGGAAGGTACAGAGAGTTTTATCAATGCGATGCCGATATCATTGGCACGGATAGTCTCTGGTGTGAGTGGGAATTGGTGAAGTTATATGATACGGTATTTCAGAAGTTGGGAATTCCTGTTGTTATTCAAGTCAACAACAGAAAAGTATTGCAAGCTTTGGCCAAAGCATCCGGCATGGAAGAGTGTTTTGTGGACATGACTGTTGCTTTGGATAAATTGGATAAGGTACAGTGGAGTGGAGTAGAGCAAGAAATGGTAGCCAAGGGTATTGCTGCTGAAAAGGTAATTACACTCCGAGAATGGTTAGAGAAGATTCAATCCAATTCAGATGAAATAAGAAATTTATTGTCTTCTTTCGGTACTCCAGAATCCATTGTAGAGTTTGATTTTATCAATCAGGCCTCTCAAATTTCGCCTTTGGTCAATGCCCAATGGAAATGGGATTTTACTTTGGCAAGAGGTCTTAATTATTACACAGGATTTATTTTTGAGGTTAAGGCCATTGGTGTTGAAATGGGGAGCATTGGTGGAGGTGGACGTTACGACGATTTGACCGGTATTTTTGGAGTTAAAGATCTTTCAGGAGTGGGGATTTCTTTCGGAGCGGATAGAATCTATGATGTGATGGAGACCTTGAATTTATTCCCTTCGGGTATTGAGCAGTCTACCAAAGTGCTCGTCGCCTATTTCAATGCATCAACCATCAACAAGTCTGTTCAATTGGTTTATGAATTGAGAGAAAATGGTATTTCCGCAGAACTCTATCCTGATGAAGCCAAAATGAAGAAACAGTTCAAATATGCCGATGACCGACATATCCCATTTGTACTTTTGATTGGAGAGGATGAGCTCAACACAGACTCGGTGAATGTGAAAAATATGCATTCTGGGCATCAAGAGTTGGTGAACGCAAAAGAAGTTGTGGAGAGGTTGCGAAATGAATTGAATTAACTGGAAACTTTTTACTTTATAATTTGTTACAAGTATATCAAACAAAATAAATAATAACAATGAACATGACTGATCAGAAAACTACACGAATAGCTGTCTTCTTTGATGGTTCTTTTTTCCTTCAAATCAATTCTTATTACAAACACAACCACTCCGTGGGAAAGAGTTTCTTCTTCTCTGGATTTATGGAATACATCCGACACAAAGTAGCGCAGCAGGAGCATTCCAAATACCACCTATGTCCCATAGTGGAATCACATTGGTTTAAAGGAAGGTATTCATCCAATGCTTTTGAATCCCGTTATCCTGATCCACAGAAGCGCAGTGAAATCATGAACAGTGAGCGCAAAACAGAAGATTCATTGGTCTATCAAGGCGTGAAATTGCATTACAGTCCCATTCATTTGGATAACGAAACCCAAGAGCCTTTGGACAAACCGATTAACGTTGCTTTTACTGCAGAGGGTGTAGCGTTGGCTGCTCAAGATCGCTTTGACGTGATGGTCATTATTGGCGGAGATGGAGAGTTTCAGCATTTGGTGAACAAAGTCAACAGTTTTGGAAAGCGAGTTATGGTTTTGGGCTTCAACTTGTCTTTTGAAACGGAGACACAATATGGCCCAAGAAAAAAGTTCATCAGAACTTCACAGATATTGATGGAACGCGCCAATTACAGTGTTTGGATGGACAGAATCATAGAAGATGGTATAGAAGCCCAAGAAAGATTGGTGTTGAGTTTATTCAATAATATGTGATAAATTAATTGGGCATCGATTATCTTTGCCGCATTGGGACATTAGCTCAGCTGGTTAGAGCGCTACCTTGACATGGTAGAGGTCATCGGTTCGATTCCGGTATGGCCCACAAGTTTTTCTTGACTTTACCACAACCTTTGTCGATATTGCGTTGTGAATTTTAGAACAATTGCTATTTTCATTGCATTCACTTCCTATGGAGTGTTTTGTCCGGCTCAATTTTATACAGAGTTGTTGTCTGTGCAGCACCAACAAATCTCCGATGGTGAACATGCGTTGAATGGATTATCCAATACCTCGGTCAATATGCTGGCCCCTGTATTACGTGAAAACGGCAATGTGTTTTTGATAAGGGGTTCATTTGAGCGATTGCAATTCCAACACGATGCATTGAGCAACGATGTATGGTCCATGTCCATTCCTTTTGGATATCAGTGGCAATCGAGAAAGAGTTCTTCATTAAAATGGACGGCATTGGTCATTCCCAAATGGGCTGCGGGCCATCACAGAACCTTGGATCAAGGGGATGCATGGCAATATGGATTGTATTCATTGGCCACTTGGACCCAGCGACCTGAATTAAAGTTCAAGCTGGGTTTGTATGTGAATCAGGAGTTTTTTGGAACTTTTGTCGTGCCATTGGTGGGGATGGATTGGAAGGTGAGTGAACGGCTTCAAATATTTGGCACGCTTCCGAACAATATGAAGGTTATGTACCAAATTAGGCCCAATCAACTTCAAGCGGCCATTGTATTCAAATCCCTCACGAGATCTTTCCGCGTTGATCATCCTGATTTTTATTTGCGGTTCAATGAAGTGGAGACCAAGGCGCTGATAGAATTCATGGTTGGTCAGTCCGTTTTTCAATTGGAAGGTGGATATGTTTTGGGAAAGTATCCCCAGCTGTTTGGAAAAGAAGATGATTTGTTAAGCGCGGCATACAACCAAGGTTTGAAACCAAAGTGGTTGGTTAATTTTGGATATGCTTTTCGCTTATCCCAATGAATACGCAATACCCCGGATAGCAATGGAAAGCCCGGAGGGACGCGCAGCGTCCCGAGGACTTGGAATGGATAGCCGGAATAGGTCCAAAAAAAAGGCCGCCTATTGGCGACCTTTCTTCAACTAAAGGAAAATTAGTTTCTTTTCTTGAAGAACAAACGGGTAACGAAGATACCTTGACCATCCTCTTTACCAGCATCACTCTCTACACCGCTGGCTACAAACACCAAATCATATCCTTGTGCATCCATCTCATTCAATTTTGACATGATGATGGCATCGTTAGAAGCTATGTTTTGGAAGTTGATACCCACTCCGGAGAAGTAGTTCAACATTTTGGTTTCACGCAAGCCAGCTACTTTGATGTCTCCGCGTTCAACATCTCCTTGCTTAGAATCCTTTCCATCTGTTCTAACGGTTGTGAAAGCATTGTAGTCTACATCAGTGGTTGACTCAATCATTCTAGAACGACCCATTCCCATAGGGATAATGGATTCAATCACGGTTACTACTTTGTACTGTGCAAATGCAAATTGAGCGGCTAATGTCAATGCTGCAAATAAGGTTACTTTTTTCATTTTATTTATTGGTTTTTATGGTTTTTATGGTTTTTATGTTTTCTATGTTTTATGCATAACGTCGTTTCCAATGACGGCCAATCTTGGCCTCTTCAGCAGATTGGACAAGGGTTTGCTGATTTTGATGATGAACATGCAGCGCAAGGGCAGCAGCCAATGTTTCAAGCGACTCATCATTCTGTTGGAGCAATTCTGGCGTGTAGTAATTTTTGACAAAATGGGTGTCAAAATCGCCACTCACAAATGCTTGGTGATTGATGGCCCAAGAACAAAAGGGCAGGGTGGTTTTAACGCCTGTGATGTAATATTCATCAATGGCTTTTGTCATTTTAGCAATCGCGTCATTTCTGTCTTTTCCATGCACAATGAGTTTGGCAATCATGGGGTCATAGTAAATGGGAATTTCCATTCCTTCTTCAAACCCATCATCCACTCTCACGCCTTCTCCAGTGGGTCTTTCATAGCTAATGAGTGTGCCAATATCTGGAAGGAAATTATTCAATGGATCTTCAGCGTAAACGCGAACTTCAAGGCTATGTCCATTGATGGTCAAATCGTCTTGTGTGAAGGATAGTTTCTCACCACGAGCTACCTTAATTTGTTCTTGAACCAAATCAACGCCCGTAATCATTTCCGTTACTGGATGTTCTACCTGAAGGCGCGTATTCATTTCAAGGAAGTAAAAGTTCCTTTTTTCATCCACCAAAAACTCAACGGTCCCAGCGCCTACATAGTCGCAGGAACGGGCAACATTGATGGCCGATTCACCCATGGCTTTGCGCATTTCCGGACTGAGAATGCAGCTAGGAGCCTCTTCTACCACCTTCTGGTGTCTGCGTTGAATAGAGCATTCTCTTTCAAACAGATAAACAACATTTCCATGTTGATCGGCAAGGATTTGAATTTCTACGTGTCGGGGACCTGAGACATACCGCTCGATAAATACAGATCCATCTCCAAAGGCACTCTCTGCTTCAGAAATGGCTCTTTCCATTTGCTCTGCTACCTCGTCGATGTTTTCTACTATCCTCATTCCTTTGCCACCCCCTCCGGCAGAGGCTTTAATGAGAATGGGTAAGCCAACCTCCAAAGCTATTCTTTTTGCTTCCTCAACATTGGAAATGGCATCCTCTGTTCCCGGAACCATAGGGATATTGAACTTTCTTGCTGCAGCCTTGGCGGCGAGTTTTGAGCCCATCATCTCGATGCTATGCGGTTTTGGACCAATGAAAATGATACCTGCGTCCTGAACCTTTTGAGCAAAAGAGGCGTTTTCAGAGAGGAATCCATATCCGGGGTGTATACCGTCGGCATGGATGCGCTTGGCCAAGGCTATGATTTCATCTCCTTTTAAATAACTTTGATTGGAGGGTGCTGGTCCTATACAATACGATTCGTCAGCAAACTTTACAAACGGGGCTAATTTATCTGCTTCACTAAATACAGCAACGGTTTTTATTCCCATTGCCTTTGCAGAACGCATAATGCGTAGTGCAATTTCTCCTCTGTTGGCAACCAATAATTTTTGCATGCGGCTAAGATAGGGTTTGTGGAGAAAAGGATGATTATTCTCTTACAACTTTCACCAATCGTTTTTCATTCAAACCGCGCAAAACGAGCAAATATGTTCCTTTGGATTCGGGTAATTCAATTTGCTGTGAACCACCTTTTACCCATTTGGTACTGATGTATTTTCCATCCATGCCATACACATCCACGGATTGTACCAAAGCACCGGGATTACTTAAAGTTACCCATCCATTGTAACTGGGGTTAGGGAAAATACTCGGTTTGGCTTTTATTTCCCCCACTCCAACATGAGAGAAATTGGTTTCTTCAAGCGCCACTTCAAATGGAGCAGGTCCTTGAGCCAAATACATGTTTCTCCATGTATTGATTTCAGGCGTATCAAAGGCAAACATTTCATCCATGTATTTGGGTGGTGCTGTTTGATACAGCAATCTTGCTGTGACATGATAATCACCTGAATTGAAATTTTGAATGGGAATGTGGAAATGAAGAATGTCCGCACCGGTACCTTCGTTCCCGTTCAATCGGTTGAAATCAGTATCCCAATTGGCACCAACGATTTTGGTTGTATCGTACAAACCTCCAACTTGTGTCGAGAAACCCAACGGCGTCAATCGGTTGTCCTTTAAATAGTCATTTGCACGTTCCAAAACAGTGGTGACATTTCCATTAACGTCTGCCATGACCATTTCGTAAATCTGCACTTGCTCTGGCGCATTGATAACATTGTAATGGGGCTCATAGGTGACGTTCTCTCCAATAACGCGGTATTCATTGTCAACGCCTCCTGAGCGAAAAACTTCTTGACCATTGTTGTCTGTTATGACAAACTCAACAAAGGCCCGTCTTGCCGGATAACCACTTGGAAATTTGTGTCCGGCTAGGTTTCTTATGTTCAAGTCAAAACGTGCGGTATCATCATCAATGAGACCGGTAGTCAATGTTACCTCTGCTGTTTGATAGCGCAACTGATCTTGTGTTCTAGCGATAACGGTATTGAAGTGTCCTGCATTAGCGGTAATGTCCAGCGCATCAATGTTGTTCTTCATCAACTCCAACATAAAGGTATTTCCACCTACCAGCCAATGTTGGGCATAAGGTTGTCTTCCAGGTAAAAAAGAATATCCAGAGGCAATGACAATGGGTTCATTCAACTTGGGCATGTGGCAATCCTGACATTCTTGATGTACTGATGGATCATTGCTCGTTTTGTAGGATGAATTCAGCCATTCATGGTAGGTGGCTTGCTCGATAAAACTATTTCCAGTATAGTTACCTTCAATGTCAGCTGTATGTGTTGCCAAAGTGTGACAACCTGCACAAGTCTCAGATCTTGAAAAGGTATGACTTCCCACAGGCGTATATCCTACGAAACTTTGCATGGCCTGATAAAAAATAGGGAAGTCCTGCTCTTCACTAACATAAGGACCCCAAATGGTATCGGTATGAAAATGCAAATCTCCTGAAAAATCATTGCCCACTTGGTCCATGCGTTGTTGATGACAGGCACTACAGTTCACTCCATCTCGGGCCATTGAATCATTGGGCAATTGGGTAATGTCGTAATCTTCTATTCCGTTGAATAAATTGGTGTATCGACCGATGGGGGCATGGCAGCTGGTGCATTTGTTCACCAATTCTTGCGCGTGACCGGGGTTCACAGCCATTTCATGTGAAAGTTTGGCTCTCCAAAATGGGTCTTTGGCAGAATTGGCCATCATCGTAGCCCGCCAATTTTCAGTTGGGTTAACCAATTCTCCTTCGGAAGTAATATTGGCAAAGCCAACGGGGTCAACACCATGACATCCCGCACAGCGTCCACTACCCACAAAAAAACCATTGTCATAAATGGGCAAATTGCCATTGAGCATTTTTACCATTTCTGCTTGTGAATGAAATTTTCCCTTGTGCGGGACAAATGACCATCCCAAAGAGAACAAACCTGCAGCAACAATGAAGAAGAATAAAACAAACTTCTTGGGGTGAGTATAAACGAGTTTTTTCATGATTTCAATTCCAATATTAAAACAAAAAAAATTGAACGATTACCAAATTTCCAATCGATCAATAATTTGTTGACCCATTTTTTCATTGATTTGTTGCACAATGTTCTGGCGATTCATGCTGAGCTCTTGTTTGATGACACCGCTATCTATGCTAACGCTCAACGTTTTTCCAAAAATTTCAGCTTTTGTGGTATGCCGACTGATGAAATCTCCAACCACCTCACGATAGACAATGATCGCGTCCACGCGCATCATTTTTTTTTCCAGCCCCCGTTGCTTAATCCATTCCTTGATAATGGCACCAATGGGTTGGTTGTTAAAGTCTCTGCTCATGAAAATAATACTTTGGTAAAAGGTGCATTCATTGCGGCTAATATACTGGGAATCCTGTTAAAATCAGTATCGGTGATGATGACCTGACCGTGAATGTTTGTATTGAGCCATTGAAACAAATTGGATAGCCTTTGTGCATCCAATTTGTCATGAATGTCATCGAGCAAGAGCAATGGATTCTTTTGGGCTTGCGTTTGAATAAAAAGTAACTGAGCCAATTTCAAAGCCAGCACAAAAGTTTTTTGCTGACCTTGTGACCCCAATTTGCGGATGAGATGACCGTGTAGTTCAAAAATAAGATCGTCCTTGTGGGGACCAATGCCCGTTCGTTCAGCATGCCAATCCTGAAGATAGGCCGATCTCATCTCATCTTGATATTTTTCAGCATTGTAATTGCTTTGCAATGTAACTGAAGTCAAATCGGAATCATCTGAGAAATGAGCTATCAACATGGGCAGTTTTTCAGAAATAAAAGTGATGAAGTTTTGTCTTTCATGATGTATGACCATCATCCATTCCTTCAAGAGCTCATCATACCAAGCAACGTCCTCCAAATGTTGAGCTTTTTTTTCATGTTGGCTTTTCAATAGGGCATTTCGTTGTTGTAAAAGATGATTGTATTTTATCAATGCCTCAAGATAGGCGGGAGAGGTTTGGCAAATGGCGCTGTCCATCCATTTTCTTCGTTCTTCCGCATTCTCATTGATCAATGCTTGATCTTGAGGGGCAATTACAACTACAGGTTGCCATCCAATGTGGTCTGAGAGTTTTTGGAGAGATTTTGAATTCAGAGAAAATATTTTTTTCCCATTTCTGCGAAGATTGCAAAGAAGTTCAAAATTTTGGTTTTGTCCACGCCCCCAACTTTTTATACTGGATTCTTCTTTTTCATGTTGAATGGAGAGAAGATCGGTATGGTGAAAATAGCTTTTGGTCAAACACAAATAATGCATGGCATCTAACGCATTGGTTTTTCCGGAACCATTTTTTCCTAGCCAGCAATTGAATCGTGGGTGCAGATCAATCTCTAATTCAGTGTGTTTTTTGAATTGGTAAAGACGGATTCCCTCAAAGAGATTTTGATTAAGCACAGACATATTTTGCAAAGATTTGATAAAATGTCTTATTTTCGGCCCTCGAAAGTTCTAAAACATGTCAGAAAATTTACAAACAAGCAAAGAGTCAACGGCTCTAACAACAGGATGGTCTGGGTTTTATGCCAAGAATAAAAAGAATGTTCAAATTGCTGGTGGCGCATTGGTTGTGATCATCGGTGGTTGGTTGGCTTACCAATTCTTATATCTCAACCCAAGAAACAAAGAAGCCAATGAAGCCTTATGGCATGTTGAGCAGTGGGTAGAGCTGGACAGTATGAATTGGGTGCTTCAAGGAAATGGTGAATTTATCGGTGCTGAAGAGTTGATGAGCAAGTACTCAGGAACAGTTGCTGCTGAGAAAGCAAAATATTACACAGCCTGTGCCAAGCGCAACAATGGTGATTTCCAAGGTGCTTTGGATTTGTTTAAAGATGTTGATTTTAATGACAACACCGTAGGTGTGCAAGCCATCGGTAATGCGGGTGACATGTATGTTGAGTTGGGTCAATTGGATGATGCCGCTGATTGGTTACAGAAAGCAGCCAAGAAGGCCATGTCAGCTGATTCCAAGGACGCTTTGGCCCCTGTTTATTTGATGAAAGCAGCACGCGTGCAAATTGAACGTCAAGATTTTGCTGCGGCCAAAGAGCTGTTGCAAGAAGTAGTAGACAATTTCAAACGCAGCCAAGAAATAGGTGAAGCCCAAAAAATGTTGGGATGGATTGAGGCCCAAGGAAAATAATGGCAACAAAAAATTTATCGAATATCGATTGGAGTCAAATGCCCGAAGCCGGGCATTTCTCTTTTGGTATCGTTGTGTCCGAGTGGAATAACGAAATTACCAATGGCTTATTGAAAGGCGCACTGGATGTATTAAAAAAGGCTGGTGTCAAAAAATCCAAGATTAAAATAGTATACGTTCCAGGTAGTTTTGAATTGGCGCATGGAGCACAGCTTTTGATTGAAGCACAACCTTTGGATGGGGTGATTTGCTTGGGTTGCGTCATCAGAGGAGAAACTGCTCACTTTGATTTTGTCTCACAAGCCACTGCCACAGGAATCATGAATGTCGGTCTACAATATGCGATGCCCGTAATTTTTGGTGTATTGACAGATGACAACATTCAGCAATCCAAAGACAGAAGCGGCGGTAAGAAAGGGAACAAAGGGGCAGAGGCGGCAGCTACGGCCATCAAAATGGCCTCCTTGAGAGAGAAGTTAAATGGATAACATTTACTGTTGAACGGGGCGTGCTTGAAGCAATAGCTCTTTGCCTTTTCGGGTGATGGTATATCCCAGATTGGGTTTGTTAATGATAAAACCTTCTAAATAAAGTTTAGAGATTCTTTCTCCCAATTGCGCAGATTGATTTTGGTGTGCCAATTCACGTTCAACCTTCACCCAAAAGTTGGCCTCCAATTGTGATAGCTTAATCAATTGATTTTTGTTGTTCTTCTTAAAGTTTTGGATGATGTCCAAAATAACATAATCGTGGTGGTCTATCATACTCAATTCAATGCTGTTTTGACAAGTTACGAAACTAAACATGCTTGGGAGTGACCGGAAGAATTTCTAAAAAAATTCCCCACAAGTTTTCAACGATTTATTACCTTCGAAAAAAAAAGCATGAAATATATTCTTATACTAAGTTGTTTTTTAATGCAACTAAGAATTTTCTCTCAGGTTTCCATTACCTCAGCCGATATGCCTAATTCAGGAGATGTATTAACACAAGAGAATGCAACATGGAATGGCAATTGGAATTTGGATCAAGCGGGCAGTGGTTTAACATGGAATGTCAATTCATCGGTATTAACACCATTGGGGAATTACACCACTGTTAATTGTGAACCGCTTACCAATGCACCTTTTGCCTATCAATTCTTTTTTAATTCGCCCTTTGATGCGGAACACAATAGTGATTATACCACCATCACCACTCCGCCAACATTGCCTACGGATCAATTGCCATTGCCTATTCCCATCACCATTGAAAACACCTATGCCTTTTATCAAGTGACCAACTCACGATATGCGCTTACGGGATTTGGAGCCAGTATCAGCGGCTTTCCAACGGGTGCTCAGGGTGACCCTGTTGACATCATCTATCCATTGCCTTTGACCTATCCATTGGATCAAACCAATGATTCTTACTTTCAATATGATATACCAACTTTGGGCACTTATGCAACTGCTCAGACAAGAAGAACAGAAGTTCTCGCTCAAGGAACCATGAATTTTTTCGGGACCGATTATCCGGTCATTAAAGTGAAGTCAACTGTAACCGGCAATGACTCATTGTATATATCTCAATTCTCTTTTGGTTTCGCTTTTCCTCGTCCAGAGGCGGTAGAGTACAAATGGCTTACACCGGGTATAAAAGTTCCCTTGTTGCAGATCAATACAACTTTGGGAGCCACCACGGGTGCATTGATTTATGCAACAGCGCCCAATGGTGTTCAAGAAAATAATGCCGCTGATTGGAAGGTATATCCCAATCCTGGAAAAGAACTTAATGTTCAATCCAATTCATCAGCCATTTTGACCATTTGGGATGAGAAGGGTAGTGTTGTTTTTAAAGACAATGTAAGTGCGTTGTCTCAATGGGATGCTCAAAAACTCACCGTGGGAACTTATTTCATTGAGATCAATGGTGTAACCAAAAAGTGGATCAAGAATTAATTAGAATAGTCAGAATGAAAGCTTATGTTTTTCCTGGCCAAGGAGCCCAATTTACGGGCATGGCCAAAGATTTGTACGATGGCAATGCCGCAGCCAAAGATATGTTGGAGCGTGCCAATGAAATCTTGGGTTTCAGAATAACCGATATCATGTTCTCTGGAACCGAAGAAGAATTAAAACAAACCAGAGTAACCCAGCCCGCTATCTTCTTGCATTCTGTTGTCATGTCTGCATGTTTAGGGGATCATTTTCAACCCGCAATGGTGGCGGGTCACAGTTTGGGTGAATTTTCCGCATTGGTTGCGGCAAAGGCTTTGAGTTTTGAGGATGGATTGCGTTTGGTTGCTGCCCGCGCAATGGCCATGCAAAGAGCTTGCGAAATCAATCCATCAACCATGGCGGCCATTTTGGGATTGGAAGATGCCAAAGTGGAAGAGATTTGTAATGGTATCGATGGAGTTGTTGTAGCCGCTAATTACAATTGTCCCGGTCAATTGGTTATCTCAGGGAGCAATGAGGCAATAGATTTGGCTTGTGCTCAATTGACTGCAGCAGGTGCCAAAAGAGCGTTGAAGTTGGCTGTAGGCGGTGCTTTTCACAGTCCATTGATGATGCCCGCTCAGGAGGAATTGATGTTGGCCATTTCCAATACCCATGTTTCAGCACCCATTTGTCCTGTATACCAAAATGTCAATGCGCTGCCTCAAGTTGATCCTGAAGTGATCAAACAATTGTTGATAGAGCAATTGACAGCTCCTGTAAGATGGACGCAAATCATGGAGAACATGATTGCTGACGGTTGCACTGAAGTCATTGAAGTGGGCCCAGGAAAGGTGTTGCAAGGACTTTTCAAAAAAGTCAATAGAGATCTACCTGTAAGCTCAGCACAGTGGGGTGAATGATAAAGAGGAGCATTGTTGTTATTATTTTAATCGGTGTAATCTCATTGGGATTGATTACTGCCGGTCAAGTGTATTGGATAAGACAAGCCTATCAGCTTCAAGAAAGAGTTTTTGAATCAAAAGTCACTACTGCATTGACTGATGTGGCGACGAAAATACATTTGATTGAAAATGATAAATCCCTGTTAACCCCTGCCAAACGGATCAATGATGCTCATTTTTTGGTGGTCATCAATCATACACCAGATTCTTTTTTATTGAGAACGCTTCTGGAAAAAGAACTTCTTTTGGAAGGTTTACAAGAGCCCGTGGAATATGGTATGTATGATTGTTTTACAGGTGAGTATGAATCGGAAGCTTGGTTATTTGCTGATAGTTTAAAGGAACAAGATGCCATTCAAAGTGGTCTTCAAGTTTACCCAGAAGAAGGTCATTACTTGAGTCTTTATTTTCCTCAAAAAAATGTTTACTTGCTCAAGCGAATGGATTTTTGGATGTACAGTACGGGAATTATTTTCCTCATCTTTGTGTTCTTCGCCTACACCATTGGTGTCTTGTTTAGAGAGAAGAGACTGGGTTCCATCAGAAATGATTTTGTGAACAACATGACCCATGAGTTGAAGACTCCTTTGGCCACCATACAGCTGAGTGCAGAGGTGTTAAAGCAGGATAAAACCCGTTTGGACACTGATCGAATGAACACCTATATTGGTATTATCGAAACAGAAACAAAGCGCTTAAAAGACCAATTGGAAAAGGTGCTTCAGTTGTCATCCTTGACACCAAGAAAGAGAAACATTCGCTGGGAAGATTTTGATGTGCATTGCATTATTCAGGATGCTTTTCAAGCCAATTTGGAGCGAGTGGCTGAGAGTGGGGGAACCATGAAATTGGACTTGTGCGCCAAACAAAGTACCATCCATGCTGATCGCGTTCACATATCCAATATCATATACAACTTGATGGACAATGCCATCAAATACACTGAAAAGGTTCCACACATTGAGGTGAGTACATACATCCATAAACGTTGCATTAGGATTGATTTTAAAGACAACGGGATTGGAATCAACAGGCGGCAGCAACGGTTGATTTTTGATCGATTTTATCGCGTTCCTACAGGAGACATACATGATGTCAAAGGATTTGGGTTAGGACTTTATTACGTTAAAACAATGCTCAAGGCACAAAAAGGTAAAATCTTTGTTAAGAGTGAATTGGGAAAAGGTTCTGTATTTACACTTGAACTTCCTTTAAGTAAAAATTGATTATATTTCGTTCATGGAAAATCAACATCCACATATCCTATTGGTCGAAGATGACCGCAATTTGGGTTTTGTCATTCAAGACACCCTGAAGCAAGAAGGATTTGTGGTGCATTTGGCCACAGACGGTAAAGAAGGTTTGGTTCAATTCAATAAGCAGACCTATGATTTGTGCTTATTGGATGTGATGATGCCCAAAAAAGACGGATTCTCTTTGGCAGAGGATATCCGAAAAATCAATGAAACCATTCCTATCGTTTTTCTCACTGCCAAAGGATTGTCAGAAGACAAGATCAAAGGATTTCAATTGGGTGGGGATGATTATATCACCAAGCCTTTTTCAAGTGATGAATTGATTTTGCGTATCAAGGCTATTTTAAAAAGAAATGAAAAATTTGCCTTAAAGACACAAAACACCCAACGGTTGGGTTTGTATCAATTCGATTTTAAAAATTATGAATTGATTGGTCCTCAATCACAGCGAAAATTGACCAAGAAAGAAGCGGATTTGTTGAAGTTATTGGTGGATCATCAAGGTCAAGTGCTGGAAAGAGAACTCTTGTCCAATATGGTTTGGGGCGATGATAATTATTTTGTCGGGCGCAGCATGGATGTATTCATTACAAGATTAAGAAAGTACTTGTCGCAGGATGAAAGTATTTCCATCGTCAATATTCATGGAGTAGGATTTAAATTGGTAGTGCAGTGAGAAAATTGTTTTGTTTGTTGGTGTTGTTTTGTTGTTCACCTCTTTTGAAGGCTCAATTTCAAGTCAGGGACAGTGTGCTATTTAATCCGCACATTTCCATTGTCTATGGACATCATTATCCAGTGGCTGATTTGGCCAAACGATTCGGACCATCTGGTGCGCTTGGATTGGCTTTTGACATTAAAGACAAAAAGAGTCATTATTGGGGAGTGCAGTGCCAATATCATTTTGGGAACAAGGTAACTGAACCCGGTTTATTGCAGAATCTTTACACAAACAATGGTGAGATTTTGGACAACCAAGGTCAGCCCGCTGTGGTGTATATCCAACAACGCGGTTGGTCAGCTTGTTTTGAGGTAGGACATGTATTCAACACTTTTGGCCCCAATCCCAATAGTGGTTTACTGGCGACAGGAGGATTGGGATTTATGACCCATAAAATAAGAATCGAGCACCAAAGTCATGAGATCAATGCATTGCAAGGAGAATACCTCAGAGGGTACGACCGATTAACAACTGGACTAATGGGACGTGCATTCCTCGGATATTTTTACATGAGCAATAATAAATTGGTCAACTTGGTTGCAGGTTTGGAGTGGATTCAAGGACAAACGAAAAATGTGAGGGGATTCAATTATGACACCCAGCTGTTGGACAATCAAAAACGTTCTGATGGCTATCTTGGATTCAAGTTGGGTTGGGTTTTGCACTTGTATCAGAGAGCCCCAGATAAGTTTTATCTCAATTGATGTCGATGTTGGACGGGTTGCTGGGTGTTGTATTAAAAGTCTATCAGACGATTTTGCGTGGAGTGTCTTTTTTTCATCCTCGTGCACGATTACTGGTTAATGGCCAAGATCAGAGTTACTCTACACTTAAAGCATGGCGAATGCAATTTCCCAATGACAAAGTGATGTGGTTGCATGCCGCTTCATTGGGTGAGTTTGAACAAGGTCGTCCTGTGATAGAAGGATTTAAAAGACAATTCCCGGATGCAAAAATTGTACTGACTTTTTATTCTCCTAGCGGATATGAGGTGAGAAAGAACTATTCTGGGGCCGATTTGATTCTATATCTTCCATTGGATACTACTTTTGAAATGCGCCGATGGGTAGGCTGTTTGCGACCTACACTCTTGGCACTGGTGAAGTATGAAGTCTGGCCCAACATGTTGCTTGCCTTGCAAAACAGTGGAATACCTGTTGTCATGATTTCAGGTATTTTCAGAAAGGAACAACGTTTTTTCTCAGGACTGCTCAAAGGATATTGGGCTAAAGTTCTTCACAGGATTGATTACTTTCATGTTCAAGATGAAACATCTTTCAGTTTATTAAAAGGAATTGGTGTGGACGCAATGGAAGTAAGTGGTGATACCCGATACGATAGGGTAGCGGAGGTGGCACTGAATGCCAAGTTGGAAGAGCGGTACCTAAGATGGAGGGCCGATTCAACCGTGGTAGTGTTGGGATCCTCTTATCCAATAGAGGAGGAAGCTGTTGTGGCAATGGTTGATGAATACCCCAAGGTGAAATGGGTTGTAGCTCCACATCATATTGACGAGGAAAATATTCAACGGATAGAGCGACTGTTCAAGGGAAAGACACAAAGGGCAACGGGTCTTGGCGAGTTAAATAATGCCCCCATATTGTTATTGAATACAATGGGGGAATTGGGAGGGATGTACAAGTTGGGGGATATCGCCATCATCGGTGGAGGATGGGGCAAGGGCATTCACAATGTATTGGAGCCTGCTGCCCATGGGTGTGCGGTGATTTGGGGGCCCAATGCCCAGAAATTCTTGGAAGCTCAGGCATTGCGTGAAGTAGGAGGGGGTGTTCAGTTGAATGAATGCAAGGATTTAGATAAGCAGTTGAGACGATGGTTGGAAAATGACTCCGAAAGACAAAACGCAGGCAAAACCGCAAGGGAAATGATTCACCGACGCACTGGAGCTAAGGACAAAGTATTGAAAACCATGGCTGAAATTTGGGAAGGAAAAAAAAGATAAAAAAAGACTTGCGCAAATAGAAATTGAGTGTATTTTTGCACTCCAAACGTTCTTTAAGCGGGAGTAGCTCAGTTGGTAGAGCATAACCTTGCCAAGGTTAGGGTCGCGAGTTCGAGTCTCGTCTCCCGCTCAGTTGAATCCCGTAGCGATGATTCGCTGACGGGATTTTTTTTATGAAATAGCCGAAAACCAAATGCCCTGGTGGTGGAATCGGTAGACACGCAGGACTTAAAATCCTGTGACCATTGCGGTCGTGCGGGTTCAAGTCCCGCCCGGGGTACAAATCAGAGTGAAAAACTGAGCAAAAGTGAAGTTTTAAACTCTGATTTTTTTTTGTGCCTTTTCGGGGTTTATTCTCTTTCCGTTTCTCGCTCTTTATATAGCCTATTTATGAAATTTATTCCTAATCAAAATCAAAATCACTAATTGTTACTAACCTGTTGGGGAGGGGCTTTTTTCAGTCTGGTATTGTTCTCTATCTTTAATGCATGCACAATGCGCAACGCGTTTTTGGTTTAGACGTTTTAAGGGCCATCGCCATTCTATTGGTGTTAAAAGGCCATGCGAAATTGTTGGCGGGTGATATTTTCAAGAATTGGATCTCCATTCCTTTGATCGATGGCGTTGAATTGTTCTTTGTGCTGAGCGGGTTTTTAATAGGCGGTCAAATATTGATATTGATGCAATCTTCCATTGAGCCATGGAGCAGAAAGGATACTTGGGTGTTTTTGAAACGAAGATGGTACCGCACTTTGCCCAATTATTATTTTATCCTTTTGATTCAATTGGGAATTGTTTGGTTGGGTTTTTCCCGTGATGCCTTCTCTTCCGTTCATTGGAATTTTCTTGTTTTCAGTCAAAATCTAACCCATGGTTTTCAAGATTTTTTTTGGGAGAGTTGGAGTTTGTCCGTAGAAGAATGGTTCTATTTTATTTTTCCTTTCTTGTTGTTGACGTTGAACATTTTTTTTAGCAAAAAACAATCCTACTTGATTGCTGCGCTGTCCCTTTTGTTGCTGCCTTTGTTTTTTCGAATTCTTAAACCTTTCCATGCTGGAATGGATTGGTATCACTGGGATGTAGAATGGCGAAAAGTCATTTTATATCGTTTGGATTCCATCGCCTTTGGTCTGATGGCTGCCTACTTTTTCTTTTATCATCAAAGGCTATTTTCAAGATATACCAGATTGTTTTTCATTGTAGGTATTGTTCTTTTGGTTGTGGATCATTTCTACATGTTGGATGCCTTTGGCAGCTATGAGCGCGTTGTGTCCTTTACCATAAAGTCATTGGGGGTTGCTTTGTTATTGCCACTGCTCAATAGCTGGAAAGCGGCACCTTTGAATTTGTTTGGATCAGCAATGGTATGGATTTCCAAACGTTCTTATTCCATGTATTTGGTTAATTTGGGCGTGGTGTTCTCTTTGTTGAATCATTTTATGATGAGTAATGATTTTTCTATTGCGATTATTCGCTATGGCTTGTTTTGGGTCATTACTTTTGTCCTCGCTCATCTTTTGTATGTTCACATTGAAATGCCTTGGATGATGAAGAGAGAAAAAAAATCAACATGAATCCATCCCACATCTTTGACAGTATTGTCAGAACGCGTCGCGCCGTTAGAAAATATCATTCCACGGATTACGACCCCAATGCAGTAACGGTTAGTCTGGAGCGAGCGCAGTTGGCTCCTTCCAGCAGCAATATGCAATTGTGGGAAATGTATAGGGTGAGTACTCCTGAGAAAATCAAGCAGGTATCGTTTTGTTGTTTAGGACAAAATACCACAGAGACTGCCAAAGAGATTGTGGTTGTTGTGGCACGACCTGATTTATGGCGGCAACGTGCTGAAGCCAATTTAATTCATGTCAAAAATGTCCATGGAGATCGTCCCAGTTTTCGCGGACAAAGTGCCTTGAAGTACTATAGCAAATTAATGCCGTTGTTGTACAACAATGATTTTCTAGGATTTCGCGGATGGATGAAGAAGATTTTTGTGACGATAGCGGGATTCAAAAGACCGATGGTTCGTCAAGTGACAGGAACGGACATGCGCATTGTTGTTCACAAAAGCGCAGCATTGGCCGCTCAAACTTTTATGTTGTCCATGAGTGCTGAGGGACATGATACTTGCCCAGTGGAAGGGATGGACAGCAAGCGTTTAAAAAAGTTATTGAATCTTCCTCGAAAAGCGGAGATCAACATGGTGATTTCCTGCGGCAAGCGTATTCCAGAAGGTATCTATGGTGATCGCTTTAGAATTCCCCTGACGGAGATGGTGAAGCAAGTGGATTAGGCAAACTGCGCTTGCAATTGCTTTTGAAAATTCTGCAATAGGTTCTCCAAAATCGGTTTGATCATTCCGGCCATCAAAAAATTGACATTGGCCTTCACTTGAATGTTGGCTTCTGTCTTTTCACCTTGTTCAAGACTCTGAAAAAGGATGGTGGCGGGTAACAACGGATTGTCTTCTGTGACAAAATGAATCTCTGAATTGGAAATATTTTTTTTTCTGATTTTCAAAGAAATAGAAGACTTAATTTTAAACTCACAACTGTCTTCATCATTTTGCCAATCAGAACAGTCTTCCGGCAGAAACTGTTGAAAGTTTTCCATCTTATTCAGGAACAGATGAATGTTTTCCTCTTTGTCATTTAAAACAAAGGCTGGAACTTTAATTTCCATGATTGGCAATGAATTGTTCAGACCAAGCCGCAGGATTTTCCTTCCATACCTTCAAAGCTTGGTGTTGCTCTGTTTGGATGTAATTTAAGTCAATGGCTTTTTCTAATAGGTAGCTGTAATTGGAAAGGGTTTTCACTGGGAATGAATATGTTTCAAAACGCGCAATGGCATCCGGAAATTGATACGTGAAAATAGCAATCATACCAATGACATCTGCTTTTCTTTCCATCAAGGCATCCACGGCCAATAGGCTGCTTTTTCCGGTAGAAATCAAATCTTCAATGACCAAAACTTTGGCACCTTCTGGACAGATGCCTTCTACTTGATTGTTGAGCCCATGTTTCTTGGCTTCACT
>VFQT010000687.1_pt1 | contig 46637 bp, 43 predicted proteins | sample 3512381 | NCBI WGS metagenome assembly VFQT01 (sample SAMN10412376, study PRJNA504923) | tailings metagenome | isolation source: Relicate 2 Philex TSF3 active mining site | place: Philippines: Tuba, Benguet | collected 2017-08-29 | reverse complement strand
TCGTGATGTGGTACCTGTCGGGCAACCGGGACGATACGGTCATCGACAGGGCTGACCAGTTCATCATCGATCGCAAGAACCCACGTCATCACCTGTCCTTCGGCTATGGCATCCACCGCTGCATGGGCAACAGGCTCGCCGAACTGCAGTTGCGGATCATCTGGGAAGAGATCCACAAGCGGTTCGCAAAGGTCGAAGTGACCGGCGAGCCCGAGCGCCTGTTTTCGAACTTGGTGCGAGGTATCACAAAGCTACCGGTGCGGCTGCGCGCCCGCTGAATAGCTGAACCAGAATACGGAGTTAATGATGGTCAAAGTGACGTTTGTTTCCAACAATGGAACGCGCCGGGAAGTCCAGGTAGCCGAGGGCGAAACCGCACGCGAAGCGGCGCTCTTCAACGACGTCCCGGGTATCGACGGCGATTGCGGCGGTGCCTGCGCCTGTGCGACCTGCCATGTCCATGTCGATCAGGCCTGGATCGACAAGGTGGGTCGCCTAGAGGAAGGCGGCGCGGAGGCCGAACTACTGCAATTTGCAGAGGGAGCGAACGAATACAGCCGCCTCGCTTGCCAGATCCCCATCAAACCTACTCTGGAGGGTTTGATTTTGCACGTTCCCGAGCAGCAATACTGACCTTCCTGAATGACACATTGTCGTCGGCGTGGGGCGACGCGAATTCGAGTTTTGAACGGAGGTCTCCGTGCCAACTCGGCTAGAACCCGATCCCCATGCGAACGAAGACCCGCTTCGCACCGAAGTGCGGCAATTCCTCGCCGCAAATATCCCTGAAGAATGGAGTGCCCCCCCGTTGGTGGACAGGTTCAGGCAGCGGTTTTGACCCATCTCTGGGCGTGTTGATGGTCGTAACCGTTGGGGCTGAGATAGCGAAGCGCCGAGTGTAGGCGCCTGGCGTTGTACAACCCGACGTCATAAAGCGCACAGGCGTTTGTAAGCGGTGCTCCGCCACCCTTCTGATCTGAGAGGCGGCTGCGGTGCTGGCAGGGAAAGCCAGTCCCGTTGAAGGGACAGTGCTCGCAATGGACGACCATTCTATCGACCGCAGACTGACGCCAGCGCGACATGTCGAGGTGTACCGACGCAGACCGGCGACATGTTTACAGAGAAGGCTATCATGGCTTCACTGCCGAAAGCCTCACGAGCAAGGACTGCACGACAGGATGAACGAGTTCGCGAAGATCGAGGACTTCCCCGGGGACATCGATCCGGTTTGGGCTGGCGATGGTTCGCATCTACCGGAATGGTTCGTGTCGGCCCTCAAGGTGCCGCGCGAAGAAGGGTATGTGGAGATCGACGGGGCCAGGGCGCACTACTTTCGCTGGGGTGACCGCGGGAAGCCCAAGGTGCTGATGACGCATGGCTTTCTTGCCCATGCGCGCTGCTTCGCCTTCATCGCGCCCTTTCTTGCCGAAGATTACGACGTGGTGGCCTTCGATCTTGCCGGCATGGGCGACAGCGAAATGCGCGGCCAGGCCGATCCCTCGGCAAGGGGGCGCGAATTCGGGGAAATCGCCGAGGCGCTCGAACTGTTTGCAGATGGCAACAGGCCAACGATCATCGCGCACAGTTTCGGTTCAAGCGCGGCGTTGACAGCCGTAACCCAGTCGCCAGAGGCCTTCTCCGGGGTGGTGGTTTGTGATCTCATGATCATGCGCCCCGAGCAGCTTGAACAGTACTGGAACCTCAGGCGGTCAAGCCCAGGCTCTGGCGATCCGGACAAGCCGAACAAGCGCTACCCTAGCTATGAAGCGGCGCGTGAGAGGTACGTCCTTTCCCCGCCCCAGCGGGTCGGCGAGCCCTTCCTTCTGGACTACTTAGCGTATCATTCCATGCGGCGGGATGGAGACGAGTGGATGTGGAAGTTCTCAACCGAGGTCTTTCGGCGGAGCAACAAGCCCGACGAATGGCTCACCGTCGGTGAACGCCTGGTAAAAGCGCCGGGTCGCAAGGCTATCGTGCACGGCGGCAACAGCCAGCTCTTCACAAAGGACTCGGCCGACTACATCCGCGAACTGGGTGGAGGCAACATTCCGATAGTCGCTGTACCGGAAGCCCGTCACCATCTGATGCTCGATCAGCCCTTGGCCTTTGTCACAGCACTCCGAAGCGTTCTTTCCCTTTGGGGGGAGCGCGCACAACCGGTGACGTGACCCCCAACCTTGACCCAGCTGGAATTAGGACCCTGCAGTTGTTGTGTGCATGGGTGCGGCGGAAGCATGGGTCGTCCTTCCATGACGCTATCTTCCAACACCTGTAGCCCACCCGGCCGGTGGAACCTCAGTGATGCCAATGGCTCAGGCGATGGACAGCCGCGTCGTTCTCCACGCGAAGAGCCCGAGGACGGCGTCATCAGAGTCTGCGGCCTCAGCGATGACAACGACATCAGCATCATGGCGTTCACCGACGACGGCGTCGAAGAGCTCAAAAACCTTCTCGAAATGCACCGCGAGAACTCTCAACCCCTCAAGTGAGCTGTCGCTGACTGCGGCCTACGCCGGATGGGCACCCATGCAGATGATGCCAGACCCTTCCGCCGCACGCGGACCCAGGCCAGCGCAAGCTAGCGTAAAGATCGTCGGGAACATGATCGCGTTGAGCAGGCCAATGCTTAGCAGAGCATAGCCGGAAACGATGCCCGTCGCGGCTCGCCCGTGATGATCTCCACCCGTCGCCTCCCGTAGCGACCAGCTTAAAGACCCATCGATAAACTAGTCGCTCCCGACTCATCGCCATGCCGCCCGATGGCGCAAGGCGGCTCAGGCCGGAGGGGTACCTTACTGCCGAAGTCTGATCGCAAAACCTTCAGAGGCGGCCCCGTCGGGTCTGCGCCCGCGCCACCTACCGCAGCCGCGATTCCGTGCGGAGACTAATTTCGGCTTGTTGCGCTGGAGCGGCGGAATGAGTCGGTTGTTTGACAACAACCGCGCCGAGTATTCGCATGTCACATTCGAAGGCGCGAGCGAAAGATGCAGGGCTTAACGAGTCGGCCATCAGGGCAGCGTTCCCGTCGAGACGCATACGGCGGTCTGCACACACTCAGCATCCACGGGAATCTTCGGGGCGGCGGCCCTCTGCGCGTGCTGCGCGCACGCCTGTCGATTGCCTAGCAAAATCTCACCCGGCAAAGTTGACGCCCCGCTTTGAACTTCGGGTCGAGAGGCGACAGGGCGAAGATGTTCGGAAAGGTTTCAGCCGTCATCGGCTTGCGTCTCCGGGTCCAGGCGCTCAAGAAATCCCACCGCAGCGCTGAGAAAGGCGTCGTTGCGATCGCCCGCCACCATGTGCGATGCGCCGGCGACGTCGGTGAACTTTGCGTTGGGAAGCTGTGCGACGAAGGTCTCCGCCGCCTCCCGAGAAACCAACTCGCTCAGCCGGCCCCTGATGAGATGCACCGGAAGCGTCAACCCAGGCAATCGGGTATGGAACGCGTCGGCATCCCGCAAGGATCGGCCGCGATGGACGCCGGAGACAAAGCCGGGGTCCCAATGCCAGCGGAGTCGACCATCATCGCCCTGCCGCAGATTCTTGGCCAGTCCAGAGTGATCGGCTGGCCGCGGCCGGTGAGGTAGATAGGCCGCAATGACCTCGGCGGCCTCCTCAAGGCTGCCAAATCCTTCCGCGACATGGGCGCTCATGAACTCCATGACCTTGGCGGCGCCGTCCGGGTCCATGCTCGGAACGATGTCAACAAGCGTGATCGAGCTGAAACTCCCGGGCGCGATCTCGGCCTCCGCGTACAGCCCGGCGAGCCCGCCGAGAGACGCGCCAATCAAAGCCGGACGGCCACCCATCGCGCGCGATACCTCCGCTAGATCCTCCGCGAACCGCTGAATCCCATAGTCTCCCGTCGGCGACCAGCCGCTGTCGCCATGGCCACGGAGATCGACCGTGACAACTTCCCAGCCTCGATCCGCAAGCGCCGCCGCCGTTTTGGTCCAGGCATGCCGCGTCTGGCCGCCGCCGTGCGCCAAGAGTACGGAGCCGCGCCTCGGCTGACCATACCGGTCCGCGGCCAGGTCGAGCCCGTCGGTGGTTCTGAAGACAGCTTGGCTCGGTGCATTCATGGATAATTCTCACTTTTTTCGCCCGACCCGACAGCTTCGCGTGTCGCAAGCCGCGGGTGCAGCCTGTGATCGACAAGCGGGCCATATCCCGCTTTGCGTCCTGGGACTAACCAGCGTAGCATGAACGTGACACTAGAAAACACGTATGTGTCGGAGGATGCATGGTTGAGGTTGTAAATTTTGAACGGCGCGGACACGTGGCGATTGTCACGCTGAATCGTCCCGAGGCGCTCAACGCCATCTCTCCTGAGATGCTCGTTCGTCTGGCCGAGGCTTGGACCCATGTGCGAGAAGATCGGGAGGTCCGCGTCGCCGTGGTGACCGGCGCCGGCGACAAGGCGTTCTGCTCAGGGGCCGACCTGGGAAGGTTCATCCCGCTGATGAGCGGCGCCCGCCCGCCGGAAGACGACTGGGACCGGCGTGTCTTGGCTGACCGAGAAATGCTCGGCACGGGGCTTCTGCGGACGTTCGATGTGGTCAAGCCGGTGATCGCGGCGATCAACGGCCATGCGATCGCGGGCGGCATGGAGTTGGCCCAAGGCACGGACCTTCGTATCGCGTCCGACACCGCCAAACTCGGCGTGCAGGAGGTCAAATGGGCGATTTTCCCCGGGGGCGGCTCGACGGTGCGGCTCCCACGCCAGGTTCCGTATGCTCGCGCCATGGAGTTGTTGCTGACCGGCGACTTGATCACCGCCGCCGAGGCGCTTCAGTTAGGCTTCCTCAATCGCGTTGTGCCGCAGGGCGAAGTCCTGCCCGCCGCGCTGGAACTGGCTGAGCGCATCGCGGCGAATGGCCCGATCGCCGTACAGGCGATCCGCCGGTCCGCTCGCGCTTGTCTGGGGCGCCCGGAAGCCGACGCGATGCAGATCGAGTCCGAAATGGCGGCCCCAGTCTTTCGAACCGAGGATGCCCGGGAGGGGCCGCTCGCCTTCATGCAGAAACGCAAGCCAGTCTTCCAAGGCCGGTGATCCTACTTCGACGACTCCAATCGAACCCTTAGGAAGAGGAATGCTCAATGGCGCTGCACAGCCGCATCTGCGAAATCTTCGGCATCCAATATCCGATCGTGCTCGCCGGAATGGGCGGGGCAAGTGTTCCGCGCTTGGCTGCCGCAGTCTCCAACGCTGGCGGCCTCGGCATATTGGGCGCCGCCGCTTGCTCGCCGCAAGAGCTCCGTGAATGGATACGCGAGGTGCGTAGCCTGACCGACAAGCCGTTCGGCGTTGATACTCTGCTGCCCGCCTCCGTGCGGCGCGAGGTGGTCGATGCGGCGATGGCTACAGGTGGAGACAGGAAGCCGTCGCCGATGGAACTCATTGCGGACTACCAGAACTTCGCGGCCGATTTCATGCGCAAGGAAGGTCTGCAAAAGGTCGCCCGCTCCCGCGACGCCAACACTGCCGAGCCCCGGGGCGGCCCGGCGTTCTTTTCAAAGGAGTTCTTTGAGGCGCAGATGGAGGTCGTGGTCGAGGAAAAGGTGCCGGTCTACGCCGCAGGCCTGGGAAACCCCGGTCCCTGGATGGAGCGACTGCGGGAGAACCGCACGAAGATCATGGCCGTCATAGGGTCGGTGAAACATGCGCTGCAGGTCGCGGCTTCCGGCATCGACGTGGTGGTCGCCCAGGGACATGACGGGGGCGGACATAATTCGCCGATCGGCACCATGGCCCTCATCCCCCAGGTTGTCGACGCCATGGCGGGGCGTATTCCTGTGCTCGGGGCCGGCGGGATCACGGACGGCCGCGGCGTGGCGGCCGCCATGATGCTTGGGGCCGAGGGCGCCTGGGTGGGCACCGCGTTCCTGGCGACAGAGGAGGCCGGCATTCAGCAATTCCAAAAGGAGGTTCTGGTCGAGTACGGCGATGGCGACACGGTTGTGTCAAAATCCGTCACCGGGAAGCCGGCCAGGATTATCCGCAACAAGTGGGCGCAGGCTTGGGTGGACGCGGAGAAGTCGCCGCTGCCCATGCCCTTCCAGTCGATCATCGCCGGCCCCGTGCTCGCGGCGGCGACCCTGGACCAGCGTAAGGATATCGCGCCTGGGTTCGCGGGCCAGGGCATGGGGCTTATCAAGGCGATTCGCCCCGCCAAGGACGTCCTCGAAGACCTCGTCAGCGGCGCCGAGACCGCGCTCAATCGCGCCGATCGATTTCGCTGAAGTGGGAAAGGAAACGCAATGATTCCTCGCAGAATGCCCGAGTTTCACGCCGAGATGGTCGAAGCCTTCATGGCTTCGAGCAATCGGATGACCGGCCTCCCCGAATTCCTGGGCCTTCGGATCGTCGCCATGGAACCGGGCGGTCTTACCGCGGAGATGACAGTCGACCCAAAGCTGCTGACGGGCTTCGGCAACATGCACGGCGGCGTCCTGTCTGCGGCTTGCGATCACGTATTGGGATGTGTCTGCTATCCCCACATGGAGAAGGGACAGTGGGCGGCGACGACCGAGTTCAAGATCAACCTGCTCGCGCCGGTCAGCCGCGGGATGGTTACGGCGCGCGCGGAAATCATCTCGATGAGCAAGCACACCGCGGTGGTGAGGATCGAAATGGAGAACGAAGGTCGCCTATGTTGTTCGGCGCAGGGCACCGTCCTGATCCAGAATCCCAAACCTGCGTGACGGATGCGGTGTTCAGGCGGTCTTTCGGGCGGCTCCATGGCCGGGGGTTCCGAGGCTGCCGAGCACGTCACGCATGATCCTAAGCAACTCGGGGCGACGGCCCCGGAACAGGTCTTTGGGCGCGGCCAAGCCAAGGGCCAGGGGACGGGCCGGTCGACTTACGGCGAGTGGAATGGCTAGCATTGCGGCGTTGTCGTTCACTAGGCCGGCATGGAAGGCATGACCTCGGGCGGCGACCTGCTTCAGGTCTCCGGCGACTTTCTCTGTGGGCGGCGGCTCCTCATCGCCGTCCCACACCGCAAGCGCTTCGGCGATCATCCGTGCCCTAGTTTCTGGCGGCTCCATGGCCAGGAGCACCCGTCCAAGGGTCGAGCGGGCAAGGCATCGTCGCGTGCCGGCCTTGACGTGATAGCGGATCGGTGTCGTGCCTTCGATCACACGGATATATTGGCAATACCCGCCGCTCACCGCACCCAGCACCACGGTCATCTGGGTTTGTTCGGCGATGTCGCGCATCTGCTGCTGGATGCGCCGGAGTGGGAGGATTTCCTCGCCAACCCAGTGGCCTAGCAGGGAGACCCGGATCGAGGGGAAGAAGGTCCTGTCTTCGGCAGAAAATTCCAGATAGCCGAGGTCGGCGAGGCTGCGCAGCAGCGCGGCTGTACTGGAATGCGGATAGCCTAGCGCCAGTGCCACGTCCTGAATGTGGGCGGGCCTGCGAGCCTCGTCGAAATACTCGAAGATCTCCAGGGTCCGGGCGGCGGACTTGACGACGGACTGATCCGGTTTCGGCATGCTTTCAAATCCTCGGGCGCCCGCTCAGATCGTGAGCGCCGCCCGGGTTCCTTCCTCAAAGGCCCGCACGGCATCCAGCCCGGCGGCGTCGCGCGCCCCCCCAACCAGGGAATATGGCATCTGCTTCGCCGCCAGCGACGAGACAATTCCCGCCTGCGGCTCTTGGCCTATGCATAACACGAACGTGTCGGCCACGATCAACTGTGGGACGCCGCCCACCGTGACATGCAGGCCCTCCGGGCTAAGGTGACCATAGACGACGTCTCCGATCATGGCCACACCCCGGCGCACTACCTCCTGCATGTTGGCCCAGCCCCGCGTCTTGCTCAGGCCAGCGCCGAACGCCGATCCAGGTTTGCGCTGGAAGAGCGTGATCTTTCGGGCTGAGAGCCAAGTCCTGGGCGACGGTTTCAGGGCGCCGCGATCGGCGAACCCGGTGTCGATCCCCCAATCCTGGGAGAAGCCCTCGATGTCGGGCGTGGCGGGATCGCCCGTTCCGGTCGGGTGCGCCAGGAGTTGGGCCACGTCGAAGCCAATGCCCCCAGCGCCCAGAATCGCCACGGTGGCGCCCGTCAGTTCGGGCGTTTCAATCGCCTGTGCGTAGGTGAGCACACGGGGGTCGTCCACGCCGACCGAGTCCAGCGTTCGCGGCTCAACACCGGTGGCGAGTATCACATGATCGTATGCGGCGGCGATGAGTTCCTGCGGACCAACAAGCGCTCCCAAACGCACTTCGACCCCGAGCTCGGACAGCCGCGCGCCGTAATATCTGATGGTTTCGGCGTAGTCCTCCTTGCCCGGTATCCGGCGCGCGAGATTGAATTGGCCGCCGATCTGTGCTGAACCCTCGAACAGGGTGACCTTGTGGCCTCGCACCGCACTTGTCACCGCCGCAGCAAGGCCTGCGGGCCCCGCGCCAACAACCGCGATACGCTTGGGTTCGATCGGCGCTGCGACATCGCTGAATTCGGCCTCCCGGCAGGCGGCAGGATTGACCATGCAGGTCGTGAGCTTGCCGTTGAAGGCGTTGTCTAGGCAGGCCTGATTGCAGCCGATGCACACGTTGATTGCGGCACGTCGCCCGGCCCGGGCCTTGGCGACGAAGTCGGGATCGGACAAAAAGGGACGCGCCATCGAAACCATGTCGGCCTTGCCGTCTGCGATCAGACGGTCGGCGAGTTCAGGCGTGTTTATTCGGTTCGATGCGATGACCGGCACGTTGAGGTGCGACCTGAGCCGTGCCGAAGCCCAGGCGAAGGCTCCGCGGGGGACCATGTGGGCGATGGTGGGGATCCGCGCCTCGTGCCAGCCGATCCCCGTATTGACCAGGTTCGCGCCGGCGGCCGCGACCGCCTTGGCCTGATCGACAACCTCGTCGAAGGTGCTGCCGCCCTCCACAAGATCGAGCAGCGACTGCCGGTAGACGAGAATGAACCGCTCGCCGCAGCGGGCGCGAACGGCCCGAACGATTTCGGCAGGCAGCCGCTGGCGATTGGACGCCGAGCCACCCCAATCGTCGGTGCGCTGATTGGTGCGAGGCGCCAGGAACTGGTTGAGAAGGTAGCCTTCAGACCCCATAATCTCGACCCCGTCGTAGCCAGCCTCCTTGGCGAGCATCGCGGCGTTGGCAAAATCCTCGATCGTATCGAAAATCTCATCCTCGCTCATCTCGCGCGGCGTCAACGGGTTGATCCTCGAGGCGATCCCCGAAGGGGCGACCAGACCATCATGGCGCGCATAGCGGCCAGCATGCAGGAGCTGCAACACAACTAGTCCGCCGGCGAGATGGACCGCCGACGCAATCCGGCGGTGGTCTGCCACGACGGCTTCGCTCATCACTGCGCCGTTCCTACCAAGGCGCCCTGCCGCATTGGGCGATACGCCGCCTGTCACGATCAACCCCGCGCCGCCTTCGGCCCTGCGCGCGAAGAACCGAGCCTGGCGCTCGTACCCGCCCGGCGCCTCCTCGAGCCCAGTATGCATCGAGCCCATCAAGGTACGGTTGGGAAGGGTGACGAATCCCAGATCCAGCGGCGACAACAGATGCGGATAGAGCGGAACGTTCATGCTGCGCCTAGCCTGAGAAGCTTGCCCTGGATTGAGAAAGCACTACGCGACCGTCAGCGGTTTCACCCCGCACAATGGCCTCGCCGTCACTGGTGCGCCAGATCTTCGTGACGATCGTGTCCCCGTACATCACCCGGTCAGCAAACCGGCCCTGGAACGACCTGAACGCGGCGGGATCGTCGGCGCACAACTCCCGCAACACGGCGCGGCCGACGATTCCGTAGGTGCAAAGCCCATGCATGAACGGCGAGTCGAAGCCGCCCATCCTGGCGAACTTCGGATCGATGTGGATCGGATTGCGGTCGCCAGAGAGCCGATAGATAGCGCCTTGCTCCGGACGAGTCTCGAAGCGAGCCTCGATGTCCGGCGCCCGGTCGGGAACCGTATCACCACCTCCAACCGAAGGTCCGCGCTCGCCGCCAAAACCGCCGGCGCCGCGCACGAACAGCGTAGCGTGGGTTCGGAAGAGGTCGCCGTCGGCGTCCCGGGCCAGACTTTCCACGCCGAGCACAGCCGCTTTTCCCTTGTCCCAGACCTCTGTGATCCGGCCGGTCACCTCGACGCTGGCCTCGGGCGGCAGCGGCCGAAACAGCTCGATCGACTGTTCGCCGTGCAACAGCATCTCCAAGCGCATCTCGACCATGCGCATCATCCAGCGCAGCGCGGTGCCACCTGGAATCACGGCATAGGTCGGGAGGACCCTAGGTCCCCGGCCTTCATAGATGAAGTCCAGGTCCGCAACCGGCCTCGCGCCGACACCCAGCGCGTAAAGCATCACGTCCTTCGAAGACCACGTCTCGGTGGAGACAGGAAATTCAAGCCCGACGAGATCGGGCGAGATCGGCTTACGTGTCATGGAGACCTCGCGTGTCGGGATTGCTGGCTCAAGGTTGCGGCGCTCTTCCATCCGGCGGCCACGCTTCGACGCCGTCTTCCAGGGGAACCCGCAGGCTCTTTAGGATCTGGGAAAACATGGTCCAGTTGCCGATCGCGACCACAAGCTCGATCCGTTCGGCGTCTGTCGCCAGGTGGCGGCAGCAGGCTTCCCAGGTCGCGTCGCCGATCATGCCGTCGTCGAGGGTGTCGTCGGTGGCCTGCAGCACCGCCCGGTCGGCCTCGGTCAGGTTCGGCGCGCCCTGCCAATCCCGCGTGGCGGCCAGGTCGACCGCCGGAACGCCGAGCCCGCGGGCCACCCGCCAGTGCTGGGTCCATTCATAGACTGAGCCAGTTCGCCAGCCGATCCGCATGATGATCAGCTCGCGTAGTCTCGCATCGAGCCTGTTGCCGCGGAAGAGCAGGGTGGTGAGTGTCGAGGCCAGTTCCTCTGCGACATCAGGATGTCGCAGCAAGACCCGGAAGACGCTAAGCGGCGCCATCTGTTCGGATACGCCCGCGACGCTCGCCGCGGCTTTCGCCTGGTCCGGGCTGAGAAGATCGACCCTCACTCCACTGGCGGCCATCGCGTTAAATCCATGTCAGGAGACGGTGTGCGTCAGTCCGCAGATCGTCAGCGTGAACCTTGTTTGATCACTACCATAACAGATATGAGTTGACGACAACATATATGTGTCGCGATTATGGGCCGCGAAGGGGAGCCCCGCCCGTGATCCCGGCTACGACATTTGCGATGGTCCAAACAGCGCCACGCCGCCTGGAGATGCGCGATCTTCCGATTCCTCAGATCGAGGCTGACAGCGCGATCCTGCGGATCGAGGCCTGCGGGATCTGCGGCAGCGACTACGAGCAGTTCGAGGGTGTCCTGAAAACGCCGATGCCGGTCATCCCGGGACATGAGCCCGTGGGGATCATCGAGGTGATCGGCGATAAGGCCGCGCGCCGCTGGGGCGTGGATGTCGGTGACCGGGTCGCCGTCGAGACCATGCTATCGTGTCACAGCTGCGACACCTGCCTCGGCGGCCGCTATCACCTATGCGCGGACAGGAAAATTTATTCGTACATCCCGCTGTCGAACATGCCGGGGCTGTGGGGCGCCTACGCTCAGTACATGTACCTTGCGCCCAATACGATCGTTCACAAGATGGACAAGACCCTGCCGCCCGAACTCGCTGTCATGTTCAACCCGCTCGGGGCGGGCTTTCGTTGGGCGGTGGAGATTCCTCAGACCCAGGTCGGCGATACGATCGTCATCCTGGGACCGGGCCAGCGCGGTCTGGCCAGCGTCATCGCTGCGCGGCAGGCGGGGGCGGGGAAGATCATCGTCACGGGCATGGCCGCAGATGCACGAAAACTCGACCTCGCCCGGACCTTCGGGGCGCATCACACAATCGACGTTCAGAACGAGAACGCCATCGAACGCATCAAAGAACTGACCGGCGGCCGGGGCGCCGATGTGGTCGTAGAAGTGACGTCCTACGCCACCGACCCGGTACGCGAGGCCCTGAGCTATGTGCGTGCCGGCGGGACGATCGTGCTGGCCGGGGTGAAAGGGTTCAAGCCCATACCGGACTTCGTCTCCGACCTGATTGTCTTCAAGGAAATCACCATCAAGGGGGCGATCGGCGTGACCTCGTCGGGATACCGCAAGGCCATCGACCTGATCGAGGCGCGGTCGCTGCCACTTGAGCTGATGCATACTCACGACTTCGCGTTGGAGGACGCGGAGCTGGCCATCCGGACGCTCGCGCGCCAGGTGCCGGGAGATGAATCCATCCACTCATGCCTGATCCCGCCCGCCTAGTGCGCCAGCCTTCAGGTCGTAAAGCTTCGCCGAGGATTGAAAGGCAGGACGAGCCGTGAGTTTTAGCGACAAGGCCGCCATCGTTGGCATTGGCGAGACCGAGTACGTCAAGGGCTCGGAGCGCACGGCCGTGGACCTGATGCTGGAGGCGGCCCGCAAGGCCATCGCCGACGCGGGGCTCAAGGCCTCGCAGATCGACGGCATGGTTCCGCCCCCGATCTATACCACGTCCGAGGAACTCGCCGCCAACCTTGGTGTCGATGTCCTCCGCTATGCCTCGACGGTCCACATGGGCGGAGCCAGCCCCACCACGGCCCTGCAGAACGCTGCGACAGCCGTCGCCGCGGGCGTCGCCGACAACGTTCTCGTGGTGCTGGGCTGGAATGGCTACTCCGCGCTACGTCCAAAGCAGGGCCGGCCGCCGCAGCGGGCCATGAACATGAACACCCTGACCCGCACGATCCAGGGTTTCTACATGCCCTACGGCGTCATTATGCCGGCCCAGATGTATTCCTGGATCGCCATGCGCCATAAGCACCTCTACGGGGTGCCCGACGAGGCGATGGGCGAGGTGGCCCTGGCCTGCCGGGCCCACGCCCAGCTGAACCCGAGGGCCGTGACCTATGGCCAGCCTCTGGACATGGACGCCTACCTCGGCGCGAGGTGGATCTCCGAGCCCTTCCGTCTGTACGATTGTTGCCTGGAGACGGACGGCGCCTGCGCGGTTGTAGTGACCAGCGCCGAACGGGCCCGCGACATGCCGCACCGGCCCGTGCTGATCGCCGGCGCCGCCGAAGGCCACCCCTATCCGGCAGATGACATTCCATCTCGGCCCGATATGCTCAAAATCGGCCTGTCCTACGCCGCGCCTCGAGCCTTCGAGATGGCCGGCGTCACCGCCCGCGACATGGACTTCCTGCAGGTCTACGACTGCTTCACCTATGTCGTGCTGCTGCAACTGGAGGCGCTGGGCTTCAGCGGGCCCGGCGGCATTTACGATTTTGTGAAAGACGGCCAGATCCAACTCGGCGGTCGCTATCCGCTGAACACCCATGGCGGTCTGCTCAGCGAGGCCCACGTCTGGGGCCTCAACCACGTGCTGGAAGCGGTGCGCCAGCTTCGCGGCGACGCCGGCGCGCGCCAGGTGCCAGGCGCCAGAATTGGTCTGGTCACCGGATGGGGCGATCTCGGCGACGGCAGTCTGGCGATCTTGAGGACCTGACCCCCATGCACCCCCCCACCATTCCCGCGCCGCTGCCCAGGACCCAAGATCCCATGGACGACGCCTTCTGGCGTCAATGCCAGGATGGACGCCTGCGCTTCCAGCGTTGTTCGGACTGCGGCGCCTGGCGGTTCCTGCCGCGCTACATGTGCGCGCGGTGCGGGTCTCCAGATTTCGCCTGGGTGCCCGTCCGCGGGACCGGCAGCCTTTACTCTTGGACCGTCACCCATCAGGCGCTTCACCCCGCCTTCGCCGGGGAAATCCCCTATGTCGCCGCGCTGGTGGAGCTTGACGAAGGCGTGCGGATGGCGAGCCGGTTGCTGAACTGCAACCGCAACGCCCTGCAACTGGGTATCCCCGTCGAACTGATCTTCCGAGAGATTGGAGACGGCTTCCAGCTGCCTTGCTTCCAGCCGTCTGAACAGGTGGCGCCATGAGTTGCGACCCGGTCCAGCGCTGGCGCCCTAGTGGAAGGATAGGCCGATGGATCTGACATATAGCCCCGAACATCAGGCCTTCCGGCGCGAAGTGCTCGTCTTTCTTGAGGCCCACCGTCATGCTGCGCCCAAGGGCGGCGGGGCGGCGCAGCGACCCTCCGCAGAGGCTGTGGCCTGGCAGAAACTATTGATCGCCCATGGTTACGCCGCGCGGACCATCCCGAAGGAGTTTGGGGGGTATGGGGCCGCGCCTGACATCCTGAAATCCCGCATCATCAGCGAGGAATTCGCCCGAGCCAGCGTGCCGCCCGGGCTGCAGAGCCAGGGCATTTCCATGCTGGTTCCAACCCTCCTGGAACTCGGCACGGAAGAGCAGAAACGGCAATGGATCGGGCCGACCATTCGCGGCGAAGTGATCTGGTGTCAGGGATATTCCGAACCTGGGTCGGGGTCGGACCTCGCCAGCCTCCAGACGTGCGCGACGGAGGATGGCGATGACTTCGTCGTCAATGGCCAGAAGATCTGGACCAGCACGGCCCGCGAGGCCGACATGATCTTCTGTCTCGTGCGCACCGAACCGGACAAGGCCAAGCATGACGGGATCAGCTATCTGATCTTTTCGATGAAGACGCCGGGGATCGAGGTCCGGCCCCTGGTAACCATGACCGGCCACGCCGAGTTCAACGAGACTTTCTTCACCGACGTGCGCGTCCCAAAGTCCCAGATCGTGGGAAGCCGCGGGCAGGGCTGGTTCGTCGCCAACGCCACCCTCAAGCACGAACGCGGAATGCTGGGGGACCCCGGCCAGCTCGAAAGCCGCTTCCTTGCCTTAGCAGAGCTGATGCGGAACGAGACGGCCGACGATAGCCGGATCATGGACAACCCGATCCTACGGGATCGTCTGCTGCGGCTGCAGGCGGAACTCGCAGCGATGAAGTTCAATGGGCTCCGCGTCCTTAGCGCCTCGGCGAACGGCGGCGACGCGGGGCTCGCGCGGCTGATCGTCAAGCTGAAGGCCTGCGAGCTGGCCCATCAGATTTCGGCGTTGGCCATCGACGCCCTTGGCGAGCTCGGGGCGCTCTACGACGGTAGCCCGCATCTGCGCGCCCACGGCGCCTGGCAGCAGGCCTACATGTTCCAGCTCGGTCTGATCATCGGCGGGGGCACCGCCCAGATCCAGAAGAATATCATCGCGGAGCGGGGTCTGGGCATGCCGCGGGAGCCAAAGCTCGCCCAGGAAGGGAGCCGCGTCTGATGGAGTTCGGTCTGTCGAGCGAGCAGCGCATGCTGCAGGACACCGTGGCCCGCTATCTCGCGGAACAGTCCCCGCTGCGGCATGTGCGGGATATCACGACCGCCGCCAAGCCCTACAGCCCAGATGTCGCGGCGGGCCTGGCGGATCTCGGCGTGCCGGGGGTCATCATCCCCGCGGATTTCGGCGGAATGGGCCTTGGCCTGCTGGAGGCCGCACTCATCGCGGAAGCGCTCGGCCATGGCGTCGCGCCGGTGCATTTCGCGGCCGCCCATGTGATGGCGCCCCTGGCGATCATGCTCGGCGGGTCGGACGCCCAACGTCGTGCGTGGCTGCCGAAGCTGGCGAGCGGCGCGGGCACGGCCGCCGTTGCGGTAAGCCAAGCCGTAGAGCGCCGGGACGGGTCCGGAGTGGTCGCCAGGGACGGGTGGCTGGACGGGACAGCACTGTTCGTACTCGACGCGGCGGACGCCGCCCTGTTCGTGGTGGCGGACAACGCCGGCGCATTGCACCTGGTGGCGGCCGACGCGGCCGGTCTCACGCAGATCCCGTTGACGACCATCGACAAGACCCGGTCGGTCGGAGAGCTTCGACTGACGGGAGTCAAGGCCGATCCGTTGCCCGGCGGCGGAATCGAGACGACCCGACGGATCATCGACGCCGGGCGCATCATGCTGGCCGCCGACATCCTGGGCGCCGGCACGGCGATGATCGAACAGGCCGTGGCCTACGCTCATACACGCGTGCAGTTTGGCCGGCCGATCGGGTCCTTCCAAGCGGTCAAGCACATGTGCGCCGAGATGGCGGCGGCGCTCGAGCCCTGCCGCTCGCTGGTCTGGTACGCGGCGCACGCCTTCGACCATGCGCCAGACGAGTCGATCCTGATGGCGTGCCACGCAAAGTCACACCTCTCCGAGGTCGGCCGGTTCGTCGCGCGAACCTCCACGGAGGTGCATGGCGGCATGGGGTTCACGGACCTCGCGGGTCTTCACTACTGGTTCAAGCGCATCGGCCTGGATCGCCAGCTCCTTGGGGGACCGGAACTCTTGCGTAACGAAGCTGCCCGCCTGCAGGGCTGGATCGCCGCTTAGGAAGTATGCTCATGACCTGGAATTTCGGCGACATCCTCGACGCGCTCCCGAAGGCCCTTCCCCCGGACGCGCCGGCATTCATTCACGGGAATCGAACGATCACCTGGGGGGAGACGTCGCGTCGGTCGAACAATCTTGCGCGCGCGATCCTGGCCCGGGGCGCGAAGCCGGGCGACAAAGTGGCGTTCTATATGCGCAACCGCCCAGAGTACGGCGAGGCCCTGGCCGCCTGCTTCAAAAGCCGGCTGACGCACGTGAACGTCAACTATCGCTACAAGCCCGACGAGGTGTTCTACATCTTCGATGACTCGGATGCGCAGACCGTCATCTATGGCTCCGAGTTTCGCGACACAGTGCTCCAGCTGAAGGGTCGGCTGCCCAAGGTCGCCACGTTCATTGAGATCGGCGACGACGATCCGTTGGCGCCTTTCTCGGAGCGATATGAAGACCTGGCCGCGACCGGCGAGGGCGCGCCCTTGGGGATCGAGCGGTCTCCAGACGACCTTCTGTTCATCTATACAGGCGGTACGACGGGCATGCCCAAGGGGGTCATGTGGCGCCATGAGGACATGCGTGAGGCCCAGCTCGACGCGGTGCGGCGGCTCGGGCCAGCGCCGGAAACCCTCGACGCCCATCTCGACTTCGTTCGCGCCGCCGGTCCAGGAAGCCGAACTCTTCCAGCCTGCCCGATGATGCACGGAACCGGTCTCATCACCGCGATCGGATGCATGATGAACGGCGGCTGCGTGGTCACCCTTCAGACCCCCTCGTTCGACGCTGACGAACTCTGGTCAGTCGTTTCGCGCCGGAAGGTGCAATCGATCGCCATCGTCGGGGACGCCTTCGCCAAGTCGATGCTGCAGGTCCTCGACGCGAGCCCAGGCCTCTTCGACACGTCGAGCCTCGTCTCGATTGTGTCGTCCGGCGTGATGTGGAGCCGTGAGGTCAAGGCCGGTCTGTTGCGCCATATTCCGCAAGTGGTGCTGATGGATTCCTTTAGCGCTTCAGAGGCGCTCGGCTTCGGCTCCTCGGCCATGACCAAGGACGGTGAGGTCAGGACCGCGACGTTCCAGATCGGCCCCCGGTGCAAGGTCTTTGACGAGGACGATAACGATGTGGAGCCCGGCAGTGGTGAGGCCGGGATCATCGCCATCGGCGGCCCTATTCCTCTGGGCTACTACAAGGATCCGGAAAAGACCGCCAAGACCTTTCGAACCATCGGTGACCAGCGGTATTCGATCCCGGGGGACTGGTGCACGGTAGAGGCCGATGGCGCCATGACGCTCCTGGGGCGCGGTAGCGCCTGCATCAACACCGCCGGCGAGAAAGTCTATCCCGAAGAAGTGGAAGAGGCGCTGAAGACCCACGCGGCGATCGAGGACGCGCTAGTGGTCGGGGTGCCGGACGACAAATGGGGCCAGGCCGTGATCGGCGTGGTGGCGGTGGCGAGCGGCGCCGCGTTCGACGAGGACGATGTGCGCCGCCACGTGCGCGCGAGCCTGGCCGGCTACAAGACCCCTAAGCGCATCCTGGTGACCCGTGTGCCTCTCAGGGCCTCGAACGGCAAGGCTGACTACAAGACGGTCACGGATTTCGCGCGGCGCGACCTGGGACTGGCGTAAGGTCATGACCGCCCAATCCGCCATGCCGTCCGAAACTCAATCCGTCGAAGCATTCGACATCCTGGTGGTCGGCGCGGGGTTCACCGGTCTCTACCAGCTCCATCGCCTGCGCCAGCTGGGGTTTTCGGTGCGGCTGCTCGAGGCCGGCGCCGACCTGGGCGGCATTTGGTACTGGAACTGCTATCCTGGCGCCCGCGTCGACACCCACGTCCCGATGTACGAGTTCTCCAGCGAAGACCTCTGGCGCGACTGGACCTGGACCGAGCGGTTCCCGGCTTGGGACGAGCTTCGTCGCTATTTTCGTTACGTCGATCAGAAGCTCGATCTGAGCCGCGACATCCGATTCAACACCCGCGTTGAAGCCGCTGAATTCGACGAAGGCCAGCAGCAGTGGATCGTGAGGACGCAGGACGGCGGCGCTGTGCGGGCGCAATTCCTGGTGCTCTGCACGGGGTTCGCCGCGAAGCCCTATGTTCCCGCGCTCGAGGGTCTGGACCAGTTCAAGGGCGCCAAGCACCACACCGCCTGGTGGCCGCAGAACGGCCTGGACTTGACCGCCAAGCGCGTGGGCGTGATCGGCACCGGCGCCAGCGGCGTGCAGGTGGTGCAGGAAGCCGCGGCCGTGGCCGCCGAGCTTACGGTCTTCCAGCGCACGCCGATTCTGGCGCTGGCGATGCAGCAATGCGCGCTGGACGAGGCGACCCAGGTCGAGATGAAACGGGATTACCCCGCTCGGTTCGCACGGCGGCGAGAGAGCTTCGGTGGCTTCGACTTCCACGCGAGCGGGAAGTCTGCGCTCGAGGTCTCTCCGGAGGAGCGGCATGCCGTCTATGAGGCGAGTTGGGCCGCGGGTGGTTTCAGCTTCTGGGCCTCGACGTTCTACGACGTGATGATGAACCTGGAGGCCAATCGCACAGCCTACGACTTCTGGCGCGAAAAGGTGCAGGCGCGCATCCGGGATCCGAAGCTGGCGGAGCAGCTGGCCCCCAGGGAGCCGCCGCACCCCTTCGGGGTCAAGCGCCCGTCCCTGGAGCAGACCTACTATGACGTCTTCAACCAGGACAATGTGCGCCTCGTGGATCTGAAGGCCACCCCGATCCTGGAGATCACCCCGAGTGGCGTGAGGACAGCTGACGGCGAGTACGACCTCGACATCCTGGTCCTGGCCACCGGCTTCGATGCTGTCACCGGCGGGCTGACGCAGATCGACATCCGCGGCGTCGGAGGCCTCACGCTCAAGGACAAATGGGCGCAGGGCGCGCGCACCCACCTTGGCATGGCCAGTGCCGGCTTCCCCAACCTGCTGTTCCTCTACGGGCCGCAGAGCCCCTCGGGGTTCTGCAATGGCCCGACCTGCGCCGAGCTGCAGGGCGACTGGGTGGTCGAATTCCTGAGACGCATGCGCGACGCGGGCGTCAGCCGGTTCGAGGTGACCCCCACCGCCGAACAGACGTGGAAGGACCATGTCGAGGCCGTTGGCGCCATGACGCTCTTTCCCTTGGCTGACTCCTGGTACATGGGCGCCAACATACCCGGTAAACCACGGGAATTACTCAACTATCCCGGCGGCGTGCCGCTGTACCTGCAGATGTGTCAGGCGAGCGCCGCCAATGGTTTCGAGGGATTTTTGCTTAGAACGACAACAACTAGCCGGTCCGACCTTCGCTAAAGTCACCATCACGCGGTCATAAATCTCGCACACAACCGGCTCTCTATTTGAAAACAGCGCATCAAGTGCAGTCTGGCTTGGAATTCGAATCCTCCTTGCCGGGGCCGACAACAATTAGCAGAAGTGGCACGGCGCGAAGAGCCCGGAAGGTCCTGTTAGCGTGACGATGAGCCCCACGGCGAAAATGAAAAGCATAATGCCAAGGCCGATCCAGCCGGAAAATGAGCCGGAGCCGCGGTCGTTCTTCATGCCGTCGCCACGCCGGATTCGGGCGAATGCTCGGTGGATCGGTCAGCACGCGCCAAGAGTACGGTGCGCTCCTCGCGGCGCGTAGTCGGCATTTCGCCAACAGCTAAGACCCATTCCGTCCCCGAGGCCAAGCACAATCGAATCATACCGCCACGCGTCGCCCTCCAACCGCAAGCTCGGGGCCTGGGCGATCGAGGAACGCCAACACTGCCTCCACGAACACATCGTTCTTGTCGCCCGCTACCATGTGTCCGGCGTTCTCCACGTCCGTGAACTTTGCGTGTGGAACCAGAGTCAGGAACTCTTGGACAGCGTCCTGCGAGACAAGTTCGCTCATGCGCCCACGTATCAAGTGCACGGGAATGCGGAGAGCGCTTACGCTTGCCGCAAAACTATCCATAGAACGTCCGTCGCGACTGTGCATGACGCTGGTTACGAAGAGCGGATCCCAGCGCCATCGGTATCGTCCATCTGCATCCTGGCGCAGGTTCTTGCTGAGACCGGTTAGTTTTTTGGAGCGTGCGCGGTTGGGCAGGTAGCGGGCTATCACATCGGCAGCGTCTTCCAGGCTGGCAAAGCCGCTTTCGACATGCTCGGACATGAACCCCATGATCTTGGCCACGCCAGCGGGATTCATGCGCGGCGTGATATCGACTAGAGCGGGGTCGCTTTGGGCGGAATCGGGATTCCCTGTGTGGCCGAATTCTGATTCATGATTCTGGCCGGGAGGGAGGCCGGGCGTCATGGCTGGACCGTTGTCGATGGACTTGCGTGAACGGGCGATGGCGCGTCTGGACGCCGGGGAGAGCAGCTGGGCTATTGCTGCGGCGCTGGGAATAGCGCCCTCGACGGTGGTGAAGTGGTCGCATCGGCGGCGCGACACAGGCAGCGTCGCTCCGGCGAAGATGGGCGGCAACAACCCGCCGGTTCTCAAGCCGAAGGACCGGGCCTTCATCCGCAAGCGTCTGGCAGCCGAACCTCACACGCCCTTGCGACAGCTTCAGGCGGAACTGGAGACGCGCGGGACGAAGGCGAGTTACGGCGCGATCTGGGACTTCGTTCATGCCGAGGGGCTGACCTTCAAAAAAAACCTCCATCGCGGATGAGCGCACACGGCCTGACGTGGCGCGGCGGCGCAAGCGTTGGCTCAGCCTTCAGAAACATCTCGATCCCGACAGGCTGGTGTTTATCGACGAGACCTGGCTGAGGACCGACATGGCGCCCTGCGCGGCTGGGGGCCTCGCGGGACGCGCCTGCCGGGCCGCGCTCCGTTCGGAAAGTGGAGTACCTCCACCTTCATCGCCGCGCTCCGCTGCGATGGCATGGTCGCGCCGTGCGTGTTCGATGGACCCATCAATGGCGAGACATTCCTCGCCTATGTCGAACAGGTTCTTGTTCCTGCCCTCAAGCCCGGCGACATCGTCATCATGGACAATCTCGGCAGCCACAAGGCCAAGGCCGTCCGCACCGCGATCCGCAAGGCCAGGGCGCGTCTCTTCTTCCTGCCGCCCTACAGCCCCGACCTCAACCCGATCGAACAGGCCATCGCCAAGATCAAGCACATGATGCGAAAGGCCCAGCAGCGCACCTTCGAAGCATGCTGGACAACCGTCGGCCAACTGCTCTCCAGCTTCAAACCAGAGGAGTGCGCCAACTACATCGCAAACTCAGGATACGATTCTACCTAAAGTGATCACGCTCTAGTGTCAGCGAGGAGAAAGTTTCGGGTGCGACCAGCGTCTCGACCACCATACCCGCGATCCCGCCGAGCGAAGCGCCGACAACGGCTGGTTTGTCGCCAAGCTGCGCTGCAACCGCAACGAGATCGGCCGCAAACCGCTCCATGCGATAGTCACCAGTCGGCGATCTCGCGCTGTCGCCATGCCCGCGGAGATCGAGCGCAACGGCGCGCCAGCCTGCTGCGGCAAGGCTTGCCCCCGTCTTGGCCCAGGCATGACGCGTCTGCCCGCCGCCATGAGCCAGCAGGACCGTCCCACGGTCAGATGCGCTATAACAGTCAGCGACAAGCGCGACACCCTCGTCGCCGAGGAAAGTTCTCAATTCGAGATCAGCCATGCATCAAACTCTTCAGTCCTTCGGCTTGAGCGCCCGCGCAGCGTGGTGCCAGAGGGCTTCAATCAGTACGTGCGGCAAGCCGGAACATTCTGCGATCACGCACGAGGCGCCGTTTATCTGAGTAGGCCCGGGACCTCCTTTAGAGGTCTTTCGGCAGCGGCGAGGCTTGCGGTTTCGATCGGCGATGAAGGGGGTCCACGGCGTGACGTTCGCCGCACGAAAATCGCAGGCCCCGAGCCGGGCGGACATAGCGACGAGGTCATCGCAATAGTCGATTATCCTTGAGAGCGACGCGCTGATCGGAGAGGTGTCGCTAGCTTCCACGAGACGATCAACGATGGGAGGACGCGTCTCCGCCAGGCCGGTACGTACGTCACCGATGCGGGCCGTGATCCGCGCTATCAGCTGGGGCCTTGCCTGGCAAGTTCGTCGCAGCACGGTAACCACTCCTTGGTGTTCTTGCCTCTAGTGAGCGCCAGAAGCGCTCGGATTGTGCGGGCACCTACGGTTTGGCCGCGCCTGGTGTTCCTGCAGCTACATCAACATGTACGGGCCTCAGCGCATCCGGCGAAAACGCAGTCGCGCTGGAAAGTCTGACAATTGCGCGCAGGCGGCGCGCCGTTGCGCGCACAAAGCTGAGGCGCGCAAGGCTGGCCTGCCGCTGCGCGGTGAGCACATCAAGAAGACGGCCACCACCCAATTCGTAGTTGCGTCGTTCAAGGCGCAGCGCCTCTTCCGCAAGGTCGCGAGCGTTCTGTTGCAACGCCAGTTCAGTCTCGGCCGATTCCAGAGACGCCATGGCGTCGGCAACCTCTCCAAAAGCCCGGAGAACCGTCGCACGGTAGCGCGCGTCGGCGCGACGCGCCTCGGCTTCGGCGCGCTGGACGTCGGCCTTGAGGGCGCCGTTGCGAAACAGCGGCAGATTGACCTTGGGTCCGAAACTCCAGCCAGACGATGAATATGAAAAGAGATTCTCTGGTTGGAGAGCTGTCTGGGTCAAACCTGCGAAAAGGCGAATCTGCGGATAGAGATTGGCCGTTCGCACGCCGATCTCTGCCGTCGCCACATGAAGCGCTGCCTCAGCTGCTAGAATGTCAGGGCGGCCATGAACGAGCTCGGATGGAATCGCGATAAGGACCTGTGCGGGTGGCGACATGCTGCCGAGGTCGAAGCTGGCCGAGGCCGACGCGCCGGGCGCGTTGCCCGAAAGGATCGCCAACGCGTGCTGGGCAAGCGTGTGGCGTTCGCGCAGGGCGGGCAACGCAGCCTCGTCCTGGGCGAGCTGCGCCTGAGCACGAATGCGGTCGATCTCGCCGCCTGCGCCTGCCGCAATGGATTGCTCGACAAGACGCAATGTCGCTCGGCCATCAGCGACGATCAGCTCGGCCGCAGTGACCTCCGCATTCGCAGCAGCGATCTCTATGACTTTGCTCGCGATCTCGGAGGCCAGGGTCAGGCGCGCGGCCTCACGCCGAAATACTTCGGACTCAACACGAGCATTGGCTACCTCCTGCTCGCGAACGGCTCCACCAAAGAGGTCGAGATCATAGCTGACTCCGACACCTGTCGTGTAACGCGACAACGTTCGGCTCGGGAACCCGCTGAAGCCAAAGGATGTAGAGTTGATGCGTCCGCGCTCGAAGCCGGCCTGGCCATCAACCGAGACGCCCGACCCGCCATAGACCATGTCCCGAGTCGCAAGAGCAGCATCCAGTGCTGCATCGGCCTCCGCTAGAGTTGGGCTTTTCAAAAGAGCTTCGATCACGATCGCATCGAGGCCGGGAACGCCCAGCCTCGACCACCAATCGCCCGGCAAGGCGTGGCCAAGAGCAACGCCGTCCGAACTCGGCTTTTCGCCTGGAACAAGATACCCCGCTGGAGCATTTGTCTGCGGGCGAACGAAATCAGGCCCGACGACCGCGCAAGCTCCCAGAGGCGCGAAAGCTAGCGCAACTACAGAGACGCGGGGGAGTCTAGTCCATGACATGCGTGGTTTCCTTGGTGGCCGGAGCAGTCTTCGGACGCTTCATCAGCAGAACGAGGGGAAGCGCCGCCAGCGTCAGCAGCATGGCGAGGTAGAAGTCGCTGACATAGGAGACCATCGCTGCCTGGCGCGCGACTTCTGGAGCCCATGCGCTGAGCGCCTCCATCCCCTGGGTTGCGAGTGGAAGATTCGGGTTGTCGGGTCGAATGTTCTGGATCAGGTCGGAATATGACGTCTGCATATTGTTTACGAACAGCGCCTGCATCACGGAGATGCCGACCGCGGACCCGATGCTTCTCACCAGTGTGAAGATCGCTGAACCGTCAGTCCGCATGGATGCCGGAAGGGTTGCGAACGCCAGCGTGTTGGACGGCACAAAGATGAAGCCAAGCCCGAAGCCCTGGATTACGCCCGAAACGATCACCAGCGTCGAATCCATCTCGAGATTGAAAAGCGTCATCTGCCAGAGCGCGACGGCGTTTACGATGAAGCCAAACGCTAGAAGCGCGCGGGGATCAAAACGGCTCATCGCGCGGCCGACGACAATCATGCTGATGAACATGCCGATACCACGCGGCATGGTGACGACCCCCGCTGTGATCACGGGATAACCAAGCAGGTTCTGCATAAGGGGGGGCAACAGGGCCAATGTTGCAAACATCAGAACGCCGGTGAGGAACCCAACGAGACAGCCGGTCAGGAAGTTCCTGTTGCCCAGAAGTGTTCGGTCGAAGAAGGGCTTCGGCGCTGTCAGTGTGTGGAAGATGAACATGTAGAGGCCACTGGCTGCAAGGATGGCATAGAGCTGGATCTCCAGTGACTGGAACCAATCTTCGCCGGGCCCCCGATCGAACATGAGCTGAAGCGTAACGATGAAGACGGCGAGCGATCCGAATCCCATGAAATCAAATGCGCGCTGATCGGTTGGCCGCCGTTCGGGAAGAAATGTCATCACGCCCAAGAATGCGAGCACGCCGACCGGTAGGTTTACCAGGAAGACCCAACGCCAGTTCAGAGTTTCGGTCAGCAAGCCTCCGAGGAAGGGACCGAGAATCGGACCGAGCACGACTCCGGCCCCGAAGATGGACATTGCCTGGGCGTGTTTTTCGGGTGGATTGATGTCGAACAGGATCGTCTGAGACAGCGGGACGAACGCCGCCCCGGCAAATCCCTGTATCACGCGAAACAAGATCATCTGCTCGAGATTAAGAGCGAGTCCACATGCTGCCGATGCGGTTGTGAAACTGGCGATCGAGATGAGCAGCAGACGCTTGCGGCCGATCCTGTCCGCGACCCACCCGACAAGAGGAGTTGCGAGCGCCTGCGCCACGATGAACGAGGTCAGCACCCAGGTGATCTGGTCGCTGCCGGCCGACAGTCCGCCCTGCATGTGTGGCAAGGCAACGTTCGCAATCGTCCCGTCGATCGCGTACATCGTGGTTGCGAGCATGATCGAGATGGTGATCGGCCCGCGCGCAATGCCATCAGACCGGACAGCGGTCGCCATCCCTCAGCGATCCGACGCGTCGGATGATTGCGTGTCGACTTGGACGTGTGCGCTAAGCCCAGCGGTGAGCCGCACGCTTTCCGGCAGATCGACGAGTTCGAACCTCACGGGAACGCGCTGGACGACCTTGACCCAGTTGCCGGTCGCGTTCTGTGCAGGCAGCGTGGCGAAAACCGCGCCGGTTCCAGGGCTGAAACTCTTCACGCGCGCATGAAGCTCCATGTCGCCGAGAGCATCGATCTTCACCGTGGCGGTCTGGCCTTCCCTCATGTGAGCGATCTGGCTTTCCTTGAAGTTCGCTTCGATCCAAGGGGAACCCGACACCAGCCAGAACAGGGTTTGGCCGGCGTTGACGAACGTCCCCACTTGCACCTGTTCGACTTTGGTCACTGTGCCTGACTCTGGCGCGATGACCTCGGTGTAGGACAACGCCAGCCTTGCGCGCTCAAGGCGCGCCGCAGCCTCTGTCACGGCCGGGTGATCATCGACCGATACCGACGGATCGCCACCGAGACTGGCGAGCGCCGCCGAAGCGGCCTGCCGGGCGGCCGAATAGTCGGCCTGCGCCTGTTGCACGGCATGCTCAGCGGACTCCACCTGTTGCTTCGATGCGATGCCTTCAGCGCCCAGTTCTCTGGTCCGCGCAAGTTCGCTCTGTGCGTACTGCAGTCGTTCCTGCGCCGCCGATACCCCGAGGAGTTTCCCGCGATATTCTGCCTGCAGCCCGCTGACCCGGGCTTTGGCCGATGCGAGCGCCGCTTCATTCTGTGCGAGGTCGGCCCGCGCGTTTGCCTTGTCGAGCGTGAACAACACGTCTCCAGCTTTGACCCTCTGGTTCTCGCTGACATGAATCTCGACGATACGCCCTGTCACGCTGGTGCTGATGGCAACCCGTGCGGCCTGGACATAGGCATTGTCGGTTTCCTGATAACGCCCACCCGACAGCACCGACCATCCGAACCAGCACAGGGCTGCAAGTGGGACGCCCAGCATCAGGATGTTGCGGACGAGCTTCCGCCGCGACGTGCGAAGCGGAATGGCTGCCGCCCCTGTCTGGCTCACAGCCTCTGACGACCCGTCCATCACACGTCTTCCTCTTGTGGAGCTTTGTCGGTACGCACCTGTTGCAGGTGCTGCCGAAGTTGCAGCAGAAGCTCTTGCAGTTTCGCGATCTGGAGTTCTGAGAGCCCGGCGAAGCACCGGCTCTGAAGTTCCGTTGCGGCCGCACGAAACGCAGGCAGCTTCTTGCGGCATTCGACGCTCAGGTGAATGCGCCAGGCTCGTCGGTCATTTGAGTCATTGCGACGCTCGACCCAACCATCCCGCTCCAGGCGATCGATCATCTGTCCCATTGCGACGCGGCTTATCTCCAGCGTCCGGGCCAGCTGCGCCTGCGTTTGTCCGTCCTCCCGCGCGAGGTATGCAAGCGCTCGCCAGGACGCCTCGGTCAGTCCCCGGCCGCTCATCTCAACCTCGAAGATTGAGCGGAGCTGCCGCGTCACCTCGGCGAGCAGAAAGCCGGTGTCCGTGACGATCGGGGATTCCTTCAACACGACATCCAAAATCCATTGCGCAGTGTCGCGGTCAGCCCCGACGGCCCCCGTACAAGCAAGTAAGGTACCTTACAATAATGAGCTTAACAAGAAGTCAGCGCGTCTGGCCTGACGGGCCGTCCCTATTGCAGCGCCAAGCACGACCGTCCGCGCAAAGAAGGTCTCAAGACCTACTTTTCGTTGTTGGTCGGCCAGCTGAATCGGCAGTGGACCAGGGGCCGGCACCAGCACCTCTAGGAGCGCCCGGGACAGCATCATGCGTCCGCCGCAGCACGGGCATGGCGCCGGTTGAGGCGCTGCATCGACAGCCGGTTCCGTGAGCTCGGGGTTAGCCGAATTGACCGAAAAAAGTTGAGTGCATCGCTGGCCATTGACCATGAGCGCAGACGTCTCGCCCGCGACCGTCTGATTGATCCGGGCGCGAAGCTTCTCGGCATCTAATACGAAAGCAATCTTTCCACGTGATCCGCCGGTCCCGTAGTTTTCCCAGATGTGATCCGAATTGCTTGCGGCGAAACATGAAGCATAAGTCCGGCCGCGCGCACGGTCGTAGTAGTGCGCAATCGAGAAGTCGGGACTCTTCTCGAATGTCGTTGCGGCATTGATGCTGCGGTCCTGCGGAAGTTGCGACGCGTCCTCTGCGTCTGCTCCAGGAAAATCGCGATAGCCGTCGGCCCGGTTGAAGTGGAGATAGCTGCCTTCGATCGAGTATATCGCATGCTCGAGGTTCATGACCTTATAGAGTTTCAGTCCTGGAGGTGGTGCGATCAACAATGGCGCATGTTGTTAACCGGCGTGGGGTCACGGCGCCGATAGGCGCGCTACGTGATTGATTTCGTAGCATGCGGAGGGGTCCCCTCTCTCGGCGCCTGTTCACAGATCGATGACCCTCAGCGCGGCTGAGTTCATGCGGCGGTTCCTCTCCCATGTCCTCCCCAACGGGTTCCACCGCATCCGCCATGTCGGGTTCCTCGCCAACGCACAGCGCGCCAGGCAGATCGCTCGCGCCCGCGAGGTGTTGGCCGACCGGATGCCGCCGCCAGTGCCTGCGCCCGAGATTGCAGAGCCGATCGCCGAGGCCGCGCCTCTGCCGGCGCCATGCCCGTGCTGCGGGGGCAAGATGATCCTCAGCCAGATCATCGAGCGCCGCTCGGTCGTACGTGGCCCTGTCGTGAAGCGGCCCGACACATCATGATCACAGCCGCTATCGCGATGATGCCGACCACCATTACGACGCGATACCTCCGCGCCGATGCGAGCGCTTGTGCCGGTCGCCTGGCTGCACCGGCTTGCATGGCCTCAACCCGCATCTCTAACGCGCCAGACCTCTTTGTGAAAGAGGCCGAAGCCTTCCTCGCGCGTCGGGCAGGGCGCCGATCTAACGCTCCGGTCGCGGCCGGCGCGGTACTAACCCCATAGCGCGCTCCCCCCGTCTCCCGCGGTTACCTACACTCGGCGTTGTTGGACGCCGGCCACCGAGCATGCGGACACGTCTGGGCATGGCCGGCGTCCAACAACGCTAAAGAAGAACGTGCATTCGTAATCTTTGGGCTGACTGGCCGGAATACTCCACCATTCAAGCCGTTCGTAATGTTGGTTAGCTGTGACGCCGTTTTGCTTGTAAAGCGATAGACAGGAGCGGTCGCGGGGCAGGGCCGTCCGATTGCCGAAAGCCAGTGTTTGAACAGGCTTGTGGTCCCTCGTTCGATCGGAGCGCTGGGGGACTGATTTGGGCAAAAATCGACGCGGCAATTTGCCGGCGCGATCTACGGTCTTGGTCGCCATCCCTGCCGCAAGCCCGTCGACAGCTTCCAGGCCATGACGATCTAACCTCGCCCCTGGTGCATGCACCCGTCAGGGACACGTTTGCTTCATCCGCCCATCAAGCGGCCGTCGCATGACCGCTCAAGGGGCCGAGGCTTCGGACCTTCGGTCCTGCAGGCCGCACCAACCCCTTGCGCGGTCACCGCTGCGCTTGCTTTCCGGCCGCTCCGGAGGGGCGTCGCAAACGCGACCCCGACGGGGCTGATCCCGCGGGATCACAAGGAAGATCATCATGGACCGCGCGTCCTTCGAACTCATCGGCAATGTCGGCAAGCTCGAGATCAAGCCGCTCAAGGGCGACAAAAAGCTCGCCATCGTCTCCCTGGCAACCGCCGATCGCTGGAAGGCCGAATCTGGCGACTGGAATGAGAAGACCTACTGGCATCGCGTGGTAATCTTCGCGCCTGCAAAGGTCGCACTGATCGAGAAAGCCGTTCAGGTCGGCACCCGCCTCCGCCTTGTCGGACAGATCCGTCCCGGCTCCTGGGAAGATGAGCGCGGCCAGACCCGCTACTCCATCGAGTTCGTGGTGACCGGTTTGGGTGATGTCGAGATCCTCGCCCGCGGCAAGCCGAAAGCGGACGCACAATCCGAACCGGTGATCGTCGGCGAAGAAGCTCCGAAGCCGAAGCGCAAGCGCGCGGCCTGACGGCCTGGCCGGCGGCGCCCAGCCGCCGCCCTTGTCTCGCTCTCCCAACAATCCAGATTCTCAAGGAGGTCATCATGACCGCCATCGCGAACACGCAATCGCTTCACGACGCCGTCACAGCCCGGATCATCGCAGAACTCGAACAGGGACGCTTTCCCTGGGTCCAGCCATGGGCGTCTTCATCAGGAGGGACGCCGCTTGGTCTGCCCCAGAATGCATCGACCGGACGAACCTATTCCGGGATCAACATCCTCCTGCTCTGGTCCGCCGCGATCGAGCAGGGCAGACCCTCCCAACGCTGGCTGACCTTCAAGCAGGCGCTCGCTCTCGGCGGCAATGTGCGCAAGGGCGAGAAGGGAACGACGGTTGTCTACGCCGACACGTTTGTTCCCAAGGCCGAGCAGGAGAAGGCGAGCGCGTCCGGCGAAGACGCCCGCCGCGTTGGCTTCCTGAAGCGCTTCACGGTGTTCCATGTGGAGCAGTGCGATGGGCTCCAACTTGAAGCGGATGCGCCGCCACTTCCCGGGCGAACCGAGGTGTTGTCACATGTCGATGCGGTTATCGCGGCGACTGGCGCGGACATACGGATCGGCGGTGACATGGCATTCTACTCGCCATCTCATGACTTCATTCAGGTTCCCCCGCAGCAGGCGTATTTTGAGCCCATAAATTGGTACCGGACAGTTTTGCATGAGGCTGGCCATTGGGCAGGCAGCCCTTCGCGTCTCAACCGCGATTTCTCCGGGCGACACGGCAGCCAGGCTTACGCCCGCGAGGAACTCGTCGCTGAACTCTGCTCAGCTTTCCTCTGCGCTGAGCTCGGTGTCGCCCCAACTGTTCGCCATGCGGACTACCTCGGCGCCTGGTTGGAAATTCTCAAGGGCGACAACCGGGCTATCTTTCAGGCGGCCTCGATGGCGTCCAAGGCAGCCGATTTCGTCATGGGGCGTTCGGCAGGTTGCCTTGCTCATCCACCATCCTGAGGCCCGCCTCAGGGTGCTACTCAAGGCGCGCGACGCTGGCTTGTCAGAAATCCGTATGCACGTTTCTGACAAACGCCCGCAACTCTAGTCGAAGCCCCAAGCGCTCAATCTGCGCCTCCGGGGCCGCGAGAGGGTCTGTCGTTGAGCGACCGGGAGGCAGGGTGACGGAGAGCGGCTGGCGGTCACGCTCGGTCCCGCCGCGCCTTGCGCGGCTCCTTCGGGCGCGACCCTGCGGGCGCTTCGCGCCGCCAGCCACTCGACGGCGCTTCCCGCCATGCAGCACCGGATAGACCCGGTGCGCAGGCTCCTTGCAGCCTCACATGGGGTGTTTCGTGTCAACGGATGTCAGATCAGCATCGGCTACCTCGCAAGATCAGTTCGGAATCCAAGGCCTGAGCTCTTTCGCCGGACCTGGTCCCAAGACCAGATCAACCTCACATCCGGTCGCCGCGTTGTCGCAGCCAACCAATATCCCGCATTCGACGGGTGTTGAGCTCAGGTAGACGAAGCCATTCTTCATTGCGGCGGGTTAGGCCATGGCTGCAATCGGCTCGTCTGCCTGGATCCGTCAGGACTGATCAGGTCCTGGGGATTGCCAAAATCGAGTCAGGCTGCCTGCATCACGGCCCCTTCAATGACAACGCCGCTGGTGACGTACTTCCAGAACGCAACCAGAAGCTTTCGCGCCAGGGCGACGATGGCGGTCTTGCGCATCCGGCCGCCGTTGCGCTCGACACGGTCCTTGAACCAGAGCGTAAGCGCCGAGCCCGGTTGATGGCGCGTCCACAGCCAAGCGACTTGTATCATCGTCGTGCGCAACCGCGGATTTCCGGCCTTAGAGATACCCTGTTCGTGGTCGATCGATCCACTTTTCCACGGCGTCGGCGCCAAGCCAGCATAGGCCGCGACCTGCCTCCGGTTGTCGAAGTGGCGGTACAGCGCTTCAGACCATAACAGGGTGGTGATCTGCGGGCCGATCCCCTTCAACCGGCCGAGCATCACGGTAGGAGCTGTCGGGGTAGCTTCTTCCTGTTCGAGGAGCAGATCGCGCTCTACCTCAACCGCCTTGAGCTGGGCGATGATCAGCTCGATGCGATCCAGCTCCCGGCTGATCTGAGCCTTCATACGTTCCGGAAGCGGACGGCCGTCCCCAGTCTGCAGGACTTCGAGGCGGGCGCGACGGTCGCGGAGAAGCGGGTTGTAGTTGAACACGCCCTGCGTGCAGAGAAGTCCCTTGATCCGGTTGGTATGGCCGATCCGCTCGGCCAGGAGGGCCTTGCGCTCACGGCAGATGCGACGGCGGTCCTCCTGGTTTGGCGTCGGTACGCGGACCATTGAGCACACGCGCGGCTCGCCGCGCTTGTAGGCGAGCAGCGTTCGAACCAGCGTCTCGCCGTCGATGCGATCGGTCTTGGCTTGCCGTCGGCGCCGCGAGGTGAGAATCGAGGCTGCGTCAACGACATGGCTCTCCACACCTTCACTCTCCAGAACACGGTGCACCCAGAACCCGTCCAGCCCGGCCTCCTGTATGACGATAATCGGAAACTCACGCCCTGTCCTGGCGGTCGCTTTCTGCCTGAGAAGCGTGAGACGAGCCAGTAACGCGCCAGCGTCACCAGCCGGGATAGAATGCTTGGACAGCTTTTCTCCAACGCCGGGCGACAGGGATGTGATCAGCCAAGTCGAGCGGCTAAGTTCAAGCGAGACAAAGAGGGCGCCTAGATCGGTGCGGATGGCGCTCTGGTCCGGTAGATGATCGTTCTGCATCAGTCAGCTCCAGTGGGGTTGAGTGGGCAAGAGCCGCACTCTGCCCGGAGCCGAGCGGAGCGCTAACCCGCCCCATGGGATCTTCTCTTTTGTTGGCCGCCCTGACGGTCGGCGGACGCGCGCCTGTGTCCCTAGGCTGTCTATCCATCGCGCGGGACGGGAATTGGTTGCTCAGTTCGTTTCAGTGTGCCGGGCGTGATGGACCGCCTCAAGGGACGACGGGGCCCCACCATTTTTTTGGCGGAAGAGCCAAAAAAATCGTGACCCCCATCGCCGCTCCGCGGTCGCGCCTGGGCGCGATCCCTTGACCCGCTCCATCACGCCCGCCGGCCGACATCGTCCTTCAAACACAGGAGACGACGATGTTCACGAAGACCTTCACGATCGAGCGCCACATTGAGGAGTTGCGAGCCGAACTGCGTGCGCTGACAGACGCTGCGGAGAGGCGCGAGATCCAGGCTGAGCTTGCGGCCACGCTGCAGCTTGCCGGCGATCCCGACCGGGAAAGCGAGGCAACGATCTGAGGAATTTGGCGAGAGCGGCTTATGGCGCTCTCGTCTCATTCAATCTCGGTCACCCCCAGGTGCGATGTAAGCGTCCGGTCGATGCACGTCGGCGCACGTGTCCGTTGGCGTACCGACTTTCGGCTGGCGGCCAGGTAGTTTGGAGCCAGGCACAGATGGCCGCGAGAGACCAACAATGAAGCACCTTCAAGATCTCTGGTTTGAGCGCGTATCGCGTCGCGCTCCGGCGACAGTTGCGCTGCACATTTCTCATGTGCTTGTCGTCGTCACCGATCTGCTCAGCGACATGGATGTGCTCGATTTCGACGGCCTGGATTACCTTGAAGGTGAGCTGAGGCGGATGCACCCGGAAGCGGATGAGATTCGCTTCGTTGCCCCCGGACGCGAAGAGGCAACGCCGCGCGCGTGAGGCACAGGTTCGCCTCTAGGGCCTCCAGGCCCAAGGCAGCAGCTCGTCGAGGCGGCTGGCGGGATGCCCGGCGAGCATGCGGGTGAGCACGTCCTTGAGCCATGCGTAGGGCTCGACCCCGTTCAGCTTTGCCGTTTCGATCAGCGATCCGACGACCGCCCAACGCTCGGCCCCACCGTCAGATCCGGCGAACAGATGGTTCTTGCGCCCGAGTGCCACTGGCCGGATCGCCCGCTCGACGGGATTGGTGTCGAGTTCGATGCGGCCGTCGTCGAGGAACCGCGTCAGGCCGTCCCATCGGGTAAGGGCATAGCGCATCGCCTCGGCGAGCTTTCCACGAGGAGGCAGGCTGGGCAGCGTCGTTTCAAGCCAGCTTTGCAACGCGTCCACGATCGGCTTCGAGCGCGCCCGGCGGACCGCCAATCGATGCGCCGGAGACTGGCCCCGCACCAGCTCTTCCACCGCGTACAGCAGGGCGATGCGGCGTAGCGCTTCGGTCGCCAGCGGTGTCACCTCAGCCTCGGCGATCTCATAAAACTTGCGCCGCGTGTGCGCCCAGCAGGCGGCGAGCTTGATCTTGCCGCTGGCGGTCAGCCGTTCGAACCCGGCGTAGCCATCGACATGCAACACGCCTTCGAACCGCGCCAGATGCGCCTCCGGTCGTTCGGCTCTCCGATCCGGCGCGTAGATGAAGACCGCGGCCGGCGGATCGGCGCCGCTCCACCCGCGCTGCACGCGGGCATAGGCCCAGAGCCTGCCGGTCTTGGTCCGGCCGCGTCCGGGATCGAGCACCGGAACCGGCGTGTCGTCAGCGAACAGGATGTCGGAGGCGAACACATGCTCGCTCAGCCGGCGATGCAAGGCTTCAAGCCACCACGAAGCGCCGCCTACCCAACCGGCCAGCGTCGAACGCGGCAGGTCGACGCCATGACGGGCGAAGATCTTCGACTGCCGATAAAGAGGGGTATGATCGCAGTATTTTGCGACCAGCACCTGGGCGATGAGGCCCGGGGTTGCCAGGCCGTTTGCGATCAGCCGCTCCGGTGCAGCCGCCTGCACGACGTTTTTGCAGGTGCGGCAGGCGTACTTCGGACGCAGGATACGCAACACGCTCAGCTGCGCAGGAACCCAGTCGAGCATCTCGCTGACGCTCTCACCGATGGCGTGAACCGCTCCTCCGCAGCAAGGACAAGCATCGCCCCCGACATCGAGGACGACGGTTTCGCGCGGAAGATGGTCCGGCAGCGGTTTGCGCGAAGGTGACGAGGGTGGATCGGCTGGCGCGCTCGGAACGCTTTCTTCGATGCGCGCGATGTCGGCGTCGAGATCTTCAAGGGCAAGCAACAGTTGGCTGGGGTCGAGTTGCTCCGAGCGTTTGCCGAACTGCATGCGCTGAAGCTGCTTGATAAGCGCCTGCAGCCGACCGATTTCGCCATCGCGGGCAGCGACCGCTCCCGCCATGTCGCGCACCAGGCGCTGCAGGAGCTCCACGTCGGACGGAAGATTGTCCAGATCGAGCCGCATGCCCGATTCTGGCTGCGTTCGAGATGACCGCCAAGAGGAATGCGGCGAGCACCGTGCATTTTTCTCATCGTCTCTGGTTCAAGCGGCTCTGGTCGGCTTCCATCGGCGTTCGGGGTTTCGCCAGTCGATGCCTTCCAGCAGAAGAGCGAGCTGGCCAGAGGAGAGCGCAACCGCATCGCCAGCTTCACCCATCATCGGCCAGGCGAACACCCCGCCATCAAGACGCTTGGTGAACAGGCAGAGGCCGGTGCCATCCCAGAACAGAATCTTGATGACGTTCGCTTTCCGGCCGCGGAAGCAGAACAGGTGGCCGCAGAAGGGATCGAGCTTCAAGGCCTCTTGCACGAGCGCCGAGAGACCCTCCATGCCTTTGCGCATATCCGTGTGGCCGAACGCGAGATGCACTTTGACGCCAGCGGGTGCGATCATCATCGGCTGCTCTCCTGTTGGGCAACGTGTTCGCGGACGGCTGCGGCATCAATGCCGATGGCGGCGTACACATGCCGGCCATCGCCAATGTCCACCGGCGTCATGCCCTCCGGAACCGGGATCAACCCGTCCAGGATCAGCGGGGCCGACCCGGCGTCGGCGCCTGTGGTGACGAAGGCGAGGTGCGCCTGCGGTTTACGGCGAAGGCCATAACTCACCCGCCAGCGGAACAGCATGCTGGTGACGATGCCATGCTTCCGGCAGACCTTGGCGGCGGTCGCTCCGGGTAATTCCGACTCGGCGACAATCGCGCGTTTTTCGTCGTCGCTGAAGGTTCGGCGCGTGACGGGAAGTTTTGGCGGTGCGGTTTCCGTCAAGGCCAAATCCGCTGCTTGTTGCCTAGCAGCGCTGCTTGTCTTGCGCAGCGTTCGGGGACGCGCCGCAGGGTGAACCATCTCCCGCCAGTCGGTTTCGAGTGGGGTCTCCTCGAAACGGATGCGCCATTCGCGCAAGGTGGAGGCGCAGAGGTTGTGAGCCTTGGCATACCCCTGCGCCGAGAATCCGCTCCACAGCATCGCCTCGACATGCATCGCCCAGAACGCCTGCACGGCCTTGCTCCGCGCTGATCGGGATGACGGATGATGCCGCCCAAAACCAGGGCGTTTTTCCTTTTCGGTCAAGACATGCGGGGCAAGCCGTCTCACCCAGCAGTTCATCGAACTGGTGTGAAGGCCGTGCGCGCGACAGTAGTCATTGCGCTTCAACCGGCTCGCCAGCCAGGCCTCGATATGGCCCGCCCAGTAGTCTCGCACCGAGGTATCGACTGGCTTCGTGTCGCTCATCGGACGTCTCCTCAATCGCTGTCAGGAGAACGTTGTGATTCAAATCCGGTGCGCGGAACAATCGTGCAACGACCGGACGGTTACGGTGCGATGACGTTCGAGGACCGATCTCTGGCGCGTGAGGTTTGACGCGTTGAGAGGCACGAGAGGGCGGTGGAGGGGTGGGGCGGCGGAATGCAAGATAAAGATAGAGCGGCGCTTTTTTCAAAATCGCCTGTCTGCACATAGAGATAAGGCGCGGCGCTTTCACCCCCACGTTGCGCCGCGTGTTCCGCGCCTCGTTCGTGACGCGCAAGTGCTCGACGACACGTCCCATTCTGTCAGATTCGCTTCATGCAGCGGACCCCCGGAGACATCGAATTCGAGCCTCGGATGGGCAGGAGCAGAGGAGATCGCGGTCCGCGTCTCGGGCAGCTGCGCAAAGCCGTCGGGATCGCAAAACACGTCAGGGCGCCGCGCGCCTCGTCCTCGCCGATCAGCCGGACAGGCGTACGCGCCCATTTTGCAAAGGGTGTGTCGACAAGGGCAACCCCAGCTTCGTCGGCCCAACGGCGCGTGGTGGTGAAGGCGCGCTACGTCTCTCATGGTGCCGCGCGCGGCGCCCCGCTTCGCATGCACGTTTCCTATCTTGCGCGGGAAGCAGGGGGGCAGAGGTCGCAGGCTGAACCTACCGTCGAGCAGGGGCAGCGTGACGAGTTGGAACGATCAGTCGACTATCTCGCCGGAGAGGGACGTGAGCACGCCGGCGACTTTGCATTCTACAACCAGCGGGAGAGCAACATCGATGCTCAAAAGCTGACCGCCAGCTGGGTCGATGACAATCGGCATTTTCGCTTGATCATCAGCGCGGAGGACGGTGCGGCGCTTGGCGACCTCAGACCTTTCATCCGCGAGGTGATGGCCAATCTGGAGGCGCGACTTGGCACCTCATTGGAGTGGGTCGCTGTTGACCACCATGATACTGACAATCCCCATACCCATGTCCTGATCCGCGGACGGCGCAGCGACGGACAAGACCTGTTCATTCCATCCCGGATGATTTCCTCGGGCATCCGAGAGCACGCTCAGGAGGTGGTGACGCGGGTGCTAGGCCCACGCAAAGCGGTCGACCTGGTGCGCGAGCGCGAACGCGAAATCCGCGAAGTCGGGGTGACGTCACTTGACCGGGAGTTGGCGGCGCAGCTGCGCCGCGCCGGCACCAGCGTGAGCCGGCCCGATCTTGTTGCGCGACTGGAGCAACTCGAACGCTGGGGCCTGGCGACACGCCGATCTGATGGCTGGCGTCTTGCCGATGGTTTAACCGTCCAGCTAGGCGCCATGAAGGAGCGCGCCGCAGTCGAGAGAGCTGTTGCCCATCTGCACCGTGGGCAAGCGAAAGCGCTCCTGGCTGCCGACGCGAGCGCTCCCGTGGTGGGCGAACTTGTCCATGGCAGGCTCGATAGTGATTTCGGTGACAATTTTCTTGCTGTGGTGGAGAGCGGCCCCGGGGAGCTGCGATACGCGCGGTTCGACCGTACCGACGACCTCGCCATCCTGGCCGACACTCCCGCCGGCGCCATCGTCGCGTTCGAACCGGCCGTCGCGCGCCCGCGGCCCTCCGATGAAGCAGTCGCACGTGTAGCGGCCCGAGCCGGGGGGCTCTATTCGGCGACCATCCACGCGAACCTCGAGGCTCACGTCGACGCTGGCCTCGTCGCGGCAAATGTCCGGCGACTTGAGGCGATGCGGCGCAGCGGCCTGGTCGAACGGCGGCCGGACGGCGCCTTTGCGATCACTCCGGATCATCTCGAACAGGCGACACGCTTTGAAGGCGAACTTGTCCGGAAATCGCCGGTCAACGCGCGCGTGGTGAGCTACTGGACGCTTGCCGATCAGGTCAACGCTCTGGGCCCAACCCACCTCGATCATGTGCTCGCGGGCGAGGCTATGGCTCCTAAGGGCGACGGGGCGTTTGCGCGCCGATATGTGACGGCGCTCCAGCAGCGACGCCTTTTCATGATCGAGCAGGGCTGGATGGGCGAGACTGATAAGCAGCTTGCGCCGACTGCGCTGCGGACCATGGCGGCCAATGAGCGAACCGACCTCGCGAGGCGGTTGTCCGACGAACTCGGATTGAGGGTGCTGCCGCAGTCGCCCTCCCAAGTCAGTGGCGTCTACGCACGACGCATCGATCTGGCTCAGGGCCGCGTCGCTATCATCATGCAGGAGCGCCTGGCCTATGTCGTCCCGTGGCGCCCCGCGCTGGAGCGGTTCGCTGGCCGGGAGGTCCAAGGCGTGCTGCGCGGCCAGAACCTGTCATGGGGACTCGCGCGCGGTTTGGTGCCGAACCTGCCGCCGATGGGATGAAGCAGGTCAAAGAGCGGCGGAAGCGCGCCATTTGCAGCCGAGAGATGAAAGGCGTGGAAGCCAATTTGGGCCTGTGGATAGTTCGGGACCAATCGTCTGGATCAAAGCCACATCGCGTCGAAATGAGATTTCCTGCAGACCTCGTCCCTCAGAAGGTAGTAGCCGACGACTTATGCGTCAGCATCGTCACCCTCTGGCGTGCTCGGCGAAGCGGCATCCCCGGATTTCCGGAGCCAATAGTCATTCGAAATATGATCTTCTGGCGGAAGGACGACGTCGGTCGGCTTGAAGATGCGTTGTTGAGGTTCGAAGGTCGGGGGAAGTTCGAGAAGCGCCGGACGGGCGACCGACGCAACGCCAGCCTTTTGAGTTCGAGGCCCAAGGCTCGGCACCAGAAAGGTCTTCTGCCCTCAGACCAGGGACAGCTAGACCTATTCTAGAACCCGAAAAGGAACGGTTCGTTCGATCTCTGATCGGCCGTTGCTTGTTTAGGAGCAGGGGCGTCATTCCTCTCAGCGAAATCCAAGTCCGTCCGGTTTGCGGCGCGCGATGGCGTCAGGCCCGCCGCTCCATGCTCCACCGTTTTACAAAAGGTGCGGATGTTCGTCTGTTGTTCGCGGGTTTTTTACAAAAAATCCTCAGCAAAATCAGTGAGGAAAAGGGATTTGCAGTCCTCTGCGTAACCACTCCGCCACGAGGCCTCACTTCCGGCTGCCGCTGGCGGGACAAGAGCCGGGCGCGTTGCGCCGCTTGGTGCGTATGCTAAGAGCCCCCGGCGCACAAGACCCCGAGATTTCGCGGCGATTCTGCGTATCTGATATGGGACAGAACCGTGGATCTTGAAGCCGCCCGCCTCGCGATGATCGACAGCCAGGTGCGCGTCAACGACGTCACAGACCGACGCCTGATCACAGCCATGACCGCCATCCCACGCGAGGTGTTCGTGCCGGCCGAGAAGCATGCTGCGGCCTATGCCGACATGGCCGTGGAAACCCGCCCCGGGCGTTGGCTGGCGGCCGCTCGCGATTTCTCCAAGCTCGTCGGGATCGCAGCGATCCGCCCGGAAGACCGTGTCCTCGATATCGCGCCGGGCGCCGGCTATTCGAGCGCTGTGCTTGCCCGACTCGCGGCGGCTGTTGTGGCGCTTGAGGAAGACGAGGCCGCCGCCCACACGCTCCGGCAAGGCCTGGCGGCCGTGGGCGCGGACGCCGTTGAGGTTGTCGCGGGGCCGCTCAAGGCCGGGTGGCGCGCAGGCGCGCCTTTCGACGTCATTCTCGTAAACGGGGCGATCGAGGAGGTTCCGGCAACCTGGCTCAACCAGCTGGCCGAGGGTGGGAGGCTGGCTGTTCCGGTCATCGAAAACGGCGTCCGCCGCGCCCGTCTTTACAACGCGGCAGGTGGCAAGACGGCGTGGCGCACCCCCTTCGACACGCCTTACCCCCCTCTGCCGGGTTTTGAAAAAGCCGTGGAATTCCGGCTTTAGAGGGAATATCAACCTTTCGACCGCCTCTTTCCCGAAGCGTTCCTTGCCGCGCGGCGTGGCGAACACGCGAGCGATCGGCGTCTGAAGGGCGCAGCTCTTGCAGCGGTCTGAGTTGAGGTGAGTGTCATGAGATTCCTGGCTGCCGCCCTGTTGATGTGCACGGTTTCCGCTCCCGCGCTTGCGCAGGCGAGTCAGGACACGCTGGCCGAGGCCGTGGATTCGGCGATCAGCAACAATCCTGAGCTGATGGCGCAGCGAAAGATACGCGCCTTCGCTGACGAGAACCTTAACCAAGCCGAGGCCCAGATGGGTCCGCAGGTCAACCTCAACGGCACAGTTGGCGCCGAATACACAACCGTCGGGCGGCAGGTGACTTCCGCGACCGGCAGCTTCCCTTATGACGGCGAGCAGCAACGCGCTAGGGTTGGCCTCGAGGCGCGCCAATCGCTCTGGTCTGGTGGTTCGCTGACTGCCCAGCGGGATCAGGCCCGGGCCGGCGTTGACGCTGCACAGGCAGACCTCATCTCCGCCGAGCAGCAGCTGGTGCTTCAGGTCGTAACCGTGTTCGTGGATGTGCGCCGCGCTGAGCGCGAAGTCGAAATCCGCGGCCGCAATGTCAGCGCGCTCGGCCAGCAGGTGAAGGCCGCACGGGACCGCTTCGACGTCGGCGACGTCACCCGCACCGACGTTGCGCAGGCCGAAGCGCGCGAAGGCGCGTCCAAGGCGGAACTCGCGGCCGCGACCTCGCGTCGAGCCAAGGCGCGCGCTGACTACGAACAGGTCGTTGGCCGTCCGCCAGTGCAACTGGCCGCCCCGCCGCCGGCGCCGCGGATGCCGGGGAGCCTGGACGAGGCCGTCGCCATAGCCCGCGCCAACAATCCGGCCATGGCCGCGGCCCGAGCCCGCGAAGCCCAGGGCGAGCGCGGGGTCGACATCGCTCGCGGCCGCCTTGCGCCGCAATTCGATCTCGTTGGAAATGCCGGCCTCGTCGAGTCACGCCAGGACGATACTTTCCGCGACTCCAATGTCGGCCTCAGCGCTGAATTCCGCTTTCCGCTGTTCGACAGCGGCCTCTTGCAGTCGCGCACCCGCGGCGCCCAGCTCGAAGCCGACCGCGCCCGCTACGACCGCATGGCGATCGAACGCGCGATCACCGCACAGGTGACGACGGCCTGGAACCAGGTGGTCGCGACCCGCGAGGAGATCGCGGCCTCGGTCAGCCGCGTGGCCGCCGCCGAAGTCGCGCTCGAAGGGGCCAAGCAGGAACTCGCGGTCGGCGAGCGGATCACGCTCGACGTGCTCGACCAAGAACGTGAACTGCTGGAGGCCCAGCTGGGCCAAGTCGACGCCGAACGCGCCGCCTATCTGGCCGCTCACGAGCTGCTGGCGGCTATGGGGGAGCTGCGGCCGGAACTGATCGCAGAACAATAGCCGCGCCGGCCGGCCGTTAACGAATTCCACACCATAGGACTGTCTATTCCTTAATGCGTCGGGACGGGTGAATCGCGCCTTGCCCGGCTTTAGGGAATCAAGAGGACGGCCATGTCTGCCGAACAAGCTCAGCGCGAGCCCACCATGGAGGAGATCCTCGCCTCCATCCGCCGCATCATTTCCGAGGAAGATCGCCCCGTCGACGGCGGTGGCGACGTCCTTGACCTGCAGCCGCCGCCGGTGGTCGAGGCGAAGACGCCGCCCAGGGCCGCGCCAGAGCATGTGAGCCCGCGGCCCGCGCCGCCGCAGATATTCGAGGAACCGCCCGAGCCTGTGACGGCGCGGCCGCTGGACGATGACCTGATGATCGTCGACCACGAGGTCGAGTACGAACCGACCCCAGAGCCAGAACCAGAACCGGAACCGGAACCCGCGCCCAGGCCACAGCCTGTCGCTCAGCAGGTCGCATGGCGCCCGATGCAACAAGAGACACTGACCAGCGAACCGGTCGCACACCAGGCCGCCGGCTCGCTCTCGAAACTGATGGGCTCGATGCTGGTATCCTCGGGCGCCACGCTCGACGATGTCGTGCGTGAGCTGATGAAACCGATGCTGAAGGATTGGCTCGATGCCAACCTCTCCGCGATCGTCGAAGCCGAAGTTGCAAAGGAGATCGACCGCATCCGCCGCATGGCCCGTTAGGCCGGCGCGGAACAGGCCGCAACAGGCGGCGCCAGATCGACTTCAGACTGACCAGACAAACGACACCACAAGGCGCACCCTCACCGGTGCGCCTTTTGTGCATCCGGCGCGCCAGAACGCCAGGGTTTGCAGCGCAAAATCCGGGCAGATGACAAGGACCCGTCGCCGCGATATCCGCATCTCATGATCGACGATCGTTTTGACCACAAGGCGGCGGAGCCGCGGATTTACGAGGCCTGGGAACGCTCGGGGGCGTTCAAGCCTTCGGGCGAGGGCGAGCCCTACGCGATCGTCATTCCGCCGCCGAACGTGACAGGCGTCCTGCACATGGGCCATGCGCTCAACAACACGCTGCAGGATGTTCTGATCCGCTATCACCGCATGCGCGGGTTCAAGACGCTGTGGCAGCCGGGTACCGACCATGCCGGCATCGCAACGCAGATGGTGGTCGAGCGGCAGCTTGCGCAGGAGGGCAATGTCGGGCGGCGCGACATGGGACGCGAAAGGTTCCTCGAGCGCGTCTGGCGGTGGAAAGAGAAGTCCGGCGGCTCGATTACCAACCAGCTCAAGCGCCTCGGCGCGAGTTGCGACTGGAGTCGCGAGCGCTTCACGCTGGACGACGGGCTCAACAAGGCCGTGACGAAAGTGTTCGTCGAGCTTTATCGCGAGGGCCTTATCTATCGCGATAAGCGCTTGGTGAACTGGGATCCGCACTTCCAGACGGCGATCTCGGATCTCGAGGTCGAGAACCGGGAAGTGAAGGGCCATTTCTGGCACTTCAAGTATCCACTCGCGGATGGCGCGACGTTCCAGTTCCCGACGCAGGTCGACGAGCTGGGCAAGCCAGTGGTGTTCGAGGAGCGCGACTATATCGTTGTGGCGACGACGCGTCCGGAGACGATGCTGGGCGATACGGGTGTCGCCGTGCATCCGGATGACGAGCGCTACAAGTCGCTGGTGGGCAAGATGGTGAAGCTGCCGCTGACGGGGCGGCTCGTGCCGATCGTGGCGGACGAGTATGCCGACCCAGGACAGGGCTCGGGCGCAGTGAAGATCACGCCGGCGCACGATTTCAACGACTATCAGGTCGGCAAGCGAAACGGGCTGGAGATGATCAACATCTTCACCGACACGGCGCATCTCAACGACAACGTGCCCGACAAGTATCGCGGCCACGAACGTTTCGCCGCGCGCAAGATGGTCGTGGCCGACATGGAGGCGGAAGGCTGCCTGCTGCAGATCGAGGACAAGCTGATCATGCAGCCCTTCGGCGACCGCTCGCAGGTGGTGATCGAGCCATACCTTACGGACCAGTGGTATGTCGACGCCGCAACGTTGGCGAAGCCCGCGATTGCCGCTGTCGAAAGCGGGCGGACGAAGTTCATCCCCGAGAACTGGTCGAAGACCTATTACGAGTGGATGCGCAACATCGAGCCGTGGTGCGTCAGCCGCCAGCTCTGGTGGGGGCATCGGATTCCGGCGTGGTATGGGCCTGCGCTGACCACCGAGCCAAATGGCGAGGGCGGGCATGCGGCCGCCGTAGACTCGCTGGGTGATCTTGCGCCGAAATTTTTCGTGGCCTTCACACCTGAGGAAGCCCTGGCGCAGGCGCGCGCCTACTATGGCGAACGCAAGTTGGAGATGGCCGTCGACCGCGACGCTGCGCGGCAGCAGATGCTGGCGGGCGATCAGCAGCAGAATGTCTATCTCTGGCAGGACGAAGACGTCCTCGACACCTGGTTCTCCTCCGCGCTGTGGCCGTTCTCGACGCAGGGATGGCCTGAGCGCGATCCGACGGCGGAGGGATTCTATCCCGGCGCGGTGCTGGTCACGGCGTTCGATATCATCTTCTTCTGGGTCGCCCGCATGATGATGCAGGGCCTCCACTTCATGGGCGAGGTTCCATTCAAGGACGTTTACATCCACGCGCTCGTCCGTGACGAGAAAGGCCGGAAGATGTCCAAGTCGCTGGGCAACGCCATCGATCCGCTGGAACTGGTGGACGAGTTCGGCGCTGATGCGCTGCGCATGACGCTTGCTGCGATGGCGGCGCAGGGACGCGACATCAAGCTGGCGAAACAGCGCGTCGAAGGCTACCGTAACTTTTCGACCAAGCTGTGGAACGCCACCAAGTTCGCACAGATGAATGGCTGCGCGCTGGTGGAGGGCTTTGATCCTTCATCCGTGAATCACACGCTGAACAAGTGGATCGTTTCCGAAGCCGTGCGAACGACGAAGGCCGTGGAGCAGGGCATAGCAACCTACCGCTTCAACGAAGCTGCGGGCGCGGTCTATGGCTATGTCTGGAACGTATTCTGCGACTGGTATATCGAGCTGACCAAGCCGATCTTCCAGAGAGCCGAGCAAGTGGTGATCGCGGAAACGCGGGCCACGGCAGCATGGGCGCTCGATCAGATCGTGCACCTGCTGCATCCGTTCATGCCCTACATAACGGAAGAGCTGTTCCAGGAGTTCGGCAAGGCGATCGGGCGCAAGGGCCTGCTGATCTCGCGCTCGTGGCCGGCGCTGGATGACAGGCTCATCGACACGACTGCGGATGCGGAAGTGGAGTGGGTGATCCAGCTGATCACCTCGATCCGCGCGGCCAAACAGGATGTGGGCGTGCCGGCGGGAACGAAGGTTCCGTTCACGCTGGCGGGCGCATCAGCGGAGACGCAGGCCCGATTGTCGACCTATCAGGCGCTGATCGAGCGGCTGGCGCGGCTGGAGAGCATTGCGGTGGCGGACGAGCCGCCGAAAGGCGCCGTCCGTATCGTGATGGACGAGGCGACGGCGTGCCTCGGCGTCGCCCACCTGATCGACCTCAAGGCGGAGATCGCACGCCTCGAGAAGGAAGTCGCGAAGCTGAAGGGCGAGGTCGCCGGCATCGACAAGAAGCTGTCGAATGAGCAGTTCGTTGCAAAAGCGCCGCCGGAAGTGGTGGAGGAGCAGCATGAACGGCGCGCCACGGCGGAGGCCGCCATCGCGAAGCTCAGCGATGCGCTGACGCAGCTGAAGGCGGCCGGATAAATTTTTCCGCCGCAGTCGGCACTGGCGCGGCTGGAGCGTCCTGGGGTCGGCAACAGGAGGAACACAGGATGAAGATCGTGCCCAGCCTCAGCTTCCGTGGTCAGTGCCGCGAGGCGTTCGACTTCTACGCGAAGGTGCTCGGCGGCAAGGTGACGGCGGCGATGCCCTATGGCCACGCGCCGGCCGGCATGCCGATGGAACCGAAGCACAAGGACTGGCTGCTGCATTGCTGGATGGATGTGGGCGACCAGTCGATCATGGGCGCCGATATGGACGTGGCCTGGGCGCCCAACATCGACAAGCCGAAGAACGGCTTCGATGTGACGCTGCACACGGAAGACATGGCGCAGGGCGTTCGCTGGTTCGAGGCGCTGTCCGAAGGCGGCAAGGTCGGCATGCCGTTCGGCGAAACATTCTGGTCTCCCGGCTATGGCGCGCTGACCGACAAGTTCGGCATTCCATGGATGGTGGACGTCATTCCGCCCGCCGGCTGGCAGCCGAAGGCGCACTGACGCGACCCTCGCCGCACCGGATACGCCCTTTCATGTGAAGACCGACGCAGGCTAAGGTCGCACCGCAACTGCGGAGGGCGCGATGCGTGGTTTGGTCGTGACTGTGATGGCTGTTCTCGTGTCTGCCTGCGTGAACATGGAGAAGCCTGTGGCCAAACCTGAATGGACGCTGCTCATCCACGGCGGCGCCGGGGTGATGCGTCGCGACGAGATGACGCCGGAGATGGATGCGAGCTATCGCGCCGGTCTCAACGCAGCGCTCGATGCCGGCGCGAAGGTGCTGGCCAGCGGCGGCAAGGCGGTCGATGCGGTTCAGGCGGCCGTCATCGTGCTGGAGGACAACCCGGATTTCAATGCGGGCCGCGGCGCCGTGCTCACGCGCGAGGGCGTGGCGGAGCTTGATGCCTCGATCATGGATGGACGCGATCGCCGCGCCGGCGCCGTGGTGCAGGTGCGCACGGTGAGGAACCCCATCCGCGCCGCGCGCTACGTGATGGACAAGACCGGCCGCGTGATGTTCGCGGGGCCGGATGTCGACGAGATGGCGAAGGCGGCGGGGTTGGAGATCGTGCCGCCGGAGTATTTCATCACGCCGCGTCGCCAGGAGGCGCTGAAGCGCGCGATGGCGGGCACGTTCGTCCCGATGGACCGCTATGGCACGGTCGGCGCTGTGGCGATGGATCGTGATGGCAATCTTGCAGCAGCGACCTCGACCGGCGGGCTCAACGCCAAGCCGCCGGGACGCGTCGGCGATGTGCCTGTGATCGGCGCGGGAACCTATGCCGATAACGCATCCTGCGCGGTCTCCGCCACCGGCGATGGCGAATACTTCATCCGCGCCACAGTCGCCCGCATGATTTGCGCCCGCGTCGCGATGCAGGACATGTCCGCGGGGCAGGCGGCGAAGGCGACGCTCGATGAGGTCAAGGCGCTCGGCGGCACGGGCGGCGTCATCGTGCTGAGCCATGATGGTTCCCTGGCGCTGAGCATGAATTCGGAAGGCATGTTCCGGGGTCGCGCCGATGCGAGCGGTGTGCGTGAGGTGGGCATCTATTCGGACGAGTAGGGTCATTCGGCAGGGGTTGGACCATGAGATTGCTGGCATGCGCTGCGTCGCTTGTGTTGGCCGCATGCGTGGGCGACAGGGCGGAGCTCGGCGGCGTCGACAACCGTCTCCAGCGCCCTACCGAGACGCGCGCGTGCAAGCCGTCAGAGCTCACCCGCACGGCGCGGCCGACGCTGCGCTTTCCCGGCG
>VFQT010000686.1_pt1 | contig 46638 bp, 35 predicted proteins | sample 3512381 | NCBI WGS metagenome assembly VFQT01 (sample SAMN10412376, study PRJNA504923) | tailings metagenome | isolation source: Relicate 2 Philex TSF3 active mining site | place: Philippines: Tuba, Benguet | collected 2017-08-29 | reverse complement strand
GCCCGGCCCGCGCGGCCCATCGAGTCGGTTCGCGCGTGATCCTGCATCAGTGACCGCATCGCGTGCGCCAGGGCGGCGACGTTCCCGCGCTCGACGAGCAGGCCCGTCACGCCATCCTCCACGCACTGCCTGCAGCCCGGCACGTTGTTGGTCACGACCGCTCGGCCTGCGGCCATCGCCTCGAGCACGCTGTGCGGCGTGCCCTCGCGCCAGCTCGGCAGCACGAACACGCGACACCAGGCCAGATCGGGGCGGATGTCATGGCGGCGGCCCACCGATTCCCAGACGCCGCGCCGTGCACCATCGGCCACGCGACGCTCGAACGCCGCACCCTCCTTGCCATCACCGAAGCCTGCGATGCGGATCGGGATCGATGGCTGCGCACGATGCACGAACTCGGCCGCCTGCAGGAACTCGTCGAAGCCCTTGTCGGTCATGAAGCGGCTGGCGAACAGAACACCGCCGGTCGGATTGGGCGGCTGCGACGCGTGATGGACGAGATCGACGCCACTGCCGGCGGTCACGGTCACTGGAACGCCGGGTGCGAGCAGTCCCCAGCGCCCAAAGTCATCGCGGTCATCCGGATTGTGGAAGATCACATGCGTGGACTGCGCCAGCGCACGGCGATAGAGCGTGCTCGCTGCCGTGCGCGCGATCCACCAGCGCAGTCCACCGCGCACGAAGACGCTGCCGACGCCAGTGATCATCGCCACCCGCACCGCGACGCCTGCCGCGGCCGCCGCGGGCATGCCGTGGCACACGGCCTTGATCGTGCCGGCCAGCACATGGGTCGGTCGCTCGTCGCGCATGAAGCGATCGAACTCCCGCCGCACGCCGCGCTCGGCGAGCGGATTCATGCCGCGCCGCGCGTACTCGAGTTCCACGACCTCGGCGCCCGCCTCCTGCATGCGCTCACGCACCCAGGGCTCGATCGCGGGTGCAGCCACGACGACCTCGTGCCCAGCAGCGCGCAGCATGCCGACCAAGGGCGCCCGGAAGAGCGGCAGGGTCGGCGCGAAGCCGGTCAGGATGGCGACACGGGCCATGCGCTGATCGTACGGCGATGCGCATCGACCCTACGATGGCCCGATGCGCGCACCCGCAGAGGTCGCCGTCGTGTGGACCGCCTCGCTTGCGAGTGCGTTGCTTGCCTTTGCCTTTTCCATCGTGCTGGCCCGAACGCTCGACGCCGCGGCCTTCGGCACGTTCATGACGGTCTTCGCCGTGAGTCGGCTCGCCGCCCCGGTGGCGCAGGGCGGCGTCAGCGAGATGTGGCTTCAGGCCTTCGGTCGACACGGTCGTGCGGCATCGGCCTGGATCGTGCCGGGCCTCGGTGCCATGGCGAGCACCGCTGGCCTGGCCGTGCTGGGCATGACGGGCTGGGCGATGGCGCTCGCTCCTTCGGGCGATGCAGCCGAGCTGGCGATCGTGATGGCGGTGGCGGTCGCCCTTGGTGCGCCGGCCGACAATGCGATCGCCGAGCCGATGCTCCGCGGCCGATTCGTGCGCGTGGCCCTCTGGCAGCTCGCTCCATACCTCGTGCGCATGGCGGCGGTCGGCGTGGCGGCGGCGGTGCTGTGGCGCAGTGGCGGCACGCGCGCCGTGGGTGGACCGCTCGTGATCACGCTCGTCGTGGGCACGGCCATCACCAGCGTGATCGGCATGCGCTGGATCTTGAGGCTCCGGCGCGATCCGCCAGTCGATGATGCACCAGCGCATGAGCCGTTGGCCGCTGCGCCCGCCGCGGGTGCTGCGCTGGCACGATCGTTCCCCTTCGCCGTGCAGGGACTGGCCTATCTGGCCGTGCTGCAGGCCGGCACGATCGCCCTTGGCTCCGCAAAGCTCGTCGAGGATGCAGGCCACCTCGCGGTCGGCATGAACATCGTGACGGCGATGCACCTCTTGCCGAGCGCTGTCTTCGCTCGGGTCTTCGCGCCGCGCTACTTCCTGTGGGGCAACAGCGATCCTGCCCGGCTCGCGCGCACGGCACCACGCGTGCTCGCGTGGGTCATGGTCGTCTCGATCGTGGCCTCGATCGCCGCGTGGTTCCTGCTGCCGTGGGCGATCCCGTTGGTCTTCGGTGCCGTGCAAGAGGCCGCGATTGCGCCCGCCCGCACGCTGGCCCTGGCGTTCCCGGTCTGGTGCCTGGCAGCGGGGCTCGCGGCACACCACACCACGCCGACCGAGGTGCGCTGGCGCACGCTCTGCTGGGTGGGCCTGGCGGCCATCACGATCGGCGGCTGCATCCTGCAGGCTCCGACGGCAGGACTCGATGGTGTGGTGCAGGCGATCATCGCTGGGCAGGTGGCCTTCGCCATCCTCACGCTCATTGGCCAGCTCGTGTTCGTGGGCCCACGCTGGCGCTCGGCTTCATGAGGCCTTCACCAACGCGATACGGGCTCTCCTAGGATCAGGGCGATGCAGCAGCAGCCACAACGGATCTCGGGTCGTGCCGTGGGCGCGGTGATGTTCATCGCAGCGCTCGCGGCGACGGTGGCGTGGATCGTGTTCAGGGTGTTCTTCACGACGCAGCCCGCCGAGGGAGCGACGGATGCAGCAGCGAGCCCGGCACCCGCGCCGGCGACCGCACCCCGTGCCATCGCCAACCCCTTCGATCACGTGGTCGTGCTGAGCATCGATGGACTGCGCGCCGATGCCGTCGAGGATGCGGTGCGTCGTGGTCGCCCTGGATTTGCTGCGCTGCTCAAGGGTCCGCACACGCTCGAAGCCCGCACTGATCCGGACATCACCGTCACGCTGCCCAACCACACCGGCATGGTCACGGGCCGGCTGTTCAAGGGACCGCAGGGCCACAACTGGCTGCCCAACGACCTGCCGCCCACGATCGCGGAGGGCGGCACGCTGCACGCAGCGCATGGCTCGTACGTGCCGAGCATGTGGGACGTGGCGCATGACCACGGGCTGATGACGGCCATGCTTGCGAGCAAGGACAAGTTCATGCTCTTTGACAACAGCTACCGCGAGGAACAGGGTCGCCCCGATGCCACGGGTGCCGACGACGGCCCGCGGAAGATCGATCTCGTGGGCTTTGCCCTGCGCAGCGAAGGCGTGGTGCGGAAGACGATGGCGTTTCTTGATGAAGCGGCCGTGCAGGATCGCCGCTCGCTGGCGTTTGCCCACTTTGCCGACACCGACATCACCGGCCACGGGCGAACCTGGGACATGACGCCCGGTTCCCAGTACGTGGCCTGCGTTGATCGCATGGATGCACTCGTCGAGCGTTTGGTGCGCCACATCGAGGGGAATCCAGCACTGCGCGGTCGCACCGCGATCGTGATGACGGCCGACCATGGGGGCGGTGCACCCGCGTGGTCTCACACCGTCGCCGATTCGCCGCTCAACTTCCGGATCCCGTTCGTCGTGTGGGCGGGTGGTGGTGCCGCCGGCGATCTCTATGCGCTCAGCCCCATGCGTGCGCGGCCCGCCGTGAGCGAGCGCATGACGGCCACCGGCGGATCACCGATCCGCAACGCCGATGCCGGCAACTGCGCGCTGTGGCTGTTGGGCTTGCCGTCCATTCCCACGAGCACCGTGGGCGCCGAGCAGGACTTGCTCGCGGGCTGGTCGCGCCCGGCACCGTGATGGTTGGGTGAGTGGCGCTGATCATCGCCCCGTGTGCCGCACGCACGGCGCGCCGGACGCGGATCCTCAGCGCTTGACCTTGTAGTACTCGCAGTACCAGTCGATGAAGCGCTTCACGCCGACCTCGACGGGCGTGCCCGGGCGGTAGCCGGTCGCTTGCGTCAGGCTGGTCGTGTCGGCCCACGTGTCGGGCACGTCGCCTGGCTGCAGCGGCAGCAGCTCGCGCGTCGCCTTGCGCCCCAGGTTCTCCTCGATCAGCTCGATGTAGCGCGAGAGCTCGACCGGGGTGCCGTTGCCGATGTTGAAGAGCCGCCACGGCACGTTGCTCGTGGCTGGATCGGGATGCGCGCCGCTCCAGTCCGGATTCGGCCGCGCGACATGGTCGAGCGAGGCCACGACGCCACCGGCGATGTCATCGACGTAGGTGAAGTCGCGCTTGTGGTGCCCGTGGTTGAAGACCTTGATCGGCTCACCCGCGAGGATCGCCTTGGTGAAGAGGAACAGCGCCATGTCCGGCCGGCCCCACGGACCGTAGACCGTGAAGAACCGCAGGCCCGTGCACGGCAGGCCGAACATCGCCGCGTAGGTGTGGGCCATGAGCTCGTTGGCCTTCTTCGTGGCGGCGTAGAAGGAAAGCGGGTGGTCGCACGACTGCCCGACGCGGAACGGCATGTCGGTGTTCGAGCCGTAGACGCTGCTGGTGCTGGCGTAGACCAGGTGCCGCACGCCGCCGTGGCGGCATCGCTCGAGGATGTTGGTGAAGCCCGTCACGTTGGCCTCGACATAGGCCATGGGGTTCACCATCGAGTAGCGCACGCCGGCCTGCGCGGCCAGGTGCACGACGCGGTCGATGGCGTGATCCTTGAACACCCGCGCGAGCGCAGCGCCGTCGGCCACGTCCACGCGCTCGAAGGAAAAGCCCGCACGGGGTGCCAGCCGCGCGAGCCGGGCTTCTTTCAGCGTCGGGTCGTAATAGTCGTTCAGGTTGTCGAGGCCGACCACGCGGTCGCCACGGTCCAGGAGGAGATGCGCCACATGGCTCCCGATGAAGCCCGCGGCCCCGGTCACGAGGATCGTTCCAGCGCTCATGCGCGGAGCGTATCGGCCTGCGTGCGCACCAGTCGCCGCGCGTGAATCATCCATGAATGCGCCGTCGCGATCGTCCAGGCGGTGCTGGCCACGTCCGGCTCGCTGGCGGCCAGCCGCGTGGCGATCGATCGCACGGCGCGGGCGTCGAAGAGTCCGCAGCGTGAAGTCGTCGCATCGCTCAGCATGTCATGGGCCCAGTGGCGCAAGGGGCCCGACATCCATGCGGCCAACGGCACGGCAAAGCCACGCTTGGGAGCGCGCAGCACCGACTCGGGAAGGAGCTTGCGCGCCAGCCTTCGCAGCACGAGCTTGGTGCCGCCCGGTCCGAGCCGCTCATGCGGCGGCATGCGCATGCTCAACGCGACCACGTCGCGGTCGAGCATCGGGCAGCGAGCTTCCAGGCCGACGCTCATGCAGGCGCGATCGACCTTCACGAGCAGGTCATCCGGCAGGTAGGTCATCAGGTCCGCGAGCATGAAGCGCGCCTCGAAGGTGTCCAGCTGCGGCACGGCATCGAACTGGTCGAGGAGCGTGGAGGCCTCATCGACGCCCGGCACGAGTTCCGGTCCATCTTCCGACACGCTCATCACGCTGCGGGGCAGCGCATTGGCGCTCTCGGCTGCCAGCGCCTGACGGCCCCGACGGATGGCGCGCGCCGGGTGCGCACCGAGCATGCGATTGGGCAGGATCGCGCCGACCATGCGCCAGAACTCCGCTGGAGGCGCTCCGAGTGCGGCGACGAGGGCGTTGCGAACGGGAGCCGGCAGCGACTGTGCACGACTCCAGAGCCGATGCGCATGCTGATAGCGCTGGTAGCCGCCGAAGAGTTCATCGCCGCCATCGCCCGTGAGCACCACCGAGACCTGCGAACGCACGGCTCGAGCCAGCAGCAGGCTCGGGATCGCACTTGAATCGGCGAAGGGTTCGTCCCAGACCGCACCCACGTCCATCGCCGCATCGAGCGCATCGTGGGGACCGACGAGCCAATCGGCGTGATCGGTGCCAAGATGATCGGCCACGAGTCGGGCGAGCGGGCGCTCGTCGTACTCCGACTGCGCGAAGCCGATCGTGAAGGTGCGCACGCGCGAGGGCGCCACGCGGGCCATGAGCGCCGTGACCACGCCGCTGTCGATCCCACCTGAGAGGAAAGCCCCGACGGGAACATCGCTCAGGAGGCGGCGGCTCACCGCGCCTTCGAGCGTGGACTCGAGCATGCCAGCAAGTTCGTCGCCGCTCCCTGCCAGCCGACGGCGTTCACCCTCGACAGCGAGTTCGCGTGGATCCCAGAAGTGCTTCGCCGATGGCAGCGTGCCAGGTCGCGCGGCGTCCTCCGGCCCGATGCGCACCACCGAACCCGGTGCCAGCTTGACGAAGCCCTGGTGGATCGTGCGCGGCGACGGGACGCACTGGTAGCGCACATACGCGGCCAGTGCTTGACGATCGATCGGTGGCGGCCACGCAGGCAAGGCCGCCAGTGCATGCAGTTCGCTCGCGAAGGAGAGCACACCGCCATGCCAGCCCAGGCTCATCGGCTTCTTGCCCATGGGATCGCGCGCGAGCCAGAGCACGCGTGGCCCGCGCTCCCAGGCCGCGATCGCGAACATGCCGCGAAGCCGGGGCAGCGTGGCCGCGACGCCCCAGCGCTCGAAGCACGCCAGGATCGTCTCGGTGTCCGAGCTCCCGCGCCAGGCGATGCCATCACCAAGCTCGCGCCGCAGCTCGAGGTGGTTGTAGATCTCGCCGTTGTAGGCGATCACGAAGCGCTGCTGCGGCGACTCCATCGGTTGCGCGCCGGCGACCGAGCGGTCGAGGATCGCCAGACGCGCATGCGCGAAGCCGAGTCCATCGTCTTCCCAGTGCAGGCCGAAGGAATCCGGTCCGCGATGGCGGGAGAGCGCCGCCATGCGAGCGAGCGTCGAGCGGGGATCGGAGATCGTCCCGCGCGGATCGAGGAAGCCCGCCACGCCGCACATGCAGTGAGTGTACGGCGCGCGGCCAGCCCGCCGAGCGCGGCATAGCATCGTGGCCATGCAGGTGAGCGTCGAGCCAACCGCGGTCAGCATGCCCGGCTTCATGCTCGTGCACGCCGCATGTGCGCTCCTCGCGGGCGTGCCGGCGGTGGCGATCGTGCGTCGGGTGGCGCTCGCCAACGGTTGGATGGCCAAGCCGCGCGAAGATCGCTGGCACCGTGAAGCCGTGGCGCTGCATGGCGGCGTGGGGGTGCTGCTGGCGCTGCTCGTGTCGTGCGTGCTCGTGCCGTCGACCCCGAGAGCGTTGGATCTGTCGCTGGTGGCTGCGGTCCTGCCCGGCGTGCTCATCCTGGCCATCACGGGACTCGTCGATGACCTGCAGCACCTCAGGCCGTGGACCAAGCTGCTGTGGCAAGTGATTGGTGCCGCCGCGATGGGCTGGTTGCTCGCGAATGCACGGGGGCTCCCGTTGTCCGACGCCGCAGTGATGGCGGTCTGGAGCCTGGTCTTCTGCAACAGCGTCAACATGCTCGACAACATGGATGGTGCGTGCGCGACCGCTGCGATCCCGGGCTTCGTTGGGATCGCACTCGTGACGGATGATCCACGCGTGGCCTCGATCGCCGGTGCCGCGGCCGGCGCGATGGCGGCGTTCTGGCTCTGGAACCGGCCACGCGCGCGCATCTTCCTTGGCGATGCCGGTGCGCTCCCGATCGGCCTGCTGCTTGGTGCACTGGCCGCACTGGTGGCGATCGAGCTCGATCGAGGCCAGTGCGAACAGCGCCGGCCGTGGATGCCGTGGGTGCTGCCGGCCATGCTCGGGCTGCCGTTCATGATGGATACGGCCTTCGTGTGCCTGACCCGCGCCGCCCGTGGGCAGAATCCGATGATCGGCGGCACCGATCACCTGACGCATCGTGCGTTGCGCAGGGGCTGGTCGCCGTGGGGCGTGCTCGGCGTGATCGCAGCGCTCGGTGCTGCCGGCGTGGTGCTGGTGGGTGTGGCGGTCCTGGGCTGGGGTTGATCGCCGCGGCCTCGCCGTCACGGATGGGCCGCCTGGCCGCGGACTCGGCGGATCGCGCGCGCGACAGGCTGCGCCGGGCTCACTACGCTTTGCGCCATGCATCATGTGATCACGGGCGGCGCCGGCTTCATCGGCAGCCATCTGGCCGAGGCACTCGTCGCCGCGGGCCATACCGTGACCGTGCTCGATGATTTCTCGACCGGACGGCGCGCCAATCTTGCCGGGCTCGAGGGCCGCGCCGGCGTGACGGTGATCGAGGGCAGCGTGCAGGATCCGAGGGTGGTGGCGCGGGCGTGCGAGGGTGCACAGGTCATCATTCATCTGGCCGCCACGGTGGGCGTGAAGCTCGTCATCGATCGACCGGTCGAGACGCTCGTGAACAACGTGCGCGGCACGGAAGTGGTGCTCGAGGCGGCATCGCGGCTCGGGGCGCGCACGCTCATCGCCAGCACCAGCGAGGTCTACGGGAAGCTGATGTCGGGATCGTCGAGCCAAGCGTCGCTGCGCGAGGACGACGACATCCTGATCGGCCGCACGAGCGTGCGACGCTGGGGCTACGCGTGCAGCAAGGCGCTCGATGAGTTCCTGGCGCTCGCGCATGCGACCGAGCATGGGCTGCCGGTCACCGCGATCCGTTTCTTCAACACGGTCGGTCCGCGGCAACTGCCCCAGTACGGCATGGTGCTGCCGCGCTTCGTCGAGGCCGCGCTGGCCGGCGTGCCGATCCGCGTGCATGGCGATGGAACGCAGTCGCGCTGCTTCCACCACGTTGCCGACAGCGTGCAGAGCCTGCTCGCGATCCTCGCGTCATCGGCTACGCATGGGCAGGTCCTCAACCTGGGCAGCGATCGCGAGATCACGATGCTCGACCTGGCCACGATGGTGCGCGAGGAGGCGTGCAGCGCAAGCTCCATCGTGCTCGAGCCGTACGAGCAGGCCTTCGGCTCGGGTTTCGAGGACATGCGTCGACGCGTTCCCGACCTTGGCAAGCTGCGCGCGTTGCTTGGCCCGCAACCCGTGCGCGATGTTCGGTCGATCGTGCGCGATGTGATCGCGTGGAACCGCGCGCGGGCGTGAGCCCCTGAGCGCGGACGGCGCGCCGCTGGGTCAACGCACCTTCATCGACCTGCAGCCTTGGCAGCCTGCCAGACCGCCATGGCTTCGGGCATCAGGTCATTGAGACGCTGGATGCGCGTGCTCTCGCTCGGGTGCGTGCTCAGGAACTCCAGGGGGGCCTCGCCACCTGCAGCGGCCATGTTCTGCCAGAGCGGGATCGCCTCGCGCGGATCGAAGCCCGCATCGGCGGCGATGAGCAGGCCGAGGTGGTCAGCCTCGCTCTCCTGGCTGCGGCTGAAGGCCAGCGTGCCCAGGCCGAGCGCGTTCATGATGACCTCCTGCGTGCCGGCGTCGGCTTCGGAGAGCTCGAAGCCAGCCGACATCAGCACGTTGAGCGCCGCCTGCTGCGACATGCGCTCGCCGCCATGTCGCGCGATCGCGTGCGCTGCCTCGTGGCCGATCACGACCGCGAGCTGGGCGTCGGTCGTCGTGACCGGCAGCAGCCCCGTGAAGACGGCGCTCTTGCCGCCAGGAAGCGCCCACGCGTTCACGGTCTTTGGATCGTCGATGACGGTCATCTCCCAATTGAAGCGTCGCGCGATCTCCGGGTGCATCCGGTTGGCGGCATCGAAGATGCGTCGGCTGACGTTCATCACGCGGTCATGCTCGGCGCCGCCGGTCAGGATGCGGTGGCCCGCCTGCTTCGCCGCATCGAGTTCCTCGACGTAGGCCTGCTGGCCCAGATCGAGTTCATCATCGACCGAGAGGATGTTGAACTGGCTGCGTCCGGTGCCGCTGACCTCGGTGCAGGCCGGCTGCAGCACGAGGAGCGCGATGGCCGCTGCGATCACGACGAGGCGTTGCACGTGCATCGACGCAAGGTAGGTGCCCATCATGGCCCGAGCAACCAACCCCAGCCCGCACAGGTCGCGATCGCGATGGGGATGGGTACGCGCAGCCGCGCGGAAGCCACGATGATGAGCACGCAGGGAATCGTCACGGTGCCGCGCCAGTCAAGGGTCGTGGCGATGGGATCGATCCACGCCGCGGCCAGCAGGCCTGTCACGGCGGCGGCGACTCCCGCGAGGGAACGCGCCGCACCGCTCCAGGCCGCCAAGCCATGCCAGCCCCTCATCGCCACGAGCAGCATGAGCATGCCCGGCAGCATCAGCGCGATCGTGCAGGCCATGCTCCACAGAAGGAGCGACGCCGAGCCGCCGGGCAGTCCGTGCGTGGCGCCAAGGAACGAGGCGATCGAGAAGAGCGGACCAGGCACGGCCTGCGTGAGCGCATAGCCGCCGGCGAAGAGGGATTGATCGAGCAGGCCGGCGTCCACCACGCTGCGCTCGAGCAGCGGCAGCACCACGTGCCCACCGCCGATCACGAGCGATCCAGCTTGGATGAGCGCGGCGACCAGGCGGGCACCGCGATCCGGCATGACCCCCAGGACGAACGAGCCGGCGATCAAGGCTGCCAGCAGCACGCCAGCGGTGATCGTCGCAGCACGCGATGGCAATCGCAATGGTGGAGCTTGATCATCCGGTCGAGCATCGGGTGCCAGCAGCAGGCCAAGGCACGCCGCCACCGCGATCGTCGCGATCGGCAGCCAGGGTGCGTGGCACGTGAGTGCAGCCACGGTGGCCACTGCAGCGATCGCGCCGCGGCCTGGTCCGATGACATGCGACCGCGCCATGGCGATGATGGCGACCATCACCACGCCCGCCGCTGCCGCATGCAGCCCGAGCATCCAGCCGGCCGAGCGCGCATCGGCAGCATGTGAGAGCCCGACGACTGCGCCCGTCATCAGCAGCATGCTCGGCAGCGTGAAACCCACTGCCGCTGCGATGGCGCCCAGCAGACCGGCCCGTTGGTGGCCAATGGCGAACGCCAGTTGGCTGCTGCTGGGTCCAGGCAGCGCGATCGACAGCGCCAGCAGGCTCGCGAAGGCGCGCGGGTCGAGCCAGCGTCGTCGCACCACGAGTTCCCGCTCGAAAAGCGCCACGTGTGCCGTCGGCCCCCCGAAGCCGATGCAGCCGAGCACGAGGAAGCGCCCGAGCACGCCGAGCGCGGTGGGGGCATCGCCTGTGGGCATCTCTGGACCGGTCTCCGCCATCAGGCGCGTCAGCCTACGCGTCGAGTGGCGTTTGCATGCTCGCGAGCACGGATCAATGGAAGTGCCTGCGCGATGCGCGCGCCAGCCATCCGCGTCGCCGTGCGTCGTGCCTTCGTCGCCATGTCGGCCAGTGCCGTCCGATCAGCCAGCAATCGATCGATGCGCCAGGCGAGCGTGCCCGGTGTGTTGCAGCGGATCGCGCAGCCCCATTCCAAGAGGTGCGCCGCGTTGCGCTCTTCCTGTCCGGGCACGGGCGCCACGATCACCAGCGGCAATCCCATGGCCCGAGCCTCGCTGCTCGAGAGCCCGCCGGGCTTGCCGACGAGCAGGTCCGCCGCGGCCATGAACTCATGCATGCGGTCGGTGAACCCGAGCACGCTGAAGGTCAACGGCCCGCGGTGCTCCGCGGCGATCGCCTTGAGCGCCAGGCGGGCCGATTCGTTGCGACCTGCGATCGCCACGATGTGCGCTGGCACCTGCATGCGCAGGAGATCACGGAAGAGATCGCGCACCGGGCCGGTCCCGGCACCGCCCCAGGCGAAGAGGATCACCGGGCGGTCCTGAGGAAGGCCGTGGGCCGCTCGGCAGGCCGTGCGATCGAGCGACCGCGAGAAGACCGGGTCGATCGGTATGCCGGTCACCGTGATCCGCGACGAGTCGATCCCGCCCAGTTCGAGCATGCGCGCGCTCTCGTCGGCGGCGACGAAGAAGTGGTCGCAGGGATCGCAGAACCACATGCCATGCACGTCGATGTCGGTGACGACCGTGACCAGGCGACCGTTCCACTCGCCGCTGGTGCGGAGCTGGGCCAGGTACTCCGACGGCAGGAAATGCGTGCAGAGGACCGTGTCAGGTCGCTCGCGCGCGAGCAGTTCCCGCAGCGGTGCCAAGCAGGGATGGTTCACGCGGAACCGTGCCTCGCGGCCATGCCAGGGTCGATCGAGCCTGTCGTACATCCAGCCCAGCAGCGTGGGCATGCGCTGGATCATGCCGAGGTAGCCACCGCGGTAGATCGAACGGAAGAGCGGGTGCGCGTGTGCGAGCACGTCCTCCACGCGGATCGAGTCGATCCGCATGGCGCCGTCGCGCGCAAGCTCGTCGGCCCACGCCGCCACAGCTTGTGCGGCGCGAGTGTGACCACTGCCCACGCTTGCCGTCAGGCAGAGCACGCGGCCTGCGTTCGGCAGGTGATTCGATGCGGCCAGCATCAGCGAAGCGCTCCACCCAGGCTGGACACGAGCGGGCACATCATCGGCCGCACCGGGGCAACATGATCGAGCACGACGTGTGCGCAGTGCCGCCAGTCGAGCGAGCGCGCATGCTCGATGCATGATGCGCGCGGCACATCGAGCGCTCGCATGGCGGCCGTGGCCAGATCCTCGTCGAGCGCGCCGTTGATTCCGGGCTTCACGACATCGATCGGTCCCGTCACTGGGTAGGCAGCGATCGGAAGGCCGCAGGCGTTCGCCTCGAGCATCACGATCCCGAACGTGTCGGTACGGCTTGGAAAGACGAACGCGTCGGCACTCGAATAGTGCGCGGCGAGGTCGTCGCCAAATCTGTAGCCAGCCCAGTGCACGCCGGCATAGCGTCGCTCAAGCCGCTTGCGCTCGGGCCCGTCGCCGACCACCACCTTCGTGCCGCGGAGGTCGCAGCGCAGGAACGCCTCGATGTTCTTCTCGACCGCCACGCGGCCGGCGTACAGGAAGATCGGCCTGGGAAGGTCCGGCAGCGCGGGTGGCAGCGGTCTGAACTGAGTCGTATCGACGCCACGACACCACTCCTGGGCCCGCGAAATGCCGTGGCTGCGCAGTTCGCGCATGACGCCAGCGGTCGGGGCGAGCGTGGCCTCGGCCGCGCCGTGGAACCACTTCATGAGCCGGTAGGTGACGGCCGGCGGGATGGCGAAATACTGCCTCAGATACAACGGAAACTGTGTGTGGTAGCTCGTCGTGAAGCTGAGCCCGCGCGACAGGCACCAGTGGCGCGCGCACAGGCCGAGGGGTCCCTCCGTCGCGATGTGCACGTAGTCGGGGTCGAACGCGTCGATGCGCCGGCCGACTGCCCGCGGCGTGCAGAGCGCGAGCCGGATCTCCGGGTACTTGGGTGCGGCGACCGTGCGGAAGAGCGACGGGTGCACGACCTCCGTTTCGACGCCGAGTGCTGTGAGCTCGCGCAGCACGTGGCCCCACGTGCGGACCACGCCGTTGACCTGTGGCTGCCACGCATCGGTGACGAGCAGGAAACGCCGGGTGTTCGAGGCCATCATCACGCAACGCCCTCGAGCCGCGCTGCTGCCGAGCGCGTGGGCACCTCCGGCAGCGGGAACGGCATCGCAGGCGGTGTCCACTCATCGTCGGCCTCGTGCACGGCTGCGTCGGCCGCGCTCGCGGCACGGACCTTCGCGTTGAAGGCCAGGCCATCGATCACCTCGATGCGCCCATCGTCGTGCTCGACGAGCGCCGTGCAGCTCTCGACCCAGTCGCCGCAGTTGTAGTAGGCGATTCCCGCGCCACCAAGATCAGCCTCGCAGGCACTCTTGTGGATGTGGCCGCAGACCACGCCATGGAAGCCGCCGCGCCGGGCCTCGGCCACCAGTTCCTGCTCGAAGTTGCTCACGAACTGACAGACCTTCTTGACCGACTGCTTGATGTCGGCGCTCAGCGAGTAGTACGGCTGGCCGCGGAACGCGCGCCAGCGGTTCCACCAACGGTTCACGACCAGCAGCAGGTCGTACGCGATCGCTCCGGCCTTGCTCAGGAGCTGGTGGTGCTGCACCACCAGGTCGTACTGGTCGCCGTGGCAGACCAGCAGGTGGCGGCCATCCGCGGTCGTGTGGGTGGCGTTGAGCGCAATCTCGATCCCGCCGAACTCATGCCCGGCGAACTGCCGAGCGCCGTCGTCGTGGTTGCCCGGGATGAACACCACGCGGGTCCCTCGTCCGGCCATCTTCATGATGCGGCGCACGACGGTGTTGTGGGCGGCCGGCCACCACCAGCGCTGCTTCAGCCGCCACATGTCGATGATGTCGCCAACGAGGAACAGCTCGTCGCAGCTGATGTTCTTCAGGAAGAAGGCCAGTTCGTCGGCCTGGGCACCCACGGCACCGAGGTGCGTGTCGCTGATCCAGACCGTCCGGTATCTGCAGCGAGGGGGTCCGGATCGGGGCATGTCGTTTTGTCGGCATCCTGCGTCAAGGCGAGGTCAGGCCTTGATGTAGGAAGCGCAAAGTGTGGGTTCGCATCGTGCAGTCCGTGGTCTACCCTTCGCCCATGCCTTGCCGCACGACCGCCGCCATCTGTACGACCGCCCTTGCCGGGAGCGCGCTCATCGCGCCTGCCGCGATCGCCGAAGGCGTGCACTTCACCTACCTCTGGCACCTGGAGCAGCCGATCTACTGGCCCGATCAGCAGTCCGGCGGGTCCGATCGCTACGAGCGCGCGTGGCAATCGATCCTGCGTCGCGATGGCGGCGCCGCCAATCCGGCAAACGACCTCCGCTCGATCTTCGGCCTCGATGACCGGGTGGCTGCGTACCAGTATCGCCCGCGTGACACCGTGAACTCGATCGCGTGGACGGCCGAAGGCGGCGCGCAGGTCAGCTTCAGCGGCGGCCTGATCGCGAACATCCAGTCGTTCGCCGAAGCCGGCGGCCAGCTCGGGTACAGCCCGTTCTGGGTCGACCCGTGGCGCCAGGCCCGCAACACCTTCACCAACGCCGGCGCGCCCGCGCGGCCGCGCATGGACATCGTGCAGTTTTCGTATCACCACGCGCTGCTGCCGCTGTGCGATGACGACGCGGTGCGCATGGACATCCGTCTCTACAAGGAGGCCTACGCGGGGGTGTGGGGCGCGAACCCCGGCATCAGCAAGGGCTTCTTCCCCAGCGAGATGGCCTTCAGCGAGCGGCTCATCCCGATCCTGCAGCAGGAAGGCATCGAGTGGTCGCTCGTGAGTGGCGAGAAGATCTCGCGCGCCTATGCCAACTTCCCCGTGCAGTTCGGATCGGGCGGCGTGAACTGCGATCCACCGAACAAGGCCGATCAAGTCAACGGCGCGTCGCCTGCGTTCAACCGCATCTCGATCAGCCGTGGTTGCGGTCCAGCCGAAGCGTTGCCTGGTTCGTACGTGCCGCACCGTGCGCAGTGGGTGAACCCCGACACCGGCGCCACCAGCTCGATCATCGTGGTGCCCTGCAGCCAGAGCCTGGGCTGGGAGGATGGCTACGCGCCGCTCAGCGTGCAGCGGCTGCAGCAACTGTCCACGTCGAACGATCCGTCGCGTCCGATGCTCGTGGTGCTTGCGCACGACGGCGACAACGCGTGGGGTGGCGGCTACTCCTACTACAACGAGGCCGTCCCGAACTTCGTGGGCCAGGCCGTCGGCGCGGGCTTCGTGCCCAGCGTCGTGCAGAAGTACCTTGATTCGCACCCGGTGCCCGCGGGCGATCTGGTGCACGTCGAAGACGGTGCGTGGGTGAACGCCGAAGGCGACTTCGGTGCGCCGCAGTTCCTGAACTGGAACTGGCCGCCGGTCAATGCGCAGGGCCAGGTCGACATCGCCAACGGCTGGGCCGAGGACGTGCGCAACTGGGCCGTCATCACCGCCGCGCAGAACTGGGTGAGCACCGCCGATGACTTGAGCGCCGCAGCGGGCAGCCCCGTGCGCGCGGCGCAGATTCTCAATCCCGGCAGCGCGACCACGCCGGCCGAGCGCGCGTGGCACTTCTTCCTTGGTTCGCTGAACTCGGGCTACATGTACTACGGCACGGCGCTCGACATGGAAGTCAAGCCGACGGTCGCCTGCAACGAGGCGCTGCAGCACGCGACCACGGTGGTGGGCACCGGCGCCACCGAAACGACGCCGCCCACGATCTGGTATCCGCAGCGCTGGCCGTGGAATCCGGGCAGCGTGAACTATGGCGGCCCGTACGGCTACACGCAGAACACCGATGATGGCGACTTCACGGTGTGGAGCCTGGTGCATGATGTCAGTGGGCTGCAGTCGGTCACGCTCAAGTGGCGCCGTGACCTCGACGGGGCGAACCCGCTCGCGAGCACGCAGAACGAGACCTTTGCCGGCGGCGCCGAAGTCGGCGCCTGGGAATCGCTGCCGATGACGACGGCGCTCTTCCCGGCCGAGAACATCTACAACTTCGGTGGCATCGACTTCTTCGAGATGCCGCAGCGGATCGCGCACCGCGTGCACGCCAACATCACCGGCGTGCGCAGCGCGCTGCTTGACTACTACATCGAGGCCGTCGACACGCGCGGCAACGTGGCGCGAAGCCCGATCATGCACGTGTGGGTCGGCGAAGGCACCACCGGCGGGGGTGGTGGCGGCGGTGGCGGCGCGGTGGTCACCGTGAGCCCGAGTCCGATCCAGGCAGGCCAGAGCGTGACGGTCTCCTACAACCCGACCGGTCGGCCGTTGCAGGGCGCGAGCAGCGTCAACCTTCATTACGGCATCAACCAGTGGCAGACCGTGCTGCCTGACGTGCCCATGCAGTGGATCGCCGCCGAGGGCGTGTGGCGCGTCTCGGTGCCGGTCGCGCAGAACGCGCAGCAGTTCGATGCGGTGTTCAACAACGGCACCGGCACGTGGGACAACAACAACGGCGGAGACTGGCACTTCCCCGTGCAGGGCGGCACCACGCAAAGTGATTGGGTGATCGATGGCCAGCTCGACGCCGACGCCACGCTCGTGGCGCAGAACGGCAACCAGCGGCTGTGGGCGGGCATCAAGCTCGGTCGCCTCTACGTGGCCACGCAGGATGCGGGCGGCGGCGAGGATGCGTTCGTCACGGTCGCCGCGGAAGCGCCGAGTTCATTGCGTGCCGCCATGTGGGGCAAGAGCGGGCTCGTGGCTGGGTGGAATGCCTTCCTCGGCGCGGAGAACGACAACCAGTTCAGCGGATGGTTCGACACGGCCAGCGTGCTGCGGACTGGTGCGGCATGGCGCAGCGCGCGCGGCGGAGCGAGCGGCGTGCTCGAGGGATCCGTCGACATCGTCACGGCCTTCGGCAGCAATCCCGAGCGCATCGCGCTCGCCAGCTTGCGCTACGCCAACGCCAACGCCGGTGCACTGCGCGCGGTGCTGCAGGTCCCCGCCAGCCTTGATGGCGATGGCGACGCCGAGGCTGGTGAATGGCAGATCGCGCAGGCCTGCACGATCACCGTGGGCGCGTCCTGCTGTCCGGGCGATCTCGATGGCAACGGCACGGTCGATGGTGCCGACCTTGGCTTCGTGCTTGGCGCATGGGGAACGTCGTCGGGCGACCTCACCGGCGACGGCCAGACCGACGGCGCCGATCTTGGCGCGCTGCTTGGCGGATGGGGCGATTGCCCCTGAGCCCGGTCACTTCGCGGGGCCGACGGCCCAGACCGTCGTCGTGCCGCTGACCTCGTTGCAGGTCACGACCAGGGGACGCTTGGTCGGATTGCGATCCGCAGGGATGAACAGCACGCCCTCCGGAGCAAGATCGCCAGCGGCCTTCAGCACGGCGGGATCCTTGGCGGCCGTGGCCAGATCGACCGTGGGGTCGCACCGCGTGACGTGATCGATCACGCGCGGAGCCGCCGGATCGGTCAGGTCGATGACGACGATCCCGTGCGAGCGCTCCAGCCCCACGACACCAAGGCGCTTTCCATCGACCATGCCGATCGCGAGGCCTTCCGGCTCGGGGCCCTTGGCATCGCTGCGGCCATCGGCCCACGGCGTCGCATCGAGGTCGGCGTTGAAGCTCGCGGGATGCCGCTCGGCGACCAGGCGCTCGAACGCATCGCCGCTGTCCCAAGCCAGCTCGAGCCGCGGCGGTGCTTCACCGGCTGCCGGAACGAATCTCCAGAGCGATGCGCTGCGCGCACCGAAGGCCACGGGCTGATCCAGTACACCGTCCCCGTCCGGATCAGACGCGACACGCGACACGATCAGCCGGTCGAGTTCGGGTGCACGGGGCGCGGAAGGCCCTCGCGTGGCATCGCCCCATCGCACGCCCTCTTTGAAGGATCCCTGCTCACGTTCCTCGCCCTCATTCGCGGTGACGAGCCAGAGCGTGCCACCATGCTCGAAGCAGGCGATCGCATCAGGCTGCACGAGGCCACGGACCGGGTGCGGCGCGATCGTAGCACCACCGTCCCGATCGTTCGGATCGAGGCCCGCACCCGGCAGCGAAAAGTCCTTGGTTCCCAGTGGTAGCAGCGCGGTGATCTGCCCCGAGGCGAGATCAAGGACCGCCACCGCGGCGATCTCCTGGAGGCCGATGAACGCGAGCGTGCCGTCGGGTGAACACGCGATGTACTCGGGCTCAGCCTGCACCGAGAGCGGTACGTGGCGCAGCGCCAGGTGCACGCCGCGCTTCGCGAGCGCCTCGGCCTGCGGATCGAAGCCGTGGAAGCCCACCGTCTCGACCGTGGCGATCCGTGCGCCCGCCGAGACATCGATGATCGAGACGGACCCGGGTGCATCGATCAGTCCATCGGTCGACGGTTCGCCCTCGTTGGCGACGAGGACCCGCCGGCCATCTGGCGTGAACGTGAGCATGTCGGGGCCCACACCGACCGCGACGGTGGCAATGGGTTGAAGTTCACGATCGAGGAGGTGGACGACGCCCGCATCGCCGGGCTTGGGCGCCGCGCAGGCTACGGCAACCACATCGCCATGGACCGCCACGCTGTTGGCTCGTGGCATGGAGATGATCGACCGCTGCGTCAGCGTGCCGTCGGCCGACATGGCGAGTTCGACGAGGCCACGCGCGGCATCGATCACCAGCAGCGCATCACCCTTGGGAGAGCGCGCGGCGATCTCGCTCGCCGACTGCATGAAGCGCCCGCTGTCGTGGGTGGCCAGGTGGGTCAGGCACGGCGGGGGCACCTGAGCAAGCGCGGTCGCAACGAGGATCCCGGCGATCGAGGGCATCACACGAGGCTATCGGCGGCGCCAATCGGGGCGGAATCCGCAGGATCGGGGCGGGGCTGAACGGGAACTGAACAAAGTCATGGTGGAGTCTTCGTCGGTCCGGCCCCGCTCCAGGTGGTTGCCCCGGATCGAGGAGACACCACGATGCACCACGCCGTCCTGCCCACGCTCGTTGCCATGACCCTTGCCTCGGCCGCTTCAGCGCAGGCCGTGCGCATCCACCTGAACGAATACAACGCGGTCGGCAGCACGAAGTGGCTCAACAACCCCGACGCCGCAACGCCAACCTGCCCGAGCCCCGAAGGTCCGGGCGGCTTCTCGTGCGCTGCGGACGAGGACCAGTACTTCGGCCGTGCGCTGGGCAACGGCGGTGACTGGCTCGAGTTCGTGATCGTCCAGGATCACGCCGACATCCGTGGCTTCAAGGTGCAGTGGGCCGAGATCGGCGCCACCGACGCCGACGGCCAGAACGACTACTGGTACGGCAGCGTGAGCGTGCCGCAGGGCCAGATCACCTTCCGCGACGTGGCGCTGCTCGGTGACCTCCGTGCCGGCACCATCCTGACCATCACGGAGAATCCCGCGAGCGCTGGCGGCCGTGACACCGACCTGACCTTTGATCCCTGCAACGGCGACTGGTGGATCAACATCTGCCTGAACGATGCCGCGGGCATCACGCTCGTCGAAGCCCTGGCGAACGTGGTCGACCCAACCAACCCCGGCTACGACGACCCGCTCGACGTGGGCAACGACAACTGGCGCTGCCGCATCATGACGCCGCAGGACACGATCCACCAGCCGCTCATCGGCGAGAACGTCTCGGGCGGTTGGGGCGGCAGCGGCGTGAACAGCAAGGAAGCCTGCCGGTACGAAGGTCAGCCCACCGGGACCTTCAGCGCCTTCAACTTCAACGACGCCAACAGCAGTTCGTTCGGCCAGCCCAACGCGTGGACCAACGACCTGACCGCGTGCAAGGAACGGCAAGACTTCACGTCCATTCGGACATCGATTCTCGGCGAACTCTGCGAGAGCTGCAGCGCCATCGTGCTGAACGAGTACAACGCGGTCGACGCACTCGGCTACCTCGGCGGCGGCACGGCCACCGGAGATGCGACCGGCGCGTTCTCGAGCGATGCCTTCTTCGGGCGCGTCGCCGGCAACGGCGGCGACTGGATGGAGCTCGTCGTCGTCACCGATCACCTCGACATGCGCGGCTGGCGGCTCGACTGGGAAGAAGTCGCGGATGCCCAGTTCGGCACGATCACGCTCAGCCAGGCCTCGTTCTGGGCCGATGTCCGTGCCGGAACGATTCTGACGTTCACCGAACTCACGACGGCGCAGGGGGGCCTCGACAGCGACCTGTCGTTCAACGGCACCACCGACCGCTGGGTCAACGTGAATACCTTCGACACGGCGCTCGTCGCTGGCACGACCAGCAACAAGCCGGGCCACGTGAACGGAGACTTCGACACGAGCAACGACGACTGGCGCGTGTCGGTGCGTGATGCGTCGGGCGCGACGGTGCTGTTCCCGTCGGGCGAAGGGAGCATCTATTACTTCCGCGGTGCCGTCGGCAGCACCGACGTCTGCCGCCTCCGCACGGGCATCGGCCGCACCACCGCCGCCAACGCCGAGTTCGACGACGCGATCACCAGCACGTTCGGCCGGCCGAACACCTGGGATGTCTGCGAAACCGGCTCGGTGGCCACGCAGGATCTCTCGAACCTGCCGATCGATGGCTGCGTCGCGGAAGCCCCGTCGACTCCGGGTGACACCAACGGCGACGGCGTGGTCAACGGCAAGGACCTCGGTCTCTTGCTGGCGGTCTTCGGGACGGCTGAACCGGCCGCGGACTTTGACGGCAATGGCGTGGTCGATGGCGGCGACCTTGGCGTGCTCCTGGCCAACTGGACCGGCTGAATCACGCCCCTGATCAGGTAGAGTCCGGGGAGCATGCCTGCACGCTCACGCCCCGAACGGACCGCCTTCACCTTGATCGAGGTGTTGGTGGTGATCGGCATCATCGTCATCCTGATCGGCCTGATCCTGCCGGCGATCGGCTCGGTCCGCGCCACGGCGCGCGCCGGCGCGAGCCAGAGCAACATGAAGCAGTGGGGCGTCGGCACCATCGCCTACACGAGCCTGAACAAGGATCGGCTCCCGTGGGAGGGCCTGAAGGACCTGAACCAGTTCGGGGTGAACCTGCGCACCAAGCAGTTCTGGGCGAACGCCGTGCCACCACTGGTCGATGGCCCGTCGTACCGCGAGGTCGTCAACGCCGCCAACACCAATCAGACTGGCGTGCCGACGCTCGAGAACAGCATCTTCGTCGATCCGGCCGCCACGCCGCAGGATGGTGCGCCGTGGCCCTTTCCGGATCCCGCCGCACCCAACGGCGGCCAGTACTCGGCTTTCTACTTCAACTACGTCCCCAACTCGCAGCTCAACAACACGTTCCTCGGCCGCGATTTCAACGACGTCGAGTACGTGCAGGGCATCAGCGACCCGATCCGCATCGGCGAGGAACTCTCGAAGAAGAGCGTTCGGCTCTCGCAGATCAAGGACTCGTCGCGCACCATCCTCATGCTCGAGATGCGCGCCAACCAAGACGAGCTCCCGGTCAACGACGTCTACTACGACAAGGATCTCGCGCGCCATCGCTGCGACTGGAAGCGCTTTGCCGCGCGCCACTTCCAGGGTGGCCACATGCTCTTCGCCGATGGCCACGTCGGGCTGGTCGAGAACGCGAAGGCCACCACCAACGCCCAGGATTCACGCGACCCCAACACGCCCGGTGGTGACTGGAACACGGCTGAACTCATCTGGGATCCGATGGGTCCCGCCACGGATGAGTGAATCAAGCCATGCCCACCTGGAAGCTCACGATCGTCGAAGGCCCCGCGGAACCATCGCGCGATTTCCCGCTGGATCTGCACCGCACGCTCGTGATCGGCCGCGCCGCCGAGGCCGACCTGCGGCTCTCATCGAACAACGTCAGTCGGCGGCACGCTGCGCTCACGTGGGCACCCGCGGGCGATGGCCACTCGGGCCACTGGCGCTTGCGTGACCTCGGCAGCACGGCGGGCACGATCGTGAACGGCGCGCTGCTGCAGCCGCACTCCGAGGTGCGCATCGAGCCCGAGGACCGCCTTGAGATCAAGCCGTACGTGCTCCAGGTCGCCAGCGACCAGGAGACGCGCCTGGGCGAGCACGCCGCGCGCGTTGCCGACGATGATGCCGACGGCCGCGTGCAGGCCGCGACCGTCGCCAAGCCCGAAGCGCTCGCGCAGACCTTCTTGCTGCAGCTGCTGGCCGCCGGCGAACGCATGGCCGCGGCGCATACGGACGAGCAGGTCGCCAGGTCCGCCGTGAGCGCGCTGGTGCATGCGACCGGATTCACCAACGTCGGCTTCCTGCGTCCCGGTGCGCGCGAGGGCTTCATCGATGTCCTGGCGAGCGAAGGCGAGATCCGGGATGCGAAGGGCAACCTGCTCGTCAGCCGCAGCCTGCTGCGCCGCTCGCGCGAGCACGTCTGCGTGTTCAGCGGCGAGGCCAACACAGCCGCCACGCTCAACGCGAGCCTGCAGTACCTCGATGTGCAGCAGGCGGTCTCGGTGCCGGTGCTGCACTCGGGCGTCTTCTACGGCTGGATGTACCTGGACTGCCGTGGCCAGCGCGGCGCCACGCACATGGACGAGGCCGTCAGCTTCGCCAGCGCGCTGGGCCACTTCGCGGCGCTCGCGCTCGCCAACCTCGCGCGAATGCGCATGCAGCTGCGCATGGATCTGGAGCAGCGCGAGATGTTCGGCGGCACGATGCGCGCGCTCATCGCCGCGATCGACGCCAAGGACCCGTACACCCGCGGCCATTCCGACCGCGTGAGCGCGTTCAGCGCGCTGCTCGCCCGCAAGGCCGGCCTTGGTGACCACTTCATCGAGATGGCGCGCACCTGCGGGCTCGTGCACGACATCGGCAAGATCGGCGTGCCCGAGGCCGTGCTGCGCAAGCCCTCGCGCCTTGACGAGGATGAATTCGCCTTCATCAAGCAGCATCCGGACATCGGCCACGCGATCCTGATGGACATTCCGCAGCTGCGCGAGGTGCTGCCCGGCGTGCGCCAGCACCACGAACGCTGGGACGGCAAGGGCTACCCCTTCGCGCTCGGCGGCGACCAGATCAGCATCCTGGGCCGTGTCGTCGGCATTGCCGATGCCTTCGATGCGATGACGAGCGCGCGTTTCTATCGTCCGGCACGCCAGGTGCAGGAGGTGCTCGACGAGGTCGCGCGCTGCGCCGGAACGCACTTCGATCCGGAACTCGCCAAGGTCTTTGCCGCGATTCCCGTGTCGGAACTTGCGCCGCTCGTGGCGCCGCCGGTCTCGCCGACGGATCCCGCTGCTGCCCTCAAGAAGCCGGCCTGAGCGGTCCCCGCATCCAACGCGGCCGCCGCAGCAGGCGATGGTCCTCTGGCCTTCATGCGTGGTTGCTCGTGCAGAGCAAGCCGAGCGCACTGCATTGACAGGGCACACACTCCGCGAGGGGCGCGCTCGTTCGATTCATGCGGCCGCGATCGGCTCGGTCGCGAAAGCGCGCAGCGCGTTGCCGTGTCGCAGCATGAAGACCGTCCATGCGCGCGATCCGCGGCCGCGCCAGGCGCGCGCAAGCGCATCGGGATCGACGGCCTTGCCCCGCGTCTTCACGGTGACCTCGCCCGCATCATGGTCGCGCAGCCACGCCAACGCCGCCTCCGTGCGCCAAGGGATCTCCGCTTCGACGCGATACCAGCGCCACCACCACGCGTCCTCATGCTCCGGCATCGGTCCATGCGCGATGCCCAGCCCGACCGCTGCTTCGGCGAGGCCGAGCCGAGCGGCACTTGCTCCAGCGAGACCGCTGCGTTCGAGTGCCGGATCCGGCACGGCGATGCATGCGCCGTAGGTGCCTTCACGCAACGGCATGGTGCCCGGCCAACCGTGCATCGAGCGCACCTCGCTGCCACGCAGCGCCGTCGCCGATCGTTCGCCGGCGTGGCGCGCGCATGCGCCCCACCAGAGCACGGCTTGCACGAGCGTGCGATCCTCGCTGATGAACTCGAGCTCGCTGCCCGCAGGCGCGCCGTCGATCGGCAGGTCGATGCCCGGACCGAGCTTCGCACCGCCGCCGCGCGAGTCGGCCCACAGCCGTTGCAGCACGTCGAGACCGGGTTCGTAGCCATCGAGGCCGTGGTGGCGGGTGCCTCGCTCATCGCGTCGGGCCGGATCGATGTGCACGAGTCGGTCGGCGACTTCCGCATCGCGCACATCGCCCGTGTGCACGCGCACACCTGCATTGCGCGCTGCCATCCATGCACGCACCGGATCCCGATCGATTCCCTCCGCGGGTGCGACGCGCGCGATCGCCATCAGGTCGCCGCCGATGCCCGAGCACAGGTCGATGGCGCGTTGCCCGGCGAAGCGCCGCGCCTTCCAGGCGGCCACGCGCGCGCTGCTGGCCTGCTCGATGCCGTGTCCATCGCACCAGAGCCCCGCGGCATCGGGGAACTTGGCGATCGCACGCTGCCGCGCCTGCGCGAGTTCAAGGGCTGCACGCACGGCATCGGCATCGCCGAGCTTGCGCAACGCCATGACCGCAGCAGGCGTGGTGGCACCGATCGATGCCGCCGCATCGCGCAGCGCCCGGCCTTCATCGGTCGCGAGCCACTCCCACGCAGCGAGCGCCGCACCACTCATTTTCGTCCGAAGTCCGCAGGATTCTCGCCCACGACCGGCGTGTCCCAGAGCCGCACCACGCGCCGCCATCGTGCGCAGGCGGGCGTCGTGATCCACGCGCGCGCCTCGCGCACCAGCGCGGCGAAGCCGGGATCGCAGTCTCCGTCGACATCGAGCGTGGTCTTGACGATGCCCTTGGTCACCCAGCTGATGGCCGTGCGTGAATCACTGAACAGTTCGCGCGTCTCAAGCTCGCCTGCGTCGAGTCGCTTCAGCGCGTCCACGATCGCCAGGAACTCGCCCAGGTTGTTGTGCCCCCGCGCGTGGCGCGCGCTGCGGAAGATCTCGGTCCAGCCGCCGCCGGCGTTGCGCTGCATGCCGCGCCATTCGGTGGGGCCGATGAGCCGTGCGCCGAACTTGCTGCAATCGACCACGATGGCCGCACCCGCGACCACGGGGCCTGCGGGCCCGGTCGTGGTCGGCGGTCCACCGGCCGATCGTCCCGACAGATCTGTTGCAGTGCGCGCCGCTGCGGAACCGCCATCAGATCGCCCCGGATCGTTCGTTGCAGGGCGCGCTGGCCGCGACGCCGCGCCCTGGCCACTGCTTTCGGCCGTGCCGGCATGTGGCGCAATCGCCTGCGTTCCTCCGCCGGCTTCCCGTGCGGCGCGCGTGAGCGGCAGCGCACGCATCGTGGGTGCCGGCGCACCAGCTGCCGTCGGCGCTGCGCTGGTTGATCCGCCCTCAAGGAGCACGCGCATGGCCGTCGCCGCGGGGCCTTGCGGCACCACGCTCGTGCGGCCCTTGCCATTCACGTGCACCTGCAGCTTGCTCGCGCGGCCGTCGGGCGGATCGATCGCGATGTCGTAGCGCCCCCAGGTGCCCTCATCGAGCAGGCGCGGCGTGCCGAACAGGAACCCCTGTGGCTCGAGCAGGGCGCGCGCGCGCGCGAGCGCATCATCAAGCAGGCTGAGCGTGCGCGCGTCCATGCGCCGCGATCCTCACTTGATTTCCTTGATCTCGATCGCCCGGAACCACACCGGATCACCGTGGCCGCAGAAGTGGATGTGGCCACTCGTTCGCTTCAGGCCGGGGTGATCGCGACCGTCGGGCGTGCCACCGCGCGAGGCTTCGGCGACGTCGGCGTCCACGACCACGTGGCCATTGAGCTTCACCGTGATGCGCGTGCCCTTCGCGATGATCTCTTCCTCGTTCCACTCGCCGACCGGCTTCAAGTGCCCGCGGCGCGCAGGCACCACGCCGTACACGCTGCAGCAGAACTGCCACTCCTTCAGATCCTTCCACTTCTCGGCGGTGTCGTCGAGGACCTGGATCTCCATGCCCTCGAAGGCCGCATCGCCATCCTTGGGCGCGCGGATGCCGATGCCGTTGTTGCTGCCTGGTGCAAGCTTGAACTGCAGCTTGAGGTGGAAATCGCCATACTCACCCACGGTGTGCAGGTTTCGCCCGGCGGGGGTGCACTTGATGGCGCCATCCTCGACGACGTATCCCTCGGTGTCACCGCCCCATCCCGCCAGCGTGCGGCCGTCGAAGAGGCTCGTAAAGCCTGCGGTCGGGGCTGGTGGCTGCTGGGCCCCGGCCTTGGGCGCGGCCGTCGCGGGTGCGGCGTCCTGGCCGATGGCGTGCATGCCGACGGTGGCGATCGAGGCAACGACAAGGAATGCGGTGCATCGGGTCATGCAAGGAGCCTACCGCCTATCCTTCGTGCACCATGCTCTCTTCGCTGCTGATCGCCGTGAGCCTTGCCGTGATGCCCCAGGATCCCGCGCCTGCCGTCGTGCCCGCGCAGGCACCTGCCGCCACCGAGTCGGACATCCCGAAGATCACGGCGTCCCGCATCTGGAAAGAGGCGAAGTTGCGCCGCCCCATTCAGCTGGTGCAGCGCCCCGACAACAACGATCTCGTCTACATCGCTGAGCAGTCAGGCCGCATCGTCGAGCTCGACCGAAGCAAGGACCCCGTCACGACCACGACGTGGCTCGACTACCGCGATCCCGTGAACGACCAGTTCAACGAGCAAGGCCTGCTGTCGATGGCCTTCCATCCCAAGTTCGCCACGGATCGCCGGGTGTTCCTCTACTACTCGGCCGACGCACCGATGCGCGAGGTGCTCGCGAGCATGAAGGTCGGCGAGGATGGCAAGCCCGACCCCACGACCGCCACGATCATCCTCGAGCAGCCGAGCTTCGAGTGGAACCACAACGGCGGCACGGTCCTCTTTGGGCCCGATGGCATGCTGTACCTCTCCTTCGGCGACGGCGGCAGCGGCAACGATCCGTGGGGCCACGGGCAAGAGATGGCCACCTGGCTGGGCAAGGTGATCCGCATCGATGTGGATCGCGTCGAGGCCGGCCAGACGTATTCGGTGCCCGCGGACAATCCCTTCGTCGGCCAAGCTGGGGTCAAGCCCGAGATCTGGGCCAGCGGGTTGCGCAACGTCTGGCGCATGAGCTTCGATCGCTCGACTGGCGACCTATGGGGCGGCGACGTCGGTCAGAACAAGTGGGAGGAGATCGACCTCATCCGCAAGGGGAAGAACTACGGTTGGCGACCGCGCGAAGGGCGTCACCCCACGCGTGGCGTGAAGGATGCAAGTGATGATGCCTCGCGCTTCGAGGAGCCCGTGGCCGAGTACGACCACAGCGAGGGGATCAGCGTGACCGGCGGCTTCGTCTACCGCGGTGCCAAGCACCCCTCGATGCAAGGCATCTACCTCTACGGCGACTACCAGTACGGCACGGTCTGGGGCCTGCGCTACGACACGAAGGCCAACATGCTGACCGCGGCCCCTGAGCGGCTCTTCCGCAAGCGATTCTGCATCGCGAGTTTCGCCGAGCTCAATGACGGCACGCTCCTGATGTGCTGCACCGAAGGCGGCGCCGACGGACCGGGCTCGGTCTACGAGCTGGCGCCCACGGCGGACTGACGTAAACCTCTACTTAGAAGCCACTTAGATCGATCTGCGGCGCGGGTTGGGGCCATGGTGCAGCGCCGTCGGCGGACTCAGTCCCAGCCGATTGATGCCCATCGGTCGCACCTGCGCGAATCGGCGGCCCGCCGCTGAGCGAACAAAGTCCCAAGTTCCCGCATGCTGGCGTTCCGCCCGCGTGCACGACAGGACAATCTCCTGTGCTTGGCCTCATTCGGAGTCCGAGCCTGTCCACCTAGGATCCAGACCATGACCAGCCTGACCATCGTTCGTCTCTGCGCCATCGCGCTCACCGCTTCCGTCACCCTCCTGAGCGATGTCGTCGTCGCCATTCCGCAGGACGCACCGGCTGGGCAGCAAGGCGGACAGGGTGGTGGCCAAGGCGGCCAGCGCCGGCAGCGCCGTGATCAGCAGGGTGGCGCCCAAGGTGGTCAGGGCCAGCAGCAGGATGGTGGCCAGGCCGCTCCGCCGCAGGGTGAGGGTGACCGCGGCCAGCGTGGTGGTGGCGGCGGTCGTGGCGGCATGGGTGGGGGTATGGGTGGGGGTATGGGCGGCGGCATGGGCCGCATGGGGGGCATGGGCGGCCTGATGCGCCAGTTCACCAGCCGCATGGAGCCTGACTTCATGAAGCGCGACGTGCCGGTCATCCAGGAGCAGCTCAAGCTCGACGACGGTCAAGTCACGGTCGTCGAAACCTTCGTCACCGACTACACCGACGCCTTCGAGCCCCTCGCCGAAGAGACCCGCACGGTCATGCAGGACTCGATGCGCTCCATCATGCAGTCCTTCATGGGCGGCGGCATGCAGGAGCGCATGCGCGACCTGTTCGAGGGCGTGCAAAAGGACATGGAGCAGCTCCAGCAGGAGAATGGCGGCGCCGAGATCGACCCCGAGGTGCGCCGGAAGCTCTTCCAGGAGCGCATGGACAAGCTGCAGCAGGACGTGACCGCCGAGCGCGCCGCCAACGGCCAGGATGCTGAGCAGCGCCGGATCATGAAGGAAATCGTCGACGCGAGCAACTCGTTCCTCAGCAAGAAGGTCGAGCTGCGCAAGGAACTCGTCGACGGCGTGAAGGGCGTGCTGCGTCCTGATCAGCTCGCCAACTGGGAAGCCTTCGAGCGATTCCTGCGGCGCGAGCGCGCGATGGGCAACGGCATCCTCAGCGCCGAGAGCACCAACCTGATCTTCGTGCTCGATGACGCCGACCTCACGCAGGCCGGCATCGATGCCACCAAGTCGATCCTCGACAACTACGAGCTCCAGCTTGACGGCGCGCTCAAGGCGCGCGACGAGTTCCTGGAGTCCAGCGAGCCGCGCCTCTTGAAGTCGATGCTCGACGCCAACACACAGGAGTCGACCCGCATCGTCGACCAGCAGATCTCGATGCGCAAGGCCGTGCGCGACATCAACGAGCGCTTCCGCACCGAGATCACGCAGGCCCTCCCGCCGGAGGACGGCGCGAAGTTCAACCTGGCCGCGCTCAAGGCGGGCTTCCAGCGCACCTACAACACCACGGCCACCCAGAAGATGTTCGAGGAGGCCAGCAAGATCGAGGGCCTCTCGGCCGAGACGCTCGCCGCGATCACCGACCTCGCCTCGCAGTACGAGCGTGAGCTCATGGCCGTGAACGACCGCATCGTGTCGGCGACCAAGAAGCAGGAAGTCGACCGCACCAAGGAAGACATGGAGCGCGGCCTGTCGATGATGAACGGCACCGGTTCGTGGTCGAACATGATGGGTCGAGGCCGCTTCGGCGGCGGCGACCAGGGCCAGCCCGACCCGGTTCGCGACGCGTTCGACGATCGCGCCAAGCTCGCCGAGAGCTACCAATCGCGCCTGAAGGCGCTGCTCACGCCCGAGCAGTTCGAGGCCCTGCCCAAGGGCAACGAGCGCGGCGGTCGCGGCGGCATGGGTGGCGGCCCCGGTGGCATGGGCGGCAACTTCGGCAGCGGCAAGATCAGCGAGATGCCCGAGCAGTTCCAGGAGCGCGCCAAGGAGTTCGACGCGAACAAGGACGGCACCCTTGACGAGGCCGAGCGCACCAAGATGTTCGAGGACTTCCGCAATCGCTTCCGCGGCGGCCAGGGTGGTGGTGGCCAGGGCGGCGGTCAAGGCGGCCGCGCAGGCGACAACGGCGCCTGATCCGATCTGCGATACTCCGGCGCATGGATGCGCACGGACGCTCGTTCCCGGAACGACTCGCCATCGAGGAAGTGCTGCGCTGGATGCGTGGCGCCTTCCTGAACGACCACCACGGTTTCGGCCACGCGCCGGATGACTGCTTTCAGCGAGCCTGCGACATCCTGCGCACGCAGGCAGAATCGGCGCTGACGCATTGCGCGCTGCGGGGTGGCGGGACCCTGGATCGTCCGGCGGCGCTCGCGCGGGCCAAGGAGTTGCTTGCCGAACTCGGCCGTGCGCGGCCGTCGATCGCCGCGCTGATCGCCAGCGACGTGCAGGCAGCCTTCGATCGCGATCCCGCGGCGCATTGCCCCGACGAGATCCCGATCTGCTACCCCGGCGTGCGCGCGCTCGTCGCGCACCGCATCGCGCATGTGCTGTGGCAGCTCGGGCTGCCGGTGATCCCGCGGCTGATGGGCGAGATCGCCCACACCGAGACCGGCATCGACCTTCACCCCGGAGCAACCATCGGCGAGGGGTTCTTCATCGACCACGGCACGGGCGTGGTCATCGGCGAGACCACCGTGATCGGCAGGCAGTGCACGATCTACCAGGGCGTCACGCTGGGAGCGCTGCGATTTCCAACGGATGATGCTGGCCGCGCGATCAAGGGACAGCGCCGCCATCCCACGCTCGAGGATGGCGTGACCGTGTACGCCAACGCCACGATCCTCGGCGGCGCCACGGTGATCGGCGCAGGCAGCACGATCGCCGGCGGCGTCTTCGTGACCGAAAGCGTGCCGCCGGGCAGCATGGTCCACGCCGCAAAGCTCGACGTGCAGGTCAAGCAGCGGCGGCCAGGGCCGTGACGGATCGCACGCCGACCGAGTCCGATGCCATCGCGGACACGATGAAGCCGCCAACGACCGAACACGATGCCGCTGGCGATCGCGCGAACGCCCGCCCACGCACCTGGACCGCCATCGCCAGCACGGCGTTCATGTCGGGTCTGGCCTACACGGTGGTGAACGACGGCGTGTCCGCGTGGCTCGCCGCTCGGCAGGTCACGCCGATCGTCATTGGGTTCTTTGCGCTCTGCTCCTTGCCCTACGGGCTCAAGTGGATGTGGGCGCCCTTGCTGGACCGATTCCATGCGCCGCTGGTCGGTCGTGGTCGCCGGCGCGTGGGTTGGCTGATCGTGCTCGGCTCGCTCTCCGCGGCATTGCTCGTGGCTGCGGGCGTGGCCGGGCCGCAGGAGCCCATCGCGGCGGCCGAGGTCGCCGTGGCGACCGATGCCAGCTGGCTCGAGCGGCAGTCGCTTGCGCTGGATGAACTCTCACGCGGCGGTCTGTGGGGCTTTGCGCTCATCGTCTTCGCGCTCAGCTTCGCCTCGGCGAGCCTGGATGTCGTGGTCGATGCCTTTCGCACCGATTCCGTCTCACGGGCCGAGCTCGGGCGTGCAGCGAGCGTTTTCGTGTCGGGCTTCCGCATCGCGAGCCTGGTCGGTGGCGCCGGTGCCCTGTTCGTGGCGGCGCGGCTTGGTTGGCAAGCGGCGTTTCTCCTTGCGGCGGCCGTCATGGCAGCGGCCACGATTGCCGTGGCCTTCGCCCCAGAGCCGAGCGACGGCGAGCCGACCTCGTTCATCGATGCAGTCATCGGTCCAGTGCGGACGTTCGTCCGCCAGTGGGGGATGACTGCGCTGGCGCTTGCGGCCTTCGTGCTGATGTTCCGATTGCCCGACTTGGTCGGCAATCGCATGGTCGGTCCGTTCCTGATCCAGGAGCTCGGCTTCACGCTCGACGAGGTCGCGGGAATCCGCCAGTTCCTGGGCTTTGGCTTCACGATCGCGGGCGCGGCGCTCGGTGGCGTGGTGATCGCGCGCCTGGGCATCGCGCGCAGCATGCTCCTGTTCGGCGTGCTGCAGGCGGCGAGCAACCTTGGCTGGGTCTGGCTTGATCATGCGGGCAAGGACCGCGCCGTGCTGCTCGCGGCGGTCGCCGTCGAGAATGCCTGCAACGGCATGGTGGGTACGGTGTTCGTGGCCTTCCTCATGAGCCTGTGCGATCACCGGTACAGCGCGGCGCAGTACGCGATCCTGACCGGGCTGATGTTCCTGGCGGCGAGCCTGGTCGGCACGCTGAGCGGATCGCTGCTGGCCGAATGCCAGCGTCTCAGCGGGATCCTCGGTGGCTACTCCGGGTTCTTCATCGCCACGATCGCGATGGGCGTGCCTGGGATCGCGATGGTGCCGTGGATCACTCGGAAGGCGGCGGCGCATCAAGGCGCGGCGTGAGCGCACGCTGGCGAATCGTGTCGTAGGCGCTGGCGAGCAGGCCCACGAGTCGGAATCGACCGCCAAGGCTGCTGGGCCCCAATCGACGCAGGAGCGCATGCGGGATGTGCTGCGGTGCGGCGGCCTCGTCCAGCTCCATGAGCGCGCGACCTGGCCGCCAGAAGTCATGCACCAGCTCGGTGATCGGCGGCAGCTCTGGCGGATGCTGCGCCACCGGTGGCGGATTGTGCGCGCTCTGCACGCCGCGGCTCGTCAGCGCGCGATGTTCCTGGATGCGCTCGAGCAAGCGCTCGCCAGTGAGCCCGCGCAGCGTGAAGAGCACGAGCGGATCCACCTCGATGCGCTCGGCCAGGACGCAGCTGGCAGCGTGCAGGTGCTTGCAGGGCTTGGCTTCCTTGCAGGCGCATTCCACGATCGGATCGGCGGACTTGAGACCTGCGGGGAAGAGTCGCAACCCAAGACCCGACACCAGTCGCTCGGCGCCCTGCGGCAGTTCGCCGGTGAGGAGCCGCGCAGAGTGGATCGCTTCTTGCGACATCGCCGCGATCACGGCCGTCCACTGCTCGCCGGTCCACGGGTGGAAGGTCATCGAGCATTCATAGGGCCGCGTCGCTCGGCCCTGCACCTTCATGCGCGCCGTGCCAGGCACGATCTCCATCGTCACGACCTGGCCGCTCTGCGCGTACTGCAGGCCTTCGATGCGCACGGGTTCGGCGAAGCCGCTCTCCATGCCCTTCAACCACGCTTGCGCCCACCAGGGCAGACCCTCCATGCCTGCCTTGCGGCGAAGGCGGATTCCGTGGTGCACGCGGCGTGGGTGCTCGGCACGGCGTGGCTGGAAGCCCTGCTCCGGGCGCACGCGTGGTGCATCGGGGCTCGATGCCTGCTCGACTGGCGTCGATGACGCGTCGATCGATGCACCATCGGTCAATGCAACCTCCGGCTCGCGCTCCACGTGCTCATCCGCCGGACGTGGCGCATCGACAGGATCGTTCGTCGGGCGAGTCACGCGTGTGAGCGACTTGATCGTGGGCGAGACCACGGCCTTGACTGGGCGCTTGGCGGCGGGCTTGGCGCCGGCCTTCGCCGATGACTTCGCAGCCGACTTCGCGGCCGACGTTGCACCCGGCTTCGCCGAAGCCTTGCCTGCAGGCTTGGCCGGTCCGTCGCCATCCTTGCGTCGCGTCATGATGCCTCCGCCTCGATCAGGCTCGAGCGGCGCAGCGTCAGGATGTCACGCAGCTGCGACGTGCTCATCTCGGTCAGCCACTGGTCGCCCGCGCTGATGATCTGCGTGGCCAACTCGGTCTTCTGCTCGATCATCTGGTCGATCCGTTCCTCGAGGGTGCCCTCGCACACGAACTTGTGCACGTTCACCGTGCGGCTCTGGCCGATGCGGAACGCGCGGTCGGTCGCTTGGTTCTCGACCGCAGGGTTCCACCAGCGGTCGAAGTGGAAGACGTAGTTCGCCGCGGTCAGGTTGAGGCCCACGCCGCCGGCCTTCAGGCTCAGCACGAACACCGGGCACGAGGGATCCTCGCTCTGGAATCGCTCGACGAGTTTGTCGCGCTTGGCCTGCGGCGTGCCGCCGTGCAGGAAGAGCGCCTCGGTGTCGAGTTCCTTGCGAAGCATCGCCACGAGCAGGTGGCCCATCTGCCGGTACTGCGTGAAGACCAGCGCGCGGTGACCGCTCGCCACGACTTCCTCCAGCAGCTGCACCAGCCGGTGGGCCTTGCCGCTGCGTGCGGCGACGAGCGCGCTCTCGGCGAGCGCCTGGCGGCCCATGAGCTGGTCCTCGGCATCGCCTGCTTCATCCTCGGCATCCACGCCATCCTTGGAGAAGCCCTCACGCAGGAAGTGCGCCGGGTGATTGCAGATCTGCTTGAGCTTCACGAGCGCGCTGAGCACGAGCCCGCGGCGCTGTATGCCCTCGGCGCGATCGACCTTGGCCAGCATCTCGTTGACGACCGAGTCGTACAGGCGTGCCTGCTCTTCGGAGAGCGGCACGAGCGCCTTCGTCTCGACCAAGGGCGGCAAGTCGGTGATGACCTTCGGATCGGTCTTGAGCCGGCGCAGCACGAAGGGGCGCACGAGCGAACGAAGCCGCTCGGTCTGCGTGCGGTCGCGGTGCCGTTCGACCGGCAGCGCGAAGCGCTTGCGGAACTCACCCTGCGTGCCCAGATAGCCCGGGCAGCAGAACTCCATGATGCTCCAGAGTTCCGTGAGGCGGTTCTCGACCGGGGTGCCGGTCAGCGCCACGCGGTGGTCCGCCTCGAGCGACCTGATCGCCGCGGTCTGCTTGGTCGGCGGATTCTTGATGTGCTGGGCTTCGTCAAGCACCACGCGGCGCCACGGAATGCGCTGCATGAGTTCCTTGTCGCGCACCACGATGGCGTAGGTCGTGATGACGACGTCGGCACCGCGCGCAGCCTGCTCGAATCGCTCACCCATCGGGCGCTCGAGCCCGTGCTGCACATGCATGCGCAGGTTGGGGGCGAACCGCGAGAGTTCGCGCTGCCAGTTGCCCAGCACGCTCATCGGGGCGACCAGCAGCGTGGGACCGACCGGCGCGGGAGCCGCGACCTGCCGCTCGTGCAGGAGCAGCGCGATGAGCTGGATCGTCTTGCCCAGGCCCATGTCATCCGCGAGCACCGCACCGAGCCGGTACTTGTCCAGGAACGCGAGCCAGCTCACGCCAGCCAGCTGGTACGGCCGCAGCGAGCCTTGGAATCCAGTGGGTTGCTCGAGCATCTGCAGGGATTCGGCGCCGGCCTTGGCGCCGAAGATCTCGGCGACCCATCCGGTGGCGTCCATCCCCAGGATGGGCATGCCAACGGGGCCATCGATGCCGTGCGCCATGCGCAGGGCATCCACGAGCGTCATGCTGCCGCCCGGATGCTCGCGCAGGAACTGCACAGCGCCCTGGAAATCCTCGGGCCGGATCTCGACCCATTGACCGTTCACGCGCACGAGCGGCGAGCCTTGCTTGGCCAGCGCCTCGAACGCCTCGAGTGAGATTGGCGCATCGCCCACGGCGATCTGCCACCGATAGTCGACCAGCGACTGCAGTCCGAGCGCGCCGCTGCTTGCGCCCGCACCACTGCTGCCCGATGGATCGGTCTCGCCGCTGTTGATCATCAGGCGGGCGCCGAGCCGGCTTGCGGGCTGGCCCCACCACTCAGGCACGATCACGTCGAAGCCCGCCTCGAGCAGGACCGGCCGGATCTCGGCCAGCAGTGCGTAGGCCTGCTTCGTCGAAAGGTCCATGCCGCAGGGATCGCTCTCCTCGAGCGATTCCTCGAGCGCGGTCCAGATGCGGCTGGCGCGCGAGAGTTCAGCGAGCAGCAGCGCGCCCATCTCCTCGGCACGCGCGGCGTTCTTCGCCTGCTTGCTGCCGCTGGCCTTGGCCCAGATCTGCTCGGCATCGACCGTGGTCGCGCCCGAGGGATCGGCAAGGTGGAACGAGCAGTGCCAGAGCGCATCGGCCGCGGGCTCCTCGCCCGCCGGCGGTTCATGCAGTTCAAAGCGAAGCCGCCACGCCGAGCTCTCGTTGATGTCCTCGAGATTGCCGATCCAGCCGCGCACCAGCTTGAGCAGGCTCTGGTCGACGGCCTTGGGCTGCACGACCGCATCGCCACGATCGAGCAGGCCGGCCAGCCACGCCACGTGTGGGTCGGCAGCCACATCCGCACCTTCGATGGCTTCGATGTACGTCTCGGCCGACAGGGCCTCGCGCACCTGCGCATCGACCATGCGGCCCAGGCAATCCTCGAGCATGGCCCAGGCGCCGGCACCGCCGGTGGCGTAGCCCTCATCGCCCACGGCACGCGCGCTGGCGGGAATGCTGGCGATCAACCGTTCAAGCCGGGCGTTCCATTCGCCGTCGTGCATCCATGGCTGCCAGGCGGCGTGCAGGGCGCCGGTGCGCTCCTGACGGAGCGATGGCACCACCCGCTGGTCCGCGATCAGGTCCGCGGCCAGCCTGCCGACGGCGTGCCACCAGCGGGTCTCATGGCCAAGCTCGATCGAGTGGTGGGAAGCGTCGTCTTGATGCAGCGCGAGCAGCACGCCAAGCGCATCGCGCGGAGCGATCTCGATGGAGGCCACGCGCGAGGTGGCGAGCTGCAGATCCTCGTCGCCGTCGATCGACGTGCCCAGGAGCGCTGCCATGCGGCTCGAGGGCAGGGGCCAGGCGCCGCCGGCGAGTTGGCGGTGGGGCAGGAGCAGCGCGAGCTCGGTCGGCTTCGCGTGGGTGCCGGTCGGCAGGATCCCCGCCTCGCGCACGGCCTGCTCCAGCTCCGCGTGGCTGGCGATGAAGGGGTGGTTCCCCGCGTCGGCCGCCGATGGTTTCTGGCGGGCACGGCCAAGGTCCTCCGCCCAAAGGTGAAGGGCGTGACCAGACCAGTTGCAATGGAGGACAAGCATCGTGGGGAGTGATCCGAGTGATCGCGCTGGGGATCGAACCCAGGACCTAGTGATTAAAAGTCACTTGCTCTACCGGCTGAGCTACGCGATCCGAAGGGGGAACGATCGTAGCCGGGACGGGCGTGGGGGACGGCAAGGAGTGAGCAAAGGGGCGCTTTATCGACCAAATTCCCGATCGGCATGAAGTTCCGGGGGCATCTTGCGGGCATATTCGCGCAAGTGTGTCCGGGGCATTGACTCGGGCAAGGCAAAATAACACATTTGCGGTGCATAAGGCGGGTTCTTTGAACCTTGGCGACTCGCCGTCCGATCAATGGTTGACCGATTCTCGGTCACGACCAGGTAACGCACCATGCACGACAGCAACCCACTCATCGGCCAGTTCCTGACCTACCTCATCGACGAGCGGCACTTCAGCCCGTACACGAGTCGGTGCTATGGCCTGGACCTGCGCCAGTTCGCCGAGTACCTGACCGCCGAGCACTCGATCCCGGCGAACCAGGCTGCCGAAGAGGCCAGCCTCAAGACCCGCAACCCGTCGGCCAAGAAGACCGTCACCGACTGGCTGCTCTTGGGTGATGTCGAGGTGATCCGCGCCTACCTCACCAAGATGGCCGAGCAGAACTACTCGCCGGCGACGACCGCCCGCAAGATCGCCACGCTGCGCAGCTTCCACAAGTGGATGGAGAAGCGCGGCTACATCGGCTCGAACCCCATGACCCTGATCCGCACCCCCAAGCAGCCCCGCCGGCTGCCGAAGGCGATCAGCGTCGACCAGATCGAGAAGCTCCTGGCCGCCCCGAGCGACGGCGAGGTCCTGGGTGCGCGCGACCGCGCGATCCTGGAGACCCTGTACTCGACCGGCATCCGAGTGAGCGAAGTCGTCGGCATCAACCGTGCCGATGTCGACATCGAGCGTCAGCAGATCATCATCCGCGGCAAGGGCCGCCGGGAGCGCGTGGTGCCGCTTGGCGTGCACGCGCTGGGTTCGATCGGCAAGTACCTCACGATGATCGAGTCCGAGCGTGGGCCGCTCGCCCCGACCAGCCCGCTCTTCGTGAACAAGCACGGCACCCGCCTGTCGAGCCGCTCGGTGCGCCGCAAGGTCGCCAAGTACCTGGAGCAGGCCGGCCTGGATCCCGACATCAGCCCGCACACCATCCGCCACTCGTTCGCCACGCACCTGCTCGACAACGGTGCGGACCTGCGCGCGGTGCAGGAACTTCTGGGCCACCAGAGCCTGAGTTCCACGCAGATCTACACCCACCTCACCACGCAGAAGATGCGCGATGCGTACGACCGCGCGCATCCTCGCGCCGAGGCGGGCTGATCCGGCATGGCTGCGGCGGCGCGCACCCCACGAGCGCGCCGGCGCACGGCCGGTGATGGCGCGCGCGCGAGCCGTGATGCCACGCCAGCCGACGCACGTGCAGGCACGATCACGCGATCGGGCACGCGCCGTGCAGCGCGCTCAGCGACGGGGCGTGCCAAGGCTGCGCTCGTCCAGATCCATCACGGCGATTGCCTCGATGTGCTGCCGCGGCTCGAACCGCGGCAGTTTCATGTCTGCTGCATCGATCCGCCGTTCAACACCGGAGCGGCCAAGCGCAGCTCGCGCAGCGGCGAACAGCTTGGGTACCGCGATTCATTTGGTGGGCTTGATGCGTACATCGCGTGGCTGCGGCCAAGGTTGCTCGCGATCCACCGCGTGCTGCGTGATGATGGCACCGTGCTCGTGCACTGCGACTGGCGCGCGAGCCACAGGATCCGCGTGCTGCTCGACGAGGTGTTCGGCGAGCGCAGGTTCCTGAACCATCTGGTGTGGCAGTACGGGCTTGGCGGGTCGAGCCCGCGCATGTTCGCGCGCAAGCATGATGATCTTTTCTGGTATGCGAAGGGGAGCTCGTGGTGGTTCAACGCGCCACGCGTGCCCGCGACGAGCCAGCGACTGAAGGGTCAGACGAAGAAGGCGACCGACGTGCTCGAGGTGCCTTCGATCAACAACATGGCGAAGGAACGCGTGGGTTGGCCAACGCAAAAGCCGCTCGCGCTGCTGGAACTGCTCGTGGGCGCATGTTGCCCGCCTGGTGGCGCCGTGCTCGACTGCTTCTGCGGCAGCGGCACCACGCTGGTCGCCGCTGCCCGGCTGGGCCGCAGCGCCGTGGGGGTGGATGTGGATGCGCGCGCGGTGGAGCTGGCGCGGGGGCGGGTGGGGTGATGTGTGCGTGGCGGATTGAGCGGCACCGGAGCTGAGCCTGCCGCCCCAATCACTCGCTCGAGCGCTCACGCGCAGTGATCGAAATCACCAGGCTCGCAAAGGCAGCGTGGAAGCTCGGTAGTTCACCCAGCAGCGCCTGAGCCATGGAGGCGCGGTACAGGTGCACGGCATCATTGCGCTGGCGGAGGATGCGCTCGAAAGCGGCTTCATCGGTGATGAGGCCGGCTTGAAGGCCGTGACGAAACGCAGCGCGAGGAGTCGGGGCGACGATACCGGCGCGGGCAGCATCGAGCTTGAGCAATTTCCACGAGACCTCGAACGCGAGATTGAAATGCAGCAGTGCTGAATCGGCTGCAAACTCCTGATCAGTGCGCTGCAGCGCGAGTTCAAGCCGATCGACCACTCGCGCGAGGTCGGCGAGCAGGAGATCGAACCGCTCGGGATCAATCTGGCTCATGGCAGGTGGATGACGTGGCGCGACGCGATGCGGACGAAGTCCGGATCGGCGCGGTCGAAATCGACAAGATCGACCTGACGGATCGTGGGCAAGGCATCGATCGCGATACGCAGGTCGCGCTCTGCGCCTGCATCGGTGCTAGGCAGCCTGCGGAACCCCACATCAAGATCGGAGGCCTGATGCTGCGAACCGCTGGCGAAGGAGCCGAACACGAACACGCTCAGTCCACGCGCGGTGAACTGCTCGGCGACGGCAAGAAGCGCCTGCCAGACGGCAGGGTGCAACCGATCGGGGCAGGCCGGTGCGTGCGGCATGCAATCATCGTAAACCCATCAAAGCTGATTTGATCAGAACCGGCGAAAGTTCGGTGACCTGCCCCGGCCCAGTCAGCCCGGGCAGGGCCCCCATTGCGCCAGCAGCACGCCAAGGTCCGCCTGGCCGATCGAGCCATCGCCATCGAGATCGAAACGATCGAACGCCGGATCAAGCGAGCCCCAGGCCGCAAGCAGCAGCCCGAGGTCCGCGCTGTTCACGAGTTCATCACCCGTCACGTCGGCGATGCAGAGCGAAGGCGGCGAGTACTCCTGCGTGGCTGGGATCCACTGCCGACCGCTCGGCGTTGGACCGATGCCACCAGCAAGGACGTACACATCGCGTGCCTCGTCGTGCGCCCAATTCACGTATCCGCGCGGCGGGCCGCCCACGCCGCACTGGACCCATGAATCGCCCTCAAGCACCCACGTGCTGCCGTACTCCACCTCACCGCAGCAGGTGGTTCCACCGTGGAGCACGGTACGTCCGCGACGGGCGTCGTACAGCATGTTGAACACGTAGCGGGCCGGACCGGTCGACGGGAGCTGGGTCCATGTTGCACCGTTCCACGTCCACGTGTCGTTGCGGTTGAAGAAGTAGTAGCCACCATGGAGGACGGATTGGCCACGCGCCTTGTCATACACCATGCGATGGGCGTATCGCGGGCCGATGGGCGAACCTCCGAAGGACTGCCACGTGTTGGCCGCCGGGTTCCATTCCCAGGTGTCGGACAGGAGCGAACTGCCGTTGTATCCACCATGCACGACGAGACGATCACGCGTGGTGTCGAAGGCAATGGCGGCATAGTCGCGGCCGCCAATCACGTTGTCGCTCATGAGCGTGAGCGTTGCCGTGGGGCAGTGGTAGGACCAGAGCTTGTCGTCGTAGCCCCATGGGCCAAAGATGTACATCGTCTGACGAGCCGGGTCGTAGCACATGGACTGGGCGGCACCGTCAGGGAACGCGGCGCGAATGGTCCACGCGGTGCCGTCGTATTCCCAGATCGAACCATCCGCCGCGGTCACGATGCGACGGCGGACTGGGTCGTAGCCGATGGCTACGCTGCCATGTCCATCGGCCGAGGCCTGGGTCCATGATCCGTCGCAAGGCGATTGGGCGATTGTGGCGGTGACGAGAAGTTCGATGACCATCATGGTGTTGCTCCTGGGCGAAAGCCCGTGTGCCGTTCAAGCGAGCGGATTCCATCGGAAGGGCAACGAATTGCACCAGCACCAGGCGATGGACAGATCACGTCCATGCCGCGTGCGGCCAGGGCGTGAGGTTCATGGACGGGCGGCGACGCAAGCCCAGCCTGGGCTTCGAGTTGAGTACTCAGTGTCCCTCGGCCGCTGCGCCCCTCACCCCACCACGGTGATGTGGCCGAGCTTGCGGCCGGCGCGCGGGGCCTTGCCGTACAGGTGCAGGTGCGCGTTGCGTTGGGCGAGCACGTCGGCAGTCGTCGGCAGCATGCCGACGATGTTCGTCATCACGCAGGGTGCCCGCAGCGCCGTCGAGCCCAGCGGCAGCCCGGCGATCGCACGCAGGTGGTTCTCGAACTGACTCGTCTGGGCGCCTTCGATCGTCCAGTGGCCGGAGTTGTGCACGCGCGGTGCCATCTCGTTGGCCGTCAGCGTGTCGCCGTGCGCGAAGAACTCGATCGTCAGCACGCCGATGTGGTCAAGCCGCTCCATGACCGCATGCGCCTGCTCGCGGGCGAGCGCCGTGAGCCGATCGCCCTCGGGCGTAGGCACGATCGTCTGGTGAAGGATGCCGCTCACGTGCTCGTTCTGGCAGAGCTCGTAGAAGGCGACCTGCGGCTTGCCGCCCACGCGCGTGCGCACGCCGATGATGCTCACCTCGCGCTCGAACTCGACGAACGCCTCGTAGATGCAGGGCACTTTGCCCAGCGCAATCCAAGCAGCTTCGAGCGAGTCGCCGGCGCGGAGCACGCGCTGGCCCTTGCCGTCGTAGCCCAGGCGCCGCGTCTTGAGCACGCCGACGGGGCCGACCGCTTCAAGCGCGCGGGGCAGGTCGGCGCTCGAACCCACGGCGTGGAACGCCTGCACGCCAAGGCCGCATTCCTTGAAGAAGTGCTTCTCTTGGATCCGGTCCTGCGCGATCTGAAGGCTCTTCGCGCCCGGATGCACGCCGAGCGACTGCTGCAGGAACTCGACGGTCGCCGTCGGCACGTTCTCGAACTCGTAGGTGGCGACCGAGAGATTCTGCGCAAAGCGCACCAGGCCTTCCGGATCGTCGTAGGGCGTGCCGATCACTTCGCCCAGCGTTGCCGCGGGGCAGCTCATGCTGGGTTCAAGGAAGCGAAAGCGCATGCCGAGCGGAATGCCGGCCAGCGCGAGCATGCGGCCGAGCTGGCCGCCACCGACGATGCCCACCTTCATCGACGGCCCTTTCCGCGACGTGCGCCCTTGGCCGTGCGTGCGGCGCGGTCACTCGATCGTGGTGCGCGCGAGCGGCGAGTGGAGCCGGTCGCCGCCGCACCCGCGCCGCGCCACTCGATCAACGGCTGCGCGAGCGCCAGATCGATCGTGGACGCGACATGCCCGGCACGCGGTACCGGATGCGCGAGCACCGTAGCGGTCTGCTGCGAGCGGTAGCGCTCGAGCCGGGTGCGCACGGAGGTCTCGGTGTGGGCGAGGATGGCTGCAGCGAGCATGCCGGCGTTCGTGGCACCGGCCTTGCCGATGGCCAGCGTGCCCACCGGGATGCCGGCGGGCATCTGCGCGATCGACAGCAGGGAGTCGAGCCCGCGCAGCGCCTTGCTCTCGACCGGCACGCCGAGCACCGGCAGATGGGTCTTGCTTGCGCACATGCCCGGCAGGTGCGCCGCGCCGCCTGCACCCGCGATGATCACGCGCAGACCTCGGCCGTGCGCCGCCGCCGCGTACTCGAAGAGCAGGTCCGGGGTGCGGTGCGCGCTGACCACGCGGCACTCGTGGGGCACATCGAGCAGGGCAAGCATCGCGCTGGCGTGCTGCATCGTCTCCCAGTCACTCTGCGAGCCCATGATCACGCCGACGAGCGGTGCCTGTGCCATGCCCGGCAGGGTAGCGCGACGGCTCGAACGGTTCGGCGCGGCAATCGAAGCCCGAACGGTTGGTGGCTAGCATCCGGCCCGTCGCGCATGGATCAGACCACGCACCAGGCATCGGCAGGACACGACATTCACGTCGTGGTCATCGATGACCAGCCCATGGTCGTCGAGTATGTGCGGCGCGTGCTCGCCGATGACCAGCGCATCAAGGTGCATGGGTTCACGGATTGCGCCGTCGCGCTGACGGAACTGCGCGGCCCGCTCGCCACGGTCGAACTGGACCTGGTGATCGTCGACCTGATGATGCCAGGGATCACGGGCTTCGATGCGATCGCGGCGGTCCGGCAGCTCCCATGGGGCGGAACCATCCCGATCGTCGCGCTGACGGCAAGCGATGATCCCGTGGTCACCCGCCAGGCGCTCGACCTCGGTGCGCGAGAGGTCATCGTCAAGATGCCGCAGCCGCATGAGCTTCGCGACATCCTGATCCGGCACATCGACGCAGGGATCACGCTCCATGCATCCCGGCGCGAGCCCGAGGACGGCGTGGTGCGGCTGGGGGCGCTCGAGCAGTCCGCCAACGAGTTGGCGCAGCTCAACGATCCCGACACCGTGCTCATGCGCGTGCTCTCGGATGCGCGCCAGTTCACGCACTGCGAGGCGGGCGGCGTGTTCGTGCGCGAGGGCATCCAGCTGCGCCTGGTCTACGCGCAGAACGATGTGCTCGGCAGCAATGAACGGTTCGTGCGATCGGTCGTGCTGCCGCTCGACACGCTGAGCATCGCCGGCTACGTCGCGGTGACGGGCAAGATCCTGCACGTTCCGGATGTCTACGACCTGCCGCCCGATGCCCCGTACCGGTTCAACCGATCGGTCGATGAACGCACCGGCTACCGCACGCGGAGCATCCTTGGTGTCCCGCTGCTGGGCGAGAGCGGGCGCTGCATCGGCGTGTTCCAGCTGATCAACCCGCACCGTGCCGACGGAGCAAGCACCATCGGCTTCGAGCCCGGCGACATCGGCGTGGCCGCGCGCTTCGCCGCCACGGTCTCCATGAGCGTGCAGCGCGCCCAGCTCACCAAGAGCCTCATTGATCGCACGATCGCCATGGCCCGTCTGCGCGATCCGAGCGAGACGGGGCCGCACGTCCAGCGCGTGTCGCGCATCTCGCGCATCATCATGGAGGCCTGGGGTGCCAGGCGTGGCCGCAGCGGATCGGAGTGGGAGCGTGATGTCGACCGATTCGCGCTCGCCGCCACGCTGCACGACGTTGGCAAGGTCGGTGTGCCCGACGCCGTCCTCAAGAAGCCGGGCAAGCTTGACCCCGAGGAACGTGCCGTGATGGAGCGCCACACGACCATCGGTGCGGATCTCTTCGGCGATGACCGTGAGTTCGACCTGGTCGCCAAGCGCATCGCGCTCCACCATCACCAGCGCTGGGATGGCGCCGGGTACCCGCCCGTGACGCAGGCCGACGGCTCGATGCGTCCGCTTCGCGGCGATGCGATCCCGCTCGAAGCGCGCATCGTGGGCATCGCCGACGTGTACGACGCGCTGAGCGCGCGGCGCTGCTACAAGGAGCCGTGGCCCGAGGATCGCGTGATCGACCTGATCACCGGCGAGCGCTCAGGCCAGTTCGACCCGGAGATCGTGGATCTCTTCATGGAGAACCTGCCGACCTTCCGCGCGATCCTTCAGGCGCATGAGGAAGAGGGCCTGCACTGAGTGCGTGACAGGGCGCGGTTAGCTCGGCACTACGCGCGCGGCAGCGTCCAGCCCGGCAGCGCGGGTTCGCCCAGCAGCCGGTCCGCCGCAGGATCACCGTCAAGGCGCATGCTTCCTGGCGCGCAACGAATCGGCCGCCCCGCGCGATACGCAACCGTGCCCAGCAGCACCAGCTCCGTCAGCCGCGTGGCGTAGGGGATGCCGCACAACGGTGCGGTCGGCTGTCCATCACGGATCGCCTGCAGCCATTCGCGATGATGGCCGATGCTTGGCGTGATCGTCGGTGCGGGCGGCTGCCATGCTTGTGCACGTGCGCCCGGCCAGAGCAGCATCTCGCCGTAGTTGGCGAAGAGCGCGCCCTCCGTGCCCTGGAAGCAGACGCTGAAGCGGCCGTGATAGTCGACGCGGTCCTTCGCACCGATCTCTTGCACGAAGGGCGACATGCGGCCGCCATCGAACCAGCGCAGCACAAGCGGATCATCGCCTGCGCGATCCGGTGCGAACGCCCACGATGCCTCGAGCCAGGCGGGTGCGCCGATCGCATCGGGCGGCGGGCCTTCCGCGCGGACCTCGATCGATTTCGCGCCTGCACGATCCAGGCCGAGCGCCCAGAAGGGCAGATCCATGATGTGACAACCCATGTCACCCAAGGTGCCCGAGCCGTAGGACCAGTAGCGACGCCAGTTCGCAGGGTGCACGCCCTCGATGTAGTCGCGTCGCTCGATGGGTCCTTGCCACAGGTCCCAGTCGAGCGCCGGCGGCGGCACCGCGCCCGGCGTCAGACGGCCGTCGCCCCAGCTCTTCTGCTGCCAGCAATCCACCGCCGTCACGCGGCCGATCGCGCCCGCGCGGATCGCCTCCACGACGCGTCGATAGTTCTCTCCCGCGTGGATCTGCGTGCCCATCTGCGTGGCCACAGGTTCGCGCTCCCAGAGTGCACGCAGCACCCCGAGCTCGCGCACGGTGCGCGTGAGCGGTTTCTCGCAGTACACGGGCAGGCCGGCCTGCAGCGCGAGCGCGGTGGCGAGCGCATGGGTGTGGTCAGGCGTGGACACGACCACGCCGTCCAGGTCGAGCTCGCGCTCCATGGCGAGGAGCTCGCGGAAGTCGCGGAAGGTGCGGGCGTGCGGGAATTCGCTCGAAGCGCGCGCGAGGTACCCCGCATCGACATCGCACAGGGCCACGATGCGCTCGTGCCGCACCTCCTGGATGTTGTCCCACGCGCGATTCGCCGTACCGATGCAGGCCAGTCGCAGCGGCTCGCCCTTGGTCCGCCGAGCGCGGCGAGGCGTGAGCGTGCAGCCCGGGAGCAGGGGAACGAGCGATCCGATCGCGGCAACGGTGATGAATCCTCGACGGGTCGTCTGCATGGACTGCCTCCTCGGCCCGGTACCGTACCTGCATGCTTCATGTTGCTTGCGCGCTCCTGGTCGCGACCGTGGTGGACGATCCTGCCGCTGCGCCCTCCGTTCCCGGCAGCACGCTCCTGGACCGCGCGGTCGCGGCGCCGGGTCCGATTCCGGCCGACGTGCGCGAACGCTTCGGGCTCAAGCCCTTCTACGAGCAGTGCATCGTCTGGGAGGGGCTTCCCTTCGTCGCCAGCGCCAAGGTCGATCCACGCGCGCTGCAGGAGGCGGTCTGGCTCGCACGCCGCATGCTGCGCAGCCGACCCGAGATCGCGCGTGCGATGGGTGCCAACAACGTGCGCGTGGCGATCATGGATGTGGGCGAGGTCACCACCGACGTGCCCGAGCACAGTGACCTTGAGCCCAAGGGCTACTGGGACATGCGTGCGCGCGGGCTTGGCGCCACGCCGCACCGACCGGCCGTGAGTGCGGGTGAGGAGAACCTGCTCACGTACCCCGGCGATCCCTACGCCACCGAGAGCATCTTCATCCATGAGTTCGCGCACGCGATCCACGAGATGGGCCTGTCGACGGTCGATCCGACCTTCGATCGCCGGCTCGAGGCGGCTTACGACGCGGCGATGAAGAAGGGCCTGTGGCAAGGTGCCTACGCGCGCGAGAATCGCATGGAGTACTGGGCCGAAGCCACGCAGTCGTTCTTCGACACCAATCGCGAGAACGACAACCAGCACAACCATGTCGATACGGTGACCGAGCTGAGGGAACACGACCCCGCGGTCTGGGAGCTCTGCATGGAGGTCTACGGCCAGCCCTGGGCGTACACGCGCGCCGATGCGCGCGCTGGTCAGGATCACCTTGCAGGCTGGGATCCCGCCACGAGCCCGACGTTTGCGTGGGCCGACGCCGTGCGCGAGGCTTGGCGACAGTGGGAGTTGCTCGACCAGGCGCGCAAAGCTGGTCGCAAGGGGCGCGCCAAGGGCGATGACGCCAGCGCAGCGCCTGAGAATGCATCACCACATGATGCAGGGGATGGAACGGACCCTGCGCCAGAAGCTGACAAGCCCGATTCGCCTGAGTGACGAGCGTGCGTGCCGAGCGCGTACGGCGACCGTGAGTCACAAGCGTGCATCGATGGCATGCGTGCCGAGCGTGCGCGGCAACCGTGCATGACCAAGGTAAAGCGTGCGCTAGCGCGTTCGAGGTCGCTGGTACTCGTCCAAGTGCTGGATCGATTGGCGT